>Ga0179593_1623042_pt1 | contig 19813 bp, 22 predicted proteins | sample CZODoug2_1_08_16_FD_185931 | JGI IMG/M metagenome (GOLD analysis project Ga0179593, IMG submission 185931) | Vadose zone soil fungal communities from Angelo Coast Range Reserve, California, USA - CZODoug2_1_08_16fungal (PacBio error correction) | ecosystem: Environmental > Terrestrial > Soil >...
AAGATTCGGGAGGGAGGCGCCGGCACTAGGGGCAGGGCCTGCTATGCGGGAAGCCACGGCCTGGGGAAAGGGGTGACTCGAAGGAGAGAAGAAGCAAGAAGTTTGGAAAAAGTGCTTAAATGAAACCAGATGGCTTTATTTAAGGGGGTGCCAGGCGCCGAACTGGGAGGAAAAGGGGAATCTCTGTAGTTGAGACGAGGCGAAATCGTGGGACCAGGACTTCCACAGACTGCGGCGAGGGGAAAAAGAAAACGAGGCAATTTGAGGGCAAGGTGGGCAAACACCCTTACGGAAGGGCAAGGATCGGCAGAAAGAATGGACCAAATTGAAAAAAGAAGAAGGGGGGTCCTCGGGGGGAATTGTGAGCAGAAAAAAGGGATCCCGAGAAACTTGGAAAGGGAAAAAAGGTAAGTTAAAGGGTCGTCTCAGGGGACGGGCGGCAAAAAAAAAACTTGGTCTGGTGGAAGGGGTGACCCAGGGAATATCACTTAAGGGTAAACACAAGAGGGCTAAATCCCCGAGCTTCCCTAAATCCTAAGGGGAAACCGAATGAACAGCTGACCGACTCGACTCCCACCTGTCGTTATACCGAAGCGCACAGAAAAGACTCCCACCGCCACGGTGCCCAAAAAAAAAGGGGGAAAGATTGAAAGACCCCCGGGGATTTATTGGGTCCTATCATTGGCGCGGGGGGCAGAAAAGCAGGACCGGAAGGTCCCCCAACGCCCTACAAAAAGGGAAACCCAAGAAAAATGACCCGTACCAAAGAACCTCAAGAACTGTGGCGTTGCACAATGAAAAAGGGTCGAGGACACTACAAAGGAAAGGTGGAGGGGGGGCAGGATATAGAGATAGGTGTGGAAGTCCAACCTCTGCCGGAAAAGACTGGAGGGTCTTGTTGGAAGTCCAGGAGACATGACGACGGTGAGGTTGTTTCAAAATAGGTGGCAAGGGATGTGCAGAGGGGAAAGCCACAGGGGAACTAAAACAAGCGGAACGGGCCCCAAGGCATGGGAGCGCAACAGATAAAAAACTCTTGAGACGGAGCTACGGTCAGGGCGTTTCTCACAGAAAAAAGAAAAATCGTTCATGGGGACGGGGAGGGGAGGGAAGAGCGCACGACAATCTCGTGTAGGAGAAGAGGTTCAAAAGGGGGGGAGCAGAGGAAAAAACAACAAAAAAAAAAAAAAAATGAAAAAGGAGGTCAAAAGTCAAAGACCTCTAGAGGGCGGGGAACTCAGGGGGGAACCCCAAAAAAAAGGGGGGGGGGGGAAAAACCACGGGGGCAAAACTCCACGAGGTGTCCTCAGCTGAAAAGGGGGGTTGACCGCGAAACGGCAGTGCCCTTGGTAAACTATCGCTGGGGGGTCTCAAAGGGGTAGGTTGAAAAAAAAGGTCCAGAGAGCAAAAGATGGGGGAGAAGTCAAAAAGGGGCCGAAGAGAGGGGTAACTAAAAAAAACTACTCCAGCACTCAAAAAATCAGTGAGGAAAGAGGGAACTGTGAAAAAAAAAAAAGCCGAAAAAAAGGGTCGATGAAAAAAGGAAAAAAAAAATAAGCAGCTCAGGAAAACGACCTCAACTCTGGTGCATCGCTCGATGACAAGAACGGGACTTATTTCGGTGGCTGGAACAACTCGGAGGAATGTGACGTGAAACTGTTTAAAAGGACCGGAAGAGGCAGACAAAAGGCTCGATTACCCTAAAAGAACCTAAGACTTGGTTTCAAAATAAGGAATTACGTTGGGAAAGGGGGGGCTAGCGAAGGGGAAAAGAACGAGGGGGGAGGAGTGAACGAGCCCATGGGGACCTTCGCTAAGGAGTCTTCATGTAACCGGATAAGAGGGGGAAAAGAAACAAAAGGTATCCGGAGAACCAGATAGCGACCTTCGGAAAAAAAGACCCTTACAGTCGTCTTAAAAGTTCGCAAATAAAGAACCCAAGGAGACCGAGCAGGAAGGGGGAGGAAAAACGGAGGGGTTAAAACGGGAAACCGGGTGGGAAAAAAAAAAAAGGAAACCACAGAGGCGAACCGCCTGTACATCTTGCCGGCACGCCCCGCAAGGGAAATTGTCAGGAGGCGTAGCGGGGAAGGTAAGAAATCACAAGGGGAAATGACTTCTAGGGGGTGCCGGCCCCACCTCCAGCGTACAGGGGCACAGCAGCAAATGGTAAGGGAAACACGGAAAAAGCGGGGCGTTGGGAACGCTAGAGTTGTTTTACATCCCAATGTGTGGTGGGGGTGGGGGGGGGGGGTGGCCCCACCAGTGGGGACCCGTGATGTGTGGTTGTGTTTACGCCCGCACTTTTGAGGTTCGGCGGGCACCCAGCCCCCGCGTTAACCAACCCACGCCCGCTGGCGGGCGTGTCACACGAATCGCAAGGGGAGGCGATCGAAAGGGATGAAAGGCCCAAAAATGGTACGGCCGCCTGAGAGATCTCTCCGAACCATCTGTCCTGGACAAACTTCTCGCCAAGGGGATACTAAAAAACCCAAGGGGGGGGGGGAGACCAACAAAATGGGAAATTGCCCTGTCCGAAAAATTTCAACAGTGCTCCAGGTCCACTGCTCCATTGTCAAATGGGTGCGGCGGGAAAAAAGGTTACAGTGAAAAAAAAAAGAGAAACCGAGGGGGGCGTGAGAGGGGGATTTAGGGTGCGAACAAGGAACCCGCCCGAAAAATAAACCCATTCTCGACCCTTCAGTCCGCGGGTTACATGGGTAGGGGGGAATCGGAAAAACAGGGGCCGTTTAAAAAATCAAAGCGAACTCTAGTAACCCGAAAAAGTACGACCAAAAAGGGTCTTGTGACGTTCCTGGAACGTAAAGGCTTGTCGCAAAAAAACGAAAAAGCAGTGATCGAAAAAGAGTTTTCGGGGGAAATAATTCTCCCTCCAGGGACCATAGGAAAAGCTGACCGAAAAAAAAAGGGAAGTACACGACGAAGTGGCGCCGAAGCTCGTTTTTCTCTGAGAACTCCGCGGCAAATGACGCAGGAGCGCGTGGGATACCCGAACGAAATGAGGGATTAGGAGAAGGGGGAAATTGGGTCGAAAGGGAGGAAAGCGCGTAACCAGGTCCTCTTCAAAAGTAACTCTCCTCGCAGAGGGTCTAACGGAGAACCCGGGCAAGCGAAAAAGGAAATTATCACAGAAAGAAAGGGGAAAAAAATCCTGCCGGCCCCTGCGGAAAACACGCCGTTCTGTAAAAACCAGACCACCTCTCTGGTACGAAAGGGACCGGGGGGAAAAAAGGAAAAAAAAAAAGGAAATATAAAAAAAAAACGCGAAAAGAGGGGAGTACCGGCCTGGGAGAGTAACAAAGGCCCAAAGCGCGCCTGGGTTCAAACTTGTCCAGCGTAAGTCACCCGGTCCTCGCGACTTGCAAAAGAAGAAAGCTGAAAAAAAAGACAGGAAAGGGAATCAAGAAAGACTGGATTGCGACGTAGAGAGGAAAAAATGACAACAACAACAACTGGGAGTTTAGTAAATAGAGAAAACCCTCCCGAGAAAAAAACGAGAAGCAAAAAACTAGAAGCAACCGACAATCAGTGTGCTGGGTTCACATTCCCTGAAGGAAGTCAGAAAAGGATACTGAAGATACTGGAAGGCAAAGGGGAAAAAAAGTCGGGGAAAAACACTTCTCTCTTAAGACGGGAAAAAGGTCAGGGGAGGGAGGGGTAAAAAAATGAAGGGACTTGTGGGGAATGCTATATGTCAGGGAACTTTCAAGGTGAAATATGTAAAAATATCGTGGGGGTTCGGGGTACCAAGGCCACGGAAAAAGTGGCAAAGCGCCAAAACAGGGTAGTGGGGAGAAAGTAACGGGAAGAGAAACAGGTCCCCATCCTCAGGCTCCTTTGTCAAGGATCCAGAATGCAAAGGGTTAGACTATTTGAGGGGAGTTGTCCACGGGGAGAAGGGGGGTAAAAAAGAAGGGGTTCTAGTAAAGAAAGTCCATACCAAGTCCGTCCCTCGTAACCATTGCTTCTTAACTTCAAAGACCTAACGGGGAGTTTCTTGAAAAAAAGAAGCCGCGGGCGCCATAGCAAAAAAAAGGTCCTTAAAGTTCCCTCGGGGGAAGGTTCTCGAAAAAATCTCTGAAAAGAAGCCCCAGGAAAAAATTCTCAGCGGGACTATTCCGCTGCTTTGAACGTGGAGGGGGTCCTCCCTCGAAAAAGGATTGGGCGGGGGTTTAAAAAAAAGGTAGTAGACTAGTATCCGCAATGTTGTACCCCGGTCGGGGGGGGGAAGGCGTTCTGGCCAAAGAAACCGGGAAGGAGTCAGAAAGGATGCACCAGAGGTCCGAACCAAGTCGGAACCCTAATGTTTGTTCGTCGGTCGTAAACGAAAAGGGGGGAATGCACCGAGGGGGAGAGGGGCAGATGAGACATCAGGAAAACAATCCACAAAACAACCCGGGGAAGGAAAGACTGGGGGTCAAAAAGGCAAGTGGAACGGGAAAACGGGGGAAAACAATCCCCCGGCATCTTAACTACGAACCTGGAGCAAAATGGAAGATCGCCGAAAACATTGTCACACTGGTGGGCCCCGGCCCGAATGCAGGGTGGCGAAACAGCCATGGGCGGTCCAAAAAAGTCGGCCCAAAAAAAAAAGTGGCCGACGAAAAAAAACATTGGCTTGGCCGGGGAACGTCTCCAAGGGGAGACCCGCGGCAGGAAACCTGGGCGGGGATTGCTCGGAGTTAGACCTGAGGGGCCGGGTCCTTGCAGAACCAAGGGGATACAAGGGCGCTAGATGAGGGGGGGGGGGGTAAAAAGCAATCCCCTGTTATGGAGCTTGCGGCCGAAAAACCAAGGACTAGCACTGCCGCTCTCTTTTCATTTTCGTGAGACTTTTATCAACTGCAAGTGCTGGGATGTCACCTCCGGGGGGGGACCCGGGGGTCGCCTTCACAAATAAAAGAGGGGAAAAGCAAGCAGGAGAGGGGAGATAGGGTGGGAGGGGGAGGGAAGGGGGGGGGGGGTGGAGAGAGGGGGGGGGGGGGGGAAGGGAGGGCCCCTCTCCTTTTCTTCCTCGACGAGGGGGGCGAAGAAGGCCCCCGCTGCAGAGGGGGATGGGAGCCACAGGCGTACCGGTCTCCTTCCTGGGTCCTCTACCCCACCCAGGGACGGGCACCCAGGCCGCAGTCCGCAGAACGTTCCGTATCTTCGTACTTGGGGAGGGGAGTCGCAAAAAAAGTAGGATCTGGGGGGGGAAAAATCAAAAGAAGAGCGTTTTAAACTCTCTGACTGTTTGGTCTGTGGGCTGGGAGAAACGGGAAAGATAGTCCTCGCGATTGGTAAAACCGGCCTACGTCTCGGTAAGCGCCGTCCTCTTGGACCAACGGTCCGGGGAACGCTCAAAAGAGAGCCACTCACAAAACAAAAATTCTGTGACCCGCGCCCGGGAGAAAAGCAAGTAAAAAAAACGGCCTGGATGGGACCCCCGGCCACGGGAGTCTTGGCGGGGGGTTTTTTTTTCTCTTTTGAATCAGGTTGCGTTCAGGTCCGGAAACGGGGGCTCCCAAAAGCGAACGAACCTCACGGGAGGTAAATCGATCCCGGGCACCCGCTTGTGGTCGTTTGGGGGGGGGCCTGCAACGGGTGGGCCGGGAAAAAAAAAAAAAGGGTAGTCCCTTGTTTTCCCTCCCAGCTGGTCCGTGCGGCCCTCTGGGGGGGAGTCTTAACAATAAGGAAAAAATAAATCAGTGAGGTGAAAAAGAGGTTCATCGGGGGGTGGCTTCGGAACCTCCACTTGCAGCGCCGAACGGTCAACAAAATCGCAGAAAAGCGGCGCCGAAAGACCAAAGGGGGCTTTTCCAGAGCCCGTCACATGAAAAAAGGGTGAAGGGGGAGGAAAAGAAGCAGCCCGCATACTTCTAATGTAGTATAAGGTCCAGGGGACCATCCAAACACAACAAAAAAAGTAGGAAAAATGGCACAGGACACTCCCTACATCGCGAAAAGGGACGACAGGCGACCCGCGACGCCCATCCCGCTGGGCGTAATCACGGCTTCGCCAACGTCGCTCAAAGAGAGGACGCTCAGGAAAAAGTGTAGAAGACGCTGGCGCCCCGGGCGGGCCTACTCAGAATGCAACCTCCTGGGGGACACCTCACGCCGAAGGGGTGACCGGGAACAAAAAACAGGGACGGCCAACGAAACCAGCCGAAACGAATATCGTTCAAGCCCATCGTCGTAGCCCAGCGTGCAAAAGGGGGGAACGGAGTAAAGAACGCTGAGGTCCGGTAATCGGGGGGTCCGCGGGAAAGTTCCTTGGAGCTAACTGTCGAAAACGACACTTACAAAAACGGTGCCCAACCAAGAACCAAAAAAAAACGAAAGGGGATTCACAGTCCGGGGTTGGCAACTTCTTGATTTTAGCCAGGCGCGGGTAGATCCACCAAGGGTAAAAAACAGAACTCGCAGGACAAGCGGCCGCCGAAAGAAAAAGCACTGTAGCACGATAAAAAAAAAAAAAGGTAAGAAAGGTACGGTAACCATCCACAAAGTCCCTACACCATAACAGCAAAGAGAAGGGTGAAAAAAGCCACCAGGAAAAGCAAAAACAACCCCGTGCGCAAGAATTCCCCTTCAACTCTCGGCTGATCCGGAGGGAAGTTCAGGGGAACACAAAAAAGAAGGGTGCAGCACCCAAAACCAATGGGAAAAGACTGGACTACGTGCCCACCGCAAAAAGTCGCCGCAGACTTTTTCCAGTCTGGCTAACCGCACGAAAGACCTCGGACGGGTCTAACAATAAACATAATGGGCAAAGCGGAACTACTCGGTACTTCCCCCGGACTATCAAAAGCGCAGTATCAAAAGCCCGCAAGCAGCAAAAAGGAGTTGCGGGGAAAGGGAAAGGGGCGGACACGGTTTTGCAAAATCCACAGGCCCTGGCAAAGCGTGGGTGAAGGTCAAACCTAAAACGGTTTTAGAAAACGGAAAAGGGTGAAGGGTACACGCGTGGGGGCGTCTCAGGCGCCAGCCTTGCCTGGTACACGCCCGGCAACCCAGCAATGGGGAAAAAACCAACATTGGGGTAGAAAAATACTGGACCGACCGGATGCCGAAAAACAGGTCCTGGACCTTTGTCCCCAAGCGTGAAGAGCTTAGGAAAAAACGGGACGGCGCGGGAATACTACCGTCTTTGAGTCCCGCTGCAAGGGTATGGGATGCAAAAGTAAAACGAACCAGGCGAAAGCATAAAAAGGGGGCGGTGGACAGGTAGTGAGCAACGCCTCCTCGGGCGTGTCACGCGCAAGGACCGCAAATCCGAAAAAGGGAAACCCCGGTCTGGGGAAGTGGCAAAAGCAGGGAAAGAAAGAATTCCGAAGGGAACCCGTTTCGGCAAAAACAGCCGGAAAACGGGGGAGGGCGGGAAGGGAAAAAAAAACCCGAAGGGTGCCCCTCAAAGGGACCATAAAAAGCAAAACTGCCGCGGGGGGGGGAAGAACGCCACGGGCACGGGAAGAAAGGATATCGGGGGAAAGGGGGAGAAGGGTGGGACGGGGCGCAGCGGCTCTGGGGCGAAAGCCGCGGCCATGAGGCCGATCATTGTGGGACACTGAGGGGCCACGGGAAAACGTAGAAACAAGACACCCTGTTGGGGGGGGGGAACCGAAATCAGTGTAAGGTTCTAGAACCATTCGGGCAGACGTAAAAAAAAAAAACGAGGGCAACAGTAGGGGGGGGGGGGGGAGGCCCCTGATCCAAACAGAAAGGGCAAACGCAGATGGGCTAGTCCAGCTGAAAACTTGTCCCGCGGTGCCTGGGATGCCAACCCGCGGAAATCTGGGGTAAAAACCCTCTCTTGTCAACTAGGAAAAAAGGAACACAGAGCCGCCCAAAAGCTCGCGTACCACGGTCCGAGCGCTCAACTCCGATCAAGAAGCCGGGGGGGGGGTACTGAAGGGGGGCACGACAAAAAAAGGGACCGTCCCTCGGGAAGTTTAAACCTCTGCCAAGGCCAGGAACGCTATGGTGTGCGCGTGCCCGTTTGCAGAGACTCCGTCGGAAGAGCGGTATCTCGAAACAAACAAGGGGGGGGGGGGGAAGATAAAGAAAAGTCTCCCAAAATGAAAAAGTAATCAGCAAAAAAGGACTAAGGGGGAAAAATCAAGAAGCAAAGGGCCGAGCAAAACGTACCTTTTCCGGGACGGTCCTAATGGACACGGGCCTGTTGAAAGAACCAACGGAAGGAAAACCGGCGCGCCTGAACGACTTGTTTGAACGACTCGCTGCACGGCGGTACGCGAAGCCAAAAAAAGTTGTCAGGAAGGGGGGAAATAATATGATGGGAAGAAAAAGGTACTGGGTCCTTTTATCCAAAATACGGTTGACGCCTGTTACGACCTTTCCAATAGAAAAAAGGACCAGGCCACGGGATGGCTGCCCTACGGAAAAACACTAGAGGAGCTTAAGGGGGGAAGAAACCTTCGCTATGGGACTGGGACTGGGGAAATGGACTTTTTTCTAGAAAAGTAAACCTCCATACCCGCCTAAAAAGAAAAGACTTGAGATTGCAAGGGGAGGGGGTCGAGAAGAAGCCGGGATTGAACAAAGGGTAAAAACCAACTTCTTCGTTCACGGTCAAAAAGGCTCGTGCTGGAAAAATTCCCGAGGGGAGCGGACGAAAGTTCATAGTCCGGAAAGAGGACCGTAGGGGAAAAGGGTTCGAGTGCTCACACCGCGGACAAGGTCGTTGCAGAGTAAAAAAAAGGTGGGACGACGAGGGGGAGGGAAACGAAGAAGCTCAAGCGTGGTGACTCTTCGGGCCGGTAACGAGAAAAGGACTCGAAAGTCGACGCTTTAACGCGCCGCGGGAACGAACCGGGACGTCTGCGGAGACGTCGCGGTCGGGAGGAAAAGCGAAAAAAAAACGGCAGGGCAAAGGGGGGGTAGTCATCCAGTAGACTTGAAGGAAATTCCATAAAAAAAGGGGTTGTACCGCAGGGCAGGTTAAAGAACAAGATTGGTTTCAAAAGACAAAACCGGAACACTACCAAGGAAGACAAAAAACGCGGGGGGGGATCCGGGCGACGGCAGAAAAAGTCACCTTGGGAGGGAGGGAGGTGGGGGGGGGGGGGTGAGGTGAGGGGGAGGGGGGGGGAGGGGAGGGAAGGAGGGGGAGGGGGATCGGGAGTAATTTGGGACACCTCCCCCCCGATCGGGCGCCGGGGGGGGGGGGAATGAAGTCCAAAGGAAACTGTTTTAGAAGAAGCACTTTTCAAAAGAAAACATTTCTATTGTACCCTACCGTAAGGGTTACTTGTCCTTGTAAAGGGTAGAAGAAGTGGAGGACCCCTTCTGTATATCTTTGAGTGCCATGGACTGTAGGGAGATAAAGGAAGCAAAGGCGGTCTTACACCCTTCACCCTTAGGTCAGGGGAAAAAACAGTCGGCAGGGGACTCCTGGAGGAGGAAGTTAAACTTTAAAAAGTTCCCCGCGAACGCTCCGGGGGTTTTTCAGAAAAAGCTGGAGTACAAAAGCCTTCCCACTAAAATAGTCTGAATTTGCATGTGTTAAAATCCCTTGTGAAAAAGTGAAGTCATGGATTCCGGGTTCACCGGTGTCTAAAAAAAGAAGTATCCCGCAAGGGAAACTTGAAAGTCGCCGTGCTCGAAAGAGGTCTACGGGAGGTGAAAGGAACGGCGTTCGCCGCCGGAAGAAAAGGACCTGAGCGGAAGCACGAAAGGGGGGGAAGAGAGGGTACTGACGGGCTGTGGGAAAGGGAAAAAGGGGGGAAGGCCCGGAGGCAAAAAATGGACCGCAAAAGACCACGAAACGGAGGGCTCGAACCGGGGGGGTGGACTGGAAGAAAAAATGGAAAACCCGGACTGAAAAGCGGGAGGACAAGCTCTGACGTGTCGGGGGCCGTTGATTGTCCGAAGAAAGAAAACCTCGCCTGGGGGAAAAACGGGGTAACTGTCTGACGCCGGAAACTGGCCAGGGGGAAAAAAACTGCAGGAGGATGTTAAACTCAAAAAGCCGGGGGGGAAAAAAGAAGAAGATCAAAAGGGGCTACCCGCAAAAACACTTTCACCCCACCACAGTCGAGGGGGTGTGAAAACAAGGCGGGGGAAGGTTCAGGGGGGGGGGCGGGTCAAAGGCTGGCAAAGCTGTGGCGGGAGGACAGTCCAAGGGAAAGGGGAGGAGTGGAGGGAATATAGGGGGAGGTTTGGGTGGGAGGGGGGAAGGTGAAGGGTAGAGAAGGGTGAGGAGGGTGGGGGCGGGGAGTGAAATATAAGGGAGGGGAGGGGAGAGGGGGGACGGGGTGCGGGGGGGAGGGGGGTGGGGGGGGGGATGGGGGATAGGGAGGTTGGGGGGGGAGGGGTGCGTGGGGGCAGGTGTGGGGGTAGGGAGGTTTGGTGATGTGGGCATTGTGGGTTGTGTAAGGGGGAAGGAGGAAATAGGGTGGGGGCTAGGTGTGGGGGGGGAGTAGTTTATATGCGTAGACAGGATGGTGGGGGAGTAGGGTAGGCGAGGTTGCGGGAGTGGACGGGGGGTAGGGTGGGGGGGGGGGGGGACGTGCATTTATAGGGAGTGAAATGGGGTGTCGGGGTGAGGGGGAGAAGTGAGGAGGGGCGGGGAAGGGTGTGAGTTGTAGGGCGTGGGGGTGGGTGGGGGGGGGGGGAGGGTGAGGAGAGGGGTTGGCGGGGGGGTGGGTTGGGGGGGGGATGAGTGGGGGGGGAGGAGTAGGGGTCCCTGGGAGGGGGGGGGAAGGGGTGGGGGTGTAGATTGGCCGGGCAAGAGTGGAAAAGAAAGGGAAGTGGAGAAGGGAGGAGGGGGATAGGGGGGTGAGGGAGGGGAAGGGTGTTAGGAAGTGGGTGGTGAAGGCGGGGGGGTTTGGGGGGTGAATGGGGGGGAGAGGATTGGGGGGGGGGGAGGTGGGTTTGGGTGGGTGGGGGGGCGGGGGGCGGAGTTAGTGGGGAGGAGGAAGGTGGGCGGTGGGGGTTGGAGTGGGAGGGGCAAAGTGGTGAAGGTCGGGTGGGGTGAGAAGGGGGGGGGACGGGGCAGGGATGGGGGGACCCCGGGAAAAAGGGGGGGGGAAACCAGGAAGGGGACCGCTTCCTCACAAAACCTCCACGAAATCATCCAGGGAACTAGCAGGCAAGCGGTGGTGGAAAGGAGTACAAAGACAAGGGGAAAAAGGGATCTGGTGACGGCCTGGGGGGTCCGTCCCTCTTTGCCTGCGAACTGGGAGGCAAGGAAACCAAGGGAAAGAAAACCCTCGTAGAGGGATGGTTGCCCAGTAAGGGGGGGACGAAAAAAGGGCAGCCAGCGTCTCGGTCCAGGAGAAGGGGAAAAAGAGAGACGTGATCCCCAGAAGAGCGACCTCAAACGTTTCGCCGAAAGATTGAAAAAAAAGAAGGGGGATGGAGGGAACCAACCAGAAACACCCCACAAAAAAAGACACACCAAAAAAATCCTGCCGGATCCAAGCATCAAAAAGGTTATGAGGAGGGTGGAAAAATGAATCTAAAGAAAACAAGAAAGGAGAAAAAGATATTGGTCAGAAACAAGGGGAGGGAGCCTACAAAATGAGGGCCACGCAGAAAGGGCGTACCCCCTAGGGAAAGTCCCCAGGGGCTAAAACCTTAAAAGAAAAGCCAGGGCAAGGGGGAGGGGGTTGGGCTCTGCCGCCAAAGAGTGAAAAAGGCACGAACGGAAAGAAATGCCAGAAGTGGCCGAGCGAGGAAAACCTGTGGGGGTCCTAAGCCACGATGGCACCTCTGGGAAAAAAACCGAACCGAAGGGGCACGACGGAGTACGCCAAATGAAAAGGCAAGAGGAAGGGAAAACAGCAAAAACAGACGAGATCCTAAACAATCCCCCAGTCCGGTGGATCAAAGAAAACTCAACGAAGAAAAAAGAGGTTTGGGGAGGAAAGAGATTAAGCAACCGGAAAAGAGGTTCGGAGGGGAAAAAGAGTGAGGCGTCCCGGAAAGTGGGTACCCCGCCAACAGTGATCAAACGGGAGGAAAAAACCCGCGGGCAAGAGGTACTCAAAAGGAAAAAAAAGGCGCCCAAAATGGGGTCAAAACGGGATCACAGGGCGGTACCGGCGCGGAGGATCAAGAAAACACGGTGTTGGGAGTCGGTGAAAAGTCCCAGAAGAAAAATGAACAGCAGGGGGCTGAAAAGGCGTACCAAAACGAAAAAATCGGGAGGGCGGAAAATCCAAAACTCCGCCCAAAGACAAGCTCTAAAAACCGGAGGGAAAAACCGGGGACAGAACGGTGGAAGGGTCAAAAAAGACAAAGGGAGAACGAAAAGACTTGGTAGCCGAAAGGTCCATGTCCGGGCTCCCCGGGAAAAAAGATGGGGGGAAAAAAAAAAGCCAAAAAAACGGAGGAACCAGTAACGACCTCAAAAAAAAAAATCCGCGGGGGAGGGGGACACAGCGACGCCTGTTAAAAGGCGGTCGAGGACTAACAAGAGTCCAGCCCGGAAATGAAAGGGGAAGCACAAAAAGGAATACCAAAGGAAAGCCGCAAAAGGGGAGAAAAGGGGAAAAAAATCCAGAAGTACCCGTGCGTCAGGGGGACGCCGGCCGGGGGGTGCAAACCCATAATGGCCGCGGCACCGATACCCGACAAAGGGGTCGACAGGGGGTTCTGAAAAGAAAGACCCCGCCCAGGAAAAAAACTGGGGAGCGCCATCGGCGTCAGAAAACTCACCCCCTCAGGGCCGGAAGGGGACCGGAAAATCGCCAGAAAAGGGGGTGAGTAAACCCCGGCCAATCGGGAGTTGGGGGGGGGGGCCCCAATAAGGGAATGTCCTACCGTAGGTGGAACCTAAAAGGTCCGTAAGCCACTGGGAAGGGGGAAACTTCAGGGGGGAGAGGTCGGGGACGTGACAAATTCAGCGTCGGAAAAAGACTCAAGGTGTTAGGGGGGAGACTGGCAAAGTAGGTGCCGGCGTGGCTGGGAACCGCCAAAGTGGGGGAAAGGGAAACGCTCAAGGAGAAAGAAGTACGGGAAAACCGCCCGCCCAGAGGAGGGTTCAGGGGGGGAAAAACCGGGAGAAATCTCTCCAAAAAACCCCGGTCGTTCAAAGGGGGGCCCTGAACCGCTGGAACGGAAGAGACCCCGGGGGGAACTCCAGGAAGACTGGTACATGAAAAGGGAAGAAAAGGTCGGGGGGAGAAAAAGGTACGCCCTCAAGCACATCTGTCCACTCGCAACCGCGTGGTAGACTCAGAACGACAAAACTCCCGGGTTCCAAAACAGAAGAGACGATGCCGGTGTAGAACGGGTTTCAAGGAGTGGCGCGACGGGAAAAAAAAAAAAAATGGAAGGGAGAGAAAGGGGGGGGGGCTAAAGGTTTCCCGCCACGAGGGACAGTTCGTCAAACAAATCTCCTTTAAAGGGGGGGCCGCGGAGGTAGAGGGGGGAAAGAGGACACAGGTCAGTTCAAAAAAAAAAAAGAACAAAAGAAAAAAAGAAAGAAGACGCGAAAACTGATACCGTCCCGGTCAAAAGGGTGCCGCTTCTGATATCATCAGCTTCCAAGTGGCCCCGCAGAAAAGGGATTCGGGCCCAGGAAAGGGAGGCTGGTAAAAAGACCACGCCAAAAGGTGGGGGGGTAGAAAGGGGGGAAAGGAAAAAGAGCCTGCCCGCCAAGAAAAAACTCGGGGGGCGTACAAAAAATTTTACCACAAGGTAAAGGAAAAATCTCCAACGGGGGAAAAACACGTTCCAGCGGCAGAAATGCCGAAGGGGGCTCGGGAAATTCGGCAGGGAACGCGGGGTCCGTGCGGCGTACTTTCCCGAAGAAGTGCGTAACGTAAGGGATCGAAAAAAACGGGAAGGGGAGGGAGAGATTCGCCCAAAAAAAGATCTCCGAAAGGGGGGGAAACTCAAGGGAAAAAACGAAACATCGATGGTCCTGCCGCAGCCGGGCGTCCTCAAAGAAAAAAAAGGCGCGCAGGATTCCCTGAACTGGGCACTATGACCAAAGGAAGGAAAATCGCGAAAGGGAGACGTTAAATCTGGCGTCGGTAACTAAAAAAGGCGCGGAAAAAAGATATGGGGCAAGTACTTTCAATAAAGCACCCGACAAGAAAGGGGGGGTCTGTACGCAGCCGGGGGAAGGTTCCAGGCAAGGGCCACCCATCAAAAGAAGAACAAGCAAAATGTGGGAACAGGCGGCCTCGCAGTAAAAAAGACGCGCTTGCGAAAGGCCTTTGATCAAAAGTACGGAAGGGTGTGCGGAGGAGGGGGGGGGCATGCTCTCCGACTGAATACAAAAGAAGAAGAGGGTGAAGCGTTGGGGCCGGGGAGGACCGGACTCAGTTCTTGAAGGAGATTGTTCTCCCAAAACAACTTACCCTCCTCTTTTCTAAGACACCACCTCGTCGCAAAGAGAGTTAAGGATCAATGCAGGTTTCGCGCCAAAACCCAAAAACTAGGGAGGCCAATGCATCGTCAAAGGGCTAGCTGACTCATAAAACTCGGCCTTGCATGTTAACGGGGGCGTTCTCGAAAATCCCAAAAGAGACGGCGGTGTGCGGGGTGGAGTGAAGGAGGGGGGGTTCAGAACGAAAGACAGAGACACCCTTGACCCGGCCTGCCGGGGAAAAAGAGGCTGGGGAAGGAGTTGCCCGAGTTTGTTAAACCGAGGGGACCGACCCCAAAGACCACGACAAAAAGGGGGGGAAAAGAAAACAGAGGGAAGGGGGGGAAGTCATGCTGGGAAAAAAACAAGGCGCCAAAAAAAACAAATCATACCATGGGGAAAAAGACAGGAAAAGGCCACGCTTCATCAAAGGGAAGGTGGTCATCAAGGGGATGGGGGTTTGCAAGCAACAAAAAAATCCAATCCCAACTGAAGACTCTCAACTTAGAGAGTGCGCGAAAAAGTCCAAAGCAAACAGGGCAGGGTATGGAGGTGGGAAGGGGAGAGGGAACTTGAGGTGCCGCGGGGGAAGCGCAGTGTAGGGGGGGGGGGGAGAGATAGGGGGCCCGCGGAGGTCAGAGAGGGGTGGCGGGGGAAGGGGATGAGAGAGAGGGTGGCGTGAGGGTGGGGAGGTGGGGGAGGGGGGGACGACCCGGGCCGTGAGGGGTATCACGGTGCAGGGAGGAAAGAGAGATATGAGAGGAAGAAACGCCCGGAATGGGAGTAGGAACGGTGAGGAGTGATGGGGGTTGGTGTGACAGGGGGGGGGAGCGGGAGCGCGAGGAGCGGGGAGGGGGAGAGTAGGGGGAGAGGTTGAAGGGGAGGCGAGGGAGGAGGGAGAGGATGAGGAAGGCGAGGGAGGCGGGGGGCGGGGGGGGTGGGTCGACGAGGGAGGCGTGGGGGGGGGGGGGGGGGAAGAGGTTGGTGCGGGGGGGGGGGGGGAGGCGGCTGTGAGGTAGGCCCAGTTACACGGAGACGAAAAAAATGCCGAAAGAGGAGAGGGTGACCATTAGAAAAAGGTGCCTGGGGGGACCCCTGGAAGCAGACTTTAGAAGGGGTCTATTTGCCTAAAGAGTTTGCCCTCCTGGAGGAAAGACCAGAGGGAAAAAGAAGAAAGGAGTTTCCATTACCGCAAAAAAAAACTTGAGCGGAAAGACCATGAAAGGAGGGGGATTCCAAATGAAAAAACTAAAAGGAAGGAAGGCCGACTAAAAATAACCGGAAAACTGTTTCCGAGAGGGAAAGTCAGGGGAAGGCAAAAGTCGCCCTCGGTATTTTTAAGGGCAAAGAGAGCCGGATACGAATCAAAAAAAAAGGAAAACCGGCCTGCTAAAACTGTTGGCAGGGGGCTGGCTCTTGTCACCTGAAAAAGTGGAGTGCAGGGCGGTAAAAAAGAAGGGGAGGAAAAGTGGGACCGCGCTGTTCTGAAAAAAAGAGACGAGTGCGACGGCAGGGAACTCCTCCCGTCCAAAAACCTGTAAAAGCCAACAGGGTAAGTGCCCAAGAGAAAGTTCGTCAGCTAAGTCCACTGGAAAAACCAGGTAAAATATAAGACTCCTAACTACAGTACCTCAGGGCCAGAAAACTAGTAAAGGGGAGACTGTTTATGGGGGGGGGGGGGAAGGTCTCAAGTAGGGGAGACTTTACTAGTGGACTTCTAAGGGGACTTCTCTCTGACGTGCGTGAAGGGGGGGCTTGACATCTGAAAAGTCCCTCGGCAATGTTGCTCCCCCACGCTTCAGGAAAGCCTGAATTCAATGACCGTTGGTATCAAAAAAGCCAAGCCGGAAGTGCAGGAAAAAAAACGCACAAGAAAAAAGTCTAAAGAGAAAGACAAAGAAACAGGCCGGGGAAAAACCCGCCCGCCAAAAATGCACCGTGAAACCCTGAGTGAAACCAGGGCGGGAGGTGGGGGGGGGCATCGGTCAGGAGGGTTTGGCGCGGGAGTCGAAAAGGGGAAAGGGGGTAACCCCGGAAGGAAAAGATAAGCAAAAGAGAAAGAAAAAAGAGACTGGGTAATCGAGCAGGCCACCCCTGGCCAGGGGGGGGCCGTTGGAAAAAAAAAAAAAAAAGGAAAGGCTACGTATTGTCTTTGCAGGATCTCGTGAACGGCTTGGGCCCGGGGCAAAGAGGGCAAGAACATATGGGGGGTCGTGGAATGGGGGAAATCCGGGACCCAGAATCGGCCGGTGAGGGGGGGGAAAGAGTTGCAGAGTGGCGGGGAAAAAAAAACCGCCCAACGCCCTCGGAAAAAAAAAAAAAAAAAAAAAACGAGCGGGGAGGGAGCCCCCCCCCCCCAAAAAAAAAGGACCTCGTTGCGCCAAGATGCTACCCGGGGGGAGGGAAAAGCCCAGAAAGAGGTACCCATACTTAATGCGCTAGAAAACGCAATCATCGATGTAGAGACGGGGGCCAGTAAAAAAGATCTCACACAAAAATGTAGGAAAAAGGAAATGGAGAGTCCCTTTACCGGAGAAAAATAATAGGGGGGGGGGGGAGGGGACTCGGCGACCCTACAAGACCGCTGTTGAATCGGCTGCCCCCCTTGCTTGGAAAGGGGGAGGGGGAAGGAACGGAAAGGAACCCTCGCGCTCGGAAACCGGGGGCCGTAGAGGCGGGGGGGAACCCGTGGAGGGCAATAAGAAAGACAAGACTTGCATCAAAGAAAAGAGGGGTAAAAAAACGGACGACACATGCCTCCCTTCGTGCAATAGTGGACTAACACATCCTTAAGAAAAGAAACCCTTCAAGCAAACTGTCGGGTGAGCCCATAAAGCAACTACTTAAAAAAGGGAACAGCAAGAGGGGAATTACAGCGCCGGCTGAGTGGAGGGTCCTTTTCAACGTGCGGAGCTGGCCGTGCCGGGGGAACCCGAAACGGACTACTAGAAAATGAGACCCCACACAACAGAACCAGAAAACAAGAAAAGAAGGGGAGGGTGTTCCACACATTCCTACGTTGTGAAACTTTTCAGAGGGGGCCGGCGGGGAGGGGAGGGGAATCTCAAAACGACGGTGGGGAGTAGTGGATCAAAAAAAATCAAAGAAAAGGCGGACCGGCCCTTCCAATGAAGCTCAGGGGGGCCCTAGGGAAGAAACCATCTATTAAGGACTCGGGGAACCTAACCCAACACGCCCCTCACGGGAGAGAAAAAAAGGACTATAGGGGAGCGGAATCCGGGACATCTCTAGGACTACCGGTGGGGGAGCTCACCAAGAGAAAGCGTGAGCCCGGGATTATAGGGGTTTATCCGGGCGGTAAACCATTTCCATAGGCGGGAAGACCGGAACAATGGGGTGTCGAGCTTCTCAAAAAAAAGAGGGGACGCAAGAGTGCCGGCAAGACCGCAAGGGCCGGGGCACCGGCGTGCGTAACGCCGTCGCCTCAGTCTAAGGGGGAGAGGTCAACAAGCATGGGCGGAAAAGGGAAAGAGGGTTGGGGGAAGGAAAAACCTTAACTCGTGCCTGTCAAAGGGGGGAGCAGAAGAAAAAATGCACGGGGGCAGGATCGGGTCGCCTGGAGTAGGGGGGGGGGAAACCGGCCGAGGTGGGGGGGATGGAAATCCAACAGGAAAAAAAAAAAAAAATTGGGGGGGGGGTCACTATCCCCCTTGAAAAAATGAAATAAAGAAGGGGGGGTCAAAGTGTTTTCTAACATTCACTCCGCCAAAAGGTTTATTTGGGAAAACCCTCGGCGGAGAAAAAAAGAAAAAAAAAAGGTCCATGGGAACCTCAAACGTTAAAGGAGAAATCAGGGACTTACTTGAGAAAAAAACCTTCCATACCAAAGGCTGTGAGGTCAGGAAAATAAACCAACTTGAATAACGCGGGTTGTGGGGTCCCTGTGGCAAAAAAGAACAGGGGGCAAAACAAAAAGGAAAGTTACGCAAAAGAAAGTGAAAAGGGTCGATCTTCCTTTGAAAAGCTCCCTTTTACAGCCTAATGTTAAAAAAATCACCACGCCTCTTAAGAGGGGGAGGGTAGTAGAGCTTGATGTTAGGGTGCACGGTTGCGTGGCAAGAAAAAAATCCTTCCGGGGACAAAAAAGGGTCAAAAAAAAAAGGAGGGTCAGGGTACTTTGATCTCCACGAGGGGGCCCTCAGGGGAGTGTCGAAAGCAAGCAGTAAACCTAGTCACAAAAAAACCAAAAACACGGCTTGGAAAAACTCCCGTGGAAGTCCCCCTCTTTTCTGAAAGAAAAAGGACGAAGTCCAAAAGGGGAATGGCCAGCAACTAAAAACGGACAGTTTCCATTCGCAGAAGTAGAAAAAAAAGAAGGGTCAAGGGCCCACTAACAGAAGAAAAACTCCTCTAGATCTTTAGTAACTCCACGTCAAACGAAAAGAAAATATGTCCAGGATTATGCGGGGCGCAAGCCGCAAATGTGAAGCGTTCTCATAACAAAAAAAATGGGTCGGTTGGGAACGAAGGGTTAAAAAAAACGAGGGCTAACGAAAAAAGGGTTCCGCAGCGCCTTAACGCGGGGTTGGGACCTTCGGTGAAAAAGTTAGGGGGGAATCGAAACAAGTGAAAGAAAGACGCGCCCGCCCAAAAAACGGGATAAGGCAACCGGCGGAGCCACCAGGCAGTCAGCGAAGACTCGTACAAAAAAAAGTGTGCCGCGGCCGGGATGGCAAACAAAACGAAAAAAAAAAAAAAAGAGGAGAAAAAAAACCGAAAGGAAAAACAACAAAAAAGGGAAAGACGTGTGAACCCATTGGAAGTACGCACGGAAATAATATCCCCTCCCGCCCCCCAACAGCTCGCTGTTCACGGGGCCAGAGCGCGGGGGAAAATAGGAGAATCGAGCAGGGGTCCGAAACGGGGGGCCATCTACAGAAAGGGGGGAAAACTGGGGGGAGGGGGTCAAGGGGCCCGGCTGCGCAAAGGAGAATTGTCGGCTGGCGTGGAGTGCTTGACAATGGAAAAACGTAGAGCGGGGAAAGGGAGAAAGATCAAAAAAAACCAAAACAATTAGTATTAATTAAAAATGTAAGAGAAAAAAACCAGATATCTAACAGTCCTACCATGGGAAAAGAGTAGGAGAACGGCACGCAACACGGAAGGGTGAAAAGGGATCATCCGCATCTCACTTACCACCTCAGACTATTCTTCTTAAAGAGGGCTCACTGGACTTCTGGGTAGGAACCCCGGCGGGGGAGGGCTGGCACTCAGATTTGGCAGTCTTTGACTAACTTGAGGAGGGGGAGCTAAGAAATGGGGTACTTCAATGCTCCTAAAAAAGTCAGAAGACAGGAGCTTCACCAGGCCCTGGCCGGCATCAAAGGAAAACTGCCACTTTTACTATCAGGAGAAACCTAAGAGGGCCCTGAAACTCGGTCCTGGATCAACACCGTTCAGGGATGTGCGGCGCTGGAAAACGGCTGGGGGAAAAGATACTGGGTG
>Ga0179593_1627152_pt1 | contig 19812 bp, 31 predicted proteins | sample CZODoug2_1_08_16_FD_185931 | JGI IMG/M metagenome (GOLD analysis project Ga0179593, IMG submission 185931) | Vadose zone soil fungal communities from Angelo Coast Range Reserve, California, USA - CZODoug2_1_08_16fungal (PacBio error correction) | ecosystem: Environmental > Terrestrial > Soil >...
GGGGAAGGGGAAAAAAAATCCATTTGGGGGGGGGGGGAGCGTGGCTAAAACCGATGTGGTTCAGGGGGGGGGGGGGGGAAAAGGGGAATAAAAAGGTAGGGGAACAGTGAAAGCTGCAGAAAACGGCCTGGAGTTCCTGTGCACCAGGATAGGTGGGGGAGAAGTGTGTGGCACATCATCGAGGCGGGGTGGGGGGGGGGGAGTGAAAAGGACAAGGACAACGGGGGTGCCAAATTTGGATCAGGGGAAAAAAAAGACAGGGGGGGGGGGTGTAAGGGGAGGGTCTCATGCAGTCCGTAAAAAAAGGGGCAACGCTGAAGTCCTGGATCCAGAAGTGAAGCCGGTGGGAAAAAAAAAGGGGGAGTGAGCCGAAAAAAAGACGGACGATGAAGAAAGTCAGGGGGGGGGTGCTCCAAAAACAAGGTAACTGCAGGAAAGCTAGATTTTCCACGTTCAGCAGGAGAAAAAGAAAAAGAACCCGGGAGGGGGAAAAAAAGAGAAAAGTTAATGAGGAACCAACGGATAAAACAATTGGGGGAAAAAAAAAGTGGAAAAAAAAAAAATAGTCATACAGTCGCTGAAGGAAAAAGGCGGAGTAAGGAGACCCCGAGAAAAGGGAAAAATTTGGGAAAAAAAAGGGGGAGAATTTGTTCTTTCTGGCCTTAGAGTACATCAGAAGGGTTAATGCGGGAAAAAAGAAAGGAAAAATCAAAACAAGAACCTTGAAACAGGGGGGTGGAAAAAGGCGAAAAAAAAACTGGAAGAGCTGAGGAAGTCTCAGGAAAGACATAGCCAGACGTAGGAAAACTCGGTCAGGACTCCATACTGAATAACTCCTGCTGAAGGGGGAGGCACCGCTGGGTGCTTAGGACGCAAGAAAGGAGAAAAGAGAGAGAGGCGGGAACAACATGGAAGGGAAGAGCAACTTCTGTGCAAACCTTGCACAAAAAAAAAACAAGGGGGGAATCACATTCCTTGGTTGGGAGAAGAAAAGGAAGCTTACGGAGAGGGGGGTTTGCAGGAAAAGACAAAAGTCGTTGCTTCAAGTGACTATCAAACGGGGGAAGGACGAATCAGACTCAACGGCGGGGAGAACTAGTAAAAAATGTCTTGGGGGAAAAGCATAACACCACTGCAGTAACCGAAAATCCTTCTACCTGTTGTCTGGCATGGGAATGGGGCGGATTCAGGATTTAAGAGGAAGGAAAAATGTGGGGGGGGAAAAAAGAAAAAAAACACGGAAAAGAGAAAAAGTGGAAGGGTCAGGGTCCATGAAAGGCCCACTTTACTATCCAAGGGAAAAGCAGAATGGCTCCAGACGGACGGAATGAAAAAGAAAAAAAGAGACAAACTCGAGAAAAAAGGAGAGTGAAGGGGGTAAAGGTCGAGGGGTCAACAAGGAATTAAAAGGAAACCGGGTTAAGAGGAAATAATGGGGCTGCAAAAAAACAATAACCGAAAAGACCGGGTACTCTATGGTTAAGAATGGGTTAGGGTGACCACACCATTCCACACAAGAAAAAAAAATGCCCTCAAGAAAAAAATTCACGGGGCTAAAGTATTCGTTCTAGAGGACCTATCGGGGACAGAAAAGGGCCACAGGAACTGTCTACAAATGGCAAGGGAGAAAGGAAAAGAAAGTCTATCTAAGGAGTGGATAAAACACACCACGACCAGGGGAAAGGGCTGTCTCCGTAAGGGGGGATCAGGTCGAAAAACACAAACGGGCAAAGTCAGGAAAAAAACAAAGTGTGGAGGTTGGAGTCTTCCTAGGGAACAAAACTGCTAATTGGGGAAAAAAGAGGGCTAGGGACCGGATGGGGGAAAAGGACCACAAAGAATAAAATATGGGGTGTTTCGTTGGGGTGACGAACACGGAGGGTGTTCCTGGGGCGAAGGGGAAAATGGAACAAAGAGGGGGTTTGGGGAAAAAAGGGGGGCATAAAAAAGAAACATGAAGGGGGCAGACAAGAACCGGTGGGCAAGTGGGAGAAGGCAGTATTCGGGGGGAAGAAAAGGCGGGACTACGGTCGAGTTATCACATACGTGAGGGAGGGCCTCAGGTAGGGGAACTAGGGTCGGGAGGGAGGGGAAAAAGTCGTTCAGTCGAAGAAGGAAAACCTGGTAACAGAAAGGGGTAAGAGATTCGTCTCTTCTTAAAGTAGGAGGGAGGAGGATAAAGGCGTCGAGGAAGGGTACGTGCTGGGGGACTAAATAACTAAACTGTGAATTGCTGGACCGGGAAAAAGAAAGAGGGAAAGTGAAAAGCCATGGGAAAAAAAAAGTGGTTGTAGCCACTAGGCACTTTGAATATCCGGTGGTCCTTATCGTAATGCCTTGAAAAAGAAGAAAGTGGGGGGGGGTAAGAGACAGGTGTATAACGCGTTGCATACTTAAAGTAGAAAAGTTAAAGAAGGCGGGGGGAAGGGGGGTTAAATGGGGAGGCGGGGAATCAAATTGGGTTAGGAGGGTTCTGAACAGGGGGGGGGGTGTGGGGTGGGACGAAAAACAAAAATGGTTGGGAACAACAGTAAGGCTGGGGGGTTGGGGCAATGCAAACAAGCAAATAATGCGAGAAAAAAAAGTTGAAAAAGAAAAGAAGGGGAAACACAAGCGCGGATGGACTTCGCCCAACAACCGTGGCGGGTGCCGACCACAAAAGGGGACGGGGGAGACTGAGGAAAAAATTAAAAAAACAGGGAAGGGGAAAAAATCGCGTCAAACAAAGGAGGGATTCAACTTGAAGGGGGAAAAAGGGGGTTAGGGGGATGGTTCGGGCAATGCGAAAAATGCCCGGGGAGGGGGGGGGGCGAGCAGAAAGGCCGGTGGGAGGGAGGGAAAACCAAGATCAACACCAAATGGGGGGGGTTGTTTGACTATGGGGGAAGGGGAGAGGGGGGGGGGGGGGGGAGCGGCAAATGAAGGATTCTGGTGCGCGTGACGAAACTAAAAAGAGGGAAGAAAGCAACAGAGCAAACCAAGGGGAAAAAAACTGCTCGGGTAGCAGCAAAAAGAAAAAAATGGGACGTAAAAAATACGCGGGAGGGTGTACGACCCAGTGACTGGGCAAAACAGGTCTGCGACTGGACCCGAGAAAAGAGGCCACTAAGCGAAGCCAGACCAGCGCAAAAAACAAGTTTGAAAAAGACAAAATGGGGGGGTGGTCACGTACAGGTGTCCCCCCCGAACAAGTTAAGGGGGAAGACGTTTCGGGATCAAGGAAAAAAAAAAAAGGGAAAATACTAAAGAAAAAGGAGAGGATTAATTACAGCGCAGCAAAAAAAAGAAATGAAAGGGACGGTAAATCGAAACAACCGTCATACCAGGAAAACTGGCGTTAAAGAGACAAGGCAAGAAAAAAAGAGTCAGGGATCGGAACTCAATCCTTCCCGGATGTCAAAAATCCCGCAAAAGTGAGCCCGAAAGGCTGTGGGGGGGGTACCCGAGAGACGTCTGGTGTGGCACAACAACACGCTACGGGTGGGTGCACGAAAAAAAAAAAAGAAAAGGGGTCAACAGAAGGGAACAACGAAAAAGCGGACGAAACTAAAATTAGTAACGGAGAACAAATCAAGTACAAGCACGGTTTGGAAAGTGGGAGGGGACGGGGGAGGGAAAAAAAAAGGATAAATTCACCACCCAAAAAATTGAGAGGGTTGGGGATAGGCCAACCGAAAGAAAAAGCGGCAGGGGGGGGGGGGGGGGTCACAAAAAAGAGAAACTGGTTAAGCAGAGAAAAACACGGTGGGGGTCCGTCCGAGGTGGGGGAAAAATGAAAAAGAATATAAGGGGAATGGGGCGACACCGATGTCAATAATTGGCACGCGGAAAGAAAAAAAAATTGTAGTGCTAAAAGGACGCGTGGATGGGGGTAGGGGGGAAAGGTTATGCTCGGAGGGGAAGTGCACTGCTGGGGCACGGGGGGGGTGGTGAGCAAAAAAAAGGGTACGCGGGGACAAAAACACGAAGAAGAAGAAAAGTGTGTTTCCCAAAAAGAAAGGAAATAGAAGCCATTGGAAATCAATTGGTAAGGGGGGAGTGAAAAGGGAAGAGGAAGAAACCAGGGGGGGGTCACATCGGTGGCATTTGCCGGCGAAGTTCTTCGACAGTGTAAAGGAAACCCATACAGATTTCCAATTAAGAATATTTTGGTGGCCACCCCACCCCCGAAAAGGCAACAGTGTGAAAAAAAAATTTGGAGAAAAAGAAAGGTTACGACCGTTATTAAGAATAGCAAATAGACACTTACAGCAACGAGTTGTCGGAAGTGGGAGGGGAGGGGAAGAAAAGCAAAAGGCAGTAACATTCTGTTCCAAAAACAGAGAATTAACGGAACGCCCGTTGTCGGCCCGTGTTAGAGCACCGAGAGGGGGGAATTTGATCGCAACAGAAAAAAAGAAAAAGGGTGGGTGGAGCAAACGGAAAAGAAAAAGCCTAGAAAATATATTTGGGGCCCAAAATGTGCAGAAAGGTGAGTGGGGCAACAAAAAACATGATAAAAAGGATATTAAAGAGACTAGGAAAAAAAAGAAGAAGCAAGGGAAAGAGAAAAAATCACACTTAAAAAAGGAGGGCCCTCAAGTAACGAAAGTGACGATACTAAAGGAAAAACGGGTGAAAAACGGCGCGGTGCGTAAAACTAACCCCAAAGTGCGGTTGACCCTGCACGCCAAAAAGAGAGTGCGAAAAGGCGAGAGTCCATGAAAAAAAGGAGACGACACGGGAAACCAAAACTGAGAAACCTTAGCGGCTATGAAAAGTGGAGCAAAACACAAGGGTCAAACGTACGCAACATTGTGCAGAACCAAAGCCAAAAGGTCACAGTTCAATATTTGTCCGCGGACCACCAGGGGAAGGGTCAACCAAAAAGAAGGGGGGAAACGTGAGAATATCAGAAAACTGTATCCGGGACAATAAGAAATCTGATGAAAAAAGGACCTGACGTGGGACAAAAAACAGAGGGGACCGCCAAAAGAACATTGGAACCACAAAAAAAGAGATGTCGCGATTTGGCAGCGAAACGACGGGCAAAAGGGGGGCCCCAAAAACAACGGACAAAATGCCAGTAATACTTTTAAGAGCGGTAGAAGGGGTAAGTTAGCGGACAGCATCGGGGGTTGAAAACGAAATAAAGGCATGGGGGAAAACATGACAACGTTCGGGAAGTCATCTTGTTGGGGGCCGTCAGCCCTAAAACGGAGGAAGGAGATCAGAAAAAAGAAAAAGGAAAAAATAAAACGAAAAGAGGGTTCTGAAACGGGTTGCTGGGTATTCGTTGACGCATGGGTGGGTGCCATAATTATTAGCCAATAGCGATAGGTACGGGCGTAATGTTTCCGTGGACAAACGTGATCGGGGGGGGACGCTGATTGCACGTGAATCGGGAGCGTGGGTTTGGTGAACTGTTGACGTGAAAAGAGTGAAAAGATGTGTCCCAACTGTGCCAACATTTGTTGAAATGTTTTGTGGAGCTGGGGCCATATCCACGTTACTAAGTGGAGCCATGAATGGAACCTTGGAAGACCGAAGATTGAAATTGTGAGCCAAGGAAAAAGGTAGTAAGATGCCCAAAAAAAGGAACGGAGCCAGTTTGTGTAAGCAGGTTTAACCAAGTAAGCGGGTTCGCAAGGCAGGCCAGAGACGCCAACGGTATTGACGTGCCTGGGCTCAGCGGGCTAAGAAATGACGTTGTAACAAAGTATATATTCAAATAATACAAACGACCTTGGTGTCGTTGCAGAAAGAGCCGCGAATTGTTTGGAGGAGTGGGGGTTGGGTGATAGGGACAAAGTTCAACGCCGTCAACGACCAGGGACCAAGGGCAAAACGGAAAAAAGGGGGAACGACACTAAGCATGCCTACCGACGGATCGGTTAGCAGGTTCTTGCCAAACGATAATCCGCCTGGGGAATGGAAAGTCTCCAAACCGTTTGAACCCTACTTCCCTCCAGAAGGCGAGGTCCGGAAACCGTAAGTAAAACAATACTCGAGGCCGAAAACGCCGGAAAAAAGAGTCCCGTAATTCAATGAAGTCTGCGAAATCCCCGAGAACAGTTAGCGGGGGGAGTTCACCGAACGGGTGGGGGAAAAACCAAGTGATTAAACCTTGGGCGGTTGTCCGAACTGATGTCACTGAAAAGGAAACACACTGTAGGTCGCCGGCACTTCTCACCGACTTGAAAACTACACAGAAATGAAAGCCGGGGAAGACGCCAAACCCCAAGGAACTCATTTGGTACTTACTGGAGCGACACAGGCTGTCGTGCGTGGGCCGTATGTCCCAGCGGAAACATTTGAAAAAAAACCAAGTAAGCCCCCGACAACCAAGCCATTAAAATGAGATGGAGACACAAACGCAAAGTGTCCTAAGCAGAGAGCCCGTTTTTGACCGGGTCCCCGTCCCACCCACCCCCCAGCAACGAGAACTCTGGAAATCAAGGGCCTAAAAAAAAAAAAGCGGACTAAAAAAAGCCGCATAGGAAAAAGTGTCCGTCAGAGCTCGCTCGATGTGCTAAAGAAGAACCCCAAGGCCCGCCTGGCTAAAAAATGCTGCCTGTAATCTTTGACACACCAAACACGGGGCAATTCACACATTCTGGGAGAAGTACACACGGCAACCCTGAGGTAAAACCCCCGAAAAAAGGGCGCCCTATGGGGTTACGATTTTTCTATTTCGACTAGTTTCTCACAAAAACTTGAAAATGTGTCCCTTGGGAAAATTCTTGTGGCGCTTAAGTGACAAAGTTGGTGCCGTTTGCATCCCCGCCAATGTGAGCCCCCCCAGCCCCCCTTTGCTTGGCAAAGCTATCTGGGAAAAAAGAAAAAAAATTTTGTCCCCCGTTAGGTACCCTGTTGTTAGCAAAGACTGTAGGCTACCAAACAGGGGATAGCCAGCAAGAGAACTTCGCTTGAGGCCCCGGCATAGCGGTACGTATGGCGGTAGGGTTTGAGTGAAGCATCCAGGTTAGTAGGGCCAATTTGCCCTTGCCCTTTGAAAAAAAAAACAGGGTCCTTAAGCAGGAATTAAGCAAAGTGTGCACCGCAGGTATACACGAGAAATCCCATCACGGAACAGGGTTGGGGGGGGGGGGGGGGGGGGGGGTGGGGGGGGGAATGGGAAAAAAGGCCCTAAAAACCGTTAAGGAAATGCGTACACCAACCAAGCCAAAATGGTGGCCCCTGCTGGAGAGCCTGGGCAGAAATGAAAATCGCCAGAAAAAATGTCAAAGAAAAGGGTCAATTAAAAAAAAGGGGGGGAGCCAAATAGACAATCAAACCTACGCCCGGCGGAATTAGCCAAGTATGTCGGGGGTGGAAGACGAGACCAAGGGAGGGGGATTGCGCACATCACCCGAGCTCGGAGGCCCGGGCCCCGCCGCAACGATTGTTGTCCGCTCCAGACCAGGGAAGTGCGAAGAGCCACCTCAAATAAGTGAAACCCACGGGACGGGGATGGAGGGAGAAAAACGCAGTGTCAAATCCGGCCTCGCAAATACCCTTATCGAAAATGATGAAAGAGAGATCAAAAACAACAGAATAAGAGAGATCACAATATTTATATGGGCATAAGCTGCAAAAACACTGGGCAGATACGAAAATGTTCTGGGACAAGCCACTGTTGAAACGTGGAAGTGGAGGGAAAAAAGCATCTGGGGGGAAAATGGGTAAGAAAATGGTGAGGCCATACAGGCGCATCGTCGAAAACGGGGAGCGCAAAAATTTAAGACGGCTACTAGAGCCCAGAGTCCCCCGGGACGACACACACTGGTTATATCAAAGACCACTGAGGGGGACAACATGCAAGGAGGAAGACACGGCGCAGAAACAGTGTACCCCTGTGGGGGGGACGCAGTAGGTTTCTAGAAGGAGAAAAAGAAAGGGGACCGTGAAAGTGTTCAAAAAAAAAAAGGGGGGATCAATCCACGTCCAACAGAACGGGAAGTTGACCGAATACGGCACCACCACACAGTACATGAAAAGAACGCAAAGGAACAGTCGCGTCAGAAACGTTACCAGAAACCGTACGCATCGAGCAGAAGAAAAGGTACGAACAGGTAAGGGAACCACGGAAAAGGGCTGGTGCTCAAAAAAACTCAGAAAACCCCTTCCTTAGGCCTCAACCAAAAAAATAAGGGGAAAAAATGCGCAAAAAAGAAACGTTAAAGGACGGAAGGACTCTGTAGCCAACACACTCCATTCGTCAATAAACACAGTCGCTACCAAACACACTTTTGGACTGGGTAAGGCGGGAAAGGGTCGTCTTAATGCAAGATCACCACCGCCTTTGTGGAAAAAAAAAGTAAACCTTGGAAAAGTTGACCCGTATAAAAACCACGCATAACACCTCGGTAGTGGGTCATCGGCCAAGTGCGACGGTCACGACAACCTCTCGTTAAGAAGAGTAGTATAAAAAAAAACGAAAAGGGAATTGAAGGCGGCCGAACGACCCGGGTCGGCTAAAGGGGAAATTCGCGGAGGGGTGATTGTTGTCCATCGGAGGTTCCTGGAGGTAGTTGAAGGGGAGGGAAAGTTTACGCTGGACAAATCCCCACCGCGGCGGGCCCCACCGTACTATCAGGGACAAAGGGAAACATTAAAGGATTGAACCAATTTCTTAGAAATGCAAAACCTCGGGTGACGACCTACAGTGGGTTAGAAGTGGTGATGGAAAAAGTGCGAGGATGTGGGACCACCCGACCGATGGGGAGGAAAAAGCGGTTTTCACGCGGCGAAAAAGCCTTCGAACAGGAACGGAAGACAGGAACAGACAGATACAAGAAAAAGAGTGAGGCGGATTAAGGCCAGCACGACCTGTGTGCGGGGGAAGTCAAGGGGAAAATTTTCAAAACTAAGAGGTGACGGGTAGTAAACCAGGAGCAGGATCGAACCGGGGAAGAAAGTAATTGTGTTTAGCCCGTAAAAAATAAGGCGGGACATTGACACCTATTGGTAAAGGGTGCGGTTGGGGGGAAGGGAAAGAATTTTGGCGGGACAAAGTGATCAAATCGAATGAAGATCCAACATTCCGGCTAAAGAAGGACTACAACAGACTGTCAATTGTGAAAAAAGATCGAAGATACATGACCAACGAAGGAAGGGCAACAGTCAAGGGGCCCTGGAGTACTAAGAAAAAAAAAATGCGATTTGTGGCCGCCTATGAGCGGTAAGTCAAAGCACTGCCCCAAAAGAAAAACGTGAACCAGCACGGCCGAACCATGTGCTGTGGCACCACTGTCGGGAGCCAAAAAATTCCAGCGACGCAAAGTTCCCAAAAGAAAAAGGGGTGTTCGGAAAGTCACGGTCACTGGATTCATCCTCTTACTGATTAACCAAGAGCCCAAACACAAACAAGGGGGGGACCAATAGCAAAACGGGCAAAGGAACTGCGTTTGACCAACACCCGTGAACCTGCAAACACAGCCCACAATGGAAAAACTCAAAACCAGCCAGGAAATAATCAACGGCCACGGGGGGAAAAGACGGCCAGACGTATGTGCGAATTATATCCACCGGGCTGATGCCACTTAAAAAAATCAAAACGGGGGGGGTGACCAAACGAAGAAAAAGCAATTTACTCTGACTCGAAAAAAAGTCAAAAGAAATTATCCGGATTTATTCGGGGTTGAGGTAATCCCGGAAAATCAAGAATCTCCCAACGCCAAGGGGGGGGCTGAAACACAAAAAAAAAGGGGTGCCTGCAGGTTCCAACGTTTTGGGGAAAAACAGTTAAGTGTGTGAAAAAACCAGGTAGCGGCTAAGGGAGCGCTTGTTCACCCGGAGGGGGGAAAAGGCCGGGTGATCACCTGCAAAGGGGAGAGGGAAAATGGACCCGGGGTAATCATCCTCATTCGAAGCCGCGTGTGTAGTCCAATGTTTTGCCGCACTTCCCAGAAGGGGAGGGGTTCCCCGGAAAACCAGGTGGTGGGAAGCATTGGGGTTTTTTGTGGCTCTCGAATCAGAAAAAACGCAAGAGGCGTAATCAGCGTGGAATCAAAAAAGATGACGTGGAAAAATTGGGCGCTCAACAAACCATTTTCTAGCCGACCCAAAAGTCCAGCCTTAAAACAAAAAACCAAAAAAAAAAATAAAAAGTCGCAAAAGGCCCACGTGGGGACAAGGCGCCATGCCACCGGGTTAGCAGGGTTGGTAGAAGATCCATGCAGAGGCCTCTCAGTTTTTTTGGAAAGGCAACTGAACCTAAGTCGGTGGAGTTGACAGAGCGAGCCGCTAGGTGAGTGGGATTCGGTTAGGGTTTGTTGAAAAAGTCGTAGTCTCAAGCAAGCAAGTGGACAAAAAGGAGGGGCAAAAGCGGTCAAAATCTCGCGGCCACCGCTGGGGCAGCCGACACGCATGAAAAACGAGCTGGAACGCACAGTCAGATTCACGGGCTAAGAGAAAAGGATCGTGACTAGTCAAAGCATAGTTACAACCTCATCAGATAAGATAGCTTTCTAGCAGGGAAAATCTACGAGGGAGAAAGGGGGAGAAAAACAAAAACTAGCAAAGGGGGGCACTATTATAAAAAAAAGGCGGAAGCGCTCCTCCGACAAAAAAGAATCATTCGGATCGCATCCCGCTCTGATCCGTCCCGCAAAAACAAGGGTACCAAGCGTCAAAAGGAAAGTCCGGCAATAATCGCTGCGGATGATGAACATATCAATGAATGAAAAAGGGGAGGCCTTCGAAAATAACAAAATCAACATATAAAAATGGGGGAATACGAGTCGAGAGGGAAAAAACCAAAAAAAAGGTCTTGACAACCAACTGCGCGGATCACGAAAAAAAAAAAATCAAAGATTGTACATGGGGGGGGGTGAAACACTCCAGGGAGAGAGTACAGCATCTGGGACAGTTCATAAAGAAAGGAACGAAAACTGTGAGCCCCGGCCAACCGATACAAAAAAAAAAAAAAATTTTTCCAACCCACACATCGAAAGAATAACTAGAAGAGAGTCTTCGCAAAAAAAAAGGACCTGGGAAAGGTAGGCGGGCCCGAAAACCTCGCAATGCGGATTGGTGACGTAAACTACGGGCCTCACAATAAATACGGAACTTTTCCACACCAATAGTAAAAGATGACAACACTACATCACGGCAGTCAACGTGTAAAAATGGAGACCACACCCAAGGGAAGGGGGTGTCAGGTGTGGCGGGGGGGGGTAAGCACTCGGAAAAAATCAAAGACGAAAAAAGCCGGAATAATGTCATCGAAGACAAGGGTAACCAAAACTAAACTCCGACTGGGGACAAAGCTCGATGATGGAGGACTGCCAAACTCAAAAGGAAAACACTTCTTTCCCGGGATGCCGGATCCATTGAAAACCCGCGACCCCGACCAGGTTGGGGGGTGCCGATCTTCCAGTGCCACGAAAGTAGGGGGAAACAAACGTTAAAAAACGAACGTAAAGAACCTCTTCTGCTTTGTTTTGTGTCGATACCGAAAGTGTGGGTTGAATGAAAGAAATGCCCTACGGGGAGCATTACAGTACCACAGTTATAATTGGGGGGGGCCTGTGGAACCCCAGCAAAGACATGAGCATGGGGCCCGAAAAAAAGCCCTTAAAGGGGGCCGTGGCAAAAACTTTCCCATTAAATTAAAAACGTCAGGGACCAAAGGGGTGGACGGCCACCGCTCGTCCAGCAATTAGACGAACTTTCTGGGTAAGGGTGGAAGTAGGATGGCACTTACTTGTTTGCACCGTGAAAAGGCGTAAAAGTAAGGGATTGTGTGATTTCGTAGTCCTGGACCAGGAACAAAGGAACTTCTCCCGGGCTGGGGACAGACGAAGGGAATGCCTGAAGACCTCCGACAAAAGGGCAGCGAAAAAGGAGGGGCGGGCAACGGTCATGATCCCAACGTGACAAAAACAAGTTTAGAAACGCAGTCAGGAGTGGGCGCTCATGAATCACATTGTAGAAAAAAGGAGGGATTTATTTTGGAAATTGCAGAGGGAAAAAAGAACCAATGAAAAGATGGTTGAGCAACAGGGGCCGAGAGCGGGTCCCGGAGCCCGCCCGAGTTGTATAAAAAAACCATAAAAACCAGCAATTCAAAGAGATGGCGAAGCACGTAGCAATTCAAAAACTAGACTAACAAGGCAAGGTTGCAAGTGGAGTAAAAGCCGCGCGCACACATACGGAAAAACGAAAGAAATCAAACCTGAAGGAAAGCGACCGGACGGAAAAAAAAAACAACACGAGGAAAGGGAGATCTGCGCGCAATCATTTCGAAAAAAAAAGAGGCAGAACAAATGCCAAGGGGAAAGATGGAAAAATCCCCGGCCAGGGGGCACTCAGGGTGTGGATATTGGGATCGCCATAAGCAGGGGTTGCGCAAAAATACAGAGGAGGGGCAGCCAAAAAACAAAAATGGGGCACAATCTCACTTGGGCCTCAGGGGGGTTGGGAACAAAAGTCCCGGATTGACAAAAAGGGGGTTCGGCGAAACAGGGATAGTCGGGCGAGATCAACTAACGCGGAGGGAAACACTGCGCGCCATTTCCCAAGGACTGGTTAAACGCAGAAAGGGGTTACGAAGCACAAAGAAGGGCAAAGACGTTCTATCAAGTGGCCCAAACGAAAGAAAAATTCGGAAATAAAGTGCGCATACCCCGAAAAGGCAAACAACAAATTCTGGGACACCCGATCAAAGCGACCGGGACCTACAAACGACCTGGGGAAGCGGACGTACTTAGGTCAAACTACCTACGGAGCAAGCCCGCGACAAAAAGTCGGCCATCCGACGTTTGACACGGCCCCAAGACAATGTGAAGGCGCCAAGAGGAAATTAGAACACCTTGTGAAAAAAGAAAGGGGGGGGGGGGGGGGGGGGGGGGGGGGGGGGGGGGGGGGGGGGGGGGGGGGGGGGGGGGGGGGGGGGGGGGGGGGGGGTGGGGGGGGGGGGGGGGGTGGGGGTGGGGGGGGGGGGGGGGGGGGGGGGGGGGGGGGGGGGGGGGGGGGGGGGGGGGGGGGGGGGTGGGGGGGGGAATCGACCGCTCGGCTCCTCTTTTTGGGGGTTTGGTACTGGAAAGGACGTGGGACGTTCGGCAAAAAAGATCAAATCAAACCCACCACTTTTGTGGCAAGAATGCCGGGGGACATTTAAAAGATTTACGGCACAGACCTCCCGCAAGGGGAGGTGGGGTAAAGAACAAAAAAAAAACGCATCTCTTTCAAAAGGACGGTCAAAAAAACTCCAGTGAATTGCAGATATGAACGTGGTTTATGAGAAAAGTGGGGCACGCTGCTCGGGCCCCGTAAATAGGAATGGCAGGGGGGGTTATGTTGGGATGTAAAGTGCAAGGCCTGGGTGAGGTGCGGCGGGTGGGTCAAAGGTATTGAAATGTACAATAATCAACACACTGAATACGCTTTATGTTCGAGGGCGAAAATTGCACCCAAAAAGAAAGTCAGAACGATGCCAAAGAGTGGGGGGTAAGTTTCATGCAACCTGAACTGGGTGTTCCATACCAGTAAAAATCCGATCCGAGTCACCACCCAAAGTTAGGAGGTGTCCAACTAATGGATGGTTACGAAAAAAGGTTTTCTTTGGGGGGGAAGAAAAGGATACGAAAGCAAGATATGTACAGCAAGAGAGAACTGAACCAGCCCGACGTCATCTCGGGTTTAAGGCAAAAGACTGTTTTTTGGCCCAGGAACGGAAAAAAGGGGGGAAATTGTTGCACAAGGAGCCGTTGCCCCGTGGGTACCGGGGCTCCTGAATATTTTACAAAGAGGATAAAATATGACGGAAGAATGGGTGTAAGAAAATCACGAGCGTAGCATGCCACCACCGAGTTGAGATGTACCATGGGACGTGGGAAGGTTGTACTATAATTGATCAGGAAGGACGTAAGACATGAAACCAAAAAGAAAAAGCACCCATGACATTGTCCCCCTTCAAGAAACGAGCAACAAACGACAAAGATGAAAGGCTTTGGGAATATGCAAAAGGAGGGCAAAACGGTCGGCTTAAGCACGTCCCCCGTCCTTTTAAGGAATCAGTTAGCAATTACCGCAGCGGCGAAAAAGGAAACGGAAGAACCTTCGGAGCGCCCCGACAGAACCACTGGTGGAAAAAAAAATTGGAACAGGGAAAAATCAGTCGAAAGCGGAATTCAAGCTTGACCCACACCACCAAATGTTTGTTCACGGTAATGGGGGGAGAATCACGAAAGAGGGGAAAAGGTGGGGGTCGGAATAAACAGCTCCAACAACGGCAATAGAGGCGACCAAATGATGAGCGGGGGACACAAACCGGACGGGGCGGAAGGCACGAATATCAACAGAGGATCAAACGAAAGGAGACGCGGAGCCGGGGAATCAACGGTCAACAGGGGGACGTGGCAACCGAACTGAGGCACAAGCCTGCCTGAACCGGGCTAAATACTTGAACACACCAAAAGAACAAAAACCGAGGTCAAACGAGAACAAAAGTGCCAAAAACAGGTGCGCGAGCAGACGTGTGGGTCTCTCAGAAAAAAAAAAAAAAAAAAAAACAAAAAGAGGACCGGAAGCAAGAGAAAAAACTGCGCGGCGCAACGAACGGGTGCCAAACCAGCATGACGGGGGTATTCCGGTGGCCAGCAACTGGTGCTAAGTATGAGCCAACCTAGGCAAAAGTACCCCACAAAACCCCCACCCCCCCCCCCCCACCCCCACCAACCAAAAACCCCCAACCCCCAAACCCCACAAAACAAACCCCAGACGCTGAAGTCACACTTGGAGAACACGTGCCGGCCAGAACGAAATGGGGGGGGGGGAAGGGGACTATCTTCACCCAAGGGGGCCGCACCGGGTGTTGGCACAACGTTCAAAAATGGGTGGGCCATGGCTATTTAAGGGCCAGGTAGGCGGGTGGTGCCAAATCAAAGAATGGAAATTGAAAAGAAAACCGTGGGGAATACGAACATATGAAAATTGTAGGGGTGTTAAAACCGCACCATTGTGTAAAAACGATAAACAATACCAATGTGCTCCGCGGAAAGCACCGCGGGGAAAAATCGGGCCACGGGCAGGCGGCCCAAGAGGCCCACCGTTAGGGACGAAAGGTGTTCCCAGGGGTAACTTGAAAGCCGGGGGGGGGGAAGGAGGCAAGATACAGGGTTAGGATAAAAAGGACGTGAAGTTTACTTAGGTTTGTTTAATCCACCGACTGCATTTTTGATTACCATAGTACATAGAGTACAGGCCATTTCAATGATGTGAGGGAGGCTGCACATAGAACACCCCGGCAAACCCCAGACAAAGGGCACTTTCAGGGTCCGAAAGCCTGACGTGATCTGGAGGCTAACACCAAAGGGTCTTCTGAAATCAAGAATGACGAGGTCACCCGAAAAAAAAGAGTCGGGCAACCGAAAGGGCGCAGATCAAAATCCGTAACCAATGCGCACTCCTGGCAGGTGGCAAAAGGTGCGGGAGGGGCCCGACCCAAGAAAAAAACTCGGACGATGCGTCTGGGACGTTCAGTGAATAACCAATGTCGAGTCAAAGGGATTTCGTAAAGGCCCGGCAAAAAAAACAAATGTCCTTCTGATCTGTGGAGAAGGGACGGGGCGAACACCCCCTGGCGGTTCCGTCGGCGCTTGGTATGTGGGACAAATGTTGGGGAAAATGGGCGGGAACTGTCCAAACACACTTGAAGGCCGCCCGGCAAAAAAGCAAAGAGCGGGGAACAAAATTGCAACTAAAGGCCATGCAAAACTTGGTCCACAAAAAAATGGGCAGAAGAGACCGCCCATTTAAATTGGCCTTCCAAAAAGAGGGGGCCACAAATCAGAAAGGGTGCGGCTTTCCGGTGAAATGAAAGAGTAATTTGTGAAGGGGAAATCAAAAACCAGTAGCCGACCAAAGGCCACACTGAAAAACTTAGCTCGAAAGAACAGTGGCTAAAATCAAAAAAAAAAAAACCCCCCCAATCCAGCAAGTTATTAAGCTGAGAAAAAGCCCCAAGTAATGTGTCCCCGCCGCAAAAAAGAAAACGAAAGGACCGGCCAAAGAAATGCCCCAAATCGGGGATACAAAAACCGAATAGGGAATCACGACAACGAAAAAAAACAATGGGAGGCCAAAACAAAAAGACAAGGGAAGGGGGGGAGACACGAAGAAAAAAAAAACATCAGAAGGGTAAAGAAAGAACCCGGTGCAAAGGTAACGGGCAACACCCTTAAATGGCAACCAACCAGTGTCTTGGGGGGGGGGGTTTTAATCGGAGGCTTTAACGGGAAGCCAGAACGGAAAAAGGAAAAGCACAAAGTTCCTGTAGTATTTTAGGTGTGTATGAAGAGAAAGGAGTGGTGGGGGGGGGGAGGACAGTCCGAAAAGGGACCCAGTTATTGGGACTAAGGGGTCCGGACAAAGAAAAAAGGGGCTTGTTCACTAAAGGCAAAATGGGGGAAAAGCAGACACCTTTTCTGGCGCGCCAAGTTTTTCCTGGAATGGGGAAAGGACAAGAAAAATAGGAGTAATACCGGGAAAAAAACAAAAGTCGCTTAAAAGAAGAAGGGGTGCCGGCCTGGGGGGGAAAAGGGGGGGATAAAGAAAGGGGAAGCAAAAAGGGGAGAAAAGGTTGGCCAGCCGTTAATACAGACGTACGTACTGTTCGGGGGGTACCCGGGTTGGGAAAGGGGGACTGGGGGGGAAGGTCAGGCCGTAGCGGGAATTAATATATGTAGCAAAAAAAATATGGAAAGAGATAACATTCCATTGCGGGGGAGGGACGACGGAAAGTGCGGGGGCGGAGAACAACGCACAAAAAAAAATTGATTGACAACTTCATTGATTTGTGCCGGTGAAATGGTAAAAACCAAGACAAAGGGGGCGACCTTGTGTATAAGGCAAAACACAAAGATTGTGTGCGTAAAAAAACGGAAAAAGGGGGGAAGTACAAATTAAACCAAGGGAGGGGATGCTCTGGGAAAGGGGGGCCGTGAAAGGACCGCTTAGGATGGGAAAAAAAAAAGGGTGGAAAAAAGACTTAACCGCGAGTTTGAAAAAAACGGAAAAAAATAATAAAAAAAAAAAAAAACACCAAGCCCATGGGAGGGAGAAAAAAGAGAATTCCACAAAGGTTCCAGCAGTTTTGTGGGGGGACCCTAAAAGGTGTCAACCACCCGGGAGAGAACAAAGAAAAAAAAAAAAAAAAAATTTTAGACCTTATGGCCGAAAAACCAGCAAATGGAAAGAAAACAGGAGAGCATCCAACAAAGGAGAAGGAGAAGATCTGGGGGGAAGAGCAAGGGTCACATCCAGTGATGGTCACGGCTGAACGATAACAGAAGGGAGCGAGAGGAGGATCACTGAAAAGTCCTTGGCCGAAGTACACCCCGACCTGTGGGGTTTAAAAGACTGAAAAGGGGGTGGGGTGATAAGCATCAGCTTTCAAACGGGGGGGGGCCAGGTTGCCGAAAACAACCGAAAAAAAAAAGAAAAACAGAATGAGGGGCGGGTTCCCAAGGTTTGCGACAATCAAAAAAGGGGGGATACTAACCAAAGGGAAAAATACGAATGAACGACTAAAAGCAGCAAAAAAAGGAGGGGGGGTAAAAAAGTCCCGTACCAAGCTGAATCAAACGAATGGAAACCACGAAGTCCCCCTGAACGATTGGAGAGACAAAGGGGGGGGAACTCCAAAGGGTTGGGGCAGGGACGCATTACGAAGCCTAAGCAGTTACGGGAGAGGATCCATTTGGGGGGGGAAAAATGGAACGGTCAACGACATCGGAGGAATGAACGAAAAAAAAATAGGCCAATAAAAAGGGCAAAATGAATTAAGAACGGAGAAGCCAACCGCAAACTAACCTCAGAAAAAAAAGTCTCAGGAAAGAGGAATGCGGACGGGGGACTCAGGGAGGTGACCTACGGGGGACGAAAGAAAAGAAAGGTAAGAAGCAAGGCACCCAGGAAAAAGACCACCCACAGAAAAAGTGAACCAGAAAGGCTGGGAGGGGGATACACAAAGGAAGAAAATGAACCGGAGGGGAATGAACCCAAAAAAAGAAAACGCTGGAGGAAAAGTGGTGGACGAAATCAAGAAAATAATTAAAAGGGAAGGGGCGGGGGAAAAAAGAAAAATTAAAGAGTCTTGTGGAGGGGAAGACAGACTGTCCCACCATGGGGGGGGGGTTTAAGGGAAGGAAAAGAAAGGTGCCGTTCTATCGGGATTACCAACACCAAGGGGTTGCGGAACGTTGACCGGGGTTGGGGACATTCTGAAAAGCAAGGACCGGAAAAAGGGCAGGGAAAGGGTGGGGGGGGGAATGCAACCCCATGCGAAAACTGGGGTAAGATGGAAGGACCAAAATCATGGAATATAAGGGGAAAAGGGAGCAGCCAAAAAGGGGGACGGACGAGGTCAAAAGGCCGTAGGAGGGAGGGGATAATGGCCAAAGGGTTGGGGTTAGGTTGCATCGGAGGGGTGGGCTGCGGGGGACTGACGGGGGGGAAGGGGGGGGAAAGGGCAAAGGACTGGCCACAAAATAGCAAAAGTTCGGCCAAACGACGCCAATCCAAGGGGTAAGCAAATGGGCAAAAAAATGCAAAAGGAATTTCACGTAGCAAATTGGAGTCCAAAAAAAGCCAATGTTTCGCCGGTTGGGAAGTAAAAAAAAAGGGAAATCACAGAAGGGAAAGGAACAGGGAAATAAGAGATTTGTTCCAAAAACGTGGTAAGCATGGTTCGAATGGAAAGGTTCCTAGAAAGAAAGAATGGAGGTGAAGCCGGGGAGAAAGAAAAAAGGTGGGGTGGAAAGGACAAAAAAAAAAAAAAAAAAGTTTCGAAAGCGGAGGTATTGGCAGGAGGCGGGATCGAACAGGACCAAAAAAAAGTGGACCAGAGACGGGCCCCGACATGTGGGGTTGGAAACTGTCCCGAGCCGAGAAGGGAGCAAAAAAAGGGAGAAAAGGGGAAAATGAAAAATTGTGCGAAAGTAAAGGTTTAAAAAGAAAAGACCAACGCTAAAGGGAGACTAGGTGTAAAATGCAAAACTCCTGGAGGTGGGAGGTGAAAAGGGTGAAAAGGAAGGGGTGAAAAAACAGGGGGAGCCAAAAGGGATTACTCTATCTATGAAAAAATAAGGGGAAAAATGAAAAAAAAAGGACTCAATCCGCCAAAAAAACTGGAACGACACAAAGTTAAGTTGTCTGGGTTCTTTTCGGAGAATGGAGGCATACTTGGCAACAAAACGGAAGGATGGTGGGTCCAAAAAGAAAACGAGGGGAAGGGGAAGAAAGAAAAGAAATCAGGGCCTCCTACGGGAGCAATCAAATGACACCGGAACGAAATACCCACCGGGGGCCCTACCACGGTCGGGAAGACGGAAACTACAACGAAAACCCGGCCATGGGTATCCAGAAGGCAAACCATTGGTGGACCGGAGGTCAAAGCCAACGGGGACTGGAAGGGGAGGAAAAAGCACTACCACCTCTCCAAGAAGCTTATCCACGGAAACAAGGGGGTGGAAGCTCAAAACGAAAACTACGAAAGGGGGGGGTCAAATATTGCAAAACAAAAAAGACCTCCCGGTTCTGGAGCGGAAATCAAAAAACAGTCTAATTTGGGGGAAACAAATTCGGACTCCAAAGAAAAAGATCGGTAATAAAAGCAAATGGGGTTCATATGGAAAAAACGAAACTGGAAAAAAAAGTGTAAAATATCAAAAAGGAAAATGCGATAAAATTAGGCATCCCGGGACTTAGGAACCACCCAAAAAAACAAAAAAAGTTTTAAAACAGCAATACATAACAAAAACCCCACAAAAGTCTAAACCACTGAAAATTTTCAAAAAGAGAGCAGATGGGGGTCCGAAAAAGAGG
>Ga0179593_1372877_pt1 | contig 19811 bp, 15 predicted proteins | sample CZODoug2_1_08_16_FD_185931 | JGI IMG/M metagenome (GOLD analysis project Ga0179593, IMG submission 185931) | Vadose zone soil fungal communities from Angelo Coast Range Reserve, California, USA - CZODoug2_1_08_16fungal (PacBio error correction) | ecosystem: Environmental > Terrestrial > Soil >...
AGACTGAACAAAGAGGCGGCGTGGGAAAGACGGGGAAGACAGGTGATGAAAAAAAAAAGGTTCGGAGAGTAAGATCAAACGTCCGGCCCTTCGTGAGAAGGCAGCCGTACAGAGCAGAGGAAGGAGGCCTGAATAGCCAACAGATCCCTATACAGAATTTCTGGGGGAGGGGGGGACGACGAGAGGAGAAACGCCCTTCAGAAAGGGGGGGGAGGAAACGCGAATCCAAGAGGAAAACTCCAGGTTCTCATCCTCGAGGAGGGACGTAAAGTTGAGTGGAAGTGACCGCCAAGAGGGATACTTCTGCACATGTTCTCAATAAGACAGAATAGCGATGCGGGACTGGACCTAATAAAGGCCAGGAAAAAAAATCAAAAAAGCCAAAAGATTTATTATTTTTAAGGGGTGGCGGAAAGCTTGAGCGAGGTACCACGTGCTGGCAGGAAGAGACTGTCGAGGGTCAGGCGCTGTCACGCGGTCGCCCAGCACGATGCTTGGGGGGGAAAAGGGGGGCGCCCCACGCACTGTGGTGGTGGTAGCGGGGGGGGGGAGGAGGATCAAGGAAGGTAGGGTAGTTGGCCCTCTCGCTATGGCAAAGAGTAGACGGGAACAAAAGGTGAACCTGAGCTGTCTGTGACAAGGGGAACGAAGCTTCGCGCAAACGTCGAAGAGGGGGGGGTCCGCAGAAGCGGGAGCAAGATCTTGAAGACAAAAAGGGGCGAAAAGCTCTACACTGGAAAAGTTGTGGCAAAAAACGGAATCTGCAGCCGAAAAGAGGAAGGAAAACGATCATGGAGGGAACGGTCAGGATCCGACCAGAGGCGGCAATGCTAGGGTTCAACAGAGTAGAAAACGCCTCTCATACAAAGGATAAAAGGAGATGCTCATCTCCGGCTCGGTCTTGGGTAGGGTTCAACGTTGAACTGCATGGAGACATGGGGTTCTGGAAACACACTTTGCGCACGAATGGCTAGAATTTGGAGTAGCCGTATCGCGGGGTGGGCCGGGGAGGCGGTCCTGCGGGGATTTAAAATAGTAAGACTCCTCTACGAATTCGGCTCCGGCTGTAGGCGAGAGACGTCGTCCATGCAAGAGGTAGGGTAGAGAAAAAGGTGTCAGTCGATGAAAAAAGAAGACTCAGAGGGGAGATCGGGACATCGATCACAAAAACAAAAGTAGTATATTTCACACTCTAAAGTATGCTATCGGGGGGGGGTCGCAACTAGAGAACAGGGCCGGGGTCGGGATCGAACGAAAACGCATGCTGTCGAGGGAAAACCCTAGTGAGGGGGGACTTCGAACTTCGCGAAATGGTGACGGGGGAAGGGAAGTAACGAGCAAATTGGTTCCCCTTAACGGATTAAGCAGGGGTCATAAAGCTGTTGGGGGGCCTCGGTGCTCTATGTAAGACGCAGTTCAGTTTGTGTCAGCATTGCTGTGGGGACTTCCGGCGTGCTTCCCACGGCTGGGTTCGCGGTCCACGATTACCCAACACTACGTCGGGAAACGGTTTGTACCACCTGGGTCTTGCGCCTGGCAAAAAATTCAGGTCGCGTGAAAACTTGTCTCTAGGGAGTATATTATTTCCACGGAAGTCGCGAGAAACGCGCTATCTCGACATAAAAACAGAGACGCTCGGGTTCAGAGATCCCACAGGTAAAACGGTGCGAAAGGGGACTTGAAAGAGGTTTTTGAAGAAGGTTTTTCCAACACAGATAAACTTCACAAAAACGAAAGCATCTACAAGGACCTCATGGTTGCGAGCAGGATGCTCCAGTCAAAACGTCAGAGGCAGCGGCCAATCCGAAAAACAGAGGTTGGCAGCTTACATGGCAAAAGCGAAGAACACAAGTAGGGAAAGCGCCCTAAAGGGGGTACGACTACTCAAGGGGCAAGAATCACCTCCATTCACATGTTCCATATTACGAGAAAGACAAAAAAGACAAGGAATGACCCGGTTCAAAGGGAACATCGCTAGTTGGTTGCAGAAGCTTCAGGTCGATTAAAACAAAGAAAAACCATGTCCCCACAAACAAGAGAACGACACACAACGCACTCCGGGAAAAGGAACGGCTGCAGGGAGGGGTTTCCGAACCTGTTGCCCGGAAAGGAGACAACCGGGAAGCCGGAGGGAAGAACCCACCGAAAACAGAGGACCCCTCAGCGGCGAAGGGGCTCTGGTGGTGAAAAAAACCTCAAGAGATGTCCTAGGGACAAACTAACTGATTTTAAACACACTCTGGGGGGCCAAAGGATCTTCCCGTGCGGATGCTGTCGTACGGTGGTCTTTGGGCGGTGGGATGCTCAAAAAGGAGCCTGCTCCATACTGGGTCGTAGGAAAAAAACTGGTTGTCGTGGGTGCGTCCGGTCAAAAGTTTTCCATTCATGATTGATCTGTGCTCTGCTACGAACAAAACGGGTGGGGTCAAGCCGAAAGCGGGGGAAGAACGCCAATCAACTCATTCAGGACTTGAGCGGAAAAGGCATAGAGGGGAAGCGAGGATCCAGAAAAAAAAAACAACGGAGGATTGAGGATATAGGGACCTTCGAATGAGCGTCAGACTGGGCAAGAGACAAGAGTTCGTTTTCAAGGGAACGGCAAGAATAGAAAGTACGTGGGGGGAACGACTAGCACATCCCAGGTAAAAAAGCCCAAGCTGAGGAAAAACGAGCCCTAAAAAAAGTCCTAAGCCATACAAAAGGAAGGGGATCACAAGGCCGAACGTAACCCACCGTAGGAGCAACACTACAAAAAGACACAGCAAAAAAAATTGAGGGAAAGCTGTCCGAGGCCCATTACTAGACAGGGGGACGGAATTCCGACGAAAAGAACCGGAGAAAGAAAAACGGGGGGGGGCGCTCCTGCCTGAAGGGTCCGCGATATGCATAAGGGGGCGCCCCTCGTGGGCGGCCGGCTCGGGAAAAAACGCTAACAGAAAAGAGGACAAAAAAGAAGCAGATAAGATACGGGGGGGCTACGGAGAGCATACCAAGGAGACCGCTGACAAAAAAAGTCACTTACATTGATTACTCAATGCTCGACTTATACCACATTACAAAAGGACCACCTCTACCATAATTCGGTGGCCGCCACATCGGAGCCATAAGGCAGCCACCACGTACAACCAAAACCCTCACGCGTGTAATCATTGCAAACAAAAAAAGCACGAGAAAAAGCTAAAAAGCTCAAAAGAAAAAAACACCGCACCGATAGCGACCCCGGACCCATCCTAAGCCCTTCGCGAGGGGACAGTCCTTCTAGAATGGAACGTAGACCATCATAAAAAGTCCATCCCAGAGCCAGAACCAATCCCTAGGACCCTCACACAATCAGCAACTCACAGAAAACCCGACACAAAAAGGAAGAGAACAAAGACTACAAAAAAACCCTCACGGGGGTGGGAAACGCGACATTGTACAATTGGAAAAAAAAAAGAATCTCCTATAGCTTTGAACCACCATTCAAAAAATAATAGGTCGGGCAAAGCTTCCACGAAATAGTCTCTCAGAAAAATGACCCGCGGGCGACTTCTAGAGGAGTCTTGCAAGATGCCGTCCGCCAGGCGGCCATGAAAAAAAAGCAGGCGCTCAAACTCAAGAGGGTAAGACTAGGTCAAGCCGGGACAAACCCGAGATAACAAATCAACGAAATTCAACGCGAAAAAAAAAGCCCCGTATCAACCGCAATCGCGGTGCGAGTGGCCCAAAAAAATTGGCGTCAGGGTCTTCAAAGGAATAACTGGGCGTGGAAGCCCTCGGCCAAGGGGGATTCAGGGTCGCATCAGGCTAGTCCGTTGGGATCATGAACGACCCAATGAAAGCGCGCCCCACTACTCGGGAAAAACTCGAAAATATCCAAAGCCCTTGTCCGACCAGATGTACGCACGGGGGAGGGGTCGGAACGGAAACAAAAACGGCCGGAGGACTCGGGTAAAAACTTAAGACAAAAAAAATACGCGGCTAACCCGAGTGGGAAAAAAGATGCAACAAAAAAGCGACGACTTTAGGTAAACAAATTACAAAAATCCTCGGCCAAGCTTTCCCTCTCATCTCTTAAAGTTTCATAGATACCATGGTAAAACGGAACACTGCAGCAAGGTCGATCTCCTGAAAAGTCCTCTCGCCGACGACCTTAAAAAAACAAGCTCAAAGGGGGAAAAGGTCGAAAAAGATGAGGGCGGAGTCGAAAAAAAGCGGCGGGCTCGATTCTGGGGGGTCGGCCACCGAACAGACTATCAGAAACGCAAAAACGCACCGCCAAACTAGACTCCCAGAGGAGAATGGACGAAGCAGGTGTCGAAAACCCCGTAATGCTTGGAGCAGGCTCCGGAAATGCGTCGGTCTCCTTTCATATGATCTCTTAAAGAAAGGAAACTGGACCAGCTTTCAAATTAAACAAGAGAATATAATGATGTCTTGTTTTCGGAGCCCACCAAAATCATTTAGGGACCTGCGGAAAGCGGCACCTCGTTCTCTAATTACCAGGTCGGGCAGAATACCAGCATCAATCCTCAAAAGAGAGGGGAGGAGAGATCGCACGGCAAAGAGGCCCGACAATCAGCGATCATACAACCCGGCCGACTTTCCATTTGGGGCCGCGCCACAGAGTCCGACAAGAAAGAAAAGAAAGGAGCCTGCAACCATAGGAAGGCAGCCATGAAAACGGGGGGGCTGCAAAAAAAAAAAAAGAGCGCGCGCTCTCAACACGGCTTCGCCGGTCGAGCCGCAGCGAAAACGCTCACGCCAGTCGGCCGGACGTGAGTTCAGGGGGGATACGGGGATGGGTCGTGTTCTAGACAGTGAAAAAAAAGAAAGAAGAAGCGCAGAAACTCCTGCGAAGAGGACTCGGCGGAAGGATTCAATGGCCGGGGGGGACGTTGACGGTGAATGAGTCAGGAGTCGTCCGCTCCGGGCTTTCCGACAAAACTCCTGAAAATCACCTAAGCGCGAGGGGGAAAAAGCATAGCAATTGCCCATCCCGCTCCTTGGGGGAAATTCTCAGATAACAAACCCGAGAAGGTTCGAGAACGGCCGATAATCCCCTATAGACCCTGGGTCCATGGGAGGGGACGGATCCCTCGGAACGAAATCAATTCTGTTCTCCTAATAAAGGTCTCGGTTGAGAGTTACCTTCTTTGCAGAAGATGCGAACCCTAAAGAGAACTAATGTCTATCACAAATGGCCATCGCTTGCCGGCACGACACGGGGGGGGGAACCGGCACACCGAGCGTCACCCCTTAAGGGGACCGGGAAAAGGGCGAGATGTCCGGGCGAGACCGATCTTGACATCAAAAACGATGGTGCGGACGGGAACCGGGACTGACGATGATCCTGGCGTCCGGAAAACGCCCCCTGCCTCAGGAGACCCACTGCGAGAAATGAGACGGAGAAGACGGCGCTGAGCCTCGAGAGCCTTGTGCGAGCCCAAAGCAAATCCGTAGAAGACTGTGAGAGCGGAAGCCTCCAATAGCATCCGACCCGGGCGAAAACATACGTGGGGGGGACCAAGGTTCAAAAGGCCGGGGGAGCATCGAGAGCCGGCAGGGAAGGAACGTAACTAAAAGCACCTGGTCACGGGTAAGCACGGCTGAGGCCACTTGTAGCTGTTGCCATAGAAAAGAGGCAAAACGGGGGAACTGCGGGTCAAAGGTGTTTTAGGAAGCTCATAAACATTGGGGAACGGTTGGCGAGTAGGGAGAGGTAGAGGTTAGTCGGTAGTCCGCAATTGCAAGGGCGACGCGGGGAGGGAAGCTATTTACACGGGCAAAGTTACAACGGAAACCTCGGTCCGAGAGGAAAGACTAGAAAAACCAGAAGTTGGTCTTTTCGGACTTGAAAAATCGAGAGAGTTCACGATCGGGCAACCTTGTATCAACGGAACATGCATGAAGTCGGGGGAAGGCAAAAAATTTGACTGAAGGAGGCAAGAAAAAAGGGGACAGGGTAAGAGGGACAATCGAGGGAAGCCACACCTCTCCGAGTCCTGATTTAAACCGAGGAAGATGAGGAGAGGAAAGCCCAAGAAAAGCGTGGGCTTACCAGATCACGCCGCCCTCCATGGCGCCCCTCAAGTGTACGAAAATGCAACCACAGTCCCGCGTCGGCCTCGAAAAAGAAGAGAAGCAGAAGGTTCCTCCCATTGGGTGTAGAGACATCGCAAGGTTGCGTGCCGGGGAGGCCAACCACCGGAGCGGGCCGGAAAAAACAAAAAATGCAAAGGGAAGGCTTAAGGACTGAGCTGGGCAGGGCGGGCCTGGATCGAGCGGCCAAATGCGGGAGAGGGGGCAGAGGGGGGGTGGGCTCCCACGGACGCCCATCCTCAAATCAGGATGTAGAGAAAGCCGGAAAAGGACATAACTTATTCCAACCCTCAAAAAGTGGTACAGTGATCCTGAAGAAAAATCTTATCTGAGAGTGACGATCCACAATTGTATAAAATATAGATCATTCTCTATTCTTCCCATAAATTAACGGCTTTTTAGGTTGGGGGGGGGGGGGGGGGGGGGGTGAACAGCGGCCAATGTTGACGCTCAACGGATGGGTTGTCAGACTCGACCAGATCACCCATTTAGATGACCAGCAAGGAGAGCACAAGAAGGGGAAAGAAGTCGCAAACAAGGGGACCTCGCACCGGGCCGCGAGAAAAAAAAAAAAGAACCGGACATCTGAGGGGTTCAACTGACCGGAAGTTTTCCGCCAACTCCGCGGGGGGGGGTGGGGGAGGACGGACGTCCCAGTGCCGGCGTTTGCCCCACAGGGCGAGGTGCTTGCCGCGTGCCAGATTAGACCTCCGATCTATTGGAGGAACTACCTCACCGTTAATCCTAGGGCATAGCCAATTAAAATCGTTGGTCCGGCTTCCTCGCTCACGCTCGGTAAAAATCGCAAAAACTACTAGGATTTTGGGTCTAGATTATGGCGGGGGGGATTCAGAAAAAAAGACGAACCACATAGGATAACTCTACACCCCGGCTCAAAAAACAGAAGAAGCCAGGGGAGGACGACCGCTTAGGGGACAAGCACCCTTCTGCACGTAAACGTAAGCGGACGCCAGAATAAACGGCCAGGCCAAAGCACAGCACTCACCCCTACAACCGAGGAAATAAGACCAAGAAGCCTCTTCTCTGCAGGCACCGATCTACAGACAGGAACCGGGCGCAACAAAGGAATGGAGACCGCAACTTCCGAAAGAAATAAGAAACTCTAAGCTTCAAACATCTCAATCAGTGGCTGGTATAAAGCCTTGATTGGGCGCTCAAGCAAAACAAAATGCCAACGATTGGTGCTGAAAACATCGGATGTACCTTGGTGTGACGGGAAACGTCTATCAAAGGCAGATCGGCCTATGAGAGGTGACCGCCAATGTAAAACAGATCCTGGAGGCCCTGTCTGCCAAGGACGGAGCTGACCAGACGAGGGAGGAAATTCATGAAAGGGAAACGAGACTCTGCGGCTAAAAATCGCACAAGGCCGAGCCGAAATGAAACCTCCTGCGCAGTCCGGCGTCTCCATCAAGAGCGACGATAAAGGCGGGGGGCCTTAAGTTGAGGTGACGGGGAACCGGGGATAGGGAAGACAGCCCCAAAGGAACGGAACCGTGGCAAATTCGGCTCAATTAACAGTGCGGGTGTGCCCTGCTGTCGACGCCTTGCAAAAACCATGCCCACTCTTTTCGCATTGAGACCGCCGTACCCCCCATGGGCCAAGACTCGAGCGCCGAAGCAAAACAAAAGAGGGGGGAGGAGACGGGGTACTAAAGCAGGACCGCTAACCCGCACAGATCAGGACTAAACCGTACAGAAGGGGAGCGCGAAACAGTGAGATCCATGCGAACGGAAATAAAGGACATAAAATAGTGGGGACCTGACTGACAACGTGTTCCACTCGGGGGCACAGCGGACCGCGAGAGGCCCGAAGGGTCAAAATAACTATCACCGTTAAGCGAAAGCGGAAGGCGCGGTCAAATGTGAACCCGCGATGTAAAGGAGGAGGCATGGGGGCAAGAAGCAGACCCGAGGCACTGCAAGGGGAACAGCCTCGACTCCCGTAGAAAAAAAAATCCTTCGAAAACGAATGATGGCTGAAACTGGCAAGGCGCGTGCGGCCGCGTGAGGGGAAAGGCACGCTGTAGACTAAAAGAGACCCACGAGGCATCAAACCAAATACCAATCCCGGGAGCATGGACGTTGCCTACGATCGCCGCAGGGGGGGCGCGGCTGGCGGTGATTCCAACTCAACACGCAGGAAGGGGAGTGGGGTGGCTAAACTACTTGAAAAAAGAGTCCACGGCGGCTTTGCCCAAACGACCTGGGGCTCACCATTGACCCTGTTCAGTAAGGGAAGGAATCGTTACCTTGAGGGGAACAGGAACCAGGAGAAAGTCCAATTGGGAAGGGGGAGCTCAAACAAGGGGTATATGAGTTGGTAGTGTGAATTTCAACAGCTGCCAGAAAAAGGCAAGAACCACAACCCAGACAGTCGTTCAAGAGTGGTCTTAGGGTTTCTCACTTGCGGTTGCATCCCAATGATGCAGTGGCGCGGTCCTTTCAATCAAAGAGTTAGGCCCAATGTCCCTCTTTAGGGCATTGGTGTCCCGAGAAAGACCGGGTTCCGGGTAACAAAAAAGAGGGCACTGGAAATCACAGGAGCTCCGGGCGGTAAAGAAGTTGAGGTCGGATAGCAGAAAAAAAAAAAAGATGGAGAGTGTGGCCTGATATCTGCGTCCAACATGAGGTGGGTCACTTTTCGATGCGGCGAAACAACGTAGGTAAAGACTTAGGGTGGCAAGGAAAACCTATAGGCCTGACTCTCGGAAAATCGCATAAAAGTAGTCACGAAGATTAACCCGAAGAAGAAAACGCTTCAGTCCTAAACAGTCGATTGAGCGTCGAATGCAGTCCGAGGAACAGGGCAACATTTTCACATGTCATCTCTGGGCGCTTTCTTCAAGACTTCCCACAAAAAAGGTCGGGGATACTAAGACAGACGAGATCACAGGTGGGCGCGGTGGATCCTGAAAGGACTCCGACAAATGTGGGCCGGTGAAGGAGAGTGGGGGGGAGGGGGATGAGAAGATATAACGTCACTGTGAACTCGGTGGGGACAAGGATCTGTCATGGTGAGGGCGGTTTCGGGCCACAATCGCAAGACAAAATAAGTCTACAAGATCTGTAGGGTACTAGTAGAAGGACAATGCACGCTCCTGATGGGAGAGAGGAGATACGGGGCGGAGTGCAAGCGAGGTAAGTGCTAGGGGTCTCCGATTGTTTCCGTGGTAGGAAGAGGGGTGGTTCAGATCGCCAGCAGACGTGGTAAAGACCTCGGGGACATGGGCAGCGGGCCGGTTGTATCGTGACGGTACACAGGTTGCAGGGGTGGCCGGGGGGGGGAGGGCGCAGGGGGAGTCTTTCCGTAGGGATCAGGGGTCGGCAGTGAATTGACGATAACACTCATGGCTATGGTTGAGAAATTTTTGAGACCGTCTGAGTCGGACCTCGGAGTTGGCAAAGGAAGAAAATCCGACCATCAAAGGCAGGGACCTGCGACTTCCTTTTCGAAGAATGAAACATAGCAAACATCTTCCTGGGGTCGGGGAAAGAACTGCACGGATTCAGCGCCTTTGTACTGTCTGAAATAGTGGCTTGTATCTAGGCATAAACTAGTACATGCTAGAATTCCCCCTGATGCTCTTGGGTATAGGAACATGAAATCACGGCTTGGGTTCATTCTTCTCATTATCTTCTTTAAATCCGGATAAAAAAAGTTGACAGAGAGCCAGGTCGCAGAACTGGTACACGCCCTCACCATCGGGTCGGGAAGACCGGGGAGAAGGGGGAAAACCAAGCAAATGCTCAGGGAAGGAAGCGAAAGCCCTCGGTGCCTCCTGTCTGGGAGACAGGAGTTGGGCGCCGAGATCTCAGGAATTCATGAAGGACCAGGGCAGGCTATACTTAAACAGACTGTCGGAGCGGTTTGTCTAGACGTATTCCTTCTTCCGGGGGGGATAGTACCCGCAGGAATCAGGGCAAAAACGGTCACCCTAGGCCCGAGCAAAAAAACAAAATTAAAAAGGGGGTCCGAAAAGACTTGTTCCCGTCACCATCCATTCAAAAAACCTCAAGAGAAGGCTTTCATAAGAACTCTCATCAACTTCTCTGGGGCCCAACAGCCTTCGCAACGAAAAAAAAAATCTTTTGTTTATAACAGTCCCATGTGCCTAAATTTAAATTTTTTCGGCGGGCAGGAAAGCATGGGGCCACATGGCTTACGGGCCTGCCCTGAAAGAGGAAAAAAACCTGGAACGCTACCCTTGATGGCATCAAGGGCAAGCCCGGATACTCAAGCCTGCGAGCGTCAAAAAAAAACAAAAAACTGGAGTCAAGCTGCTAATTTCAAAGGAACGCATTGGGAAAAGGGCGGAAGGAACGGTTCAAAAAGGTAAAGCAAATCCCTCCTGCTGTCACCCAACGAATAAACGGGCGGGTCGAATTGTTTTCATGGCCCTGGTCAAACACCCACAAACCTCATTAAAGAAAAAGCAGCTATCAAAGGAATCTGTAACCAAAACAAAAAGTAAAAATGATCACGAAAATTCCTCATTTATCCCAACACTAGAAGATAGTCGAGGGGGGGGGAGTGTTTTTTGTGGGGGCACAAAACGGAATAAGTGAGGGGGGGGGCGGGCGGGAAGGGGAAATAAAGAAGTCGGAATTCGATATATAGGAGGGGCGGCTTTCCGCTAATTCTTCATGAGGAAATTTGCCTCAGAGCATGGTTAGGGGGTCTGGGGGGTTTCTAGGGGAGGATGTAGCCAATTTTTAAGGTAGCACGACGTCTAAGCACATAAAACGGTAGGGGAAAAATAGGGGGACGTAAAAGAGCAGCGTCACTGTCCGCTTGGCGAGGACTGGTCGAAGGCCTACCGCACCGTAGTCATAGGTTAAAAAAGCCGACGGATGGGAAAACCGACGTGGGGTTTAGTTGGACCTAGGCACAAAGGGGTACTGTTTCAATGATGTTAGATAAGCCGTTTTGGGGGGTTCCGCCATCTAGGCCACCCCTCGACGCCATGCAATAAAGATCAGGCTAAAAAAATGCCCACTGGCTGGCGGGGCAGGGGGAAGTCCGGGCAAAGGGGAGGGGCCGGAAAATGAAGGAATTCCAGAGGGCACAAAACCAAAAAAGAAGTGTGAACTAAGGGGGATCTCACCCCTATCGTTAAGAAAGGGGCCAAAAAAACCGAATTATAATCTCTCACAGACCCAAGAGAATCAATAAGGCAAGCGCCCAGTTTTATAACCTTTCATGAAGCAGAAGAAGTCAGCCCTCCCCGCCAAAGAACAAGGGGTGCAAAAATAAGAGACATCTGGGGGACCTCAGGGCATACACTTTGAGGGCGCTGGTTTTATCGAGCGTCCTGTGGTCTCACGCATTCATTTCAGGCAAATGGGGGCGGGGCGAACCTGGGACGGCGTGGGGAAGGACAAGAACGGGGGTCCCGTCAGGTTGGGAGGGTACTATGTGGGTGGCGAAAAAAAAAAAAAAAAAATCATTGTAGTCTACAAAACGACGAAAGAAACCCGGAACGCCGTTGGTACGTACAAGTAAAGATTTTAGTCAAGAGGGACAGGCGGATAGACGATAAAAACAAAAAAAGTGATTTGAATATCGAGGAGTAGAACTATCGAAAGAAGGGGCCGTAGAAAAGGCGGTTACTCATCAGGGGAAGAGAGTCATGGAAAAAATACCCCGGATTCGATCCCTCAAAACATACCGGGTATATCAACTTGGAGACGGGGGGACACAAGCCGGAATCACGTGCTTACATCCAAGGAAGGAATACAAAGTCAGAGACAACGCGGGAAAGCGAAGGTTCAAAGGAACTTGCAGGACCTTTTCCCCCAAGGCTTGGTGAGGCAACGGAGGACTTAAAACGCAAGAGCGCAGCTAGATCGGGGAATAGGGGAGACGGGAGAAAAACCTGAAACCACCCCCCAATGTAGGGGGAATGGTGTCTAAGGACTAGGGTCGGGGAATTAACAAACCGGCAGGTGCGAAAAATTTTCTACCGAAAGTTGTCGCAGATTAGGGCCGCGCTCATAAATTAAGATTCAGCAAGAAAAAAAAAGTACCATCGGGTCTTGGTGATCGGCCGTCTTACGGTCTAAAAATCGCTCTAGGAGTCAAGAGGGAAAAAAGTCATGAGTAATCCCCGGCTTCAAAAAGGCAGGGGCAATTCGAGCCATAAAGAGTTCAGGCAGAACGCATCGAGAAAACAAGAGAAGGGCGCTCAAAAAAAAACACGACAAAAACATGGCCAGACCTCGGGGAACTTAGCAAACAACGCATAACAAAGAAAGACCGAACACTTCATCTACATTCGGAAGAAATCCTGAAGAAACCCGACGACGGAAAGGCGCAAACAAAAAAAATGAACCGCGCCTAATTGAAAAACTACGAAATCGAACAGACGCAAAAAAAAATCACCGTAGTTCTCGCGGGGCAAACAAAACGGTGGTGAGAACCTCTGGTTGCGGTTTAAGGTACTGAGCTAATTGGAGAAAAAAAAAAAAAAAGAAATGGAGCGGTTACGGTCAAAAAAAACCGAAATCCTGGCCAGTCGCCCAGCAGAAAGGTAACATTAACCTCGAGAGAACAAGGGGGGGACCAGGGAAGCTAAAATTAAGGCGAACAAAGCGATGAAACTAAGCGAGACGAGAGAGGCGTCCATCGCTCATGATAAAGGCGGTGAATGACAACGAGTTAACCAAAAAGGGACAACTTCAAATGCCGCAACCGGGCATTCTGCGTGGGTACCAAAAATACACGAGGAACTCGGGGCTTACGTTTTGTGGACCGCTCTAATAAGAAACTCAGGAAAATTTAATCTTAAAAAAAAGTTAGGGAAGAACTCTCGTCCTGCGCAGAAGCAGAGGGGGCTGATGAGGGGGGGGGGTCGCTCAAAAGCTTAAACTGGCAACCGTAATAAAAATTTGGTCATAAAAGAGTTCAGTCAACCCGGATGTGGTCAAAACTACCAAAGCAAAAGAACTCTCTTGGCCTGACCAGAAACGAGGAAAAAGGATAACTTATAAAAAAAGGGGGGGGACTGCCAGCACCAGGAAAGCAGTGCATCAAAAGGAGGAAGAAGGGATCGGCGTTTCACTATCGAGTCCTCGAGGGGGGACAGATCCAAGGGAAGAATCTAGATAAGGATGTTGGAGACTGAACACAGCGCTCAAAGACCAAGCAATCCGCGCCCATGCTGCGGTTGGCCAAGAGAAGATCTCATATCGATGTTATTGAAGCAAACAACAACAAAGCTCCAGAGGTTCGTACGTCCTTGGGTAAATCGATCTAGCAACCTCCAAGTAGATTCGCAACTCAAGAGTACGATAAATAGACAAGCATGAGGATAGGAGCGCGGCGTCACACGAAAAAAACCGTACCCGGAGGGGTGCTCTGGACATGCAGACGTCGAAAAAAAACTGGACTCCTAACGACAGGGTACCCTCGTGGCTCTTAGAATTCCCCTTCATGCGGTGAAAAGGGACAAAACGTCATTCAAAAAAACACACAAACAAGCATCTCTCACATAAAGTCCAGAAAACGAGACCCAACCTGAGAAGAAAACACTGAAAGGCCATGGAAAAAGGGGTCCGAAAGTCTCGGTGGGGAAGGAAGGAAAAGATAATCTCCCAACGGCGAATCCAGTTTATATGCTCCCTAAAAAAATGTACTGAAAAGAAACTCTTAGAAAACATTTACGTAACTAAAAACGGGAAAAAACACAAACAAAATCGCGAGAGCTAAAGTGGACTGATCATGAGGCGGAGGACCCAGCTTCACGTGCCGGCGGAAGGGGGGGGGGGAACGACTTAAAAGGAAGCCGGGGTTGGTGGGGGGCTCCTCAAAACAGAAATCACAACCCTTCCTGTTGGGCCGGGGGGGGGAAAGAGGCGATCGATAAAAAAAGTTGATCCAAACGGTTCGAGATCAACAAAAAAAAGGAGGAGTGAAGAATATATCACGCCAAGGCGAGGGTCATCACAACAACAGATCCCTATCTAACAAAACACCGGTACATTCAACTCTGTTGTGGTAGTTGCCTCTAAAACAAAAATCTGGAAAATGAGAGCTGTGAGCACATTGAAAAGAAGAAAGGGACCAGAGCCCTTCCTTAATCAAAAAAAAAGGAATGGATCCGTAGCTGTCACAATAAGAAAGCTTGAGTCAATCTCAAAATCTGGGATCCGCCGGGGGGAAGGAGCACCGAAAAAAACCTGAACTTAGAAAAAAAATTAATCAAAAAGGGTCTTTCGTCCTGGCTTCTGGGAAACCGTCGTTGCGGTCGATGGTTCTCTTGGATCACACTGCGAGAATAAAAACTAGTTCTGCAGGAAACCCAACTTCATCCGGCGCTGAGGGAATTTCAAAAAAAGTGGGAAAAAAACAAACAAGTCAAAACGGACAGGACTGGCAAAGGGGGTGTTACAAAGGCCGTGGGAGAGGGGTTGCTAAAATATGCCAATGAATTCGAACTCAAAAACTGGCGGAGGAATAAACCATGGCCCTCCTCTATAAGAACGTCATAAAGGTGCTGGGGGAAAACGCCAGCGGATGGTGGGTCGAAGGGTAGAACGGTGGCATAACAGCGTATGTGAGGCAGGGACCCGTATGGGAAAAAGATAGGAGGGGCCTATAATGCAGGGGGTCAAGACCCGATTAAAAGGAAAAGGGAGATTCGGCGCATTTTGCCGAGGGCCAAAAATAAACGGATTCGGAAAGGGGTACGGTAGTAAAGGACTGGCATCCACGGGGCGGGAGGATACAAGGTTAAACCAGTAAACTTAGGGGGGGACCGAGAGCGCATATGTCGGTGGGTACATGTGGGGGGTTACTGATGTTAAAAAAAAAAAGAAAAAAGTCTTTGAGGGGGATGACTAAGGTTGGGTATCATTGTTCAAGGTAGACGTCCGGAGAAAATCAAAAAAAAAAATCGAGAAATTGCTCTAACATGAAGGAAAAGTGGGGTTTGGACAACTGAGTAGTCCAAGCACAGGTCCGTAAAACCGTAATGGAGTTGAGGGCAAGGGAAAAGGGTCCAAAAGAAGTACCACTACTGTGGGGGAGGGTGGTAATACAAGCCAACGGTGGGAAAAGGAAGGGGTTGCGGACGGGAGAACGTGCCTCCGCAAAGGGGAACTTTTCATTAGAACCCGATAAAAACGCAGAAGAGGAATAAATGGGAAGTTAAAAGATTATGAAGGCACCCCCGAGCGCATGTGGACTTCACAACAGAAATTGAGATCATGAAAAGGCATAAACTTAAATGAAAGGAAGGAAGCGGGATTGCTCTGCGAAGAGTACAGGTCACCGCACTGAAACCATGCCTCTAAAGGAGCTGAAAGGGGGGCAGGGGGGGGAGTAAAAAAAAATGGTCAAACAAAAAAACAACCACCCTAATAGCAAAAGTAAAGACATAAGAGAATAAAGAGGGCAAGGAAACTTACGAAAAGAAAGCCCGGGAGCGGGACCTAAAGGAGGGCATTGGTAGAAAGAAAACAAAGAATCAGATTTTGAGATCAGGTGGCGTGGTGCAACGTTGATGCGGGCCGAAATCGGGCATGGACGGTAGTAAATTAGGCTCGAGTATGTATGTTGGAATTTCCTGGGCCCGGGGTAGCAGGTGATGCCAGGAGAAGCGTAATTGCTGAGGGTCGTTCGAACGGGAGGGTTATCATGGCAGGGAAGAGGGGGGGGGGCGAGAATGGTCCGGCTCTGGAGGCCACTCAGGTCAAAAGTTTACGAAGCGTGGGAAAAGGGGAGGTCGTATGTGTGGGGGGTGTGTGCTCAGGAGGGGTGGGCAGAGGTATTGGTCGAAGTGGAAAGGGCAAAGGAGATCCGGGGAGGGGGGCGGCGCCCTGGGGTCGAGGGGGAAAAGTGAAGGGACCGAGGGGGGGTAAAGATGACCTTGCCTACCGGCCAGCGTGCCAGAAGGGTGAAAAAGGGTGGTAAGACGGGGCAGACAAACACCATCCAAAGGACAACACGTGCCGCCTAAGTTATAGGGAGAAAAAACAAGCCCTATCACTGCTGTAATCGAGGCAAAAGAAACGAACAAAGGGGTGGAGGAGGGAACCCATTGCAAAAACTTGGGAACGCGCCAACGATGGAAGAAACGGGGGACCTCAAGGACAGGGAGAAGTATCAGGAACACTGCAAGCCTGGTCTTAAAACAGTGGATAAGAGAACAGGGGAAAAAAGACCGCTGCATTGGAAGAGAACACGGTTCTCTATTTTGGTTATTGGCGGGCCAGTAAAACTAGGCCTAACGCGAACCACAGAGGAGGTGGTATGAAAAAAAATTGAATCGCAGTAAACGGGGGACAGATGAGGGGGTCCCGAGAAAATGGGTCCCAGGGAACGAGGGCCGTAAGGCTGCACTTGATATTTGAGAATAAACCTTGGCGGGGCGGAGCAGGAAGGAAGCCCAGGGAAGGGGGCCGGATACCAGGGGATTGAATAGGTGGAAGTGGGGAAGACAAGAAAAAAGAAAAAGGGGGGACGGTCAAGGAAAGAGGAGAAGGGAGGAACCCCGCCAAACAAAATAAACAGCCGGGGCTACGTCAAGGGAAGACGGTTCGCATCAGGGGAAAGAAGAGATAGAACTCTTCAGACACACAAAAAGGAATGAAGGAGGGTAAGTCTCCATGGCAATTCCTGGGAGAAAAAATAAGGGAAGTGGTGGTAGGGTGGGGAGGCAGTCGGGACGCAAGACAGGAAGGAACAGACCCTTCTGTTGGCGAATCCTGGAATCAATCCCTGTAAAGCAACATAAAAGGGAGGACACGTAGAACACTCCAGGACAAGACGACCAATCTAAACTCGAAAATCCAAAGGAAACTGATCCAGAGAAAACATCCGCAAGGGAAGTAAAGTGAACTGGTTTACCGAAGAAGGAGGGGTGGGGTACTAGTAAAAAACGGCCCGCGTCCAAACGCCGAGGGAAAAAGGGGGGGAGAAGCTCGGTAGAGGGGGAGTTCTAGAAGGAAGAAAACCCGCTATTGTATGATAATGCGAACTTGATGGGAGGGGTAGTCAGAGGTGAGCCTACGAAAAGAAAAAGGGACTCTGAACCTCCAAGATGGTCGGGGAAGGCTTCGGCAAGACTGCCTAAGGATCTCTGAAAAAGCACACGACATAGGAGGAGGGACGGGGAACCCTAAGAGGGAGGGTCAAATGAACAGTCTATGTCACCTCGACACTTCTAACATCGGGCCGGGAAGGGGGGGGGAGAGAATACCAAGGAGGAACTTCAAAAAGCGCCAGGCAAAAAGGGATACCGCGATAGCGTAAAAAAACCAAACGAAAACAGGAAAAAAAGGGGGCATAAGGATGGAGCAACGCACGGAAAAACGGATGGGGGAATAATGCCCGACTCCCGGACCGACAGTGCGCGGAAATATCCAAAAAAACACTAAGAAGAAAAGATCGCCAATGAAGAAGAGACGGCTGCGGGCCTAAGGCGGAAAACGAGTCCACTCAAAAGTGCAAAACCGCAACCCGCATCCGAGAACAGAATGAGCCGCGCAGGAAGATCAAACAGGGGGAAAAGGAACGCCACACGCCGACCTGAGAGGGGGGACGAAGATCTACAATGCACTACATCCGAAGGGGCTTAACCGCGGAAGGGGAGGGACGGCTAGGTGAAAAACTCTTGGAAAGAAAGAAGGAAGTGAAGTAAAGGCCAACTGGCGAAAACAGAAGATCTGTAGGGATTTCTCCCATGCAAACGGTCAGGCCCGTAAACTCAGAGAAAGGTCCGCAAGAAAAAAAGGGACGCCCTTCGAAAGGGGGGAGAGCGGTCGACGAAATCTCGCACAAGGACTGGGGAAAAGAAACTCACGTGAGACCGGTCAAAAAAAAAAAAGAAAAAGGGAAAAAAAAAGTCGGCGCAAATGGGCGGGACGAGATAGGACGGGCCTATATAAACGTCGAAGGACAACCCCCTCAAAACTGGAAACCCGCACTCTTCGTCTAACCAAAAACCCGCATAGAGGCTTCAGGGGGAAAAAAAATTTAGAACCAATGAATGTCTCCCGTGGAGGAAACGCAATGGCTAGGCAGACGAATTCCCAAAAAAACGGGTCACTGGGGGAGGAGCGGGGAAGAACATGGGCGAGGAGTGTGGATATGTCCTGAAACGCACGAAAGAGGCAGTCGGCCACAAAAAAAGGGGAGTATGTCCGTACAGGGGTAATACAGGAGAAGAGTAAGAGAAAGAAAAACAACATGATAAAAGTCAAGAATAAACAAAAGAATAAAAGGGGGAAAGAAAAGAGTCGGAGAAATGGAGGGGCAAAAGGGAGGAGACGGGGGGGGGGGGGCACATTGCAACAACTTTCTACGCAAATTGGCCGGCCCGCGAGGGAAGGGTTGAGTAGAGGGGAAGGCAACACCGGGGGGAGAAAACCTTCTCGAATGGTCGGAGACATACAAAATCCATGATGCGGGGAAATGCAGGGCGGACGCAGATGAATTTGCAGATCGGGAAGGAAAATGTTGAACGGACGGGGTCCCGGTCGGGCCCAAGAAAAAGAAAGAAAGACGCCCAATCGACCGAAGAGAACCGAAAGAGAGTCGAGGAACAGCGGCCTTTTAAAAGTCAAAAAGGCAAATGCAAAAAAAGGGAGAGGCCAGGCGGGTCTTCGGGCAAATGAAGACACGCTACTCGGAGATGGAAACCAAACACGATGAAAAAATAACAAAAGAGGGGGACCCGAAAAGGGTACTCCCAAAAAAAACCGCAAAAAGGGCTAGGGGAAAAGGGAAGAAAACATGTGCGCGTCTTGGTTGAGGGGGAGGGGAGCAACAAAAAACCAAGGCGAAAACGTTGGGGGCGCGTCAACTAAAGTGGAAGAGGGAAAAATCTGAGGCTCAAAAACCAGACGGAGTTCAGAACTTGGAACCCTGTGGAGTCGGCGGGGAAAAAGTCCGAAAAAATCCACGGCTTCCAGAAAGGGAAGGTCAAGAAAAATACGTGGGGGACGGATAACACCGTAAAAAGAAACAAAAGTTTAAGTCGTCGAGGGGTTACTACCGGAGGAGCAAGAGAAAGGGGGAACCGGGAGCCGATAAAAAAAGGGGTATCAGCAAAAAACAAAGGGGAAGGAAAAAGAAAGAAGTACCTCTTTTCGAAAAAAAAAAAAACTAACTCGAAGGGAAGAAACACTCGCCAAAGGAAATCGTGTTTGGGGAGGGCAGGGGTGGATGCAACGACCAACAAAGGGGCTCAATTGCGCTCTAAAGGGAGAGCGTGAAAGGGAAAAATGGAAGAAGTACAGGAAAAAAGAAACATTCGTCGCGAAAGGTCCGGGGGACGGAGGTGCTTCAAGGTACGCGAAAAGAAAAGAATATTTAGATTAGATGAAAAGACTAACCGTCTAAACAACAGAAACACGTCGATCCCTTTTCGAAAGTGGAGTAAATAGGGGCGGGACCTTGCGAGTTTGGTCTCTTGTCTTCGAGGAAGGCCACCGGGGTCCATCAGGGATAAAAAAAGCGGACTATGAGACTGAAGAGAGGGATTACGAAAGCCAGCATAAAAAAGGACCGGCCGCATGTAATCCTGGAAACTGGTCCTGATCGAGGGACGAAAAGGAAAGCCAGCAGTCCTAAGAAACGGGACAGGCTTGTCGCCATGCCTCAAGGGATGAGGGAGCACCTTCCCAACTTGAGCCAGTCGGAAAACGGTGGCCGCGAGCAGTGGAAAAAAAAAAACAAAAAAAAAAACCTGAAGGAAGACAAC
>Ga0179593_1732421_pt1 | contig 19810 bp, 27 predicted proteins | sample CZODoug2_1_08_16_FD_185931 | JGI IMG/M metagenome (GOLD analysis project Ga0179593, IMG submission 185931) | Vadose zone soil fungal communities from Angelo Coast Range Reserve, California, USA - CZODoug2_1_08_16fungal (PacBio error correction) | ecosystem: Environmental > Terrestrial > Soil >...
AAATGGGGGGAGTAACGTGCTGTCCCGCTTCAGCGACCACATGCGCGGATGCCGAGTTTCCAGAAAAAAAGAGTCTAACCAAAGGAAGAACCAAGGGAAAAAACATCGTGGTAGGAGGGGGGGGAAGACCATTTCAGGGGGAACCTGATCTGGAACAAGACAACTATGAGCGAGGAATAGGTCCCGAAAAGCGCTAAAATAAAGGATCTCAAATCAAGGGGGTGAAAATGGAAAGGAAGGGAGGTACCGATTGGTTCGGGGAGATCGTCTCGAGGAAAGGAGACAACCCTAGACGGCGGCCTTCCAGAAGGAAGGGGCCAGCCCGAGGAGAGTAAATCGCGCGCGCCAAAAAAAACTGATGAAGAATCCCGATGCGACGTCAAACCTAATATAGGGTAAAAAAACTTGGAACTCGAAGAGAGCGGCAAGGGACCACGAAGGGGGGGTCCGGTCATGGGGGCGCACCCGTTTTGCAAGTGGAAAGGAAAGGACAATATCCATATATCGGGCGGAAGAAAGGGAGTGAGGAGGAATCGCGAAGAAGAGAAGGGGCCGTCAAGGGAAAAGGGAGAGTTGGGGGAGGGGGTAGACCCTACATCCATAGACACAAAAAGAACCAGGGGAAGGCAAAGGTCGGAAGACTTACAGGAGGGGAAGGAGGGGGGAAAACTATGGGGGGAAAAAAGAAAGAATCATTCGAGGGAAGGGTATCAAAGAGGTCGCATCCGAAGTGAAGAAGGGGAGGCGAAAGAGGGAACAGAAAGCAAAAGAGCGTTTTGGTTCTGCCTCAAAAAAAACCTGAGCAAAGGGAGGTTCAAAAGGGTGCGAGTAAAAGCGATACACGGGAAAGAGGGCGGGGGGGCAGAATTGTTACACAAGGGCAGAAAAAAGAGGGACTCTCGAAGTTTCGAAGGGGGAGATCGACCAAGGGAACGAAGGGACAGCGAGAGGAAGGGAGGGAGTGCTCCCTGTCATAGAGAGGACGACAAAAAGAATCAAAGGGATCTCAGCGGGTAGCGAAGAGGAAGAACCTAAGGCAGAAAGAATGGGTCGGACCGTGAGAGAAGGTTGAGAACCGGCAGTGTGTCAAAAGGGCATAGAGCAACGCCAGGGTCCAAGACGGGGCTCAATCGAGGTTGACAAAAAGATGGGGGGAAAGACAAACTGGAAGCCGAGCGGGGAATATTAAGGCAGGGAAAAAGAGCAAAGAAGGGGAAGCAAAGGTGCAAACGCGAGAGGATAAAAAAAAAAGTGAGAAATTAATAGTAGCAGTAGAAAATGAGAAAGTCGGGAAACAGCTCCAGCAAGAAAGGGCGATGAAGGTGTAGGAGGTGCAGTCTCCTTCTGCGGGAAGAGCTAAAAAGAACTTAAGACGGAAGGGGCAAAGCACCGCGTGCCTTTAGGCAAAGGAAAATCGAAAATAAAAGAAATCGGGGCAAAAAAGAGGAAACATACGGGAGGCTTTAAATGAGTGGCGTGATGGAGGGAGGAGGATAGTTAATGGTCAGGGGTCAGCAGAGGAGGGAGGCAGGATCCTCCTAAAGAGCAAGATGCTCTTCAATTATGGGGAGGGAAGAGTCATTCATGCGGAGAGACGAGCCAGCTGTCGTCGATGACCTGAAACTGAGGAGCAGAAGTCTTGCAGGGGCCGAAAGGAGGAGTTTGGATCTTACAGGGAAGAAGAGAAGAAGGACGAGAATTTAGAAAGAAAATAAAAAGTGGGGGGTTTCGAGGAATCAGCCGTGGAAGAGGACATATATATCAAAAACAAAGGAGCAAAAATCATAGTGGTGGGGGAGGGACCCTCCTTTGAAGACATCGGAAAGGTGTTTCCGGCGAATCACAAGCTAGGAAAGAAAAAAAAGGAAGAAAAAGATGCGCATAAATCGAAACGCGAAGTAAGGGTCACTTGAGAGAAATCAAAGAGAGCTAGAAAAGCCACGTAAACGCGGAGGAGGAAGAAAACTCTCAAAGGGAGGAAATTGGAAGGCAAATCAAGGAAGATTCTTGGAGAGAAGGGTGTGTCAACCACTTAAAAGGAAGTTGAATGGCACAATTCCACATGCAAAAAGAAAAAGGCAATAGGGGGGGTGGACCGGGAAGACTATTTCATTGCTCGGAGGAGTGTTTAAGGGGAGTGAGTGGGGACCAGGAATACTCGAGTCAAGGGAAGGGAACTTGAAAGGGAAACTCGTGATTAAGCAAGAAGGGGGTAAAGGGCAAAGGACCGAATCTTAATCAATCTCAGGAAGAGGTATCAGAAAAAAAAAACCGAAGGGCGAAAGGGAAACAACAAAAATATCAATGGGAGGGATAGGGGCTCTTGTGGGAAACATAAGAAGGGGGGATTGTGGGGAAGAGGGAGGGGATAAAAAAGAGTTTGGGGGGTTCAGATCGTAAAAAAGGTCAAAAGATAACTGCCGTATAGGGGAAAGTTACGGAGTAAAGGATTGTCTAGAGAAAAAAAACAACGTGGGGGGGGGAAGATAAAGAAAGTTCAATTCAGGAATCTCCATCGTACTGTCGAAAGGGCCAAACTCGTGGCTGGATGGAAAAAAAAGTGTCTGGAGGACAAAAAAAGAGAAAGAGTTCAAAATCAGGGGCAGGGAGTCGTGTCAAAGGATAATAGAAAATTGGTCCATCGTCTGGTTGTGTTGAAATCGGACCTGAGGAAGTCATAATGATCGGGAGAGGGCTAAGATGAAAAGAAAGGGTAAGAAAAGGATCGGATACGAGTGGAAAAAGGACGCGCTGAAAGACCGCGGGGGGTCGAGCAAGTGAGCACTATTAGAGTAAAACCTAAAAAGAGGAAAAAGAATGCTGCGCGTGGGCGTAAGGGGGGGGAGATTTGGAAAGAGGCTGAACACGGCGAAGGAAAAGGAGGACAGGTGGTGAGGGGTAACTGCAACGTCGAAGTTTAAAATCTCAAAGAATTCTAGAGGGTGGGCTCGGGGAACGGATCGCGCTTAAGCGCTTGATCGGAAGTCAAGGATGAAAAAAGCAAGGGGACAGCAGTTCTTCGAGAAGGAGAAGGGCTGAGCGGGCTGGGGGGGGGGGGGGAAGCTTAGCCCTCAGGGGGAGAGCTTGTTTTTCAGGACCTGAGATGTCCTAATTGAAAGAGGCCAGAAAAAAGGGAAACCGACAAAGGAGGTGGCTTCGGGGAGGGGAATTGGAGGAAACCGGGACCCGTTGCATCTAATCCAAAAAAAAAAACTCTTCAACTTGAAGCGGTGGGAGAAGGGTGAAGAGGGGGGGGGTCCAAAACGGAGAGGAGCAGGGGCAAAGCTCGCAGCAAGAAAAATAAAAGGCAGAATTTGAGGTGAGGGAAAGCGTCGGAACCAAAACAAGGAGAGAAAGAAAAGGATCCAAAATAGTGAAAGCGCGTCCAACTAAAAAGGACGAGGGGACCAGAGCATACTCCTAGGAGGGGATCAGGCAACAAGGAGAAGGGAACCTACAAAAAGAACATTGGGACAGCCTCCCTAAACCGCATTTTAAAAGGGTGCGGAGAATGTCAGAGAAACGGGGGTTACATTACATTGGGAAAGAAAGGGGTCAACGAGAGGGAACCGAGGAAACCTCATAAATGTGCTAGGACATCGACGAAGAGGCGAGCAAGCCAGGGAGAGAGGAGAAGTGGGAAACTACGGGGGAGGGAGGGTTCTCAGAAAAAAAAAAGGGGGGTGAGGAAAGGGGAAGGATCAGGAAGCGTATGCGGGAAAGTGAAACCGGGGTCATATCTGGGGTTGGAAGGGGGGGAGATTGAACCGCAGGAGGAGTTCGGTCGCGATTGAGCGTAAAAAGGCAGGACTTGATCCATGGAGGACTGATGAAAGGAAGATAGTTCAAAAGGTTAGAAGGAGGGACGGTCAAGCGAAGGGGGGAGAAGCGCGCGGATGGGGAACAATCGCATGGGGGACATTACCCCTGCCTTAACCGCGGGGCGGGGGAGGGGAAAAGGTCCTCAACGTCGCTGGGATAGAGAACGAGCAAGACCGAGATCAGGGGAGTCATAAGGGGAGGGGAAATCGCTAGAGATGTGTCGAAAAACGCGTAAAAGAAAAATAAAAAAAAAAGAAAATCGGGGGGGGTATCCAATCAGTCCGTCCCGGGAGAAAGGACTCGTCAGGTGAAGAGGAAGAGAAGCATTCCAGAAGGATGGGGGGCGGGGAGGGTCACACGCGTTAAAAGGCCCCACGAATCGGAAACTTGGGAAAAGGAGAAAGAAGCGACCTCGGAAGCATTATAAAAAGAGATATAGGGCAAGGTTCTCTCGCTAGACGTATGAGGAGGGGAGAGGAACCAAACCAAATAGAGGAGGCTATATAGTAATCTTCGTAGAGAAGGGAGAAATTTGGAAAGGGTGATGAGGTCTCTCTAAGGGAGGTCACAACAGGAAAGGGAGAGAACAAAAAGGTCTATTGACGTCAGGGACAGCCAGGAAAATCATTAGCCCAGAGGTAGCGTCATTTGTTTGACCTTGGACACCGGAACAGTAATTGAAACGATGAACCGGAAAAAAAAAACATTGTCGGAAATGGAAGAAAGAAGAAAGTGAGGGAAAACACACTGTTGGGAAGGGGGAAGCATCGAAATGGAAAATACTTTCCAAAGGAAAGGACGAGAAAGACGATCATGCCGGTCGGAAGGGATGTCAAGGACAAAGGAAGGGCTAAAGGAAAGGAGGAAGTGAAAGAAATTCCGGGACCGTAAAAACGAAGGGGAGAGATATAGATTTCAACGCTCGGCGGGAAGGAGAAGACGAGACGAAGAGGGTGAGAAAGCTAAAAAAAAGTCACGAAATCCGGGGAAAGGTACTCACGGCAAGGAGAAGGGACCGGGGGGGGGAAAGAAAGTCGCCAAGGGGGGGCAGACTAAGTTTGGGGGAGACGCGACAAGAGGAAACCAAAAGAGAGAAAAACAGACAACGAGGTAGAGAGATGGTGGTCGCCAAGGAAAAAGAAGAAAACCAATGCGTGAAACGCCATCTGAAACCCTTCAAACCCGCAGAAAGAAAGCGTGGGTTGGTGGGGAGGATGTGGGAAGAAGGGGTTAAAAGCTAAAACCCGTTCAAAAGGATTGCGAAAAAGATTCAAAAAAGAGAAGAAGCGTCGAAATCGTATCACTGGAGAAAAAGGGGTCTTGATGGAGGGCTTCTGATTGGGGTGAAGGCCGATCAGGGCCACCTGCTAGGAAAGTTCACCTCCAAAAGGGGACCCAGGAGGACTTAGGCTTCACTCCAGGGAATTGAAAGAAAAACCAAAAAGGGAAGGGGGACGAGAAGGGGTGGCTTTATCAGGGAAAGGCAAACAGTCGAAGAATCCAAGCGTCCATTTGCTCAGTAACTTTGGGAAGGGCATCTTTAACCGCAGTTGGGGGGCGTGTAAGGGAGAATGAAGTAACTCGTGACCCGCAGGGAGGGAAACTCTCAGAAGGGGAAGGCCGGGTAGGGGGAAATTCGGTGTCTGGTGGTCGAAGGAGTCCATCCGCACCACGGAATTGGAAAAAAAAAACGAAAAGTCGATACCGAATCTGGACAGGAAGTGGAGAGGGGGTGAGGGGGTGGAAGCAATCTAAAAATCCGGGAGAAGGGAAAAGTTATCGTCAACAATCTCCAATCTGGGAAAATAGGAAGTCTCGGCTTCTGGACCGAGAAGAAGAGGGGAAGGGTTTGTGACTTCAGAGGGGGACTAAATAACCGAGGAGAATCTAAAGACGAGATCAGGGCGTACGGGCGCTAATGGGGGGCATCAAAAGAGTGAGAGAGAAGTTTGCAGGTGAAGAATCGCCAAAAGAAGAATATCCAAAAGTAGACCGGGAGCGGAAAGAACCGGAGAAGACGACTTTCTAAAGGAAATCCGACAACGAAAAAAAGGAAACCCTGGTTGGCATTTCTCATGATATGAAGGGAAATCTAAGAAATGTGAAAAGAGTGTCTGCAGAAGGGAAAAGCCGGGGAAAAAAAGGCAAGGAGGGTGGCGGAAAATTATCTCGCCTCTACAAAAAACCAGGAGGAGGTGACGAAGGGGGAAGGGGCCGGGAAAGACTCAACTGTCAAAAAAAAAAGGTTCATAGAGAGTGCAAAGAAAGGAAAATTACAACTGAAAAACTAGGAGGGTCTATTAGCAAGAAAAAGAGGGAAAAGAAAAACCTCACAGTCCGAGGGAAAAAAAATCAAAGCAAAGGTCAGGGGGAGGACAACGAAAACCAAAAAAAGGGACTCATCGGGTATGGGGACTCCCGGGGGTTATAGAAGTTCGGAGGGACTTAGGGGACAAAGGAGAGGAACCGAAAAAAAAAAAAGACTGAACAGGCACGTATCAGACAGCTAAAGAGGTAAGACGAGAGGGTAAGTCTTGCCGAGAGTTTCGCGGAGGGAGGAAACTCAAATGAAGAGACGCAAAGTTAACTCCTCGACGAAAGAAGTCAGCGACCCGGAACTATTAATTGAGGGATAGTAAAAGAGCTCCGGGAGAAAAGCGCGGGAGGGGTCGAAACTAAAGTGGGGAAAAGTAGGAGCATCGGGGCGGGAAGGGAGTTCCTAGATCAGGGCAGTGGAAAGAGGCGAAACCGAAAAAGGGTGGAGGGGGTGAGGCGGCTCAGAAAACGGAATTCACGTGGTACGGAAAGTCATCGACCAAGAAAAAGCCAAAAGGAAGCTGTAGAGGGAGAGATCCTCATAAGGGGGGGACTCGAAAAAGGGGGGGAATGTCTGGAACGGGAAACTTGAAAGCAGAAAAGACTAGAAAAGATGCTCATAAAGAGAAAATCGCTGAAATCACTGGGGGGAAAAGGATCAAGCTCATTAGAGAAGGTACTAACTAAGAGGGATCAACACCGAAGGGGGGATTAGCCGGGGGGGAAAGAGAAAAAAAAGTGACCTAAAGTCAGAAGGGGAAGGAAAATGAAAAAAAAAGGAAGAGGTCTCCTTTTTTCGAAAATCTCCCCTGGGGATTTGCGGCCCATGAAAAAGCAAAGAAAGGTAAACGAGCCTGCGGGGAGGGTGACAAAAAAAAAGTAAAAAAGGGCAGAAAACTAAGAAGTTCTCATGGGGAACAAAGGCAAGCCGAAGAAGTGCTCCGGAAGAGGTCCTGGTGGGGGGGGTGCTCATGCTGGGAGACGGGGTAACCTGGAGGAGACCGCAAGGATCTATAATTAGTGAAGACGTAGGAGTCTCTAGGGAATAAGGTCCCAAGAGTAGTATGAGGGAGTTGAGGGGGAGAAAAAAAGAGAAGGGATGGGAGCTCAACTTACTGGGGTGGGTTCAGGCCACAGCTTGTTTATCAATCAGAACGGAAGGCCCCTGGGGGGATCGCACTCAAGGTCTAGTCGGGGAATAAAGAAGATTAATATCTCAGAAAAAAAAAAAAAGAGTAGAGAGTAGGTCACTCTGGTGGAAAATCCGTACTTTCTCGAAAAGTCTTAAGGAAAAAAGTTTAGTAGGGGAAAAAGCTTGGGCATAGATAGGAACAGGGAAACGAACAATAGGAAAAAAATCGAGCGGGTACAGGAAAAAAGGAGCCGGAAGTGGAAGGGCGCGTCTGTGGTTTTAACGGAGAGGATCAAATATATATACGGGAAGCTGGAGGAAAGGAGAAAAGATAAGTGTGACCTCAGGAAAAAAACCAGGTACAAAGGAAAAGGAACGCGCTTCGTCCTAAATGGCATGCACGGAAAAATTAGCACGAATTATATGGCCCACCAAGGCATAGGGGGAAGGTGAAAGCCACCAGCCGGGAGCTGAGGGAGGGAGGGGGGGAGCCTGTGGGGGTGACAGCAACTCACGGGGAGAAGGAAAAAAACAAAAAAGCGGTTAAGTGCGGAGGTGTGCACTGCCAGTAAAGAAGAGATTGGAACAACGAGAGTAAAGGTTGGGGGGGGGGTTAATCGAGTCTGCGCAAGAAAGAGGGAAAAAATTAAAGGGGGGCCTACATCTTCCTCGAACGGAAAAAAAAAGGCAGAATCAGCTGCTGCGACATTTGTGGAAAGGGAGGATCACACGGAGCAATTACCAAGGTTGGAGGAAATTGAAAAAAATGGGGACCCAAAGAAAAAATGCCACACTAAGCTTTTGGGCTGTCGGGTCAATTCAAGGGGGGAGACAAAGGCCTCTTGCATCGAAGACGGAACAAAAAGGGACCGCCAAGAAGGAGAGTCAACGATGGTAGGGGGAACGGGCAGGGGAAAAAAAAACAAGAAGCGATCTGAAAAATCTCGCAAAAACTAAAATCGGATGCTAAGAGCCGCCAGCTCGGAGGAAGGAGAAATTCATCAAAAAAAACAAAACATCGTGGAAGGGGCGAAGAAAGTCCGGCGTCTACTTCCCGGAGCCGCTCCGAATTCTAAGGGGGACGAAACAAGGAGAGCCTAACCGTGAAAGAAGACAGTCAAAGAAGAAAGAAAGTCCCAGGGAGGGGGAGGCAATAGGGGAGAGACGTTAGGAAAGGAGAAGTGCGTAAGGGACTTTACTAAAGGTCTAGGAGGGAACCAGATTCACACCGCCGAGAACATAAAAGAACAAGAGGGCCGAAGAAAGGAGGAAGAGAAAGATTAAGGGATTCGCTTCTTTTATAGGGGAATGCCGTACTAGGGGAGGCTGGTGAAGACTCGCGAAAAATCCTCCGCAGCTTTTGAACAAGGATTGGAGAGAAAGACTCATATTTAAAAGGGGGGGAAATAGGGGAGGTAAACCGCAATGAGTAAAACACAGAGAGAAAGGGAGGCTTTTAGTCAGAACGCGATGAGAAAGTCCAAAAAAAAGGGGGGAGGTTTCGGAAGGGAGTTTCGAAGAGATCAAGAGGAGGAGGATGAAGAAGGGGGGACGGCCTACGAGGGACCAGACGGGGGTGGCACCGCGAGATCGTTATGAAAAATCGTGTAGGAAAACTCAGAGAGAATTTATTTCTAAAGGACTGATCATGGAAGGGGGTCGGGTAGAAAAAAGGAAAGAGGTGAGACGCGCAGGGGGGAACGAAAATGCCGGAAATGCCCTAGAGGAGGGGGGTAAAAAAGGAAAGGGGGAATGAAAAGACGTCGGTAGAAGTTCAAATTAGGGGAGGGGTAGGGGTTATGTTCCCAGGAAAGAAAAAAAAAAAAAGAGGGCTAGCGGGCTCCAGTGGTAAAGAAAAGGAACCGGGAAGGCTAAAAAGGGGAAGAAACTCATCGACGATTAACTGGATCTTCAACTTGAAACCCCAATGAGAGAGAAAGACGGTAGCGCGGGGAATACACTTTGGAATCCAGGGTGGAGGATACGGCTATCTAAATTCTGCAAAACAAAAAAGAAATTAGAGGACAGTCCGAGGGGAGCTCGGGGGGGAATATAGGGGGGGAAAAGCATTCTGCCCGAGTAAGGAGTGGGGGGGATAGAATGAAGGAAAAAATAAAAAAAAAAAACTGTTCGCCCTCAAACTTAAACTAGAGGTAGGAAGGAAGCCGGGAAAGAATCAACTGCCTTGGAGGGGGACACGCAAAGGCCGTCCGCATATGGGAGGATGGGACCTTTTAACAGAAGAATAAGAAAGGCAAAAATAAAGGACGAAAAATCTGTCATGAATCCTATACTATAACAGAATTTAAGACCGATCTCACTGAGGGACTGGGAAAAAACGAGGACCAGGGGTTCTGCTGAGGATAGGACAGGGGGACGCCCTGTCCGAGGAAACTTAAGAGCAAGTGTGAACGTGGGACATCTTCCTTCCTTCAATAAATGAAAAAAAATAAGGGGGGGTTTCCAGGGAAGCACTGCGGAAAAGGAGGGAGGACATTAAAGAAAGTGTAGAAAGGGACTCAAAAAACCACCATCGAAAAAACCAAAGGTGTGAAAGCGATGTCCACTTCTCCGGCTCCAAGGCAGGAACATCCATGCTGGAAGCTATCGGAAAGAAGGAAACCTGGAACCATGCAGGAGAGGAGAGTAATCTGGGGGAAAAAATAAAAGAGAAAAGAGAGGATATTCCAAAAATTCTTCTAAAATCGATCAATAAAAAAGGGATTGGGGATCTTGAAACAGGCCCTAGTGTTTTTAAGTGCCTGAATAGGAATGAGGATGAAAAACTTCTGAAATGAAGTAAAAAAAAGGGCCGGCCATACAGGAGGGAAATTATAGGAAGAAGAATGAGGAGAGTAGGAAAAGTTAAGGGAAGGCAGAGAAGGCAACCTGGGCTGGTATCTGGAAGGAGCAGTCTGGGCGAAGGAGAATCGACATGGGGCGTTCTCATGTGTTTTCCGTTCATCGTTTAACAAAACCCGGAAAGGGAGGGTGTCCACCAAAAGAGAAGGAAAATGGAAAGATCAGTTCTACAAGTCTCACAGGACGAATCTTTAAGGCGACTAATTTCTGGGTAAAAATTTCAATAAAGACACATGAGGGAACAGGCCGGAAAAAACTGTGAAAGGATACGAAACGGAAAGTATAGTCGGGTCGGGAGTTGGGGACTCAATAGAAAGCCTAATAACAAAAAGTTAAAGAAGGGGGAAAAGACGATTGGGGGAAACAATCTCGCGCGGGTCTCATCAAAGAATAAAAGGCTCAAACTGAGCACAGAAGATCAGGAAGAGGGGTAAACCTCGGGGAAAACCTCAAAAAAAGGTCCGGGAGAGAGTGCAACGGAGTTCGAGACCAAGGGGGAGGCTGGCAGAGCCCAGGAAAAAGAAGGCATCGACGCATTTCGTGGGAAAGGTTAGATCCGCAGAGGGTATCAAGAAGGGGGAATAAAAATCAGAAAAAGGGATGCTCCATCCGAAAAAAAAGAAACTTTAGAGGAAGGAAGAAAATTAAATAAAAAAAAGAAAGGGGGGGTTCATGAGAGGAAAAAGACGGAGGACTATGGCGAAAACACCCTGGGAAAAAAAAGGTCGAAAAAAAATCTGGGGTGGGAGGAACCAGATAACGTCCATCCCTGGTTCTTAAAAAGGGGGAAAAGGGCCTATGGAAAAACTAAAGGGAGTAACTGGCTAGTGTTGGAGAAAGGAAAAAAGATACACGGGAAAAAGCCTGAAGGCTAGCTAGGAGCCAAAACGAAAAAAAAAAAATCGTCCTGCAGGAATATCAAGAAGGAGAAGGAGCCGATAAAGAAAAAATAGGGGCAAGGAAGGAAAGAACGATGTTTCAAAGGGGGGAAAAAAAGCCAAGATGCTGCGGACGTCGAAACAAGGGAACGGAATGTCCATCAACGGGAAAAGGCGGACAGGAAGCCGAAGGAAATCCCAGAGAGAGAGGGGGGAATCAGGGGAAGGGGAAGGAGTAGGTCAGGCGCAGAATGGTCGATAACGCATAATTCAAGAGGGGGGAAGAAAGATCGAGCAAGCTGGAAGGAATTCATGTGTTTGCTGTTGATCATTTAGGATAGGAGAGTAGAAGAGCTGGTCCTGCAGTAAAAAAAAAGAAGGGAGTTCGCCTATCTTAGAAAGAGAAAAGAGGGGCCTCTATCAAGATATTGGTGGGTATGGAAGAGCTGAAGGGGATACAGCGAGGACGGGGGGAACTGTTTTAAGTTGGGAAAATTAGAAACGAAAGGAAACAAGTACTTGAAATCGGGGGTCAAAAGAGAATGATCATCAGGGTTTTGGCAAGAGGAGGTTGATCAAGGAGGTGGCAAACTGCCGGGGAACCAATTGCATAAAAGAAAAAACAAAGGAAGAATAGGATAACAAGACTCCTCCCCAGCTAAAAAGCATAAAAATCTAAAGGGAAAGGTATCTTAGTTATTACGAGAAAAGGAATCATAAAAAGAAAATCAAAAAGAGAAAAAAAGGCGCCGAAAGGGGCTAGGAGCTTGACGATAAGCTTTCAGTTCACCCTCAGGGAGGGATCAGGGTTGGGGGCTCGCCAGGAAAGGATTATTGAAGAAAAACAAGACAAACTAAAGCAACATAAGGAGGAAGGAGAAGATGGTCATTCTCTGCTTGTGAGGGGGAACTTTGGAAAGGTCAGACCCTGGCGGCCGAAAGAGAGGGGGGGTGGCAAAGGGAGTCAAGAGGGGGGAAAAAGGGAGAGGGAGATCCGATAGTTATATTTAAAATCAGACAGGGAAATGAGTGGACGAGGTGAAGATAATGAAGCGAGAAACCTCCGAGCAAAACAAGCGAGAGGGTAGTGGGGAGAGGGGCTGTAACGAAAAGAAAGGGATGGGGGATGGGAAGCTAAAAGAAGGTTTGTTCATAAAGAGAAAAACTTTGGGACACCGAAAAGAGAAGAAAGCCCCTGGAGAGGAAAATAACTTTCAAACTGAGATTGAAAAATGAAGAGCTCAAAAAAGGAGGTTATAGCTATTCACTAATGGACATTGGCGGAGAAAAGGGTCGATGGGGGACCAGGGACTACTGATGGCTTGAAATTAAAAAAATGAGGGGGGGAAAAATTAGGGATCTCCAGGGTCCAAATCAAGGAAGAGCGTAAAAAAAAACGGGAGACGATTTTTCAAGTGCTCAGGGGTCTGGAGGGGGCAGTGATAGCGACCTCTCATAGGAGAAAGGGTCGTGTTAATGTAAAGTGCCTACTAGTGGGAAAACAGGGACCAAGGTACGGAGGAAAAAACGAGTGAACACGCGCTTCTCGGAAGCTCGGTAGAAAATAAAAATGAGAAGGGAAACCCCTGAGGAAGAGAGAGGAAAAGACCGAAAAGTTGGCGGGGTATGGGGGAGAGGGTTGACTGCAAGATGCAAAGGAAGCAAAGGAAAATCATATTTTACTTATGTAAAACTGAGAGGGGGAGGTATTTCAGGAGAAGCGAGTCTCTAAGGGGGGGGGCGAAAGTAGGGGGACAAAAAGAGAATCATGTCAACGGATCTCAAGGAAAAAGAATCAGAAGGAAAGCATCACGAAAAGGAAGGAGCGCATAATTCTCTCTTTTGAGGAGAGGAAGGAGAACAGGGGGGGGAACAAGTTTCTCTGGTGAGAGTGAAGACTCAAAAATTCAACCACGGGAAGTGGAGGAGGGAAGGGACAAGAAGTCACAGTGAATTCCGAGGGCAGCCAAACGAGGGAAGGTGAAACGGAGGTTCGCCTGGGTAGTAAAGGGGTACCGAAAGAAGTATGCAGAAAGAGGCTCGTCTGATAACGCTCAGCGGGGGAAAGGGAAGGAAAAATACTCCAGCTGCGGAGAACTTAGAAAAAAATTAGAAAAAAAGAAACGAAAAGAAGTAGGAAATGAAGTCAATTTGTTAAGAAGAAGAGTGATTGAAAGTACAAGCTCATGAAGTGCAAGAATCGTACCAGCCGGAAGAGGAAAAGGGAAGAAGGGCAGGGGCCACTAAGAGACCTCCCAGTAGGGATTTTCTATCTTTTATTCAAGACGGCCTGGAAGTCCCTCGGTGGGGAGTTCGCAAGAACTGACGTCGAAAAAAAAAAAAGAATCCTGAAAAGGCGGCGGAGGAAAAAGGAAGGCTGCCAAACGCGACCATGAACGAGAGGATTTTGCTTGGGGGGGGAGAAGACATAGAAAGTTTTTGGTAGGGGGGGACTTTCTTTGGGGGGAGAGAGAGCGAGGAAAAAATTGGGGACGGGGCATCATCAGGGGGGTCAAAATCAACCAAAAGCTGAGGTTTCCTGGAAAATAGGAAATCTGTGAGTCAAGAAGGAACAGGTATGTCTGGTGGCTTCGAGAGCCGACGGAGGGAAACAGAAACAGAGTCGAAGAAAGGGGGCCGCAAATCGCAAATCGATGAAGAAGAAAAATGAAAAAAACGACTAACTTCCTCGTCCGCGATAAAGGGGGAAGGCAGAAGGAGTGAGACCGAGGGGAACACGTCGAAAGGGAGATTGACGAAACCAAGTGAAGTGGGGAGGACAAGGGAGCGGAAAAAAGCCGAAAGAGAGGCAGTGAAGGTGACAATCTAAGACGGGAAGTTCTGAGGAGATGAGGTAGAGAAATCCAGTGCAACAGACAGAGGGGTTGTAAAAAGCAGAACATCGGCGATCGGAGTTGCGCAGGGCGGAAGAAAAGGGTCAGGATGCGAAAAAATGCTATATTTTGAAGGAGAAACTTAGGATCTGCGTGGGGATTGACGGGAAAACAACCATAAAAAAGAGAAGAAATAAGGTGTTGGGAAGCGACCTTGGATCCAGGGGGAGGCTGGACAGGTTTGATGGAGGATCAGAGATTCCCTCGGTCGAACTTTCCAGGGAAAAGAGGACGCTCAAGGGAACCAAGCCGGACGCCCGCCAGGTATATCATGGGAAAAAAGAGGGGGAAAGTGAAAAAAAAGGGGGGGAGAAAATCGACTCAACGACATTACAAAAAAAACAGGGAAAGCAATGACTCAGGAAGAGGAAACGAAAAAGGGAAACAGTGCAAAAGTTTGCAAAAGGACGCGAGGGTGGGTTCATGAACATGGGAAATCGGACTAAAAAGAAGAAGCAATCGGTTGATGCAGTACTATTATTAGAGGAAAGATAAAAAGCGCCATCTCAAGTGCGCAGGGTTAAAAAAAAAGACCTGGACGAGAAGTCAAGCAAAACGGAAAAAAAAGGTATAGCAATGTACGAAGTTTCAAAGAAAAAAGACGAATGGACCGGGTTGGTCCAATTAAGCCTTGCTAAAAAGAAAGCTGTTTACGGGGGGTTTTTTGCAGGGGGGGGAAGGGAGAGCCGAAAAGGCCTCAGGCGGGGAAAACGATCCAGAGAAAAAAAAAAACCATAGAAAAAAAAAAAAAAAGGAGGGAGGAACATCGATAGATGTGGAGTTATTCAGGGGGGAGGGGGAAAGAGTCTCCAAAATAATGAAGACCTTTGCAAAGTCTTCACCGAGCGAAAGGAAAAGCTGATAGGGGGGCGGGAAAAATGGCATTAGATGAAATATGATGCGCTAGGACGTAGAACCGCCAAGAAGAAAAATCAGCAATCGTAGGAAAGGGGGGGAGGGGATTATACATGGGGGAATTGGGGGTGGAAATCAGAAGGAGGATCCAATGGGAGCAAAAAAATAAGTCATATTCTGACGGACAGAACAAAAAAAGTATCGGAAGGCGAAGGACCGGAGGAGCTTCCTGGAAAAAGACAGAAAAAAAAACAGGACGCAACAAGGGCGGGGGGAGGGGAATTCCAGGAAGGAAAATCATAAAAGGCTTCAGTTCGTGACCTTTGGGCTCCTGTCTTGAGGAAGCAAAGGGCATTCCACAAGAGAAAATGAAGCTAAAAGAAGAAGATGCTGAAGAGGAATAAGGAAAGAAAAGTGACCTCTGGTGAATTCAAGTAACTGGTGGGGGGGGAAGAATTTAATAGCCAAATAAGAAAAAAGATGGGCACAAGCAGACAAAGTGGGATGACGGGGCTATAATCAAAAGTATCTCGAGTTCTAACGATTGTGTGGGATCAGTCCAAAAAGGGGCAGAACGAAGAATCTAGAGAGAAAGAAAAGAGATCTGGAGAAAGGAAACAATAATAGGAAAAGCGGACAAAAAAATCCTCGTCCTAGAGGTTGGAGAAGTTACCATAAGGCCTCGCGAGTGGGAAAGGAGAAGAAGTCAGGGCTATATCGAGGAAGAAGATTGTAAACGTTCAAAACGATGAAAAGAAGTTAGCTTCGCCATAAGCACGCCAGAGAGTAAGAAAGGGAAAAAAGCCCTTTGAAGAAGAAAACGAAGAGATGGATCGACAAAAAAAGAATCAGGGAAGGTGGCAGGACGCTGTATAGGCGAGTAAATCGAAAAGAAAAGGATGACGGAGGAAGAACTCCGTTCGAAAAAATGGGAACAAGGAAAATGGGGAGGAAACCGCCTAAAAAAGAAACATCAAAGGGCAGGGGACGCTCAGATGTCCTATGGAAAACAAAAGGGGAAAAAGAAGTCATGCAGAGAGGGAAAAAAAAAGTATGACAAAAAAAAAAACCGAGGGGGATGGGCAAAGCTGACCAGAAAAAAAAATAATAGAAAGACAAATAGTCTCTATCATTTCTCATAGAGGAAAAAGAAAACATAAATGTTCTCGCCATTGTGGGTTGTCATAAGGAGGGGATTGAGAGGTCGTATAATCGGAAAAACAAGCGTAAAAGGAACACCTCTTACTGGGGAAAGGTAAGCCAAGAAGGAAAGGGCGTCTCCTGGTGCATTCTTGAAGGGGATGTAAGAGCGCAATGGAGTGACGCAGTCAAAAGGGGCTATAACGGGTACGAAGGCTACTGAAGAGATAGTCCTTCCTCTGGGAACAATTTAAAATTATGGGTTCCGGTTCGCTGAGGAGGGAGTATCACTGAAGAATCCGAAGGAAAAACATAAAAGATAAGGTATGATCATCGGCAGTTCTGAGGATCCTAGGGGTGGGGGTCAAAGGAAAATGAAAAAACTAAATAAAGACCCTACTTAAAAAAAAAAAAAAAACAGGGGGTTGAAAAGGGGGGGAGAAAATTGACTTAAAATATATCCAAGTTGAAACCCCGAAAGCAAGAAAGTGGGTGGCAGGTGCAGAGGGACCGAAAGATAACGCAACCAAAGGGTACCATGAATGAAAAGGCCAGCAAAAGAGAAAATAAGAAAAAATTTCTCAAAGGTTGAAGACGCGGTAAGGAATGGATACTTGGAAGGTCAGAAGAAAAAGGAAGATAACACATCTAAAAAAAGAAAAAGCACGAGGTGAAAAGTCAAAACAAAATCTTTACTAATCTACGGGAAAGACCTGGAAAGGTCTGTCGGAGAAGTTTTAGAGAGAAACGAAAGAATAAAGGGGAGTGGGTCCGGAAATAAGAAAAATCCAGGAAAACCACCGAAAAAGGGGCAGAGTGGGGAGTTCAGAAAGGCAGGCATAGTATGATGGCTGGAACTAAATATTTCTAAGGTTGGGTAATAGAAAACCATCGGCTGCTAAGGAAAGCGCGGGAGAACCAGGTGAAAAACAAGGTCAAGGACTCATGGGGCTCTTTGGGGGGTTCCTAAATGGGGGTCGGGACATCTTAAAAAGGGTGAAAAAATAAAGATTGATCGAGATCTTCAAAAAAGAAGGATCAGAGTATTTCAACCAAACCAGAAGAGAAGAAAGTTATCTCTTGAAAAAATTTTCGGGAAAAAAAGTCAAAAGGAGGGTGACTAGGGACCAGCTAAGGGTTGGGGGGGTCAGAAGAACAATTGTTCAAAAGAAATCAGAAAAAAAAGGGGGTTAACGAGGAAAGTGAGAGAAACTTCGAGGGGAATGGGAGAAAACAACAAACGTAGTAGATATAGATAAAGAAAAAAATTCACAGAGGGGGAAGGAGGAAAAAAACAAGGACTACGTCTTTATCGTGGGGTTGGGGGGGGGGAAGATCTCTGACAAAAAAAGGAAGAGGGAGCCAGAAAAAAAAGAGGAGCGGGATGTCCCAAAAAAAAAAGATATAGGGAAGGTCTTCGGGGGGTGTTAAAGGAGGAAATGGCGAGTAAGTGGAGCCGGGAAGGAAACTGCCTGTAAAGAGACTGACGGCAGATCTTTCGGTGAAAATTAGAAAAAGGAAAAAGGGGGAAGAAAAAAGACCCAGTCAGGGGAAAACAGTCTCGTTCTTCTCAGGCCTAAAGGGAGGGATATAGGAAAAATCACAGGAAACAACCGGAAAAAAATGGCAAAACGGGTAAGAACAATCATAAAAAAAACGAGTGGGCTTTATGTCTCGTGGAATGGGGGAGCAACTAACTCCGAAATAACCTAAAGTCTCACCCCGCCTGGGTTGGGGAAGGGGGGGACCGCGAGGATAGACAAAGTCGGCTTTCGGGCGAAGCTCCCGCGATTGGGGGATCGAGGATCAGTCCAGAGGGGCAGGAGAGAAGTCTTCATCAGGCCTACTAGAACAAGGATCGGACTTAGAGGTGGGGGAGCGCCTAAAAAAAATCAAGGGAGCAAAAAAAAAAAAATTCAAGTTGTGGATGTGGACAAAGACGGGGTTCGGCTGGACGCAGTAGAAGTCAAAGACCCAGGGAAAACCAAGATGGGGGCTTACGGGAGTTGGGAGATGGTGAAGTACCACACGAAATGCAGAAGTGAGTACGGGGGCCTGGAAGGTCCCCCTCGGAAGAACTTATGGGGAGGGTTACTGCTATTGCTTTAGCAGACGAAAAAGACCGAGGGGGAGGTTCTCTTAAAGAACCCTTCATCGAATCGCGGCAAGAGGAGCATTCTTACAGAAAGGCACCCCAAATCTAAAAAAAGTATACGCACAATGGATAACTTCATCCCGAGGAGAAGAAATTTAATGTGGACTTCAGAGTCATATGGAGTCAGCTTCTTTAGGAGGCAGGTACCCTGAGGCGGACTTCGGGGTCTTCGGGGGATGCTGCACCATCCCAGAAGACGAATACCTAAATCATTCCATAAGGAGAGAAAGTAAAAAGGTCGAGGGGGTCATCTCGAGATTCTGACCGCTCAGTGTTGGACATTTCAAAGCTACGGGGAATTATAACCGACTTCAGTGACAAAATCAGTTTCTAGAAAAGAACGAGGGCTATGCGAATAGGGAGAGAAAGGAGATCTATCTAATGGGAGAAAGTCGTGAATATTGGAGGAATTACGAGTGTTGGTTCTTTGGCAATGAGGTCTCCTCGGAGGTTATCCTCCGGGATTTGGGTTTGCACCAAATCAAAACAGCAAGGTTTTGGGGGAAAAAAGAGGCGAGGAAGGGATAAGAAGAGGTCTGTCAGGGAAAAGGCACATAGGAAGGACAACACTGGTGATCCATGGCTGGAGGAGGGGGGGCGGAAAATGGATTCATGAAGAAAAAAAGAACAAGTCTTTTATGGAAAAAAGTCGGTGAAAGCGAGTTAAGGGAAAGGAAGCTCGGAAATTGTAGGGGCGGGGGGCGAAAACTAGGGAGCAGTCAAGGGAACCCACGAACCATATGATTCAAATAGGGAAAGCGAACTTCAGAGGAGTCGCGAGAGAAGGAGGGAAGCAACTCGTACTTTGGGAAATTGATTCTTTAAAGGGTCTTGGCTACTGAATGTCGAAAAATAAAAAACCAGAAACCTTTAACTTTTTGAGCAAGAGGAAGGCAAGAAGAGTTAGGATTAGGGATTAGGTTCAGCAAGAATGAGTTAAGAAGGGAGTTATGTGGGTTGGAGGAGAAGAAGTAAAGACAAAACTAGTGGTGTATCATGGCGGAGAGGATCAGGGGAGACATCTTGTATGCAGCACAGAATTGTTGGAAATATAAAGACAGGAAAGGAAAGGGGGGGATTTCTTCTTAGGGTTGGGGAGGGAAAAAAAAACCCAAAGATTGGGAAAGAGAAACGTCAAATTAGGTATCGGGACCTTGGACGAGTGGTCCATAATGTGTTTTATGGTAAGCTCTAGTTCTGCGAAGAAAAAAGCGAAAGGAAAAAGAGTGAGAAGGGGACGGTCAAAGTCAGGCAGAAAGCATGGACAAAAAAGGAAGGAACATTGGGGGGAAACAGCCCAAATACCAAAGAAGGTATAATGAACAAACGTGAGTACGGAGAAAAGATCTGATTCCGAACTGAGCATTGAAGAAAACACGGCAGAAAAAAAGAGGGGGAAAATTTTCAATGACAGGTCACAGAAGAGGAAAGCCGGGAAAAGATCAGCAAGCAGGAGGGGAAAAATCGGGTTCGGAGAGTAAAAAGGAGGAAGGTTGCCCGCCTTCTTCTAAAAAAAAAGAATAACAACCCCAATTCTAACAAGCCAACTCGGTGATCATACTACAGGTTGACAACTCTGAGAAAAAGTCGATACGAAGCTGAAAGAAGCAGGAGAGTGACCTTTTTTGGACTTCCTTAAGCCGATGTCGCGAAAAAAAGCCAAATCGGGTGTCCTTAGATGTTTGGGGAAATCAGGAAGATCCTTTCGGGATTCATTGGCAATCAGGAAAGGGGTTCCTGAAAAAAAAAACTCCGG
>Ga0179593_1314599_pt1 | contig 19809 bp, 15 predicted proteins | sample CZODoug2_1_08_16_FD_185931 | JGI IMG/M metagenome (GOLD analysis project Ga0179593, IMG submission 185931) | Vadose zone soil fungal communities from Angelo Coast Range Reserve, California, USA - CZODoug2_1_08_16fungal (PacBio error correction) | ecosystem: Environmental > Terrestrial > Soil >...
AAGGGAGAAATAGGATAAATGCCGATGTACAAAGAAGGTCAACGTAGGGAGGGGGCACAAAAAGGGGGACAGGAGAGATCGGGAAGATGAAAGAAATAACCTCATTCTCAGAGGGAGATAGGGTTTCAGGTCGATCAGGAGGTCGTACGAAAAATTCACTACTCTGTCGAACGACTTGCCGCGCGCTGGGGAAGTCTATAGGAGTGCAGGGGTTTACTCAGGGTACAACGCGGGGTGGAACCTGCCCTAAGAGGCAGACTCTCTGAGAGAGAAAGGAAAACCTTGAACGGGGTGAAGGAAAACGCCGGCGCATCCGACCGAGGGAGAAGAAGAGAGGATACCGAGGCTCGAACCAAAAAAGAGATCATTCGGATTCGCAATGTCGCGAGTGATGAACAGGGAGGAAAGGAAAGGAAGAAAGCAGAAATTATTTCGACGGAAGACAAGACAGACCGAACTAGAAGCAGCCTGACGCTAAAAGAAGAGATCGATGACCTAAGTCGGGAAAGTAAAACAGGGGGGGAGAGGTCCTGGTAGCGCTTACTAATTAGACTTCCGACCGTTGCTTGAGAGGCAGGATTAGGCCATAGCGTTCTGGGAGCGCGCGGCGTCTGGCAAGCAGATATTGACTTTAATCTGAAAATGCGATAAGGGAAGGAAGGACATTTCTTCGGGGAGTCAGGGACGCAACCACAGTATCAATCGGGGCCAGAGCGCACTAAGGGGAAAGACGGCAAGGTGAGAGGTGATACTCACCCAAGTCGCCGAGGGATAAGACAAGCCACTATCCATGCCGTGGCAAAGAAAGGGTACAATGATAAGGACAGGAGGGGCTCAGGAGGAAGAGGCAACTGTGAGTGCACCGTCGGGACGCGACTACAGAAGGAACTCAGAAAAAAGCCGTCCCTCGTTTAGAGGCTTAGCTCGAAAGGAAAGAAGGATGGCTTGAGAGGCTCCGCCCTAACGGTCGGGGGGTAAAAAAAAGATCGAAGTAGTCGCTGCTCGCCCGAAAAGGAGGGAGAGGCGGAAAACAGATCTAATCCGGCCGGGAGAATGTAGGAAGTCAAAGGGAACTAGGGTAGCTCCTTAGGGGCTTCGGTTGGAGTTAGGGAGGGGAGAACTACCTCATCAGGAGACTCGGGTAGAGCAAAACCTCAGGTGAGTAGCTCGGTGGGGATGCACTGTAGAGAAGAGAATAGAAAAAAGGAGAGCTGATCTAGCAGAAGAAAACCGGCCGAGACATTTCGGGCCGTCGCTCTGGGTCGCGAGAGCTTACTGAAAAGAACGCGAAGGATAAGGAATGAGGTGCAAGGATGGACGTCTCTAAAGGTGTGCCTGGGAAGAGTCTTTGCGCATTCTTTTCTTTTCGCCGGCACCAGCGGAGGGGGGTTCGAGAACACAACTATGGAGGGAAGCCACGAGGGCAAAGGAGATAGACTACTCTACATATTGTGCGAGGAAGAGGGAAAAAAAGAGAGGAAGAAATCCTCTAGACCGGGAAAAGAACCACGCTCAAGAAGAAGTTTAAAAGACGAAATTATGGAACCAAGTAATCAGAGCGGGGAGAAAAGAGGGCCCGGAGATCAAGACTTCTGACGCCTCCTCAGGAGCAGGGAGCAGGGGAAGAGGGTCGAAGGGATAGAGGAATAAAAACTCCTCGTCAGGGAGGGATCCGAAAGACTTCATTCTAGTCTTAGTGGAGAGCGGAGCGGGCAGACAGAGAGGCTCTTCGAGAGCGGAGAAAAAATAAGAGAGGGGAATGTATCACTCAGCTAAAGGTATATGATCTCCATCCGTCAAACTCTAGAGAGTTTCTTACAGTCTTACAAAAGGAAGTTTCTTGAAGAAAAATTCTTAAGTTTAGCCTAGCGGGGTCCTTCCCACTCGGATATCGTTCAGCCATGAACGATAGGGGTCAAATATTATTAGTCGAGGATAGACTAGTACGTCTTCTTAATCAGTGGAAGAAGAAGAGTAAACTGAAGAGGGGGGCGGAGTGCGTCGAGGGCTATGCGGAATCAGAGGGATAGATAATACCAGGAGATTGTAAGGGAAGGTCTACACAGAAGTCGGCGGACGAAGCATCCTCAAGCGCAAGAGGGTGGGCGCAGGGAAGACTTAAATACGTCTGTGTGTGGGGATAGGGAGCAAAACGTACTCATCTTGAGATCGCGAGAGAGAGAGAACGAATCAGAAAGAAAATGCGGGGTAACTCTTCAGAAAGGAGACCAAAGGAGAAAAGGGGTCTGCACCAAGCATCGGAGAAAGCGCGGAGTTAATTGAAGACGAAAAAAACCCTTCGAAACAGGAGAGAAGAGTTACAACACTGGAAATAGGAAAGGGACCACCGGGGAGGGGAAGACCTAGGCACGTGCTCCGGAGTGAGACTGACATACTCTTAAGTGCTCTATTAAAGATAGACTAGGTGGCCGGTAAGAGAGTCGAAACGGCGGGGAAAAACGCTGGAGGCTCAGAGGGTCGGGTACGGAGAAGCAAAAGCTCGACTAAATCAAGTATTTCTCTGCGACCAATCAACGGTAGAATTACGCGAGGACCCGAACCGGCGACAAATCGATCATATTGGAGACGGTTCCGAAAGAAAGGGAGAAGGAAAGACTGAGAGGTCAAGACTAAGAATTCCTCCTTCAATGGGAGAACTTCGCGTGGATCGAGCTTCACAAAGGAAAGACAATGACTGTGTGGATGAAAGCTCCAGAAACGCGCCTCGTAGAGGACCGGAGGGAGAGAGACATGCAGGGAAGACGGGCCTCGAATATGGAGAGATCTATTTCCAAAAACCCAGAAAAATCAGATCAATAACCTGGGCTCTACTTGAGGACGAGATCTCGTCCCGCTATGGAGAAGATTGTACCCGTTGGTGGAAATTAGCTAAAGGAACAACACGAGGACGCGCACTCTTCCCAAAACGCTTCCAAGGCCTCCAAAAAGAAAAAAAAAGCCTGACTAAAAAGACCGGTCAGGGTAAAGAGGGAGTGCTTAGCAGAAAAAGAAGGAAGAGAACTCCTCACAGGTTCTCTAGGGAAGGAAAAAGGGGAGACATTTGAGAAAGGAAAGGCTTAGGAAAGATGACAGAAATTTCTTCCGATTGTAAATTTGACATAGAAAAGGAGATCCTTATCCCTTCGGGTTGGGAACGCGCCGCTCATAAAAAGAAGAAATCATCGGGATCCCTCAAAACCGAAAGGAAGAGGAAGCAGTCGGACCTTGTCGTTTCCTAAGGGGCTCTTGGCATCGGGAGCTCTGCGAAAAAGGGCGTGACGCGCTCGGCTGCTTATAAGACTAACAAAAAGAGGAGAAAGATGAAGAAAAGAGGGCTCTTCATAGGGAGTGTCGAGGGAAAGGGGAGAAGAAAGCTGCTGACGGGAAAAGACTACTCGTATCTTCACCGGGAGCAAGGAAGAATCTAGCGGCTGCTGCATAGGAAGAAGAGGGAGGGGGGGAAACCGAGATCCGTGAAGAAAGTTGAAGGGGAAAACAGACAATCTCAATACTGTAATCAGCCCGAGATGAAGAAGGGAGCGAATTAAGCGTCAAGCCATCACCCGAACACGGAAAAGGGGGGGGGAGGAGGGGTTAGAATACTGGGGAGGCACACGAAAGAGGGAGCACGCGCCGAGTAATTATTTCCTGGTCTGGGAGTCTCTCTTTACTTCGTGAGCGGGATAGTGGAGCTACAAGACTAAAGGAAGCAGATCAATAGAAGGACGCACCAAAAAGGAACAGACTAGGAAGAAAGTTCGGATACTGCATGGAAAGGCTCCATGTTTGTCGAGAGATGGTTCGGCATCGGATCGGGAAGGGAGAAAAAAAGCAACCAAGGATAGAGAACGCCTGAGGCCGAGGCGGTCTCAAACCGACGTGGGCGAGAAAAAAAAGGAAAATTGAGGAGGTGGTAACTCTAGATTCAAACAGACGCCGAAAGTTCGCTTAGACCTCAAAAACAAGGGGGGGCGTCCGTGAGGGGAAAGAGACATTTGGAGAGCCGGTAGCAACCAGGCTGCTGAGCCACTCTGTAAAGAAAGCTGTTCGTCCGGGGGGAATCGGATAGAAAAAAGACCTTACTAACGAGCGCTCCGATGGAGGTTCGGTAGAGGAGGTATCTTAAGGAACTGTAGCGGCCACAACTTTGAAGGTTCGACTATTTAGGGAGGAGCAAAGCGACAGGGGGGGAGCAGACCGGGACATAAATTCAGGAAAAAGGAAAGCGAAGTTGATCATTGTCTTCACTCCAGAAACGACGCAGTTAAGAAGGAGCCTTGCCGTGAAGGAGGGGGAGGGGACCTGATAAATAACATATCCGCAGGGAGGCTTGCTCGGGAAGTCGAAACCTGGGATTCATGAGGTAGAACTTTTGTCACGAAGCGCAGAATGTCCTACGGGGATGGAATCGGGAAACGACAAGGAAAAAGGAAAATGATGAAGATGCGCCCCATAGGGGAAAAAAAAAGGTGAGACGGGAAAGGGAGTTCCTTGAGAAAAGTAAGGCTCAGAGAGGGCCTGAAAAAAGGGCTCGCTGGCAAAAAAAGATGCGGGGATTATAGATCGCGGGGGAAGGAAGAGAAGAGCCCATCCTCACGGAAACGGAATCTTCGACGTTCCCACAGGTCTTAAGAAAATAGGAAGGGGAATGTGGGGGGTCAAAGAAAGCGTTAAAGAAGGAGCTCCTGCGTCGCAGAAGAGCTGGGACTTCAGCCCAGGGGCCCTGAAGATCAAGATAAAGAAAAATACGCAGTCCAAAGTGAGAGAAAAGATAGGAAGAGTGGTAATAGCTATGGAAATATAGGGACCTCCGAATCCCCTAAACAAAAAATATACCAGAGCCACCGGCGAAGAAGGGAAGGACTATAGAAAAGTGACAAGCGCGTAAGGTATCCAATCCCGGGCTATTCCAAGAAAGAGGCCAGATGATTTAGATAGGAGGGTGTAGTCGATAATCCCTGACACAGGCTTCCAACAATCTAGGGGGTTGTCAGAGAAGGAGGGATCGAAGGGACGCGGGATTCAAAGACTGATCGCGGGTGCAGGGTTAAAGTCCGAGATCATCCGGAAACGGAGGAGGGCAGGGGGCGATAACATTCTCGCAGTTGATCGACCTCCAATTAAGGCATAATCACACCAATCAGGAAGACTTCAGTGCAGGAATGGACCATCGGAAGATCAATAGTGAAGAAGGTTCGCACCACACAAACAAGAAGAACGGATGGGAAAGGAGCACTGAACGCCCGCATTAAAGTCCAAAGAAAGGGGCTTTAAATACCGGGAACCGGCGGACAGCGACATTACCTGAGAGGGGCTCGTCCCGCTGAGGAGGAGAGGAAGAAGGCTTACGGAACAGGGGGAAAAGGAAGCGAAACCTACAGCGGGGGGGCCAGGGGGTCTCCGCGGAGCTCGCTAAGCTCCTCCGCTGCGTCAGAGAGGAGAGCAGCCAGTAAACGAGCGCGGGAGCAAAAGAGTGGAGTTGAAAATCTGAACCTCTTCCGTGCGAAGAAAAGAGACTGGAAGGCGAAGGGCACCCGAAATACCATAAAGGGAGTCCAGCCCAAGGGGGAGGCCAGTCGTTCGGGGCCGTGCTCGATGCAGGAAGCGCTACCTATCCTATCTCAATCGGCGAAATCGTGGTGGTTGCGCGTTCGGTATGGGGCGAAAAGAGGAAAGAAAATGCACGCTCGTCTGGTCGGGAGAATCCGAGAACGGGAGAGCTCCGTCTATCTTACAGCCGGCGCGTTCGCTCGTCGATCGCAACGCATCATGTAAAGATGATTAAGCATATCATCGGCAAAGACCGCGAGCAGTACTAGTAGAAGGAAAAACTCTTCTCTCTTGACTTGGAGAGAGCCCGGGATACGGCACGGATGGGGAAGACCAGATTGGAATTAAAACTAGCGGCGTGACGGACGGCGTAACGGAGCCAAGATTTTATCTTGGGGGAGCGCCAACTAACCAGTCGCCGCAATGTCCGGAAGGCGGCGCATGGGTCCGATAACAGAGGAGGGAGTGGAACAGACGCCGCGAGAGATACTACTCTCTTGGATACAGACTAGAAGGTCAGGAAGATCGAGAAAGAAGTCCCGTCACATCGCTCACCACCTTCAGCGCACATGGAGACGCGAAATGGTTCCACTGAGATCGATGAACGAGAAAAGAGCTGCGCTGGTGCGAATTCTTTCTCTCTCATAAAAGGTTCTCTTCATAGGCCCGAGCGATGCAGCACATCGGGGGGGGGGAGGAAAAGTGGCGGTGACAAAAATTATAGGGGAGGACGGCCTCGGCGCCGGAAGAGGGCTCTCTAGTCTTAGTCTCCGAAGAAGTACTTCACACCTCAATGTCACTAGGAGCTCTCGTGGAAAGACTACCTGAACAAAGTCAAAAAGCGGAAAAAGGGCCCTAACTATCTCTACACAAAAAAGAAGAGCAAGGAGTTAGAGGATAGGAATTAGGATATAATATTGAATCAGGACCAGCAAAGGGAGACCTAACCGACTGCGGCCTGCTGGAGAGAAGGCTCTCTCAGTCTTCATTGTAACGAAGAAAGAAAAGAGACTACATCTCTCGGGATCAAACGGCTGAAAAAGGAAGATCTACGAAACTCAAACAAAGGAACAACAGATAAAAAGAGAGAGCGCGAGATCTGTCAGAAAAACGCGTGACCTCTTACCCGATGCGGGCCGTTCTCAAATTATGAGAATCCTGGAGCCCGACAAGGCGAAGGCAGCGCAGCATTATCGGATGTCGCTATATGTTGTCAGGGAGAAGGAAAGAGGGATACATGAAAGGGACGTATCTCATTCACCGAACTTTGCAGAGCGCTTTCCAGGGAGATAATAAAGGAAAAAATTAAGATCTCAGCTTGTGACCGCCGGAAGAACTCTCTAAAGAGGGGAAGAGAAAAACCGGGAAAGTGGGAGGACAAGGCACGCCTAAAGCCCCGACCTCGAAAGGCAGGTCGGCGAGGGTTCCGCTTAAACAATCAATTCTCCAGTTCGCGATGGGGGCTCGACAGGCTAACGGTCTCGATAGCTCTAAAGGGGAGGAGAGAAGCAGGATAACAGCGCAGACCGAACTCGCCGATACGAGAGCCCGTACCTATTTTAGAGGGGAAGAAGCATGAGGCTCAGGAAAAAGGAGTACTATGAAGCCGGATCTTAAAGCCGGGGGAAAAATCTGGCGGAGAGCGCCAAAGAGCTGGCGTAAAGAACTCGGCAACGTATTTGACCGGTTTTTTTACAGCCCGGACGGGAAGACATGATATTCATTGGACGAACAAAGGATCACTAGTTGCACAGTGGGGGGGCCGCTCAAGTACACCTCTGATTGAACTGTGAAGAGCTGTTGATGTATCAACGTTAACGGGCCTTGAGTGCTCTACTAAATCTCATTGAGGGCCTTGTTTGAACGTCTCCTGAGGAGGATAGTCTGAAGCACTCAGGCCAAGCGAGAATGATACCGAGTTCATCGAAAGGGTCATCGACCCGGAGAGGGCAAGAATCTTCACAGCTCTCGTATCAGTTCTCGCTAGGAGCGTCTACAATCCGAAAGGGGAGGGGGAGAGCAAAGAATCCGAACTCACCAACCGGACCGACCTTTTTGGCATGCGTCCTTCACTCCTTTTAAAAGCGCGAAAAGGCAAGAAAAAAAAAAAAGGCCTACATTAAGGCGGCGTACTGAGTTTAAAGAAGGAGAGAGTTTGGAGACTACATTCTCGGGGAAAGAACGCATCGAGAGCCAACTGATTTCTACTAAAACCAAACTTTGCTCCTCTCTGGTTCGACGTCTGCTGCGCGGAAACGGGTCGATCAAGATCGCGATGACGCAAGGGAAGGAAAGAGGGACTTCTTCTTCATGTTCACGACATCGTCTCATACGACTCAAGCAAAAAGACGATCAAGATTGGTCACTCTGGCCGAGGAACGGATATGTGGTCAGGCTCGCTTCAGTTGTCTTCAAATTAGCTGAACGGAGGACGCGTGGAGCCTATCCGTTCGAGGAGGTTTTGAGCGACGAGGTCTTGCGGCTGAAGGGGGCCGAGTCGGAAGCAATCAAATCCGCGAAAGGAGCGAAAGATGGTGCAGGATGATCTCCGCCGGGGTTGGGTCCTCTCTAAACAGAGAAGAGTAAAAAGGAAACTACGCAAACTTCCCCGCCGATTACTGGTCGAAGGAAACAAGGGAGAAGAGGCGGGATCGTAGCATATTGGAAGGCGATAAAGAAGTTCGGAAAGCCCGAAAAGCTCAAATGGTGAAGCGGCGACGATATCGTGGAGGGCTAAACCAAAGAGACCCCTCCTAGGCCGGGCAGGAATCTGACTCAAGGCTCGGGGTGAATTCAATGTAAGGGCGGGTCCTAACGGAACTACTGTCAAAGCAGCTGGTGCTCGCTCTCGCATAAGGGAGTAAAAGGATGTGGAATAAGAGAATGCACCGGTATGAGCTGGGGAAAACCCGCTTCGGAGCGGAAGAGATCTTTGGGCATAAAAATTGCTAGCGTGGGCGTTTGGAAGCGTTATAAGGCGTCGAAGGCGAAGCCGCATCGAGAAAAGGGACCATCCACGCGGATCTCACGAGCATCGCCAGGGCAGAAATATTCTTACCCTGTTTTCCTACGATCTCAAACGACGTCTAAACGCTGCGGCGGCAGGCGTGAGATGCGGATAACTCTAATAATACCGTCAGGCGAGCCGCATAAAAAAATCTGCGTTCTGAGCGAACACCTGCTGGCGCGCTGGCATCAAGGAACAGACGGGGGTCTCCTTCTCCAGCGATAGATCAACTATGAGAAGAATCGAGTGACGAATCTCGTCGAGCAAAGAGTTCTCGAAAACTTGTCCCAAGGAGGAATCTTAACACGCAATGATACAAGGACTCTCTCCAGACACTAGCAGCCACGCGGATAGGAGGGAACGAAACGGCAGACAAATACCAAAAAAAAAAACTGTGACATGGCACGGACAATAACGGGGCCGTTAGGACGACCTTATCACCGTGAGAGGGCTTTCCCTTTCGGAGACAAATGAAACTGACCTCTGGCCGGCTACGCTGGTGCAAGACAGAATCTAATCAAACACCGGCGTTGGCGGTAAGTAGGCGATAAAGAGGGAACGCGCCACTCTGTAAGAAAAGACATCGCCGAGATGGGAAAGCACCATTTCTGACGGAAAGCTGCTCTCTATTCAGCGAAGGCGACAAAATAGATCAGGAATACCGTTTCCGCAAGAGGCGAAGTCGAGGAACTCCGAGGCCTTACTAGGAAAACAAGAGGTGGCAGTCCCGAAGACACTGAGAAGCTGGACTGGCAGGCGGGGGGGGAAGCAAAGAGAGGAGGCACGGCATCAAGACGTTGTGGGGCTTATCTCCCGAGGGGAAAAGACGGATCAAAGGGGGGGCGAGAGCCCCCGTTGTGATAAAAAAATCTAAAAAAATGCGAGACCAGTCGAGAGTAAAATAACTGTGTCTCTAGGGCGTTCTCGAGCTCGAAAAAGATTAATTTCGCAGAGGTGTCCCTTATTGGTGGCGAATGGATAACGGACGGACCAGAGTCTTCTGTCTAGGAAAGCTGGCCCGAGAGATCAGGAAATCAATTATCTGAGAACAAATCACGCCATAACTCGTCGTCCTCGGCAAAAGGTGCGGTGGCCTTCCAGAGAAGGAGAGAGCCGCAAGGAAAAAATCAAGGGCTTCCAAGCGAAGCTGAAACTCATGTGGCGCCGTCCTGATTAGAAGGAGAGGAAGTTCAGGAAAGGGGGGGAAGGTTGCCGCATCGCGAGAAAAGGATATTCCTGCTTGGTGACAACTGTCTCCGAGCTGAGGAGGCAGAGCCTCACCAGCCGTCAAAAATCATAATCGGGGGCGCGCCTTGCTTGGGTTCATCATGTTAGGCGGCGACATTGGTAAGAGAAAAAAGGAACTCATGAAAAAGAGGAAAGCCATGAAAGGAAGAGGGTTATCTCTAGAAGAAAGCACTTAGGAGAAATAGAGAGATACCAGATCCAGTATCTCGGCAGGCATATATTCCAAGCGCGACCCGACAGCAAAGCACTAACACACGGAAGTGATCTTCGAACGGGGGGGGAAGAGAAGAAGCAAGGGCTTGGACTCAAGTAGCTCGCGAAAAGGGAACCAAGACATTACTATACCGAGTCTACTCTGGGAAGTTTAAGACAATGGATTCAGAACGGGAGGGAAAAAGAGGATCTCCGTCATGAGGCCTGTGATAATCAAAGACGGAGACGGGGGAGTTTTTCAATGCGGAAGGAGATCAAGCGCGAAAGGGAAAAGGGACCTATCACGCGGAGCATATTCTTTCCGTCGTTGATTCCGAAATTGAGTAAGCGCGGACGTGGAAAAGGAAATCAGAATGCAAAGAAAAAAAAACACTAGTGCGGGCACCACTACTTTAAAACGGCAATTCGGAGATAAACGCAAGACGAGCTCCATGATAAGATTTAAATACAAAACTCCTGAGGGAGGGGGCGAGCACATGGCTAAGAGCCAAATCATAGGGACGAGGAGCGCACAGTGCGCGTAAAAGAAACACCTTCTTTCTTTAGTGCGGGGGAGGTACAAGAGTGCCCAAGCCGAAAACGAGTTGACGCAGCAAGGCCGGAAAAACACTGGGTTTTACGTAGGGGACGGAAAGAGCAAGTCAGAGCCGCGAGAGGAGACTTAACTTCTCCAATAATCGATTGGGAAGTCGCCGGAGTGGGAAGGAGAGAGAGCTACCTTCAAAGCATCGAAAGATGAGAGAGATGATTAGAAAGTGGGGAATAAAAAAGGACCTTAGAGAAGAAGCTCGCCCCATCGAAACTATAAAGAGAAGATGTCTGCCGGCAAAGGAGGTATCCTTCATAAAGACTTTCATACGCTCGATCAGGCGAAAAAAAACTCTGAGTTCAAAACCGGAACAACGCCGATGAATTTAAGGGGAGCATTCAACCTTTGTAAGGGAAGGGCGTCGCCGTATAACGTCATATCCATCTTCGGAAGCCTCTACCTTTGGGCATTCGGGTCTCGCTGTTTGCCGCCGAGGGAGTCAGCATGTGAACTATGGGTCAGAGCAGAGAGGAAGAGGGAGTCCTCCAAGGACAACTATCTGGAACGGGAGAAAGTGCGACGCGGGAGGGTAATAACCACGCATCGCCAAATGATCCGCGCGAAGCCAAAGCTGGTGACGATATCCTCCGAGCGGGGATTAAGGAAAAAGGGAATGAACGAAAGGACCACCTCCTTCACGCGAGACGGGAGGGAGAGGAGATCGGACTTCGTCAATCGATCTTAAAAAGGCGCAAGATCGTGAAATAAAAAAAGGCTCTCGACCAGGAGGCCGGAACGAAGGATACGAAACAAACGCGAAAACGCAATCTCCTGAAATTAGAAGTGCCAAAAACTATCGAAATAAGACCAATACTGGAATATAGACAAAAAGGGGAAGATAATAAGGACACCGCGCTTAAGGATGACTGAGAGAGAGAGCTCTCGAAAGGTAACTATCAAGGGTCTCGTGACCAAGCCCAAAGAAAAGTCAGAAGAAGGGGGGAGGATCGACCATGGGGCCGAGATTTCGATTAGGTGGAGGGAAGGCTATCTCCTTCTCCGATCCAAGCTCTTTCAGGATGGCGTCGCCGCGTGTATCGCAAGAAAGCTGACCTGACTCCCTTGAGGGTCTGGGCCAGGAGAGAAGGGAGGGGGGAACCGGAGTCGACGCGAATGGGGTACAGTCCGCGCTGACCGAAGCTTGAGTTCGATCACTGCAAAGAACAAGGCCGACTGCGCGAGCGCCGAAATAGAGAAACGACCAAAGAAAACCGGTCTCGAGGAAAAAAAAATCCTCCGAGGTAAAATTCTCACTATCAAAAAGCCTCCCGCCAGAATTGGGTCCTCAAAAAGAGTATCGGAAAAATATCCTCTCGACCATCAAGTGCAACCGCCGGCGGTCGTCCAAGTTGGTTAGAGAAAGAAAAACTAACAGAAAAGGCAAAAGTAGTAACTACAACAACATGGGGGAGCCTCTTTCGGAGTCCGGGGGTCTATCCGAAAATACTGCGGCGCAAAACGCGCTAGCAAGAACTCGTAGCTATAATAAGGTCTGGTGAGGATCGCCATCTTGGGAGAAAGCGGTCGTGAAAAATCTAATGCGCAACGAAATCAGAACGGATCAGAGAGTAACGAAAGCCTTCAGAAGAAAATGTGAAAAAGCTGTTCGGAGTCGAAAGGAGTGCCGGGGCGTAACAGCAAATTGAGAGGTTTCTCTTAAAAAGGAGTTTGAGAAGAGACAGCCCCGCCTTTCTTATCGTAGGGATTCGAGGGATAGTAACTGCTGGGGTAGCGTGGCCGTCGGGTAGCTGGGAGGGGGCGAATCAAAACAATCAGGGGGGGTCTAAGGAAGAGGCCAATAGAAGGCAACGACAAAAAGGCCTAATCGGAGATTCAAAAAAAACCGGCACGCGGCGCTGTGGAGTAGAAGGAACACCCTTCACGTCAACGGAGATACCCGCACAAAAGGGGGGGACTAATCGTCGGCCTGGGGCGGCTTGAAAACCTTGAAACTAATTGTAAATCGTGTGGGTCTTCAAAGCCATTGCAGGGAAACGAACGGCCGTCAGGGTCAAACGATGTACTATACCAAAAGGGCAATATCGCTTGGAAAAGACGATCGTATCAAAAGCGAGGACGCTCAGAGACGATTGAAGGGGTCAAATGGTTGCGAAAGAATAATCAGGACAAGGTCTCAAAAAAGAGTAAAATATGCGAAATATGGAAGTCGTCTTCATCGGGGAGCGGACTAACTTGAGCTTGTTCGCATTGCTGCGCCGCTCTACATAAGAAGAGATAGGCTAGAAGAAAAATGCACACAAAATCTTGGGGCGATGGCCGAGCTTGATGAAGGTAGACGGCTCTGTGAGGCGAATGCGGCCTCGAGGTTATGTCGACGAAATTGCCGCAGACCGGAAAAGTCGCGCGCGCGGAACGAAACTGCGGCGCAAAGCTGTTATCGGTAGAAGCCGGCACGATCTGAGGGAACGGCAATCTTCGGAGAAAAGGCGTTCTTGTAAGGAATAGGAAGGGGAAGGCCCGAGGAAAAGAGAAGAGTCCGATAAGCTTCCTTGCATATCAGAAGAGCTGAGAGAAGTGTCAGGGGTCGTAACATCGTGCGCGGGAAAAGTAAGTAACCGCTCGGTGAGAGAGCATAGGAAGTAGAAAAAAAACAACGGAGGAGAAAGAGAGAGAAAGGAACGTAATCGTTCATCCGAATGCAATTTTAATGTTAACCCGAGCGGCTTCCTGAAGAAGGAGAACTAAACGAAGGGTGAAGGCGATAGGAGGGGAAAAAGAAACCGGGAAGGAGAGGGGGAGCCATATTTTAGGTGGAGAGCCCTTCTTGATAAAACTCCTTGAGGTTCTGACCGCAGTGCCGAGCCGCGGGCAAAAGGTAACGATCGTGAACCGTGGTTTGGCCGAAGAGAAACCAGAGGTGTGGGAACGCCACGGAGAGGAAGAAGGAGAGAACGCAACGAGAATGGAAAGGGTGATTCACGTCAACAAAAAAAGCCTAAAAAAAATCTACGCGCATACGTCTGAGCCGAGGACCGTCGCATAAAAAAGCGGCCTTCCTTCCCAAGGTGAACGCGAATGTTGAGAAACGGCTCTTGGTCTGAAGAAAACCCTTGTATGAAAGAGAAAACGCCAGCCTTCAGGGAAAAAAAGAAGCCTTAAGCTAGCCGAGAGGGAGAACCTGCACTATTTGGGAGAGAATACCTGACTGAGCGGGAGGGAGCGAGGGAGGTGGATAGCGATCTAAACGACCTGGAAAGCGGAGATGAGCGAAGCCGAAGAAAGCGCGAGAAGCGAAAAAGAAAAGATATGGGGGGGACAGGTTCTCGCTAAAGGAAAAACCTGGGGTAAAATATGGCGCGGATCGGGCAAAGGTGGACCGCCCCGAGAACATCGTGGCACTGTTCGGGACTCCGGCAAGGAAACGATCTTCGAAAGATTTGGGGGCCAAAAGGGGGGGATTCGAGCATGAGAAGAATTCTCTCTGTTCGGCTCAGACGCTAAGCGAAGACTGGGGTTTATGTCGCCGAGGGATATCGGGGAAACCGCTGATAGGAGACATGATGGCATGAGGAAAGTGAGGGGCTCGCCCAAAGACCCATGGCCGGCTCCGGGCAAAAAAAAAAAGGGGGCAGGTGGATCTCGTTCTCAGCAGGATCGCAGAGACTAGAAGCTTATTAAAAAAAGCGTACAAACCGAAAGGCAAAACCTGACGCAGCGTCGCTGGCAAACTCCTGTCGGAGAAAAAAAAAAGCCGCACCTCCGACCTTTCTGGAGGCTGAGTGTAACTAGGGGGGTTTTCGCTCCAGTCGGCGAGGGGGTCCGAATGCTTACAACTGGAAACGCAGAAGAGAAACGAAGATGGGGATCTCATCAAGAACAGAGAGACACGAGATTCGGTTTCTTCCTTGAAGGTTCTAAAGTATCATTAAGATCGTCGACCGATGCGAACCTTAAAGAGCATGGTAAGTTTCAGGGAAAGAGAAAAAATAGGGGGGACCTCGAACCAAGGCGGACGATAAAAACGAGCTTGCCGCGCGGGCTAGGGGGAAATCTCTCTTCTTTGCCCGGGGGAAAGCAAGAATTTCTTAGACCTGGCGCCTTGCACAACCTCGGAGAGGGGTTGCTCTATCACGTCCATCGAAGGAGGCGAAGAAAAAAATAGTCCCGGAGGAAAAGTATCACACAGAAATGAGCAGAGAGAAAAAAGTGGAAAAAAGGAATCAAAAAAAAGTTTCCCCGATCCGAGGAGAGGATAAGGAGAATCTCTGCAACTCATCTCAACCGACTACAACAAGGACGGACGAACCGCCGGAAAGGCGCTGCGGGGATAGGAGAGCTACAACAAGATCTATAACTCCTCTAAAACTTTCTATCAGGGAACTGAGCTCGGCATGAACGGGCTTAAGGACTCGCCGAACTCGGTCGTCAGAAAAGCGGTGGACTGGTAGAAAAAAAGGAAAGTTTATAGCACCCCATGAGGAGGCTCGATCGTGAACCATACTTGCTGCATCAGGGGGCTTGAGCAGTGATACGAAAAAGAAATAGGGTCGACCGGATAACTCCTGATCTCAGAAGGGCCACTATTGAGACGAGTCCTAACCTATCGGCTGAAAGGTTGAAGGGACGAAGACAAAATCTTCTGGGGAGCGGCGGCGTTTCGTCATAGAGAAATAGAATAACCAATCAAAGAGCCGCGCACCCAGGGGGGAGGCTCGAAAGGCCTGTTTCGGCAGCGTGCGCCGTACACGCCGGTACGCAGTCAAGAATCGGCGGGCGAAACGAAGGAAAAGTAGAAACAAACTACCGCGAGGTTCACGATCCGGGAAATAGGAGGAAGTTATTAAAAAGGTCCTCGGCGCAACTAGCTAGAACCCTAAACAAATTGGCGCGAGGCCGCTCATCGAGAAGACGAGACTGATATAATGGAAAAGAACCCCTCTAAAAAGAAGAACAGTGACCTTTCACTTGCATGGGGGAGGGCCCTGCATAATGAGAACCTGGTGCGAGGAAGTGGGAGTCCGGCAGGAGAGCTCACGTCTTTGCAGAGGGCCTGCTCGCTGGGAGCAATCGGCTCCTCTGTCACCGGCGGAGAGCAGTCAGTACTATGCGAATCACAGAGCGAGAGAAGGGGGAAAGAGAGGGGAAGTAGACCCTACTGTCTCGATCGCGAAAGGTGGGGAAAAAAGAAATCGACCCGCCTATGGGCAGGGGACGAGAAGATTCAAAGGCTCTCCAGACTGGAAATGAACGGAGGCTTCACCAAGGATTTCCTGCCTTCGCGCTAAGAATCAAGAAACTAGATTAAAAGGACCGGAATCAAAGCACAAAGTGGTGCTGAAAAGCGAAAAAGGTCCGCGCCTCGGTATTCCTGGCATGAAGAGACTGGAAGAAAGAATAAGCATCCTCAAAAAGACGAAGCTGGAGATCCATCTCTCGAGCACTTGGGGCTAGGACGAGATCTAGGGCAATCAAAGTAACAAAATTTGTCAAAGGTCGTGTGGCGCATCTCGGAAGGGCCGGACAATGCGCATTAATCTCGTCAAGATTGGCCCACGACCGCGAAAGAAGAAAAGAATTCAACCAGAAACGGCAGATCCAACAAAAAAAAAGAGGAGGGGGCGAGTTCTAGTTGGGGTGGAATTCGAAAAAAAGGAACCTAACGAAAAAAACACCCATCAAGGTTAAAACGCCGACGTGCTAAAGGGGGAGACATGTTGGCGCCGGCAAAAGGGGAGAGTCTTGACTATAAGTCTGCCGAAGTTTAACCTTTTCACAAGGCGAGAAGTTATAACGGGGGTAAACGGAGCAAAAATAGAGCAGCCAAAAACCGCCCGTCCTAAAAGGAGCTACCCTTCTCCTATCATCACAAGTCGCGCACTTAGGGGGAAGGCTTGTCTGGCGCCGACTAATGGAGAAAGGAAAAGAGACATTGCCGGCGCTCAAAGGATATCTCTCAACAAACGGAGTAAAGAAAGGGAAGAGTAGCAGAAGAAGCCACCTATTTCCTTAATCATGAAGTGCCGTGCAAGGCTATCCAGAACAGAAAAAAAGGAAAGATCAGCGATCGCTGCCTTGAGAGGAAATCGAGCGGGGGAGATGAGAGGGTAGCCGGAACGTGGGTAAGAAACAAAGACAAGGAAGGAGAAACGAAATAATTTTATCTTGGACCATGAATGAGTCAAACGGCAAGAGAAAGAAGACGCAATCCGAACCGTTCAGGCGAAAGAAGGCGGGGGGCAAGCAGCAGTGATGGTGGTAGGGACGGCTTAGAGCCTGCAGGAAGAAACTGACCAAAAGCACTAAACGCGGCCGAAAAAGGGAAGGGCAAGGTGCGGTTTATGCCTTCCATTAGGCCGCGGATCCTTGCAAGAGGGGAAGCGCGAATTCGCGTCCTCTCCAAAGAGAGGACACCAAGGGGGACGAGGAGTCACTGGCGGTGCTATATCGGCAAGGAAAGAAGGCTCTCCTTAATTTTTCGGGAGATGAACAGAAAAGGAGCGCCAGGATGGAAAGAAAAAAAAAGTAGGCAATCTCCCGAGGAATAGGGAAGGGCGCGAAAACGTAAAACCCCACAACTGGCTTATTGCCGCAGGGAAACTAACTATACTGCCTAAGGGAAGCGCGATGGGAGGCACGCCGGGGAATCTACAGGGTCATCCAGGGAGAAGAGCAGTCCGCGGGGAGAGGAACTGAAATAGACGAGGAACTCGGGGGGGAGGGCGAGAACGTCCGAGACCGTCAAAGGCTCTAAATGATCTTCTATGAGGAGGAGAGAAAAATTACTGCTCAAGTGATCGACGATGCGACGAAAAAAAAAAACCGCCGTTTCCGCGGCTAAGATGTCTTGCCAAACCACAAATCCTGCATAATAACGAGAACATAATCAATAAAAGTGTCAAGTCGGTAAGCCAACGGGAACCTCCTTGGAGTGTACGGAAAAGAGGAGAGAAGTTTGTCCGAAGCGCCCTCTTAACCTGATTAATCCGCTAGTCGAATTCTCTGAGGAGCGTATTTGTATCGAAAAGGTTGCTAAGAACTGGGGGGGGGGGGCATCCGAAATGAAAAAGGTAGACTAATGTCGGAGAGAGAATCCCGTATTCTCACATGATTCAAGATGAGGTAGAGCGTTTAGAGGAAAAGGTCCTGAAAGAAATGCCCAGGATCCGACTCTCCTCCGAAACTGGTTTCTCTCTTGCGCAAAAGAAAGGGATTATCGGTAAAGGATTACTAAATAGACCTCCTTCACCTCAAAATAAAGAGATCTTCGTCTGCCAAGATCAGCAGATCTGCGTAATCTCTCCAGAAAATCTGGGAAAAAGGAAAGGAAAAATGAGGGCGCATAAGCATAAGAGGCCTGGGACCGAGACGCAGGTAGAACGCTGAAACAACGCCGCAACCCAGTCACTTCCGGGGTTCACTCACTTATCTAGAAGCAGAGGAGAACTATGCTTTCAAGACGTATAAGAAGCCGAAAAGGGAAAATACCTCCACCGGAGGAAGGGTATTACTCAAAAGCGCTCGACGGGAACGCTCCTTCTAGAAACAAGACTCAAGGGAAGGCCGCGCCTTGCCGAGATAGGGCCGTATTATTTCGATGGGATGGGGTAAGCCGACGAGTCAAGGAAAAGCTAACAGAGAAAGTGGACGTAGAAAGGGAAACCGCCAAGGGGCGGGGATCATCTTTTAACGGGCAAGGGAAAAATAGGGGAAAATCAAGGGGGGGGGGGACGGCTACTACGGAAGAGCTGGCAGGGTGAGTGCTATAAGTGTGACGGACCTCGGCGGTGAGAACTCCGTGGCTTCGATCAAGCTCCCATCCGGTCACGACTGAGAGGAAAGAAGGGATAACTCAACGCTACTCCAGGACGGAGGCAAAAACAAACCTACGGAGTTGCAAGACCACGTTCTCCGCCCCGCACTACCGTGGTCCTCAAAATTGAGTGGCACCTGGGGGAGCCGCGCGGCAAAAGGGAAAAAAAAGGAATGATCAAAGTATTGGGAGGAAAAGGTCGTCGACGATCCGAAGGGAAAGAACCACACAAGGGATCCAGAATGGTCGCCTCGAGGATCAGTTAAAAAAAAAAAAAAAAAAAAGTGGGAAAAAATGCAAGAGGAAGAAAAAACCGCGCGACTGCAAAAACCGATCGGAGGGGGAAACAAAAGAGACTTTGTTCTTCTTTAGAGTAACATAGTTCTTTCTCCGCGATGCGTAGGGGAACGAGAGGCCACGAAAAAAAGCCTGGAGAGATTCGTCCCAAAAGTGAGCCAGTCTTCGGCCGTCTTACTGAATACCATTGCCGGAGACAGCGCCGCTGAGATCGGGGGGGGGGGCTCGTTTGAGATTGGAGAAACTCAGAAAAACGCCGGCGGACGTCGAGCAAGTGAAAGAAAACGAGAATGGCGGGGGGATAGCTTAGGCACGGCGGTAACAAACGAAGATCTCCACTTTCCAGCAAGTTGGCGAAGAGGGGAATCCGAAAAAAAAAAGGGGAAGTCCTAATCGAGAAAAGCAAAGGGCTCGCTTGCTTTCTTGTCGGTCTATATCACGGAGACGGCACGGTTAGAATAAGGCACAAGTCCGAAGTCGAGGCCGGGAGGAGAAAAGGGGAAACTATGCGTTGTGGACGGAAAAAAACTTCCTACCGAAATGGAATGTTTCCTTCCCGCCGGCATGGGAGCGATGAAACACGGAGGAGCTTGGCATAAACCGTGATCGAGGGAAAAAAAGCGCTGCGCTCAAAACGAAGATTGCACGCACCGAGATCGCTCATCGGACCGCAAAGCTCCCTACCGCGCAGCCGATCAGAAAAGAAGGGTTCAAGACAGGGAGGCATCGACTCGGGAAGCTCACATAGAGATGGGGAGGCATCTGAAAACAGAGACTGGCGGAAAGCGAGACACGGAAGAGAAGAAATCGGGGGCTTGGGATGAAGATGAGAGGAGGAAAGGCCTCGCGTCCTACAAGGATAGGGGACGTGTTCTCCTATCTGTTGCAACGGAAGAAAAACACAGGTCTAGAAGAGAAAAAGAGGAAGAAGCGTCTTGCCAAGGAAACCCCCTGAAAGAGAAGGAAAGGGGGGCGTAAACAAGCGGGAGAGAAAAAATATGTGAAGGATCCTTATAAGAGAAAAACAAATATCGCATCGAAGAGCAAGGCTTCCAACATCGGCCAAGGAGCGCAGGACGGGAGTTGTCGGAGACATCACTGAACGAAAAGAGGTTACGCATCTGACGGATCTCT
>Ga0179593_1598889_pt1 | contig 19809 bp, 31 predicted proteins | sample CZODoug2_1_08_16_FD_185931 | JGI IMG/M metagenome (GOLD analysis project Ga0179593, IMG submission 185931) | Vadose zone soil fungal communities from Angelo Coast Range Reserve, California, USA - CZODoug2_1_08_16fungal (PacBio error correction) | ecosystem: Environmental > Terrestrial > Soil >...
TAGCGGCAAAATGGTTCCAAACACCGGGGGGGTCGAAAATCTCAAGGTGCGGGTTCACACATATCAGGGAAAAAAAGCAGGAAAAAGGCTTAGAAAAAAGGCACACGAGCAACAAAGGAACGAAGGCCTGTTAACCTGGGTTTACGATTAAATAGGATAGAGGAGGTTGCTCGTATCGCAAATGAAAGGCCCGAATAAATAGGGACAAACAGACCAGGAAGGCTAAGGGGAAAAAAGGGCTCGATCAAACAGAAGGGCCTGTGAATTAAGCCCTTTAAAGGAAAAGTGCAAGCAGCCTCGGAAACATGGCGCAGGGGGAAACAAAGGGTGGGAAGGGAACACGAGAAGCAAAGGAAAAGAAGGTCTACAGGGGGAAACAAACGGGAGGGGGAAAAGAGAGAGATTTGCAAAAAAAGCCTACGCCAGAACTCGGGAAAAAGTTCCCTAAAAGAAAAAACAAAAAAGGTTGGGGCAAAGAACGGCCACAATTTCAAAAGGGAAGGCCTGGAAAACCTTGAGTTTCGTCAAGGAAAAATTCCAAGGAAAAGCCAGCATGAATACGAGGGGGCAGAAAAGGGGGTGGGTGCGAAAAAGGGGAAAAAGAAAAGGCCGCACGAAACTAACTCCAGAAGAAGGTTCAAAAGTAATCGAACAACCAAGGGGGGAGAAAAAAAAGAAAGGAACAAGGCCTCACAAGGCCGAATTGGATTTTGGGGCCGCAATGGGGGGAAAGGGAGGAAGGGGAACGACGAAAAGACAATTGGGGGGACAAGGGTGAAAGAAGTGCCAACTAACATGGGAGAATACTCTCATTGAAGGCAAAGCAAAAAAATGAGGGGGGGGCGCGACGGAAAGGAACGAAGTTAGGTAATCTGGAAAACCAGCAAATCGATGAAAACCCATAACTACAAAAAAGAAAGTAAAAACAGGGAGGAAAAAAGGGGCCAAAACGTCGCAAAAACAAGAGTCGAAATTCTCCAAGGTTAACGGCATGGTTGCACTGCGTCGGGGGGGGAACCCACAAAGACCCAAAAAAAGGAAACAAACAATCGGACACCTGCCATTGAAAAAGGAGTGAAAAGAAGCGCCGGATGTGCTGACCCCGTTAAGTCCGAAAATTGCGCGGGAAATGCACGAACAAAGAGCGAACAGGAACCAGTGGCTAAAATCGCTCCTTCCACAAACGAAGGAATGGGGGGACCAAGATACCCTGCAAAATTTCTTTTAAATGAAAAAAATAATACGGTAGCAAAGAAAAACCGGAAAGAACACCAAAGGAAGGTGTACGGCGGGAGCGCAAAAACTTGAAAGGCCGGGCCCGGAAACCTCTGCCAGCAAGAAACGCTTAAGGGAAAAAAGGGAAACATGGCAATTGGCCATGACGAGACCGGAGGAAAAGAGGGGAAAATTGGACAAAAAAAGAACGGAGGATTGAACGGCAGTCTTACAAAGGGCCCGATTTGGAAGGAAAAAAAAAAGCGAGGGGGGGGGGGGGGGGAAAGCACAAGAGAACACGCAGTACAACTATGATAGAAGGACCAAACGCAAAAATTCACGAAAAGAACCCTCAAAAAAAAAGGTGGAAAAAAGAAAGAAAAAAAAAAAACGCCGGGGGGGGAAACGAGCAGGGTTTGCCTGGTCGCCAAAAACCGCACGGGAAAAAAAAGGGGAATAAAAAAAAAGAGCAAAGCAGGGCTCCGGGGAATGCAAATGAATAAACCACTTGTAAACCGATGAATGGCAAGAGGGTCCGGAAGGGGGGGGAAAACATCTCTGCGTTGCGATGCCACAACTGCACGTGCAAAGCCATGCAAATCAGGCAAGGGCTGGAAAAAGAACTTGGAGAAAAAGTAATAAGGGGGGACAGAAACGGAAACCCGCATGAATGGGAGAATAAGTGTGAGGGGGATGTGACCCCAGTCCGGAAGGAGTGAAAAGAAAAAAAAGAAGTGGGAAGGTCAAAACCAGGCTTTAGATACGCGATTGAGCAATGGGCTTGAACAAAAGGAAAGAAGGGGGCTGGGGGGAGGGGGTTACTGGGTGGAACGGGGTGTCGTCTGGAGACCATCGTCCCACCCATGCGGCGAAAAAAAACGACATCTAGACCTAAAAACAGAAATCATTTGCGCCAAAACCAGGCGAGCAACCGAAGACGAGGGTATGGGAAGAGGACAGGAAAGCGGGGGTAGCATCAAGGTGCCAAACAACGGGGGGGGGAAAAACCCAAAAAAAAGGACCGGATGCGATCCGGGACCCGGATGCCCTTCCAGTGGGGGTCTGACAAACGGAATGTCCCGTCAGGGGCAGGGATCACATCAAAAAGGCTAGCGAAAACCAAAGCACAGGACCTGGCCGTACATCGAAGGTTTATGAAGAAGTGGACAGCACCGCCGGCTGGGAACGGGGCGGAGAAAAAAAAAAAACAGGAAGAAAAAGGAAAAGGAAGGTCAAGAGCAGGGGTGGATGGACTTTACCTCATAACCGGTAATCGAATGCGAGAGGGACTATGGCCATGGGGGGAAAAACAAGGGGAATATAACCAATAAAGGGGGGAGAGGTGGAAGGAGGGGTGGCGAGGCCTAACACCGGGCATATGGGAAAAAAAGAATAAAAAACTGCAGAGCGCCACAACACAGGGCCTCTTGCTTCGTAAACTATCGGTCAAGAGTCTCAACAACGTGCTTGCCTCAAAGTGGTTACGAAAAAACGGTGTGTACACAGGAAAGACGGGGGGATAAACAATGATAGTAATAAGACACTCGGGGCCCGCAGAGAAAAAGTGGGGGATGTCGGGGGGGAGGGGGGGGAGGGCGGGGTGGGGGGGGGGCCGAAGGGGGGGAAGATGCGGGAAGGGGGAGAAAGTCGTGGGCGGGGTGGGGGGAGGGGGACATCGGCCAAAGAGGGGGGGGGGGAGGAAAAGGTGTTTTTCAAGGCCCCCGAGCCCACAGGAAGGGACGTAAACTTTGTCCCGACAACATAAAAAAGAAACACCAAAAAAACGGGAGGGGGGGTGCAACCCAAGCCTGGGGGTTTTGACCGTCACCTTTACGATGGAAGAAGGGCCGACCCTTTCGGCAAGAGTAAAAATGAGACTGGTCGGCAACCCATTACGGCGCTTTCCTAAAAGGGGTAGACGAGGGAAAATGGGAAAAACAGAGACCGGACGACAAAAAGCCGTCCGTAACAACTGTCCCTTCCCCCAGGGGGATGGGTATTCGATCATCGGGGACAGCTGAGCGGGGAGAAAAAAACAAAAAGGGGAAAAAAACACGAAAAGGGGTTCGCCGGGCAGGGCGTTGATGACTTGTCGCCCCGGGGGCCGCGAATCGGAAGGGGCTGTATCTGGTGTTCACTCATAAGAGATGAGGAAAAAAAACAACAAAGAGAAAGGGAATAAGGGGTGAAATTACTTTTAAGAAACGATACGCCTCGATTAGGGCACGCTGCGCCAAGTCAAACGCCGGGCAAATTAAAAGCGGGAGAGTTTGGGGCGGCGCGACAAAAGAAAAAAAAGGAGACGGAAAAACAGGAAAGGGGAAGTTTTAACGCCGGGCCGTTAAGGGGGCAGCCAAAGGCGACTGAGCAGGTAGAACACATAGGGGGGGAATGAGGGGCCGAAAGAAAAAAAAAAAGGGAGACAAGGCCAAAGGCGAATTCCGAAGGTACGTGGTGAAGAAATCCCCCCTCCTGGACAAACTCCGAGCGGTGGGAAGCGTAGCCAGAAAAAGGCAGCGAGCCAAAGCGAAAAAAAAACGATGGAGATAACTTGTCACACGGATCGACACTGACCAGCAGCCGGTCGCGGGTCAGAGAACGGGTAAAAGAAGACAAGGAGGGGGGGGGGGGGGGGGGAGGGAAAAAAAACAATGAGGGGCATCGGTTTGGATACGTATGTCGACTTTAACAGGTAATTAATGCAGTCCAGAAGATGACATGGCAGGATTATGTGGGGGACTTAAAGAAAATAGGGGAAAAAAGGCAAAAAGCAAAAAACGGGAATACATGGCCATCGCCTTAAAAAAAGACTTTCCCGTCGCGGCCGTCTGGCTCAAAGCTACAAAGAAGGCGGGGTGGTAAGAAAGAGTAGAAAAGAGAGACAACGCCAGATTGTCCTTCAGCGTCCCCCACTTGACAAAACAGATGTCCCGCGGCACACAAGGCAGGGGGAGAAAGACTGAAGGGTTTGGAGAGAAAGAAAAGGGGGGAAAAAGGCCCGGCCTGATTTGTGGGAAAAAAGACCAAGTTTTTTGGCCGATACGGGAGGACGATTACCGCCCGGAAGGAACTAGGAAGAAAGCGGGGGACCAGGTGTCGCCACCAAAGACCTGGATTTCGAGGGTTGGAGAATCGTCAACGTGGACCGCCAGTCCTCAGCACCAGAAAAGGGGGCCGGGGGACAAAAAGAGAAAAACGGGAAAAAAGAAAAAGAACGGAAAGGGGTTTAGCGGCCGACCTCGCCAGGAAAAACAGGGGGAACCAAATTTGAAGTTAAAAAAACAGGTAGGGGGTCCCGCCCGACCAAGACAAGAAAAAAGGGAAAAAAGCCCCAAAAAAGAAAAAGTAGGGCCCCACTGATTGCATTGCACTTCCGTTTGAAACATCAGAACGACAAGAAAGGTGAGTGGAGAAAGGTGAAGGACACAAGTGAGGCCATGAGAACACCTCCTCGACGCCTATGTCAAACCGGTACAGGAAGTTTGGGGAAAGATAAAAAAAAAGGAAAAAAAACCGTAGTGGGAAAAGCGAAGAAAGGAAAAAGTGTAAGTCGTGTGGAATTTGTCGCGGTCTCAATAATCGGTTCTCAAAGGTGGTCCCGCCCAGAACCAGGAGAGAAAAATCAAAAAAAGGTCAGAGATGCAGGAAGGCCGGTAGGCAATTAAAAAAAGAAAAATCCTGGCCTTCGGCGAGGCCAAGCGACTGAGCCAAAGCTGGGGAGCAAGAGGGGGTGGGGACCCGAAAAGGGGGGAGCTGGAGACGTGACATTAAAGGAAGAATGAAAACTGGGAATCAGTGGACAGAGTGGGATCAAAGCGTGAGGGGGGGGAATAAAAGTAAAGCGCTGGTACGATCTATTTTCTATGGGGGATTGTTTCTCAGGCAAACGGACACCTGGGGGAAAAAACCGAAAGTAGGATTGCAGGGTCCCTAATAGGCCGGTGGCGCGAGGTTTTGCAGGCAGAGGGGAGAAAAAACAGGTCAGAAAACAAAAAGGGGGGGCAAGGGGGAATCTAAGGCGCCGCTCCGTAACGCGTTGAGATTGAGTCTTTGTTGCAAACACTTGTAGAATTGAAAAGGGGAAAAAAAGGGCGCGGGGGCCATCTTGCTGGCGAAAAAAGTTATGTCAGGGAACTGAACGTCCAAACTGAATAAAGGGGAAAGGCAGACCCTAGCACAAAAGGAAGGAAGGGAAATCCCCCTTCGACGGCAATACTTTCACCTGGGGGGGGAAAAAAGGGAAACCGCAAAAAGGTCCTGAAAAGATGAAAAAGGGGGGAAGGCCAAGGAAGGAAAGGGGCACAGTCCACCCCAGAACTATGAAAAACTTGGTTTGTCGTTTAGGCAAACTAAGGAGAGTTCCTGAGATTGGGAGTGTCAAAAAAAACGAGGGGTCAACCAAAGGGATTGCAAAGAGTCCGAGGCTATACTTCGATCAAACGGGCCTTGTGAAAATGGAGGCCCTGGAATCAAAAGGGAAAAACGAGACCGGGGGGTGGAAAAAAAACCGGGTGGGGCCTTTCAGTTAACGAAGCTGGCGGACAAGGCTCAGATCAACACAACAAAGAAAAGAAGAGCAAGAAAAAAGGAGTGGGGGGAACTTGGAAAAAAAGGAAAACCAATGGTTCCACCAATAGCAAAAGGCAATTTACAGGGGGGGAAAACCGGGGCGTAAAAGAAAGTCAACAAACAGGGGGGAAGAGGCGAAATCGCCAAAGGATCTTGCATAAACTTTTGTGGGCAGTTTGTTAAGCGGGAGAAAGAAATGAGAAAAAAGGGAAAATACGAACGCAGAAGGGGAGGAAACAAAAAGGAGGCGCGGCCCACCCTCGTCCGGAACGGATCGCCCCCAATTTATAAAAAGGCCACTTAGAGTAAAAAAAATGCACACGATGGTCAAAAGGGGGAAAAAAGTTTTGGGCCAAAGGAAAAGGGAAGAGAATAAGCAAACACAGTGTTGTTTTTAAAAAGGTGGGGGAGAAGTCTAAAGAAAAATGTTACGGAGGGAAAACTCACCCGCAAATAGATGGCCCCATAAGCGCCCAAGGTCAACGGACGTGGAGAAGGTACAAAAAGAAAGCATGGGACGGCGGCTGCCCCTCAAAAAAAAAAACAAATAGGACCGTCCAACCGGTCATCACACCCACCCCGATGTGTTAAAATGAAAAGAAAGGGGAGAACTAAGGGGGTCTAAAGAATCGACTTATTACGGAACCCCGGGAATCGAAAAAGGGAGAAACGTAAGGAAAAGGGGCATGATCACCGATTGTAAAAAAAAACGGATAAAGTCTCTCCGGCCACAGAGGAAGTTAAAGTTGAAACAAACCTGAAAAAATGAAAAAAAGCAACAAGGGGGGGGGGGGCTTCTCAACAAAAAAGCGTCCACGATTAACTAGTACGAGAGAGTCGGCGACAAGGAAAAACAACGCATAAAAAAAAGGAAAGCGAAAAGGGGGGCGACATCTCCTAGGCCATGGGTTAATCAAAAAGGGCCGGCAAAAGGGGGGTCCGGGAAGTGGGCACCGTCTGAGAAATCACGAAAATTTGTTTTGGGCACAGCCCATCACCGCAGGCGGGGAAGCGAAACAACTGCGTCAAATAATTCCCTAGGGACCCGCGAACAAAATGAAAGGAAGGGCTAAGGGGGGAAAAGGAGTCGAAACCAAACCCAGAGGGGGGGAAGACAAAAAATACGGTCCCAAGGAAAAAAAGGCAACAAAAAAAGCAGAAGGGGTTTGAAAAAGGGGGGTTCAAAAAGGTGGGGGGGGAAAGACCAGTTCGCTTTTGCCAGGGAAAAAGAAAGACGGAAGAGGGGAAAACTGGGCGCCAGAAAAAAAGCAAAAGGGGAAATCCCACATTCCAAAATCAAATGAAATGAGGTCCGGACCTGCCTGAACCTTGGGTGCTAACATGTAAAATCAAGCGGTGTTCCGAAAAAGAAGAAGAAGTGAAAAGGGGCGGTTACAAGCCTTGTCCGAGGGGGGACGGACCAAAGACAAAACCGCATTGTGGGATGTACAGAAACCGACCGGAGGGAAGAGGACGGCGGGGGGAACCGGGACTCAAGGGGGGGGTGCGGGAAAAAAAAAAAATACAGGAGGTCTTCCAAGGTACGAGGGAAGGACCAGAAAGAAAAATAAGGGGAAAGGGAACCAAAACTTAGGGGGGCAAAATCACGTCACTAGGGGATTTAATCTGCCAGGAAACAGACGTGAAAAGGGATCCGGGAAGGAAAAAAGCAAAAACGTGAAAAAAAATTTTCAAGGTTCACAAAAGTAGGTCCAGATGGATCCCGTTTCACGCAAGGGGAAAGGAAGGTGTTGAACAAAAAGGAACGCCGAAGGTCGGAACAACGCATCGAACGGTGTCGACCGTGGTAACAAGGAAGGAAAAGTAGGGAGGAAGAAAGGCCCCTTCCAAACAGTCCCCAAAAGGAACCTCCAGCGCGTACCCGGGGGTCGGTAGAGGGGGAAAGGAACTAGAACGAAAAACCGAGGGGATGGAGGGGGAAAAAGTCCGCCTACCAGACGCCGGGGAAAGAAGACTGGAGAAAAGGACCCCAAGTACGGGGGCCTGTCCCTGACCAAAAAATTAAGAAAAACGAAAGGGATGCAGATGGGAATAAAGAAAGGGGAAAAAAAATGCAAAACAAAAAAACTAAAACGCGAAGGAGCGGGACTGACAGATACGGACCACAGCCCCTATCCAAACGTAACGGGGCTAGTGAAATCGGATTCATGTAGAAAACGGGGGCCGGCGGGAAAAAAGGTGTTCGATCGCCGGTCACAACGTCACAGACAAAGACCACAGAAAGGGGGGGAAGGAAGCAGAACTGAAAAACTACATAAAAGGAAAAACGGAGATAAAAGAAAAACTAAAAAAAACTCCCGTAAAAAAGCCATGCGGGGAAAGGGGGGTTTTGGCCAACAGCGGGGAGGCAAGGAACACTTAAGGATTAAAGGACGTCAGATGATGGACGCTAGAGACCAGGGGGGGCAAAAGGGGAAAGCTTTTACCAAAAATTTGAAGTGGAAACAAAGGGGGGTGGAGTCTAAGAGGGGACACAAGAGAAGTCAAAAAAATCCCTAAGCAGAGAGAAAAACCGAAAAAATTGGTAATTAAGATCCTTCATGAGGGAAACAATAAGAAGGGGAAAAAGGCGGGAAAACTGAAAAGAAAAAAGCTGAAAAATAAACACGAAAATGCCAAACAAAATCCTTAATTTCAGGGACGGCGCGTAATGTCACTGCGCCCAGTGGGTCACACCTGCGAGCGGAGGTAGGGGAGGGGTGAGGGGGAGGGGAAAAAGGCCAACTAAAAGAAGGAGGTCAAAAAAAAAACTCGCAAAACGAAGAGAAAAGAAGGAGATGGGTGATGAAAGGGGGATCATCAACAGCAAAATTCCGAGAAAGAAACCGGGGATGGGGGGAACACAGTGAGATAAAGCAAACTTACACGAAAAAAAAAAAATCTTACCGGTAACATTTTTAGTTGCAGTTTGTACCAGGCAGCAGAGGATCCCAGGGGGGTAAAAAACAAATGAAATCAAAAGCGTAAAACCGCCCAAAGAATTTTTGTAACGACGAGGATGGGGGGTGTCACGAGACAAAAAAGCAAGGTAACCCTAGGGGGGGGGAAAGCCGGTAAAGTGACCGGAAAATAAAGGACCGCAAAATCGAGGGACAGGAATCAAAAAAAGACGAAAAATACCGCCGATTCTCGGGGGGAAAGGAAGAAAACCGCCTGGAAAAACCGAAAGCTTGGGGGGGGTTAGCAAAAATAATCGGAGGAAAGCGAAAAAAAAAACTACGGAAAAATAGGCAAAGAGGAGTACACGTGAAGGAATCGACCCTGAAACACAGCAATTCGCGGGGGGAGATAATTCACTAAAAACGGTGGTCAGCGGGGCGACAAAAAAAACAATCCAATCGGGTCAGCCGCTTCGCAGGAGTACGGAGGCGGTACATGAGTTTTCTTTAGTGGGTAATGAGAAGTCACGAGAAGAGTACATAGGCAGGAGGGAACTAAGGACTGGACACAGCAAGGCGAGGCTCTCAAAAAAAAGAGCGGGCACACCAACGCGGACCACTTGGGACAAATAAAGGGGACCACCCAAGAGGACCCCCTGAGTTAAGACTGCGAAAAAACCGACCGGAACCAAAGACAAAAACTTACGCTGCCATCGGAACCTGTTGTGAAAAAAGAATAAAATCACGCCCCGCAGGGGGAGGCATGGCGGAACAACCTGGACCGAAAAATCAAGGAACGAAAAGAAGTGCTAGCGCAGAAGGGACCGCTAAAATCGGGGAAAGGGCTCCGACGGTTGTTGGTTCAACCAAGAAAAAAAAAAAATCGGAAAAAACGAGGTTAAAAAAAAAGCGGAAGGGGAAGAATTACGGGGGCCAAATGTCGTATTCAAAAGACCCCCCCCCCGTCGCATACTTGAAACACAAAAAAGAAGGGAGTTCCGAAAAAAAAAAAATACCCACCACCCACAACGACGCATGGTGGGCGTCAAAAAGAAACAAGTGCGTTGCCGGCATGGGGTTGGGACAACTCGTCAACGGGAAAAAAACAAAGGCAAAAGGAACCAAATAGGGAAAGAAAGGGGTTAAAATGGGGTGTCAAGAAAACTTACAGACAAAAAAAATAAGCCGCCACGGGGGGGGGCGAGACAGCAGAGCGGTACAATGGCTCGGCGCCGAAAACCAGAGGGGAAAAGGGAAACAGGGGGGGGGGGGACACCTAAAACCAAAAAGGTTCCAACAGCCTAGTAGCACACCAGGGAGGGCGCCGCCGAAAAGGACTGGAAAAAGGAAAAGGGGTTGAGGGAAAAAAAGGAAAACCGGAAAAGCAAATCCAAAAAGCAAAAAACTAAAGGAACTGGCTGCCGACAAGTCACAAAGACGTGGTGGGGGAGGACATCGAACGCAAAGCAGAATGCGTGAAAAAAAAAAATAAAAGCGAAAAATGGGCCTGATCAAAAGGGGTTCAAGTGACAGGGGAATAAGGGAGCGCAACACAAAACTTTACAGCACACGGGACAAAAACAAAGGGTGGCCCAAAATTTCCGAGGTGGAGGGTTGTGGTTCCCGGATGTTCAGAAACAAACCAGATGCAGCCCACGGTGAGGGGGGCGAAGAAGGGCGCCAAGGAACAATGACAGTAAGAAGGGGGGGCAGAGACACCAATTAGAACATAAAAAAAAAGCAAGAAAAAATTTAGGGGGGTAGAGCGACAGGTGACTTACAACTGTTGGAAGCGCTGGAAAGACAAGTCCTGACAATTCCGACTAACATGGCAGGGGGGGGGAAGCCACGGGGGGAATTCGGCGGGCATCAAGGGGCAAAGGAAGACACAACATATGTGCATATTGCCGGGAAAAGGTTGGGGGGGGGGGAAGAGTCCCGTGGCGGACACACAAAGAAAGGGACTAGATCGTGAAGGCGGGCTCAAAAAAACGGAAGGGGCAAAAAACATGGGAAAAATGGTGATACCGAAAAAAAAGGGGCGCGGGACGGAAAAAATCCAACGGGGCTTGGGCCCATTGGTTCTAGGCATGAAAAAGAAAACGTCCGCTGGACATTTAACATAACTGAGGATATACAATAGAGGCGTGAGGGTAAAGTCGGGCTAAACGGGGGGTCTAAAGACCAAAGAACTCAGGGAAAACCCTTAGGGGGGTCAGGAAGGAAGGGGGGTCCAAACGCGTGGGCCGCGTTGTGGGGGACTCGTGGGGGGGATTAGGGGGAGCAGGCGCACGGGGGCAAGTCAAGGAGAACTGGAGAAAAGGGTCGAAGTGAAGGGGGCGCATAAAAATGGACCTAAGGATAGAAACTGTGTGGGCATGCAATAGGGGTAGCCATCGAAAAAAGGGCCGGCAGCCAATGAAAGTGTCTTGAACGGAAAATGCTCGCGAAAAAGGAGGACGTTAGTGGGGGGCCCTGGTCAAAAGGAGAAAAAGTCAAGTTCTCAGCGTGGGCGATGGGGAAGTCCTTGTCAACTTTTGTCAAGGGGTACCGATAGAATGGGACGGGGGATTGACAACATTCGGGGAAATTATGTTGCCGAAAGATGAAACCAAGTGGTACGTGCATGCACGACCCGTAACTGAGAAGTAAAATTGGGTGTGAGTTGGGTTAGCAAACTGAATCGTAGGCACGGGTGGGTTCTCGTGGCATACGGTGGTAAAGGAAAAAAAAAAAACCAACAAAGAGTAAAAATAAAAAAGGAAGGCAACAAGTATAGGACAAATAACGCGATCGAACGTAAAGTGTAGCCTGTGGAAGTACAAGACGGGCGCCTTTGAGAACCTCAAAAGTCCGCAAAAAAACCTCGAAAGGGGAGGGGGGGCAAACCGGGGGGGGGTTCAGGAAAGGGAGGGGGGCGAGGACAGACCAAAGGAGTACGAGGAGGGGAGGGGGGGGGAGGGCCCTCGCCAATGGGAATTGTCACCCTTGAGGCACCCTGGGGGGAAATGTCATCAACAAGAAAGATAGCCACAAAAGGAGGCGGAAATACCTGGGAAAAACCGTAAGGGAAAAGGAATGAATATAAAAAAGTGAAAGTGAGGGGGATACTAAAAAGAACAGAAGCCGAAAGAAGGACATCGACCGGGGGTGGCAGGGGGGGAAAAAGGGTGAAAAAAGCAGCAAATCGAAAGGGGTTCTGCCACAAAGCGAAAGGGTTTAACCGGCCGAGGGAAGGGGACTGCTCCCAAAAAAACGTCACACATACCCATGGGCGGGCACGAAACCGTGAACCGGGCCAAAACGATTTGCGGACGTCAAAATGGGAACCCAAGGTTGGGGGGAAAAATAATTGGGACAGACATGAAAATGGATAGGAAGGAAAAAAAAGGCCGCAAGGGGGGTCAAAAATACGCAACTATTTTCGCACAACATGTGAAGAAGGTTTTAACAGCCGGAAATCAAGGCAGCTGAAAAAAGTAAGAATATACGCGAAAAGTCCGATGAAAAATGATTGAAAACAGGAAAAAAGGAGAAACTAACCAGGGGGGACGGGCGCGAAAGCGCACTCGAAACCCGCCGAAATCTAGCCAAAGAACAAACAACGCTTTTCTGGGTGATCAGCTGTCCCTATCCTGCCGAAGAGGAGGGCAGGGGAAGAACCACACTGGAAAAAAAGAAAAAAGGGGATCAGCACCAAAAAAGAGTATGTGGCGGAAACCGTGGAAATGACGGAAGCCGGAGACACGAGAAAAAATAAAAAGCCCGGTGGGGCCAAAGGAAAGAAAAAACGCGAACTGAAAACAAAACTCAGCCAGTTCACGTGGGGACGCACACACCAAACTGTCCAGGAAAATGACCCACCAGGAGCGACGGGGGGGGTGGCAGGGGGGGCTAATGAATCAGAAATAATAATGGAGAAGGGGAAAGACGATTACAAATATATCTGGGGGGGCTTACCGGGATTTGAAACAAGACCGAAAAAAAATCCTGCATGCCCGAAGCGCTTTGCACTAAGATTGGACATGGAAAGGGGCTCGACCTGCCACAAACATTGTGGGATAAAAGCTTGCCGACGGAGGGGGGGGGCAAATCTTTCAACGAATAAAGGGGAAGGTTTCCAAGGAGCCGGGGATCCGAAAAATCAAAAACGCGCGGGAATCAACAACACCTGACTAACGATGACTTACATGAGGACCCGCGACAAATTCAAGAAAAGGGGAAAGAAGTTGCTGGATTCCAGGAGGGAAGGAAACGTATCCGACAGGGGGGGCACAGTACGTTTCATAGATCGGGGGGGGTCGCCAACGGTGAAAAATAACCGGGGGAAAAACAGAGGGGGGGGGATTTGGTGGGGAACCTCATCCGGAGGGCGAGGTCCCACTGGAGTGACACGCAGCCGAAAAAGGTCACTAGGCCGGGGGCAAACGTAATCCAAAGAGGAAGTCCGGGAGGTGACGAAATCAAGATGATTATCTGGAATAACCGGGCAAAAAAGCGCATGGCCAATGAACAGGAAAGGAGGGGGGATGAAAGTCTCAGGCGGAACTATTGCTGATCAACCAAAAGGGTCATATAAACAACCGCGACTTTGGAGTTCGGGGGGAATGGGGGTGGACCTCTTGGGGGTAACCCGGGGGGGGGGAGCGTGGGATGCGGGGGCTCAGTAACTAATAAGTGAAGGGGTACCGGCCAGGTGAGAGGTGCCGGCGCGAAGTGTAACCAGCAAAGGGAAATTGGTCAAAGGTACTGGTGAAGGGGGCAAATCTGTTGATGTAAACGCTATTAAAGGAGGGCGAAGGACGTCGCCAAGAGCATATGGTCGCTGGAGACATTGGGTAAAGGGGGTCAACGGAAGCTGGGGAGGGGGAAAAGGGGGGTCCCGTGAACGAAGGGCAAAGGGACACCTGCAGCCGTACGAACATGGCTGTGGGACAGGAGAGGAAAAAAAATTCCCGATGGACTGAAGTGGGAGTGGGAAACAGACTCACAATCAGTTCAAATCCCGTAAGGGCGGGGCGCCAAAACTGATACGGATTTTGGGGACATAGGAACAAAAGGAGAAAAAATATATGGAGATATGAAATGAGGGTTTGGGGACTGGCTAAACGTCCCAGACAACAGGAGGGGGAAAAAAAGAGAACAGGGAACCGGGTCCAGAAGGAAAATGCAAGCGCCACAAAAATCGAAAATGGGCGGAAAAAGGCGTACAATCGGGAGGTGGAATGAAAGGAAACGGAAGAAAAAAAGACCGCCCGCGGCCTTGGCAAACACGGGGGAATCCGGAAAGTAAAAAAAGGAAAGCAGAGGACTTGCGGCAGACGGGAAGGAATGCAGAAAGGCGGGAGGTCATGGGGGAAAACCAAGTCCGACGGATTCAGAGAAGGTGGGACTCTTGGGTTTTGTACACGGTCCATTTGGGAAAAAAAAAAAAGACATAACGACCTGCCAAAAAATAGACGTGAGAATGGAAGACTGGACTGCGACCAGAAACGCTGTAACCGAGGCCCTACAACAACACGGAAAAAACCTAGTGGGCAAGAGAACAAAGCAAGGTAAAATTGCAGGGGGGGGGGTCAGCCGACAACCATATTGGGCCTGAAGCTAGAAGTCTATAAGAAGGGTGCAAACAGACGGGTGCTGCCCTTTTAAAAAGGAGAAAAGGTAAAAGAACGGGAGGGAAGTAAACACACGTACGGCTTATTTCAAAAACTGAATTCTGGCCCGCCAGAATCGCGGGGCCAGGTTCGGGGCCAGTTCAAAGGAGGAAATTGCGTGCATGAAAAAAAGGGAGTTTGAAAAAAGCGACCCTCCGAGAGGAAAAAAACGGGGAAGGTAGGGAAAATGCCGGGACCACCGAACGGAAAAGGGGGGGTCGATCAAGAATTCGGGGAAAAATAAAGACACAAAAGCGGTTAACTTCAGATTTGTGAAGATTAAAAAAAAACGGAAATGAGGGAAAAAAAACGGGCCCGCGAATCGGAGTTATCTGAATGGGGTCACAAAGGCCAATCAAAAACCGGTGACAACAAAACCAAGGAAAAGAGAATGTTGATGAAGAAATCACGAATACTCCTAAAACGATTAGAGGAAACGCAAGGGGGGGGCAAAAAGTCTACGAAGGAAGCGAAATGAAAACGGGTAAAGGTGGGGAGTTTGCTTGGGAAAAAGCGCCAGCTTTGCACAGAAGAGAATTTTTTGGGAATAAAAAAAAGAAGGGGTAACGGGCACAGGGGACGAAGGGTGCTGTGAAAAAGGGAAGGAATCGCAAGGATGGGGGGAAAGTGGGGGAGCAAGGCCGCAAGAAAAAAATCAGCGATCCGCGCGTGAAGAAAGAAAGGTCGAATCCAGACGAATAGGGAAGTGTGAAAACAGGGGAAAACACCGCTTCAAAAAGTGGGGGGCAAAAAAAAAAAAAAACCGTCCTGAACAGCGTATTCTCGCCTCACCGCCGGAAAAAACCTCTGGAACTTAGTAAGGGGGGAAGGAGGAAAAAAAAGACCCGGAAAAAAATGGAGAAAGATGCAAAGCCAAAAATACGGAAAGAAGGGAAGCCCGCCAGGAGGGTCAAGCCGCTCGCAGCTTTGTGGACGTGGAAGGAAAAAGAGTTGAAATCTTTTGCTAGATCGAAAAAGGGGGAAAGGGGAAGGTTTATGAAAGGAAAGCAAGGAAAAAACAAACCGTCATCCTCTGGAGGACAATTGAATTGGGTAAATAGTGGAAGAAAAAGAACTCCGAGCGCCCTCCCGCGCAAACAAAACTAAAAACCGACACACAGGGTAAAAGAATGGGGAAAAGTAATAAAAATGAACGGGGCTGAAGTCCCCCCGTGAAACAGAACACAAAGGGATGTTCAAAAAAAGCCAAAAGGGTAAAAGGGTAAGGGCGCAAAGCATGGAAAAAAAAGGGCCGGCGGACGTTTTGTTTCAACTGCATCTCAAATGACAGCCAGGGCCCTGAAAGGGGGGGGAAAAGGGGTAGCACGGGAATTACCAAAAAAGTTGCCTGTTCGCAAGAAAACTCGAGGGGCAGGGGGACGGCCCTCGCGTGTCAGAGTTTTGGTAAAAGAACGCAAATGAAAGGCAGGTTGGGGGACGGCAGATGGGAAACGTGACGAAAAGTGCCCTACGACAGACTCTGAAAGGGTCAAAAAGAAGGGTAGCAAAAGGGGAATTCACGGTATGGGCACGACCCCCAGCCAGGGAAAAGGGGGGGAAACACGTAGAAAGTAACCCAGCACGGACCATGGGGGAGTCAAATACCGCCTTAAAGCCATCCAGGGGTCCTGGCCTGATTCAAGGGGGGAAAAAAAAACGAGGGGGACTCTTGAAGAGCATCATGGCCGCGACGGAAGCAGAATTCTCGGGGGAAAGGGAAACGGACATTGAAGGGTACACCGGCAAAAAAAAAAAAAAAAAAAACCAAAAAACTGGAAAAAACCTTTCGCCTGGGTAAGAAGGGGAAAACCAAAAGAATGCGCGGAACCCGTGAAGGGGGAAAAGCGTCGCAAAGGAAAAACCTGGTAAGAGCGGGGCATAGCATCGGTGGACTCAAGGGGTCGCCTCGAAATCCGTACTAGAAAAATGATCAAGTGATGACGGGGGAAAAAGATGTCAAAAATTCAAAGAAATGGAAAAAAACCTATCAACAAAACTGGAGCAAGCGCTGCGGCACAAGATGTTTTTTCACCAACCGGAGAAAAAAAAGGGCGTCGAATAAGGGGGAAGACAGAAGGAAAAAGAACGCTGGGGGAACAAGAAAGTGCACTTTCACAGACACTGCAGGTTTTGGGACCGAAAGGCCTGGGTACGGAAGGGAAAGGATTTTCGACAGGGGGCAGGTTTGGGAAAGGGAAATGGCAAAAAGCCAGAAAGCTAAAAAAAAAAACAGTTAGGATTTCAGCCCTGCAAGAAGCAAGCTATTAGGTTTGCAGGGCGGCGCCGAAGGGAGGTGGGGCACTGGAAAAACGTGTGGCTGCGGAGAAACCCAAGCACGCTTGGAAGAATTTTCGAACTTAAGGGTGTGGAGACCAAGGGGCCACAAGGTCCACAGGGGGGTTGGGCCGTGATGGGTAAAAGGCTATGTGGCAGGCTCCCTTATGGACAGAAGGGGGTCCTGCTCGAGCCCAAAGGGAGGGGTGCTAAAATACGAAAGGCGGAAAAGGATCTAAAAAAAGAACTGCCGGACAAGAAGGGCAAACCTGGTTCAGAAACGAAAAAGCAGGGTGTGCAGGGTATTTGAACGGAGGTGGGACTAAGGGAAAGAAAAAAGGGGGCCAGGAAACAATTGGCGAAGGGGGAAAGGAAACACCGAGGTGGGGGGTCGTAGCCAACTTGATTAGGGCAAAGGCTCGTGCGAAGTTTAGGGGAAGAAAGAAGAAAAAGCACCAAAAAAGGGAAAGGCCAGCACTAGAAAACAAGAGTATTTGTCTCCCGGTAAACTCACGTTGGCAAGTCCAGTGGGAAAAGAAGAAGACGCATGCCGAGGGGGGGACCATGGTGGGGGGGGGAAGGAAGGGGATTCAACGAAAAAAACTCTCAACCGTGAGGAGAGAGATTAAAGCTCCATGGCCTCTGTGGAAATGAAGGCACCAAAAAGGGGGGGAAACCTCAAAAGGGAAAAAGCTGGAACCCGTGGTTTTTCGTCAGGTAACAAGTCCAGTGACAGGCAAACCAGAGTTTGAAATGCGGAGCTCAAGAAAAAGCTTCTTGGAAAAAAATTGGGGGGGGGGAGGGAGACACGAAACAAACGAGACCTCTAACCCATCAAGGGGGGGGCTTAATAGAGAAAAAAATGGGGAAAAGACGTAAAGGGGGTGTAAAGCAAAACCTTCCATTGAATTGGCCCCCCAACTCAAGGAGACACCAATCGGAAAATAAGGAAAGAAAACAAGGGCGGTCCCACGGCACAAAAAAAAAAAAGGGGAATATTGCCGCCGGGTTAAGAGGAGGAGAAATGTGCAGAGGTCAACGAAGCCACGTGTGCGCGAGCCAGGAAAAGTTTACTGACAAGAGGAGGCTCCAGAAAGAGAAATGGCAGAAAAAGCCCAATTTCCCGGAAGTGGAATGGGGCAACAGGACGATAAAAAAAAAGAGAGAAAAATTTCTCCAAACTCTCGGGGGGGAGGGACGCCAGAATACCCGGAAAGGGAAAAAAAAAACGCCCAAGAAAAAGAAAACACGACTTTTCCTGCGCCGGAAGATGAAAAGAAAGCTCCTGAGGGAACCCGGGGAAAAAAAAAGTGAAAAAAATATGGGTCAGCCGGGTGCATGATCGAAGGATGCAAGGGGAGTCTGAATCCAGCACTCGGTTTAAACCTGCCATGTGAAATTTTTCACAAAGAGGAGGTGGAACTTAAAAGAAAAAGGGGTCAAAAACGATGGTCGGGGAGACCACGGGCACGGCTGAAAAAAAACAACTGACTTCCAGCCAAAAAAAAATTGCAAACAAAAACCCGAAAGTTGGGAAAAGGGGGGGGTCCAAAAAGCGGGGAACAATTGCCGACAAAAGATAATCTGAAAAAAAAAGAATCCCTTAGGGAAGGGAAAAAAGTCCAAAAAAGCCTCTGAGGGCGGGGGGACGCGCACGCAGTGCGGAAACGAATGCTTGAGGGACAAAGAAAAGGGGGCAAAATTCAAAAGACGGCCTCAGGAAAACCTACCGAGGAAACGACCAGGAGCGCAAATTGGAACGAAAATCCTGGGGAACCAGGCGGACAAATGTGACCGCAGAACGGAAGAAGAAAGCACCCTGACGGAAGTCCCGGTCAACCGGTTTAAGCCGAGAATTTTTTGACTTTTGGCCGACAACAGCCCGCCCCAGACGGTCAGAAAAAAACCACTTCCGGGGCATCCATGCAAAGGGAAAAAGCAGTAAAAGGAAGGGGGAAGTCCGCGGGGTTGCCCATGTTTCAATCCCGCTTCGGGGCGGAAAAAACCGGTGGGGGGGGGATTGATTGAAGAAAAAGGTGAACTAAAAACAAAAAGAACAACATTCTAAAACGGCCTTAGATGAGGGAAGCGCTCGACCCACCGGAAAAGAAGTTTCTGGGATGGTCGTAGTGGGGGGAGTCCCAAAAAACGAACCGAATCATTTTAGCGACACAAAACAGGCGAACCAACACAAAGACGAAAAAAAGAGGGATCTGCAGTACAGGGAAGACTTCATCCGGAGCACGGGGTCAAACTTGATCGGGGAGTTCCAAAAAAAAAAAGAAGGGAAAAGGGGAACCTAAAAATGGTTTTAACAAAACAGGAAAGCCTCGAATGGCGCTGCAGCAGGAAAAGCGAAAAGGAAAAAGGGTAGAAAACCGAAAGAGGGGGAAAAGAAGGGGCCCAAAACCGCCACGCGGGCGGGGAAAAACAAAAAAACGGTCCATCAGAAAAGCCGAGAACGGGAGAAACCCAGGCAAACGCCGGAGCGAAGGTGGCAGGACGGGTCAAAGGTAAATGTCCCAAGTAACCCAAGCAGGAAGGCGGAAAAATGATGAAAGGGTGTTACGGGTCAAGTCAACACAAAACAAAAAACAAAACAGACAAAACATCCCACGGGGGAAAAAAGGCAAATCTAGAAAAAGAAGTGTAACCAAAAAAAACGGAAAAGAAAGCGGGCTAAAGGACGCCGGGAATCGAGCAACTTACCCGGGGCGAAGTTGTAAAAAAACGACCGCGGAACGGCCCGGCGGGTTAGCAAAAAACGTACCAAAAATCCGATACAATTTGGTTTTTGGAAACAAGGCGCCGAGCCGCGAAATGGGAAACGCTTGTCCGCAGAACTGTCAAAAGCTCGGGGAGGGTTGCACACGGATGGGTCACACGAAAGAAGCGGCGAAGTGTTCGACAGAAATTACAGGGGGGTCAAACTAATGAAGCCAGGGGGGAAAAGGAAAAAGGCATTCCGACAAGAATGCCACAAGAGGGGGGTTCTAACGAAAATGGGTCACGAAAAACGCGTCAACGGGCACCGCAGTCGAAAAACAGAAGTAAAAAAGGTTAAATGTCGGGACATACAAGAATAAACAAAACGAGGTTGACCTGCCGAGGGGAATTTTCGACGCGACGAAAGGTATGACTTGCGCCACGCCTTTCCGCAGAAATACTGGAGTCGTGGATTTAAAAAGGAAAAA
>Ga0179593_1455000_pt1 | contig 19807 bp, 26 predicted proteins | sample CZODoug2_1_08_16_FD_185931 | JGI IMG/M metagenome (GOLD analysis project Ga0179593, IMG submission 185931) | Vadose zone soil fungal communities from Angelo Coast Range Reserve, California, USA - CZODoug2_1_08_16fungal (PacBio error correction) | ecosystem: Environmental > Terrestrial > Soil >...
CAAGTGGTTCAGCAGATTGGGGTCACTTGTTTCCCCCCCGGAGAGAGGGGGTCACTTGACCCGGAGTTTCAGGCAAAACCTTGAATAGCTGCAAAGGGGAACACAAGACCCGCGGCAAACAAAACCCCCAAGGGGGCGAAATTGTAGGGAAACCGGGTATCAGCAACATCGGAAAAACCGGCGGGGTGTCTCTCAAATTTTTCGCGAGGAACCAAGAAAAGAACACGCTAAAAAAAGCCGGGTCCGAAGGACTCCAGGGCATCAAAAATGAAAGCGGTAATATAAAACAACAACAAAGAAAACCAGCCGAAGTACGAGGTGGAACTCGAAATCAAATTGTAAGCCTAACAAGACAGGGGGAGTCAAAAATCAAGGCACAGTAAGAGAATTTTCCTGTGTCAGGAATGCAACAGCATCAAAATTCCACAAGTCTAGCCAGCACGAAAAGGGGAACCACCGACCTGTTGGACGACTAAAGAAGGGGCAACCAGGTAACACGAAGCACGTGCGATGGGAGAAGCAGAAAAGAGGTCCAAAAATTCTGCATTGCAAGCTTCCGCGGGGAGAGGGGGAGGGAGGCATGGAGCTTTTGTCCATACAACAGGGATAAGAAGGCCACTGCTGCCTGGAGGGGGCGGTAGAACTGCAATAATGGAAATCGAAAAACTGTTTGGGTAGGGCCGATCGAGGGATTGGAGGGAAGCAGAGGGGGCTAACAAGGGGCGAAAGAAACCGACCGGGAAAGGGGTCAATAGAGAGATAACAAGGAAATGCACGAGAGGAGTACAAGGCTTCGGGTTTGACCGCGCAACTTTCTGAAAAACACGCCAGCCAAGGGACCAGCGAACCACGACCAGGACGACATAGTTCTTTGTCAAAGAAGCATTGGGGGGTATTCCAAGACCGCAACCGCGGCAAGTCGAGGTCACTGGCGAAACAAAAGGGACCAAATGCTTCGCCTCGCTAAATGATTTTCAAGTGAGCTTCGGAAGCCTAGGCTCGTGCGTCGAGAAGGGGAGCTTCAGGGAAGACCTGAAAAACGGAACTACGAGTATAAGCAGAACAAAAACACCAGGAAAGAAGAGAAAAGGTCAGCTGCCAGTGTAGTGTGGGAATGTACGAGGGGGCGTTGAGACGCCATGCCCAAAGCATTGGGCCCGTGCTCTCGTGACAGGAAATAAAGAGAAGGGAGAACAGACAAATTGTCAAAATGAAAAAATTGCAAAAAAATGCGAGCCTCCTATCACGCCGGTGAAAAAAGTTCTGAGATACCGAAAGTAAACACACGTGAACAACCCGGCGCGGAAATAGATGTGGAGACAATTCGTCGCCAAACAGTAAAGCGGACACGAGGGTCTAGTACCTAACGGAGGAAAGAGATGTAAAACTTTTGAAAGGTCGATCCTAAAAAGCAGAATACCGGCTGGAACTAAAATCACCGGAAATACCCACGTTGAAAGAAAGTACACAAAGAAAAAAAAAAGCGGAGGTGGTAGGAAGTTTAAAAATCGCAATAGAACCCAAAAGGCAAGGCCCTGATTTACAGCATATCGAAGGGGGGGGACCGGTAAAACGACTAGAAAAATTATTATGCGGAGACTGGTGAACCTATGGGGGAAAAGATTAACATATTCGCGAAACTTACCAAAAAGAAAGTTATAACCAAAATCATGCCCATCAGAGCTTTGTACGCCATCAGCGCATTCGAGAAGAAAGGGGTCATAAAGGGAAAAAATGACGCAATGGAGATAGCTTGCCGCCATGGGCCGGTCAACTTTCCGCAAAGAGTATGTCAAAGAGGTGTCCCGGGGGCGCACTGCTATTCGAAAAGAGGTGACCTTCAATTTCCCGAAAAAGGATTCATTAAACGTGAGATTCATCAGGATCGTTTCAGTAAGTTGTCAAAAAACGGGAAACGGGGGGTGTCTTACAGAAAGAAGAATGTGAGACGAGGAAAGGGGAAGCAACACCGGCATGCCGATCGTCCTCAAGTCCTGAAGGGCGACCAAATCTCCAAATGTCACAAGAAAAGAAAAGAGAAAAAGAGGGACAAGGGTCGCCCATAACCAACTAGACCGAACAGGAAAAAACCCGGTCGAATAAGACGGGAGAGGAGGACAAAAAGGAAAAGGTAAAAAAAAACTTCAAGACTAAACAATGAGCTAACGTCGAGCCGAAAAGAAATCGAATTTACAAACCAATTCAAAGGCCACAAACATGGACAAACAAAGTAGCCCCCAGAGGAGGGGCAGCGAAAAGTCGAAAAAGATGGTCAGCGGACTGGCGGCACCAAGCATGGGTATTACCCGAAGACCAAGGAAAAAAGGACAGGGTCGGGTCACCAAAAGGACAGGAAAAGCCTGAAGGACCGAGAGGTGGGGCATACAAGGGATAAAATACCAAACAAGAAATGATTTTACAAAAAAGGGTAGTAAGGAAAGAACAAAAACAAAGTCAACGACCATGGACCTGGAAAACCAAAAAATCTGGGGGGGGAGAGAAGGACCGATTAGAAATAGACAACCCATAACTGACAACATGTGTAAAAACCGAAAAAAAAACCTCAAGTTCGATAAAGCCAAGGCACCTCCCTGAAAACTTTCATTAGGCCGAAAAAAAGAAGGTGTTTGCGCCATTACTTTCGGCGGTTAGAAAAGGTGAACCCCACTCAACAACTGTCACCTTCAAAGGAAAAGCAAACACAGCGCTCCAGCAACTTCACAGAACACCTATAACATGGGCCTCAACAACAAACTCGGTTAAAAACGGAGTACCAAAAACGCAACCGACGTATACCACAATAACAGGAGCGACGTCAGAAAAACCTAAAACAATGAAACCCACCTAAAAACGGTCAAAAAAAGGGGGGGGGGCCCAAACACAAGAGTCCAAAATTTTGCCGGATAAACACCAATTAACGTTCCTAAAGCCGTGAGAGGGGCGGAAACAAGGGGAACGGGGTCACTCGGGGGGGGGGACCATTACTAATTCTCCGAGGGTAAAAACAACAACAGTCAACGGAAAACCGAAAACCCGATACGAACAGACCGGGTTGTCACCAGGCAACATAGCACAAGGATAGCGGACCAAAAAGACGGAATTCATAAAAGCAATCCACAACCGGAGGACATTCGAACGTCAGTCCGTACCGAAGGAGTGTTTTTGCGAAAGAAGTGACGGGGGGGGAAGGGCAAACATCACTTACACGAAATAACACGGTCACCAAACCGCCCAAAAACCGCAACTAGAGGGTGGAGGGCACAACCTTGCCGCCCAAATAAACCGTAAACGCCCCTCCAAAAAAAGAAGGAAATCAAAGGCCAACCTCACAACTGATGCGCCTCAACGGTAGCCCCTTCAAAATGAAAGGCAAGAAAAAGCAACCAGAGGGGCGTGAAAACAACGCTACACAAACGAACCACGTGACACGTAAGGGGGAAAAAACAGGAAAGCCTCAGCCAACCGACAAGGTCATCAAAAACGAAACACCACTCGAGGATTTGATACAAAACCTGCGAGAACCACGTGGGAGGGAAACCCCAGGGCGACTTACAACAAAAAAGACAAGCCAACCACGCCAAAAATTGGAAAACCACGGACACGTAAGGAATGAGCTCAAAACAACAAGGTATGGAGGAAAAAGATATCGTGAAAGGGGGGGGCAAAAAAACAAAACGGACCACGGTGTGTTTCTGTTGGGCAAAGGGGGTCACGTGAGTTGGAGATTGGGGACGAAAAAACAAACAGGGCTAGACGGTCTGGCGCCCTCATTAAAAAAAACAGGGGGGTGATGAGTGAGACCTTGGAGTTAACTGCCGTTCATTTTGAGAGGAATGGCGGGTGGACGTGCTGGCCGGAGAGCAAAGGTTGAAGCAAAATGTGAGCTGTGCCAGCCGGTGAGTTTGAAACAGACTAGCGCAGTGTAAACTTTGGTCCAGGTGATGTGCGCTGGTACAATAGTGGAGAAGCCGCTGGAGGCGCGAGAAGGGGAGGGCTAAAGGTTTCCCATCACAATAATTAGGGGGGCGGGGTTGGGCAGGACGGATAGTGGAGGGAGGAAACGGAAGGCACTTCGCGCAAATCTTGGGTACGGCCAGAGCGGCGAATAGAAGGGGGGGGTGGGGACTGGCCAAGGACGGTCAAAAGGTAGTAGGGGTTGTGGAAGGTATCCTATAGTTATGGTCGGGGAGGGCGGAAACGTGTGGGATCTAGAAGGTTGGGGAAAAGGGATTGCGGGTAGGGGTGGAAAAAGGCACGTCGCCAAGTGACCATTGGAGCCAAGGGTCAAAAAGCTGCTTTGGACCCGGCCGGAAAAAAGGGCATTGGTAAGGGTATCTAGACCAAAACGGGATTAAGAGGTTTGCCAAATTATGGGGCCAGGGGCAGATTGGCGATGGCAGAAAAACGTCGAGCTGTAATGGTGGTCTTAAAAACGTCGGCCACGGTTGACCGGTGGGGACCAGGGAGTTGGAAAAAAGAGAAAATTAGTTGTTGTGGAAGAATCCTGCTCGTGGTGGGGGAGTTCATGGAAAAGTGTGGGTTAAAAATGGAGCAAGGGGGGGGGTGGGTAAGTGACGTTTGGGGGGGGGGGGGGGGGGGGGGGGAAAGGACCGCGCAAGGGGGGGCATGTTCGTCCAAATGAAAACAACCCCAAGGGGCCGTGGGGCCGACACGATGCGCTACATCATTGATGGCGGGTCGATGGAAAAAAGATGGGATGTTTGTACCAATGTGGGGGGACCGGTGGGGAGAATGGGGGGGCGATGCAGGCAACGTAAGCCCATAACTTGGTGGTGGGCACGGGAGGCCAAAACGGAGACGTGGTGTGACTTTTGGGTGCGTGGTGTAGGAAACCGTAGGGTGGGGACAAAGACCATGGGGGGGGTGGGGGGGGGGGGGCGTGGGGATGGAATCACTGTATTGGGTAGAAAACGGGCTTTGAATGCAGGGGGGAACACGGTGAAGTTGTTACCCGACAGGGGAGCGTTGGGGAATCTCCAGGGAAGGAAAAAACGAAGGGTTTTGCCTGACACTGAGGCGCTAAAAAACAAAAAGGGGCGTTGGCCGGGAGAGGGTCGACGAAGAGAGGGGGGTAAGTGTTGGGCCCCCATTTTTAAAGTGAGGGTGGTGTAGTCAATTGGGGGGAAAATAGGGGGAAGAGACGGTGGCAGACGATCATGGTCGTCTTCACGGAGGCAATTTGGTGACGGTGGGATTACAGGGGTGGGGGGGAGTGGGGACGAGCCGTCGTTTCGAAGAGTTCGGTACTTGAGAGGGGAGTGAGGAAACGGGGTTTTGGGGGGAGCGGGGGAACCAGGGGGTTCTGGAACGAAAGGGTGCGTGGAAGTTGTGGAGGTGGGGGTTCGAAGCGGACATATGAATGGAGACGCTTATGCGACGGATGCATTGGGCGTTGCGGGATTAGCCTACTTCAAGGTCAACGACCGAGCCGCCGAGGTTCCGGGCTGACAAAAATTTTGCCCCGTGGGGGGATTCAACATGGGAAGTCATCCGGATTCCGGCCGCTCGGGACGGGCCTGCAGAAGCCTCCGGAGGAAAAGGGAAAAAATTCGAAGCAGGACATAAACGTGGCAGGAAGCTTTAATCAATGGAGGATGTAACTAAATCGCTTAATTGCATAGGGACGGAATGTAAAGCAAGTGCTTCCTATGAGATGAACTAACAACGCCATTCTGCTGGACGCTAGGGTGGGGATGAAGAAGCGTTTGAACGTTGGGGAAAGTAGCAGAATAGGTGCAACAAGGAAAGAGACGTTAACCAGCATCGAAAGGCACACGGGAAGTGACCGGCTGTCGTGGCCTGAGCCACCGAGAGAAAGTCTGTAAAACAGGGGGCGGAAGGGGGCTGGGGGTCAAAGATTTGGAGACAAAAGCTTTCACGCCGATATGTGTGTGACTTGCGTCACAAAGGGGGGAATGGGAAAAGGGAACAATAAAGACAGGGGGATAGGGGGACCAGATGCGAAAGCAAATTCCAAGGCGAAAGAAGAGGGAAGCTGTCTCCCAGTAGTAAAAAGAGGTTGTGCCATCAGGATAGGTTGTGGAGGCCTCAAGAAAGCATTAGAAAAAATAATTCTGAGAGAGGAATGGAAGGGGGGGAAGGGCATAAAAATGTCCATCCTTGAACAGAGACTAGAAATTTTACAGAGCTACGCGAATGGTTGACATTGCATGCTTTCAACCAGCAGAGAGGGTGTCAAGAACCGGTATCAAGAGGAGGGGAAGGACGATCGAAAAGCAAAGGGAAGAAAAACGTTACACTCAATAGAATAATCACTGAAGGGAAGACTCTTTGGACTCCGACTGAATAAAGCGTAAAACTAACGCGGTTTGGGCGAGGTCTTACACGAAGAGACTAGAGGGTAAAAGAAGCAATCGGCTTGAGGGAGCAGACTTGCCGCACCGTAGACCGGCCGCATAACAGAGAAAGGTCGGACTTGCATAAGATGAAAGCCAATTGAAGGACTTGAGGACGTGGGAAAGGACACGGTCGTTTGCAATGCCGCGGGAAGTTACAGGAGCACGTAGCCGTTCAGTCTTTTCCATTGGTACTGAAATGTCCAAACTTGGCTGCGGAACCACAAGCAAGATGGGACTCTCGAGTGACAACGGGTTGCCAAGTCCTTAAACGAAGAGTGGTGCTGGATCCCATGGTGAAGGCACAAAGAGGGGAGGACCCTAATGAGGCGGCAAGCCTTTAGCCAGAAAAATGCCAAGAGGACGGTATCACAGGGGGAAAAAAAAAAAGAAGGAGAAGGAAGATGCTCAATGGGGGGCTTTACAAAACCCGAGGACGCACCACGCACGCGGCCCAAAAGATTCCAGAACTTGTCGGCTAGGTATGCGCAGCGAGACACGTGGCAAAGAAGGGAGGGTGTCTGTGGAGAGTTCTCGGAGGGACCAGGAAAGGGTCTGCGTGAAGGGAGTGAAAGTTATTCTTTCACTAAGAGTGGCCAGGAAGATTTTGAAACGGAAATGTCCTTCTGTGACCCGCGATCGTTGCGAGGAAGCTGCTGTGGAAAATGAAAGGGGCTAGTTCCATAGGTCAACCCGGGAGGGTCGAAAGAGGGGGTAGAAGGGGGCGACCATACCGCAAAGGGGTCATGATGAGAAAAATAGGGAATAAGTGTTGAAGACGGAGGCCAAGACATAAGGGAAAGCCGGAAAGCAACGGAGAGAGAAAAAAAGGAAAGCCCGGCAGGGGGGCGCTGAGACCGATTTACCAAAAAAAGAGCGGGAGAACAAAGTACAGGGTGGGCACGGCTGCCCGGGCTGATGTCTTTTATAGGCAGATCAAGTTAAGGTTCCAGAAAGAGGGGGACAAAGTACTCGAGGGGGGGTCCTCCATCCACGACAAGCGCAGACAGCCTTTAACCGGCACTCGGGGACTGTCTTCCGACATTTCACTCGGAGGAAGGAAAATATTATACACAACGGGGGCGTGGTAGAAGGGGCCGGCTGGAGCGAGCCAGGAAGGAAAGACGTGATAAGAAAGAAACGGGGGTGCAAGTTGTCCAAGAAGTCGAAGAAAAGGCAGCGATGGAAAACTTTTGAAAGAGAGATAAGACTGCTCTCATTGTCAAACTTAAGTAAGAAAAAGGGGTATGGTTTGATGGTTTGAAGAAGAGGACTCAAAACAAATCGGAATGTCACACGGAGTCACTTCAATCGTGGCAGCCACAGGGTGTATTACGAGTACGGCACAACGATGGTACTACTTGCCGATTTAACACCGGAAACAGGTAGATCTCGGAAAAAGGATTGAAGAACGGACAGAACCAAACAAGGAAGCAGTTCGATTGCTTATAATGGGATCGAGCAAGAGCCAAACGAAAAGGGGGGAGGGGAGACGTACCGTAAAAAGCCTATATACGAAATACGATCGGGGAAATGTGTGTGGGGACACGATTTATCACAGCCTGGGGATGAAGATAGAAAAACAAAAGAGGAGGAAAAAGATGAAAAAGGGACTGAGGGGGAAGGGGACGTCGAAACAAATCGAGCAGAAATGTTTGGGGGTCAGGGGAGCCATGTGGGGAGGAACGTTTGAATAAGGACCCCGTGTCGGTGGGGCGAAGAAATCAAATTCTCAGCAGAGGAGTCATCGTCGGGGAGTCGCGGGAAAAGACAAATCATGAAAGGTCCTAAGCCGGGGGGGAGGTGGAAGAGGGAGTCGTTAGAGAGGGGGGTGAAAGGAATCGTACAAAGGCTGTCTAACTGGAAGTAATCCGTAACCATCCGATGGATACGACAGGAAACCGAACTACCATTTGCGATAAGGAGAAGGGAAGATCCAAAAGCAAAGCGGAGTGCGGACGTTTCACAAGCGAAAGAGAGACTAAATGCAAGTCGTTAGGGAAACCGCCGGAAATGGTATAACGAAAAGAAGCTGTAAGTCCTCCCACAACAGCGACACACAGACCGGCATCCCTACGGCCGGAACTCTGGATTCGCGAAAAGAAAGACCCTAGAGCGGGGGCGAACTCGTGGTCGTGGCAGGGTGTGGTCGGGGAATGGCGCTCTACGACTAGGGGAAGTGGGACGGATTTGACTGAGGAAAAGGAAAAAAAGGGATCGCGCTCGAACAGAAGAAGACCCGCCGGGCACGCCGCAAACACCAGCACATTCGCAACAGAGAGGAGAAAGAAGGTTATAGCAACAATCTGGCAGCGCACGGGGAGGTGGGCAAGCGACGTGGCAATTCGCATTGCCTTAGGGGCAGTAGCAGACCGGAAAGTGGCCAACATCTATGGTAGAGAAGCAACCCTGTCACGGGATGGGGGGGGAAGAGGGAAAAAGAGTATAGGACACTGCAACGGTCAAACGAATTTGGGGAAAGAGAAAGGTAATGGGGTGCCAAGACAAGGCAGCAACGATCGTCCGGGGGAAGGACAGCCAGATTGATTCAACATCCCAATAGGGGGTGGAAAGGAGAGCAGAAATAAAACGTCAACTGGAAGCGAGTACCCCAGGCGCCATAAATAAGAAACCGGTTCACACCGAATAATAAATAGAAATCGAAGAAAATGAAACAGGAAGAAAGGGATTGTAATCGACTCTGTTTGTTTCCTCTTTTAGGCGGGGGGTGGTCAGAAATCTTTAGGCCAAGTCACGAGAATGTAGAATACGAAGGCGCCGTGGTCTTTTTTCGTTAAACCACCCCAAGAGGACCGGAAGACTACGAACCGCTGGCATGCAAAAAGGGGGGGGGTAGGAAAACGGAAATGACCAGACGTCACGTTCCAAGCAAAAAGATGGAGAACTCCAAAAAAAAAAAACCGTCACGTTTTACACCAAACAAACCTGCCGAACTTCGATCCCCATTAGGCTGGGTCCGCAGACCCTTTCTTCCTCGGCCAGACCAACTCTGGAAAAAAAAGGAAAAACCGCCAGCCGAGGAGCGATAAGGAAAAGCGGCATGGGGTTCACAGCGATGGTGTATACAATCGGCAACCGCTGACCAAGGAAGCATCGTGCCCACCAGTTCCGACCTTCAAGAAGACTGAGGGATTGACTGCGCCAAAAGCTCATGAAAAAGAGAATTCTCGAAGGAACGAACGGTACGAAAAACGAAACTACGATTAACAGATACAACACCGAAAACCTGGACAGTCCGAATCATGAAGGAAAACTGCCAAATGAAATTGCTGACCTAAAAACGCTTGGGGCTGGGGGAGGGAAGAAAAAAAAAGAAACACAAATTGAACGTTAGAGAGGGAAAATCATAGAACGGGAGAGGAACATGAAAGGACAAACGACAGGCCAGGGGATAATGTATGAGGAAAGACTAGCACATGGACCTTTCACCAAACGGAACGTCCAAAAAAAACAAAAAGAATGGGGGGGGGGTGAACGCATCGTCAAACTCGGACTGGCGGCCAAAAACTCTTAGCTAGAAAAAACCATGGACCGCGAGGGATCACGCGCACGTTGGATGGGGAGGGGAGGACAAAAAAACGGCTACGGTCCGCTAAAAAAACAAGCAGCCCACGTTGACCAAGTACAGGCAAACATCGGGGAGGTGGAAAGGACGCTGTAAGGGTCATACGCCCTAATGCACCCACAAAACCCTGGAAAAGGAGAGCGCGGAAAAGGACAGCGAATGCTATGCAAGAGGGCAGGGGGGAAATAGGGAGGTGAACTGAAAGAGCAACTTGAAACACCAAAAATCGTTCGAAAAAGCGGAGGGCCACAGAAGGGCGTTGTCGCCCAAGTTTCCCATTAAAAGCAATGCTGTACGACGAACCAGAAAGAATGGAAAAAAGGCGAAAGCCATTGCCGTCAACGAAGGGACGGCAACGTAATGAAAATCAAGGGACACTTCGAAACCACCATTGGCACGATAAATGGAGAAATCGTTTAGCAAGTCACGGCACGCAATCTTTCGTCACAAGGTTGAAGACCTCGGAGTAGGGGGTAACAAGAAATGAGAGGGCAAGGAGAATGGACCCAGGAAAAAACACATTACATCGGCAAGTAGACAGGCTCCGCACAGGTCGCCGACCACCAGAGGACACACAATGGAAGTAAAATAACAGGGCAAACTCAAAAATCAAAGCGCCCATAGGGGAAAAGGGAAAAAAAAGTCAACACCAACCCATGCTAACGCCAAAAAAGAGAGGCTAATAAACTACGGAACTCTTAAAATGCCCAACGAAAGGTCAAATCACACTCGTCAACAAAAAGTTAGAGAACGAATATCGTCACAACCACCTTCCAGCCACGCTCAAGAGGAAGGGGGACACACACAGAAAGGAACATGGGCCAAAAAAAAGGAGAAAACAAGAGTCCGGACACGCTCACCGTCAAAACAAAACGTTTGTCAAGAAGCCTCACAGGACTGTCAAAAAAAAACGAGGTTATTACAAAGAAGAATGACCAACGAAAGTCGTGGCAAAAACAGAACCGCCGGGTCATGCAAGCAACCGGGCAGTGGGGGTCAATGAACCAAGACCGTAAGAACAAAACCAAAAGACAGGATGAAAAAAAAACGACGGTTTCATCATCCAAAAACCAAAAACCAAACCACTGCAGCACCGAGGTGTAAAAAACAAAAAACAAGGGATGTGGAGAAAAAGTCCGAGAGGGCCCGAGAAAATCTGACCTACCCATAACAGGGGCAAAAAATGGGAACCACAAACTCATCATATCGTCATCGCTAAAAGAAAAAAAAATGCAAAAATTCCAAAGGGTAAAACCCAAAAGGAGTCAAACTCAACGGGGGCAGTGTTGGGGGGACAATGGAAAAAATGCGCAGTCAAAGTTTAAAACCACTTCAAAAACACACGAAAGAACCCAAAAACTCCAAAAAGTTTAGAACACCAAAAACAAATTCCAGCAAATCCCAAGCCAAAAAAACGTAGGATTAAGAAAAACAACGCTACGGAGAAGGCCAACAAACAAGAGTCAACACGTCACACACCCGTTGACCGACGGACACAACCAAAGATTAAATGACCGAGGGAAGGAGGCTTCCCTACAACAAAGAGGAAACCAACAGGGGTCACACAAAAAGAGGCTCGTAACGATACACTTCCTCCAACATGCCACCTGGAGAAAGCAAAAGGCGGCGGCACCAACGGCCAGCGGGGGTTGTACCACCTGTCCGGAAAATAAAATGCGCCGAAGGGTACCACCCTTCCCGGCACCTCACCAAAGCCCCCGCACCAGCGGAACTATTGCAACCTTTTCCAGAAATCACAAAAAGCAGCCATCAAGGGGGAGGATAATACCAACACGAAGCTAAACGGTCTCGTCGACAAGGGAACAAAAAACACCGGGAGCATTCAAAGAGAAGAAAAGTGAACGCAAAAAGTGGCGCACGACCGGAGGAGAAACCTCCTAAAAATCAAAAAGAAAAAAACCCAGAACTATGACATTGTTAATGGACACCGGGAAAGCCCACCAACTAAAACCAAAAATCCAAGGGCACCAAAAGGGGGGAACAAACGGACACCATGACCAACTGAACGCATAGGTAAAAATTCACCGTCACGGGAAATCTCAAAAGGGGAGTAAAAGTAAGCCGCACGAACCCTCCACAAAAACTGGGAAGAATGACTCTCAAGCACAAACCAACGCCAATTGGACATCACTCCACCACAAAACGAGGCGGATGTGGTAGAACCGAAACGGGCTGACAACGGGTGTCACACACACATCACCGTACCAACTGGGGAAATAAACAAAAAGGTGAAAAAACGTGCCGACTCTCCTAAAAAAAAACCAACGGGCAAGAGTAAGTAGCAACGTGGAACTTCAAACCACGTGGTGGAGGGCCCATGTTGGTCACTTAGGTAAGGAAGGGACCCGAAACGGTGGTACGCGCCGGGAGGTCTCCTCAACCGCCGAGGGAGGTGGCCTTGGGGGGAGGCTGAGGAACGTCAAGGTTGTCCTCAAACGCGGGGTAAAGTCGGCGACTGTTGGCAACGAAAGCCGGAGCGAGTGACGGGAAAAGTTGGTGCGAAACACGCGAGGGGGGGGGGAGGGGGTTCCAGGTATGTTGCCGGGAAAGTGGTGGTAAAAAGTGGCAGGGCGGCGGTGTCACAGGAACAATGAAATGAGCTGCCGGGGTGGGGTGACAGAAATGGGGTAATTGTGAACGCCCTCACTGCTACGCGGTCAGGCCAGATAGGCGAAAATTGACAGGGTGGATGGGCGAGGACGAGGCAAGAGGGGGTGTTACAGGATCCTAAAGTAAGGTGCATCTAAAACGGCGAAGAGCGTGGGGTCGTCAGGGTGGGGGTGACGAGTTGAAAGACAGAGCAGGGGCATGAGGGGAAAGTGACAACCCGCTAATGGGGTTGCCGCAGCCGGGGCTCAGAAGGGGAAATGGGGAAATCGGGAAACAGGGTGGAAGAGGGGTTTGGAACCAGGGTTTGGTGAGTGGAAAAAAAAAAAGTCTCGGAAGGCAGAGACAGCTACAATGAAATTGGTGGGTACTTCATCGGGAAGGGGAAGGTGGTACAAAAAAGTAGTTGTGGGGAGGGCAACGTTGGGTGGGAGGCTAGTGTTGTACGCCGCTGTTTGGTTGACGCGGGGGTGGTGAAAACTAAAATGGGTCAGCCAAAAATTGACCAAACAAGGCCTGGGGAAGAAGGGAGGCGCTGACAAAGGTGGCATGACAAAGGGGAACGACGACGATTGGATGATGTGGGGGGGGGACACAGTGGGCAGGTAACTAATTGGCAGAAAGACGTCGGATGCAGACTGGGGTGAATCAAAAAGGCGACGTTGGTGGGGAGGGGGGGTATGTAACGCTTCGGGGGGTTTAAATAAGAAAAAAGTCTGGGGGGTGTCGACTGTAGGGTATTGAACCACGGCTAATGCAGCTTAACGGTCAGTAAAGGGGGGGAACACAAGACGGCAGCTCTGTCGGCAGTAAAAACGCCGGGGGTTCCAAAAAGACTGACAAACAGTTTGAGGACAGTCGCTGACGACGATGGGGAAAAAAAGAGGGGGGAACATTGAATGATTGGAATCATAAGGTTGAAGAACTTTTGAACGACGAGCGATTAAAAACTCGGCAGGTTTTACGGGGTTGGCCTTGCGTTGGAGGGACAGACGTCTTTTGGCGCGAGGTCCGGTCACGGTGGCAGGAACGTGTTGGGGAGAAGACGCTGCGGGGGAGATCGGTGCATGGGAGCAGGGTGGGCGCCTTAAATGGAGCGCCGCTTGGTTAAACGGCGAGGGGGGGGGCATTTAAAGTGGGAAAGAAAAGAGTCCGCCGGAAAAAAAAAAAAACGTGAGTACACCCTCCATGGCCCGAGGGGAACTGTACGATCATAATGATCAAAGCAGGGCAGGCCTCTTACTAGGATGTACTAGTGGCGCCACGTAAAGAAACGGGGGAAGGGAAGGAGTGTATCATCTGATGCGAGATCCGCTTCCCCTTGCCGGCCATACGAAGGCAGCAGCGAAAAAACAAGGAAAGACTTGGGGACGACAAACGCATGAGGCTGGGAAGAGGAGGGGTTATTAGGGTGGTTGCGAATAGGGAAAAAAACAGCCACTATGAATTGGTCCACACATGGGAAGTCTTAGAGGGCGGGTTGACGCGACGGGAATAAGCCGGTAAAAGGTGCAGGTAACGGCTGGGAATAAAGCAGGTCCTTTCCACTCCTAGGGACTGAGTCAACGTGGGGGAATGGGGCCGGGCGAATCCAGACGTTCTGAAGTGAACCGATTAGCGAACGCTTCAAGTATCTCGGGCCTACAAGTAGTTGTCCCTAGAAAAATCAGACGAACAGACCGGGTTGTCGAACTAACATCGACCAAAGACCACACTCAAGGGTGTTAGAAAAAAGTTGGTTCATAGGGGAAAACGGTCCCAAGAAGAAGAGATCTCAGAGTCCATAGACAAGGGGGGAGGGTGACAGGGTACTCGCAGGCGCGCCATAAATGCTGTGAAGAGAGGCACGGGGAGCAATGTGCTTTGCAGGACTCGAAACCGGAGCAACACGGTTCCGAGGGCAAGAATTACGAATCCGTCAACCGTGACGAAGGTTGCCGGGAGATACCGGAATAAATCTGGGGCGAGTTTTCCAGGGAAACCCCCTTCGAGAAAACACGCCAAAAGCGGCGTCGGGAAGACGCGTAACGGCAACCGTCAGGTCGAAGGCGGAGGGTACAGGGCACAGGAAGAAAATCACGAAGCGTTGCCGGACGTGGAATAAATGAAGAACCTGGAATGACGTCGGGGGGAGCAGGAAAGAGCAGGGGGTGAGGGGGGAAGGTGCTTGGACAATGGTTCTTCCTTGCCGAGAAAATTGATGCAAACCAGAGCCGCGAGTGCATGAAACGGGAGAAGGGAAAATGACGCGGTAGGTTCGAGAAAATGGTGAACACTGAAATGAAAAGATGAAATGTCAGTCCTGACCCGTGATATCAAAAGTCCAAAAAAACCGCAGTCAACCGCGTTTCTAAAAAGAAGACAGGGGAGAGGCTCAAGGAGGGAGGGGGAAAAAAGCATCCGATGAAGCACCACTCTACCGAGGCCCACAGCAAACGGTAGAAGATGTTAGAGCAGAAAAAAATCAGGTATGGACTTCGGGAAACTGGAGGGAGGAGGGTAGGGAGAAACAGTAGGGGAGCCGGGGAGGAGTTACGTGGAAAGATTCTGTTGGGAAAGTATCTGTGTCCAGAATAGGGCATTTCGTTCTTGGGCGGGGGAATCGTTTGCATAATGGCCACATCTTACGATTGGGCACCAACCCGCAGGGTCCAGCATTTGGAGATCGCTCCGCTGCACCGGGGACTGCCGATCTCAAAGGATCCGGTAAGGGGTGTCAACTAGACATCATACACGCAACTTCGCAGACACAGCCCCGCGCTAATCTAAAGAGGGGAGAGGGAGACATTAAAAAGAGCTTTGGCGAAAAACCAGGGTGTCAGGGGCAAAAAGGGTCTTGTTGGCAGATCATTGGCAGTGTCACGGAGAAAAAAGAGGGGGACAAAACACTGTCAAGAACAAGGAAAGAGGGACCAAAATAACGGTCAACGGGATTGAAAACACACGATGGAAGATTAGGGGATGCTGAAATATCGAAAATTCAGTATCCGGTTCGAGAAACCAGACCGCGTGTGTAACCAATGAAGGGGGGGGATGCGCGAGGCAGGCCCCGTTCTGACACCAAAAACACGGGGAGAGAGAAAAGATTGGTGTCGTTGTGCTGACGGGAGTCTAAAACAAGGGATGTGTCCGTGAAAAAAGGCGCAGCCGAACTTTACAAATGAGGAACTGTGAAGAATTAACGTAAAGGTTCCTTCTGGAAGGACGCGATTGAGAAGAACCAGAGAGCAAAAGAGGCGAATCTAAATGAGAAAGTGGGGGAAGGTGCTCTCCCACCAGGGTTCGGGCAGATGGAAGAAAAAATCCCGGACCCGGCAAACTTACTCGCTTTGGGGGACACTAAGATGACACCCGACAGCCTGGGATCTCTACTCAAACCACATAGTCAGGAAAAAGAAATATTAACATGGGGATCAAGGATACTAAAAACAGAACGTGTTAAGGAGAGTGTGGGGCAAAAAAGAAGAGACCCGACCGGGGAGCAAATGGGCGAAAAACCAAAGCATGCGCTCGTTGCGTTAAAAGTGAAGAGAAAGAAAGTAAATAAATGATCGAAACGGGGGGAGGTGAATTTCGTTCAAAAATGTATCGACAATCGTACAGCCCAGGGGTCTCACTGAGGTGAAGGGAAACGATGTGGGTGAGGATGGTAGGCCGGGGAAAAAAAGGGAAACAAAGTGTGGGCAGGCTGATAAATATTCCGTTGTTGACAGCAAGCCGGAACATTGAACATCGCGCCTCACTCGACTTCTGGGCACTTAAAAACCCGAGGGGAAGATCGAACGGAAAGGGGGGTGCTCGATAACACGACGAACAGGACAAAAGCCCTATCCCTTGGGTGCGCAGGACGCGAAGCGAAAGGGGACGTAAAGGAAGAAAGAGTTTAGGCGAGGTGTCCGGGGACGACCAATGAGGTTTCACCGATACCTTATGGTGAATCGGGAAAGCTCCGGGAATTGAAATAAAAATACCAGCTGAAAAGCCTCAAAAAAGAGGTGTATTCCACGCAGAGGTAAATCAGGTTAAGAGAAAAAAGAGGGGCGCCGGACGCAGCTTTCTGGGTTGTCCAGACGGAAAAATTACGGGACGTCTCCGGGGAAAAAGCCAATGACTAAATAGATGGGGGAAAAGCAATGAAGAGGAATGAGATAGGCACCAGAGTTCAGGACACTCGCCGAAAACGAGTGGGCGCATCATTCAGCTGCAACCAGAATCCTCAACGCGCAAATACAGCCTAAGGGCCGATTTCATGGCACATAAAGGGCACTAAATCTGCAGAATAAAACACTTCAAAAGGACACTCCACAGATTACGCAATGGACCGGGGGGCCACAGAATAAATACCTGATTCTCCGATGCACTCCAGCGCAAGACTAGTCCAAGGCAAGTTCGGAAGATGCAGCTTTCACGGGCATCGGGGGCTAAACCTACGGGACCAATCCGACTTCCGCGCCAAGACATCGGCAATCTGAGTGCAGGGAAATTTTTTTGGAAGGCGGACTGGCACTGGATGCGGTCAAAAGACAAAAAGAAAAAAAAAGGGACACACCGAAAGGGTGGGTCATTTTGACGCGAGAAACAGGATTCTCGAGGCACGCGGGAGTGTGTTGGCCGAAGAAAACGGGGAAGAAATGGCCATGTCAATACAATTGGCCATCCTACGAATTACACCGGAATTTTATTAAATGGTGTATTCCACTACTGAAAAGCCTCATCGGGATTTCCCGGGGGCTCAGGTACCACATTATCATCGCCTGCAGCCTTAGGAAAACGCCAGGCGCTCTGAAAGGAATGGAGTGGTTCGACAAAGTCTGCTGCGGAACTAACAACGCCTATTTTACTCTGCCAAGCAAGGTCAAGAGCATTTAGAAGGCTGGACAAGTGGACCGGCTTCCTCTTGGGAGTGGATCACTTCCCCTCATCATCCCTGGATCAGAGTAATATATAGGAGGGAGGAATCAGAACTGGAAATCCAGGGCCGTCGGAGACGTGAAAGTTCCTATGAAGGGACCGGTTTCTACCGGGACCCCACCCCAAACACGGGGGCGCCAGAAAAAAAGATTGTGGGTAGACGCGTGTTCTCGGCCAAAACTAGGGGGAAGGGGGAAAACTAAGCACACCTGGCAAGGCGATGAGCTCGGTGAATGGGACGTCGATCTCATGTCACAGACTACTTAAAAACTGCGAACCGGCATGGACCCCCGTTGCGCAATTAAACACATCGGGCAGGTTGGAAATGCTTTTAAGACAAATGAAAAGGGCCCTGAATAAAACTTAGTCTCGGTGGGGGCACAGCGGAATGCGATGTCTCGGGTAGGCTGTACCCTATGGTCGGGAGACGCTCTGACAACGAAACGCGTACAAGAACCATCGCGGCCAATATGCAGGGGAAATGGGCAGATCTTCGGAAACTGGCGGGAAAAGTACTCGGCGGCAAAGGGGAAATGGCGAATAAGCATGGCAGAAAAAAGTCGTCAACCGGAGGAGGGGAAGTCGAAAACTTCCGAAAGTAGCGTGCAGGCGGGGAGAAAGGGGCGTGCAATCTTCGTAAAAGTTAAACTCGGAAATGGGGAGAACGTAACGAGGGAGACGCAAGGATCAACGAACAGCAAAAGAAAATATACTCAAACGGGGCGCCGAAGTCCCGATCCACCAGGAGAAAAAATTGCCCACGTCAGGCATCGCAGAGCGGAACCACCAACAAAGGGGTGCCGTCCACCCCCCTAACCTGAAAAGGGTCCTAACGGAGGATCGTCTCCAACAGGAACCATAAAAAACCAGTCACACCCGGTTTTCCGACTTGGACTAATATTCGAGGAGAAAACTCCGTAGTCGACTTAAATACGGTCACAAAAAGGGGAAAAAACACCAGCTTGAAAAGCGTCACACAAATCACCGTCCAACGCATGCTCCCAGTCCAGCAAACGAGTGGTGTTTAGGACCCCTGCAAAAGAAAAAAACTTAGAAGACAGTCACAAGGGGGTGCCGTGACAAGCAAAAGAGAAATTTTAAAATACCCAGTTATCCCAAACCTACCATTCTTCGTCCAAAAAGACCGGGAAGCAAAACGCCAAAAAACCAACAAGCACACGTGCCGGGATAAAACCAAAGTCCGCTGAAGATTGCCACGGAATCTGAACCCAATAACTGATTGTAACAACACATCATCAACAAGGAGGACGATAAACCCGGAAGAAAGCAGGTTGCAGCGCCTCCTGGCGGGACAACGCATTGGGGGGGGAACTTGGCACAAAAGGGATAATGGCGCGTTTTAACCACAAAAGTCAAACGAAAAAACCCCCACAGCGGGCCTCCATGAACAAAACTGGGGTCATCTCTCTTCCGCAAAGGGAAGACAGGAGGCCCAAAGGCGAATACATGAGAACAAAGTCAAAAACGCCACCCGTTCAAGAAGGGACCACAAGACTTCGGAGGTCCGTCTATGCAACATCTTCCAAGTAACACAAGAATTAACAACTGGGGCCCAACCCTGATGGTACAAAAAAGCTAACTCTGGAAATCCCACCTTCTTCTCAATAAGGACTGGATCACGAAAAAGGGGGGTTGTCAAATGAGAGACCATGACCAAAGGCGCAGGCGTCGCACTCACAAGCAATCAAATGACCAGGGGAGCCCACAAGCGGCTCGAGGAATACACCCTTTTACACAAAGTCCAAACTAAAGGATAGTCAAAAAAACGCGGATCGTCGTTCCAAATTCACCATCAACCGTACGGAGCCAGGAACGAATCTGGGGCCTTGCCAGAGGAGGCCGACGAAAAACGTAGGCTTTCTCCACCTCAACGGTAACTCACTTTCACAAAAAGCAACCTAATGGTCATTGTGATGGGACAATAAAACATGAGGAGCCGCTCCAACTGGCAACCATTTACTGGCCAAAAACAACAATTGGCCCCCCTGAACTGCGCACTCAAACGTGTGTAGAAAAAAACGGAAAACCGTCCAGTCAAAAGAGGACGGAAATCTTTTACGTTTGAACAAAAAAAGAGGGGGGGGGGTCCTCTTCCTAACCAAAGGAAAACCCGTCAACAATGGGAAAACGGCTCCTAGACAACCAAGGTTCATCAATAAATAGGGCGGATGTGAGGAACACCAGACAGAGGGCGACCCAACTTTGGGGTGGAGTTTGCCAATCCATTACCACACCTACAGGGTCCAACAAAAGGGAAAAAGTGGTGAACGAACTGGGAAGTACG
>Ga0179593_1505147_pt1 | contig 19807 bp, 27 predicted proteins | sample CZODoug2_1_08_16_FD_185931 | JGI IMG/M metagenome (GOLD analysis project Ga0179593, IMG submission 185931) | Vadose zone soil fungal communities from Angelo Coast Range Reserve, California, USA - CZODoug2_1_08_16fungal (PacBio error correction) | ecosystem: Environmental > Terrestrial > Soil >...
CCAGCCTACAGCGGACTGCGCGAAGGATTAACGTTCCGACTGGTACGTTGATCATCAAAATCCTGGGGTCCACAAAAGTGAAAAGTTTTGTGACGGCAACGCGCGTTCATACCACATCATCAAGCGATATACAAAATCAACCAGCGATGTTCCAGGCCGTACAGGGCCCCAATAATCGCCCGGGGAAGAATATAAAGGTGCCCCCAGCCCTTTGTGTGAAGGGGGAACAAAATACGCTTCTCTCCGGAGGGAATAAAAGCTCGATCTAAGCGTTGGCTGGCCGATGTAGAAAAAAAAACTGAAGCTTACGGCTACCGGGAAACCAGACGGGAACAACTTTCTGTGTGGCTGTACAATACCCTTAAAAGGGGGGGAACTGGAGACCTTCTCGCGCAGATTATCGCCACGGCCGAGCGAGGGGGTGGACAGAGGCCGCCATTAAGCTTGATACAGGAGCAAAGAGCGCAGAGACGCCATGCGGATTCTACTTGAATGCGAAAACCGTACAAACCATTGACTATCTTCGATCGCCGCTTCCGAGCAAGGAGACTCAGAAAAAGGAGGTGCCAAAGGGCCTCATATCGTATGACAAGAGAGGGAGTTGGCGAAGAAGAATCTACTGGGGCGAGCAAATGCGAAGAGCATCACGGGGGGAGAATGGGGAGAGTGACACTGAAATGGGAGAAGCCAATTATTCATTCTCTCTCCAAACGAGGGGAATGGGGGAACAATGCGCCCCAAGTACTGGGGCACCTTTGCGAGGAAAAATGTGGGTGGAGGTCGAACGACGTCGTAAAAACTGCGATTGCGGATTCATTCCATGGAAGTCAAAGATATGCCAAGGCAACGCGAGGCATGAATCGGCTGAAAAAAGAAAAAAAAAAGGGAAGGCTTCTTCGGAGCGTCCTTTCGGTGCGAACACTGGGGGTGCCATTCGCACCCCGGAATACTAAAAAGAAAATTGTAGTGGGCAAATGCCGGTACTGGGGGGAGGTTTCGGCTCCCGACGAAAAGTCACTTGGATAAGGGAGGCGCCGGATAGGACATTAACGGGAAAAGCGTTTTGATTAAACCAAAGAGAAATGTCGCAATTGGCACGGGCCCGCGTAATAACGGTGTCATTAGGCACCTGGTACCGGAGATCAGGAACGACCTTCAAAGCGAATACCTGTTGTACGATGTCCGGAGAAACAGTCCTAAGGAGGGCGCGATTCGCTACTTTGGTGGGGCACTTAAGAATGCGGGACCTTAGAAATCGACGCGAAAAAAGGCACATGAACTCTGCCGCGAGGGCGAGCATCGTAGGACAGGTGGGTCACAGGGGCACTCAGCCTGCCGTTGATGGAAGGGATCCAAAAGTAGAAGGAAGGAGAATTTGACAATCTAACCTCTTAACTTACGAATCGAGAAAGTCGGTAAGCATCGGCAATTTGCAGGGGGGAGTGGACAACATCTGGAGGGAGACTTCAGGAGCAGGAGGATACTAACGTATAATATTCTAGGCTTTAGGGGGTAGCAAGGGGGTACGTTTACCACCTAAGGGAGGCGCGACGAACCAAACGTATCTGCCTACCAAGGAGGAAAAAAGCGGCCTGGATTTCTTTGGCGATAGACCAACCGTCGCGCGACCATCTAAAAAAAGACTAGAGAAGACTTAATCGCGAACTCAAACGGATGAGGAAAAGAATATCTATGAGTCGCCCGAGGGACAAACATAGCGCGGCCCATGGTGGGAGTTCAACTTTCTAAAGCAGTTGTTTTAGTACTGGAGAACACCGTTGGAAAAGTGTCGGATCAAAACGTACCCACCTTAGAAGAAAGAAGGGCCAAGAAGAGGGATCCGAGAAGCATGATGACCGGAGAAATCCCAGTGAACCCGGCCCAGACGGAAACTGTCCCAGATAGCTGGGGAGGAAGTAAATGTCAGAAGGGTCGGTCCTTCTAATTTGGGATCATCCATGACCGGCATGCAATGCAAACTGCTCCGTGACCAATTTCGGCACACCTAAGGAGCATAGAGCGGCGCAAAGGGGGACTGCTGCACTGTTCCAGACTGCATTATGTTGTTCTCGGATAAACTGGAGGCGGAGCCACAGACCCAAAGATTCGCAAATAATCGACCGAAGATCATGATGACGAAAAGTAGACGTAGCGTAGAGGAAAAGGCCATTCGTCTGACCGATAGCTACTGTTCCTTTTCTTAATAATGACATGCGCACATCATCACGGTAAGATCCCTGCTTCACCGTGTGATAAGTGTATGATCCCGTGCACGAATGGGTATAGCTATCTGCCGGGATCCGTAACTAAGAAGTAATGGAAGTTGAGCCACCGTGTGTCCGGTCCGGGGGCGGGGGAGCAAACAAGAAGATGGGTTCTAGGACGCGGTACGAAGAAAAAAAAAATGGGGTGTGGGTTTGGGGGAGGTTTCCGGCGGGGCCGCCTGTCGCTGCGGGGCGGCCTCGAATGGTCGCGTTGGTCAAACGAGAAAATGAAACCCGCAGCAGCGGCCGGCCAGGGAAGACCCAAAACCACAATGAGTAGCAGGTGGGTCATAGAAGAAGTTGGGTCTCATTTCCATGGGAACGAAGGGAGAAAGAAACATCGTAAGGAATGATGCAAAGTGGAAATCGACAGAAGCAGCGTTGAAAAGGAGGAATCGAAAGTATTACGCACGAGCGCTGAGTGCCCGATTGTCATGTGGAAAAGAAGCTATGGCCGTCGGAAACATGCTCAAAAGGGGTCGGGCGAGAGAGAGAGGAGGGGGGGTTTGAAGGAGGTTCCTCCCGAAGGATCTGCGAAGAGAGAATACTGTGTTTACGCGGGGCCAACAATCTGTTACCCGCGAATCCGGCAAGGAGAACGACGTTACGCAACGTGAAGGTTATGCTGCTGGTACATCCACCAGTCAATCCGTTACCACCGATTTTACTTTGGACGGGAGGAAGGATACGCATCGGGCCGTGTCCCAGGGGCATTTTGGGAGGGACGGAGGGGACTTAAGGGAGGTATTGGATCCGGCGAGGCAGAAGAGTGGCAGGAGGGAGCTTTGGGGTGGGGCAGCCGTATTACGTTCCATCACCGGAAGAACTCCAAGGTACCTTCAACGGGCAAACAGAGGGTGGGTGGGGGATATCAGGAACTCTCGCGAAAAAACCGTCAAACCAAAAGCAGCGTGCATTCCGCACTATTGGTCCATCTGTTCTTAAAAGAGGAAAAGAAAATCTGCGGCACCCGCGCCATTTTGTGACGCGGCGGGACTTGGAGGAGAGTTAGATCTCGAAAAAAACAGTTGAGAAGGATAAAATAAACAAGCGACCGCGGCACAAGAAGGGGACCAACTTTCCGATGGTACGCAAGGGAGCAGCAAATCAATCGCAGACAGATAAAGACGGCACGGGGAAAACGCGACTGCTCATTAAAGAAAATCACCTGCCATCGAGGGGAATCCCGTTGAAGCGCAGGTGATGGAACGGAAGAAGGAGACTCATCCCTCTCATTTTGAAGAGATGACCCAACTCTCTTCGGCAAGCTGTGCTCGCCAGGCTGGAAGCATCTCTATCTCGGCAGCGGTAAAGGTATTCCGCAGCCAGGGGCGGACGGGACCGATGCCGAATTACCGGAGCGACCATAAAAGCGAAAGTGGGCCAAAGGGAAGGGGTGGGCTTGGGATGAATTCCAAAACGCTGACACGTGGGGGTTCTATCGTCCCGGAAGGAGGACGGGATTTCAGATCTGTTTGTCAAGACGGCGGAAAGATCAGGGAACAACACTGCTGTAAGAGACACGCTCGCTTGACGGGAGAGACCTTGAGTCCCTCCCACCCTAAACCTTCTCGATCTCCGAACCGCTTTCCGAGCATGTTTCAACGGGAAAAAGAAGCAAGGATGACACGGGGAAAAAATCCGGCATCTTTTAGAAAAAAGTCTGTTGGCAGACTTGAAAGCAGAAACAAAAGGGGGAAAAGCGATCGCCCTTTCCCCCTTCGTACGAGGGGGCACTAGAGGCGATCATCCTTACTATTCGTTGAGTCGGGCAAAAAGGAGGAAATGGAAAAGAAGGACCAAAACTTAAAAAATGAGACACCTGTTCTCATGGTGATTGTGGTGTTGGGGGGGCGATCGATTCATGAGGACGCAGGACGAGCGTGAAGACTTGGACAGCGATCAGCCGGACCAGGCAGGAAGAAGCGGGTCATTCGTAAACACGCAGAAAAGAAAGTCTTCTACTAAATGGCTTCGGTTCATAAATGGAAAGTCGATTAGGATTCATCACCGACCGGACTAAGACCTCCCTTGAGGAAGTCCATGGAATAGGGGTGCTAGAGGAAAACGATACATGGAAGGATATGGAGACCATGGATTCTCCGTCTATCTGCTACATTAAAAGGCAGGACGTTGTATTACCGGGGAGAGGAATGTGCGGGAGAAGCCCGAGCTATATAAGAGGGGGGTAGACATATGGACGACAGACGTCAGATCATGAAATGACCTTCAGGAGAAAACTCTAACATTTAAGGCGCGAGGAGTGAGGCTAAGAACTAATGGGAGCGCAGATGGCGAAGGACTTTGTGGGTCTGTTTCCTGCGAGCAACAGTTGATTTTAAAGCAAAGCGAATGGAATGCAGAGGGGTCTAAGCAAGTGCAGCAGCTTATGGCCGCTACTGACAGGAAGAAAGAGGATCAGAGTCGCGTTTACAAGGTGTGGAGTTTGGCAAAAACGCCTGGGAGGCTCCCAAACCTTAGAAGGGAGGCTCCGGTGACAGAGAGTTAAAGGAAGAGACGAAGAATCAGGGATTCTCACGAGAGGCATTTGCCGAGGGTGATATCGTTTAACTTTACTGCACGCGCATGCTGAATGCTCCGGAATATGAGAGAAGGATGGGCTTTCTATGTGAAGGTTGTATCCACGCTCACCCTACCTCACGGAGTTCTGGCACGAACAAAGGACTCTAACAGGTCTGGAATTTCGATAAAAACGCAAAAAAAAAAACATCTGCGAGCGCGGCGACCGAGAGATCTCACAACAAAGGAGGGAAAATAGAGGATTAAGTACTCGGTCGCCGGCGATAGCACGAGCAAAAGGGGGGTGGGCGTCAGGATTCACCCCTTGGGGAAGCCAATAGAAAAAAAAAAAAAAAAAAAAAAAGGAAAAGAAAAAAGAAAAAGAAAGACAAAAAAAGAAGAGGAAAAAAAAGAACTCTTGGGGGAGAACGCTCAGAACATGGGAAGAGGGAAAAAAACCACTCCGCTCTTGGGAAAAGAAGGGAACCTGAGCAGAAGCTGAGCGGCGGAGAAAGCGATAAGCTAAACAAGGAGGAAAAGGAGAGGAGGAACAAAGATTTCGGGAGGTGGATAGGGAGAAGATTTCATCTCGTCTAAGTGTTGGGAGCAGCCATGGACCGGCGAGAAGGGAAAATGGATCTTGGAAAAGGGTCCACAGAGGCCAAAATCTTACCTCCCTTAAACCTGCTGCACTTGGTTCACAGGCGAGCTTGAATGGGCCTCGCGGGGAGGATAAAAAGGTGCGTCAAACACCTACCCCATAGTCAGACAGAGAAACGAAGGAAAGTCGGAATTTATACTACAACCAGCGTACCTAACAGTACGGGGAAGCGGAAGTTCAGTGTACTTAGAGCCGGGTAAGGGGGAAACGGGGGGGGGGAGGAGAAACGGGCTATATCAAAGGCCAGGGACGGGCCCTGATCACAACGCCGCCTTCCGTGAATGGAGGAAGATAAGAATAAGGCACATGTGGGAGAACGGTAGGAAATTTTATAATAAGACAGACCGGACCATACAGGGCCGAAAAAAGGGGGGGGACATGTTCAAACAGAGGAGTAGTCCGGGTCGGGCGAATGGGAGCAGCTCCAAAAAAATCGAGGTAGGGTAAATGCAACAAAGGGAAGCGTACGAAGAAGGAGGGACTGCGGGTTGACGCCTGTCCTCCGCTTCCTTTGGCGGCTGATCGCGACTCTCCACGTCAACGAGGAATGAATCTGCAGACAGCGGGAAAGAAAAAGCAGGGATAGGAAAAGAAAAAAAAATCCGCCTTGTAAAAAGAGGGGGGTGATTCATAAAGTGAAGGGAGCGCATGTTTCCCCGGCGACGTTTGCTATCCGGATGATCGCCATAGTGAACTCGACCAAAGCGCGTTGCGCACAGAACGGGCGTATGACGCGCTAGGGGGCTGGGGGATGCTGGGGAAAGGAGGGAGGAGACTAAAAGCTACAGGATTAATGGCAAAAATGAAAAAGAAGCTGATGGGGGCGGGGGGAAACTCTAAATCTTTTAGAAGGTTAGGTTTGAGGTGTTGAGGACGTTGACAGTAGAATCAAAAGCCCGGACGATCGGGCTACTCAAGGGAGGGACGCTGCTCACAGTCTTATTCAGGCCTCGCTCGCCGGGCCGAGCCAATAGCCGCCGCGAGCCAGCAATGTCGCAACCTTGGGAAGGTTGGAGTAAACAGGAAAAAGGACCCGGGAAAAAGAGCTTTTTTGGGCGCATTCAGTAGCGCCGTAAACCCGTGACATTTTGACATAGAAAACCACAGGGGCTGGAAGGGTAAGTCCAAAACAAAAAAAAAAGAGATGGGGTCAGAGAACAAACCTCTCGGGCGCCGGAATTAATTCCAAGAACGTGCGATACGTGGACCTGTTACTTCCGGGCAAAAAGGGAGGATTTTGTTAGAAGACGCAGGGATGGTATTAGAAAAACGGGGGACCGTCAACAAAGAAGAGGGGGATCACCCGTGACTCGCTTTTGGAAAAAAATTTCAACAGGGCTGCGAAAGAGGGGACGTACCATTCCCTGAGGTCTGGAGGGAAAAAACCAGGGGTGGGGGGGGAAAATTGGGCGGCTAAGTATCAAAAGGGGAGGAGAAATGATACCAAAGGCCGAGCGAACAACTGGCGCGGGTGCAGACCCAAGAGGGAGTTACCGACGGGGAAAAAAAGAGTGGAGCAACGGTCACTGATTGCCCACAGAATTGTGGGAACTGAACAGAAGGGGAGGCAGGTCATATTCACGATATCCCCACCAACAGACAAAATCATTCAGCCGAATGTTGCAGGGAAGGGACGAACCGTAATCCACGGTGATGGAAGGAAGCATCGCCCCATCCACCGATCCAAAAAAGGTGGTTAAATCTCTGCAAGGAAGCGACCTTATTCTCAGCTCGATCTCGGGAAGCGGCAGGGGGTCAAAAATCCGGGCGTACGGCCCGAAGGAAAAGGAACGGGCGAAATTTAAAAATCCTTGCCAACGGATGAGGGCGGGGGAAAGAGAAAATAAAATTGCATAGCAAGAAAAACGAACGGAAGGAGAGGGCTGACCTTAAATGCCGGGAAGGAAAAGCTTAAGGGAAGACAGCTTAAATCTTACCAAGCTGCGAGAAAATCGAGGAGAGATGCAGGCTCGGGATCGAACAGTGAAGGAGCCGAAAATACCTCTAGAGGGGGAACCGCGTTCCGGACATGGGGAAAAAAAAGACCATCAGATTCTGGGCAAAACATTCATCATCTTCAGACAAGCGAAGCGAAGGTGGCGAAGCATACTGCAAAGAACAGAATGAAAAAAAAAAAAGGGAAAGGGTTCGGGCGCAAAGGTTCAGTCAAGGAAAAAGGAGGAGGAGAAGCAACGGAGGGGTAGACGTATTCTCCCCCGTCGTCCTGGGGCAGGCGAAGCAAAAAGAATGGGATCCAAAAAGCTAGAGAAAAGTTGGGTGGGGGGGGGGGGAAATCATTCCTCTTTACTGCGGCGATTCATTAAGAGTGGACCGCGGAAGAAGAGAAAAAGTAAGGAAAGGGAAAAGGATTGAGCCGGCAGTAACCGCATAAAAGGAAAAGGACGTAACAATTGGTGTCCTACGCTATTGTTTGGCTGCGCCATTAGCAACAGGGAAACAACGACTAATCAAAGTCAAATGCCGGGGCGGTAGGGTCGAGACCGGCTTACGGGGATACGTCTATACGCTACCTTATTCGCCTTAGCTAGATCGACATTAACGGTGGGCAGGAGGGGGAAGGGGCGGGGGCAAAAGGAGGGAGGGTGGAAAAAGGAAAATTGTCTACCAGTCCCGGTCAGCGATCAGGAAAGGACTCCGCTAAACTACCTTGAAGGGGAAGCTAGAGAAAAAAAAGGAAGAAATCAAAGGCGCGGGAGGGATGGGGCGAATCTTTGCTGCCTTTCCGTCAGAGATGCCCACAAAAAACATCATGACCTCGAAAGTCGACAGGGGGCAAAGGGGGTCGGAAAAAGGCCGAATAATCAAGAGATCGTTTGTGAGGGCACGAAGGGACACCCTCATCCTACCTCCGAAAAACTCCAAAAAGGAGAAAATTGAAGTGAAAAGGGGAAAGAGACAATGGCAATCGCAGAAAGAAAGCAAGGAAGGAAGTCAGTTCCGAAGTGTTGGAGGTTAACATCGGGGGGTTGAAGAAGGGAAGGAGGAAACGTATTCTCAATCTTGGACCGGCACTTTATGAAAACGACACAGTTGGTGGATGGGACGACGGCAGGATCCAACGGGGGGGAAGACTTCAGAACAAAATAATCCCCATATTAACTTTATTTTCTTTCGATAAGAAAAAAAAAAGCCATGGCGGCGAAATCGGATCTGGAGGCGACCGATGGATCAGAAAAACCAAAGGATAGGAGAGATTATCGTCTAGATGCAGCAGGGCGCCCATTGTGTTGGCGTGAGGAACCCCCACAGAAAACAAAAAAAAAGAAAAATATCCCAGGGTCCCTTTGGGGGAAAAGCGCCGGGGGGCGTCGCAGCATCCAGTGATAGCAAACTTACACACCTGGCGAAGTCACCGGCCTGTTTCAAAGAATAGGGAGGAGCGGGAAAAAATAAAGTTCAACGAGTGGACAAAGAAAAAGGAGGCAAAACGTACTTGCCCGCAAGAGAGCTGAGAGTCTGAAGTGGAAGAGGGGGGGGAATACACTGACCCTTAGGGCATAAAAAAAAAGGCAGGCGGAAGGTGGAAAAAAAAGGATTACACCGTTTCCGACGATTCTCATCTGAATAAACGCCAGGTAGCTGGGCAACCAGGCAAGGGTTAAGAAGGCTTGCAGCATAATGGAAGAAGACAAAAAACAAAAATAAGGCGAAAAAGGAAGATGGGGCACAAAATCTGAAGGTAGACGAAAAACGAACAGAAAAAGGGATCGGGTAGCGGAAGTCGTTAAGTCGCTGGAAAAAGGGGGAAGGGGCGCAACGGGAGGGGTCGAAAACGGGTCAACAGGAGGCAGGAAAGGGGAAGGGGCAGTCTCACAATCACGGGTTAAACAACACCGAAAATGCCTGACGGTAGGAGAGATCCTAAGGGGGAACCTCAAGTTAAAGAAGTCACGATGGGATTCCGAAGGACGGCAATAAAAAGGAAGGGAAAAGGGGGCAGTTGAAAAGAAAGAAGTAAGGGGATAAAAAAAAAAAAAAGGGTGGCAGCTAACCAAAACCAATCAGCAGGCGGTCTTACGAAACAGAACTCGTGTGGGGGGGGGGGGGGGGATTGGGGGGGGGGGGAGTGGGAGAGGGGGGGGGGGAAATTCAGGAAGGAAGTCTTTTGATTGTCATTGCCGGCTCTGCCGCTGCAAACGGGCCGGACTCGGGCCTTTCGCGAACTCTTGAAGAGCAGGTCAAGAAAAAAAAAAAACAGCGGGACCACGAGAGAGAGCAAAGAAAAACCCACCCTGCCGGGGAGGGGAAAAATGGGGAGGGGATCAAGCAAAAAGAAATGGTTTCAAAATGCCGACGGCTAGACTCCTTAATTATTACTCGACACGAATGCAAAAAAAAATGGGAGTCCTTTAGGAGAGGGAGGAAAGAAGTTGTGAACGCGGGAACTGGGGAGACGAAGGTGGAAACCAGAAGGAAAGCAGGAGTAGGGAGAATTCAAATCGGTTTCTGAAGAGAGGTAGGTTTTCGTGTGGGAGGAAACTTCAAGTCGCCGAATAGAGAGCCTAAAATATATAGGAAGAAAAAGCGCTGGGTACCGGGGAAAGGGGGAGGGGAGGAAAAACAAAAAAAATGAGGAAAGAAATACAGCTATCGGGGTCCGAGCAAGGAAGGAAGGGATGAAGGTCAGCTGGATCTCAAAAATGTAAAAGGGGGGGACTGCGGACAAAAAAAAAGGTTTTCCTAATGGTGGACTGGGGCAGAAAGTCGGGAATCGTGAATAGCCCCGAGGTTGTTGAAAAAGAAAAAAAAAACATCGCCACACGGAGCACAGAAAGGTGGGCCAGTAACAAAGAAGGGGGCAGAGAGGTGGTCATATCTAATTCTCCCGGCGCGTCGCTGGGCCGCCGATTAGTCCATCAACCGTGCCGTAGGGTAAGGTACTGCCGGACATAAGCCAGTTATGGGGGGAGGTAAAAAAAAGGAAAGGGGAAAGCGCGGGTGCCGGTCAAACAACGCAGTGCATTGACGCGCGATGTGAGCGCTCCCAGCTGGTACGGGTAACAAAGGAGGACGAGCTTGGTCTAAAACCGACAGGTGGGGGAAAATCAGGGAAAACTTGGAGTATCATCAACACAAGAACAGGAGAAGGTAACATATATTAAGGGCCCGGGCGCGACACCGGGCGAGGGGGACAGGACAAAAGTGATTTCCGACTACACCTAGAAGACCAGGAAACAAGAGAAAGGGGGGGGCAACAGAGGTTGGACGGCAACGGGAAAGGAGAGGAAAGAAAGGCCATCGAATTCGAAATCATTCCTCAGCCTTTGCCCGGAAGTACCTGTACCCCCAAAAAAAAACAACAAAAAAAAAAACCATCGCACGGTAACGTCGAAAAAGAACAAGCCGCAACGCCAAAAAAGGTTGGAGGAGAAAAAAAAAGATCAAGCAGCCATGAAACAAGACGAAAATAGGGTCAAGGGGGCGGCGATGCAGCTCAGGGCTGCCGGCTGAAGAACAATTGACCGATTACCGGGGGCCCAAGGGAAAACGAACGTGTGAAGATTTACTTGGGGGCTGGGGAAAAAATACATCACAGGTTGAAGAGAAAAGAGAACGTGGCCAGAGGAGAGTGCCTTCCTAGCGCTGGGGAATCAAAAGAGGTGGGGGACGGGACATCGGAAAAATCTCGGGAAAGGAGAGGCGGGAAAGGAAATTGTCAGAGCAAAATGACGGGAGACCTGAAAAGGCCTGGAAGAAAAAACAGAAAAAACCTTCTCATATGGAACCGATTTCAGAGCATGGGTGTAAGGAAGCAAGAAAACACTTAATACTGCCAAGAAAGCAGACTTTTAAAAACGGGAAGGGGGGGGGTACGTACTTCAGAAAAAAGACAGAATGAGAGAGGAAAGAAGGTAGGGCTTGGGAAAAGAGAAGGAGAGTCAGAGTTAAAGTCGTCCTCTCCAAGTCGTCAAGGGTGGGAAAGAGCCAAAATAATAGACAGGAATTAACACCGGAAGGGAACAAGAGGGTGGGGGTATGGGAGGAGAGGTAACGCTTGGATGAAGAAAGAATTCTCGTGGTGACAAGCTGAAGGGCGATCTAAAAAAGTCGTCAAAGGAGGCAAGAAGCAGGGCGGCCCAGAGGAAGGAGTCACTGCTTGATTGCAGTCCTGGGGTCGGTTTCCTACCGCAAAGCTGATTGGTGGGAACCAAATCCCATATCACAGGGGGGGGGGGGGAAGCCCCCTGGGGGAAAAGACATGGAAGGGAATAGTCTGTTTTCGGCCTCCCGGCTTAAATACCATGAGTGTGAGAATTGACTAACAAAGAAATGACGTCCAAGGGGGGAAAGGATCTAAGGGAAAAATGAAGAGGGGGTTTGGGAGTAAAAAAAAGCTGTTCAATAACGGGCCCGAGCTAGAAACGAAACGGTTGGCGCCGGAAAGGGGGTTCTCAGAGATCAGGAATGACCTTAATCTAAAACCTCTAGATGTTTAGCTCGGCTTTCGTATAAGAACATCTTCGGAGTGCATCTGGTGGAAAAAGCGTGGGGGGGGGGGGGTGCCGTGGGGGGGAGCGACAACATTTTTACAGAGATGCGGACCAGGCATCGAGGAGGAACAAGTTCATCAGAAAGGAGTGAAGAAAAAGGTTGCCTTCAAGGGAAAGAGTCAAAGGTGGGGGGAAAAGGGGGTAATGACAGTTGCCCCTTCACCTGCAGGTCAGATTCTCAAAAAGTAAGGAAGCAAAGACGAATATGGGATAAGCCGAAGAGAAAAAGAGGGACTTGGCCGGGAAAAAAAGGGAAGTTGCGCAGTGTTGAGACGGTTCACGCGGCTTCTCAAAGGCCCGCAGGAAGGACCGGGGATTAGAAGGAGCGGGATTCGAAAAAAGGTGGGACGTTTGGAGAAAAAAGCAACTGGGGAGAGCCCACGCGTCAGACGACCAAGGACGAAAAAACAAGGCAGGACCTGGTGAAGTTCATAAAACAAAACATGGGAGGAAAATCGAAATCAAAAAGAGACTTGAGGAAGAATCAAAAAAAAAACAACATAGGGAGGAAAAAGAAAAATCTCGTCGAAAGGCGAGAGAAGGCAAAGGAGGCGCCCAGGGGGGGTGTGGCGAGGAGAGATCCATCATTGTGTTTGAAAAATCTAACAAGAAAAAGGGGGAGGTCGAGATCATGGGAGAGGCAACGGACCCCGTAATCACGCAGAGGAATGAAAAAAGAAGAGGAAAGAAAATTCTCAGGGGAAAAAGGCCCAGAAAAAAAAAAAACGGCTGAAAAACCGCAAAGAGGATGAAGTCAGGAAGGCATATTCATATAGTCCTAGTAACTAAGATTGGGAGGAGCAAAAGGACCATCAAAGAATGGGGTCCGTGAAAATGTAAGGGAAAAAAACTTGCAGCCAGCCCAGGTAAAAAACCAGAAGCTGAGGCAATGGGTTCCGATAGCACAAGGGAGAGGGTCATCATACGGTGACGTCGAAGGAAAAGAAAAAGGATTCTCAGCGTAAGCGAAAGAAGATCGTGAAAAAAAGCCCGTACCAAACAGGGATAGTGGTAGCGGAGGGACAGTGGACGGGATGGGAACGGTGAAAAAAAAAAAAAGTTTGGGAAGAAAACGGGGAAGGTAATAGTGGAAAGACTTGGGCGCACAATCTCACGGGTATAAGAAAAACAAAAAAGTCAAGGTTGAGTCAATGGAATCTAACGAGAGGAAAATGCATTAGGAAAAGAAGGGGAGAAGAACACCGCCGTATGGAAATTGCCACCTCAAGGGGACGGAAGTCCCTGGGTCGGTGCAGGGGAGCCGAGAAAAACCAAAACAGTCTTCACAAGGAGGAAGGGTAGGGACAGTGACTGGTAGGGAGTTTACTTCGCCTTAACCGGAACGCGGCAGAGCTACGAGGACCAAAGACGGTCAAATGGAATAAGAAAACGTTTAGAAGAGAGGGGATAAAAGACACCAGACAACCAAGAAAAAGGCAGGGCCTGCAGTCGAAAGTTGAAGACGGGTGCTCAATGTTGGCCAAAAGGGACGACAGTGGAACGAAAATCTAAGGATTCAAAAAAAAAAGGAACGCACCCCAAAAAAAGGAGAGAGAAAGATTATGCTGAGGAAGAGGAAATGAGGCTTGCCAAGAGGATCGGACTTAAACTGAAAGTGGAAGCAGAGTAGTCCGGAAACAGGCTCTGAAAGCGTGAAGGTAGAGTTGTAAAGGGTGGGGAGAAAGAAAAGAAAAAAACTGAGAGAAATAAACGATAATGTCGCAAAACGACAGGTCTTAGGGAGTGACGCTGGCGACAACAGAGATTAGGAACCCGCATCACTGAAAGCAGTAAAGGGGAAAAAATTAGTAAGGTTGGGCATGAGGAAAAAAAAAAATAATCCTTGGGGCAAAGAAAAACGGTCTCTGACCTTTGGAAGTTAACGGGAAAAAAGAGAGACGAACGGGACAAAAAGAGGGAATTGGGAACGGCCAAGGCGGAAAGGAGAGTGAGGGAAAGCCCGAAGCAGGATGCAAGAGATCGTTTCATATAAGTCAACAGTTGGAACGGAGAAAGGGGGGGGGGGGGAGCCGGGATTAAGTGCACCGGGAGGAAGGGGGAAGACGGATTCCTGAAAAGACTGGACCGATAAAAAAAAGGGGAATGGGGGGTACAAAAATCCGTGCAAACCACGAAGGACGCGTTGATCGGAGATAAAAAGGGGTGAGGGAACTCGAGTATGGAAGAACAAGCGCAGTGGGGAAAAAAAGGACCCTTAAAGTAGAGATAACAAAACAAAAACAGTAGTCTGGGCTCCGCCGCAAAGGGCCGACCGCTGGAAAAAAGGGGACGGGGGGGGACGAAAAAACATTATCCGAGGAAAGGGACACGCTCAAAAAAAAAGCGGGGTGGGTGAAAAAAAAGAGAGGGATTGTCAAATTCCGCGGATGAAATCAGAACAAGATGTTCATGCCGGTGCCCCTGAAGTACGGCCCGAGAATTATAAAAAAAGAAAAACAAAAACCCACAAGAAAGAGCAAAGGTTGTATATAAGGGAAAATGACCTCAAAAAAAGATGTTTAACGCCGTGCTGCAGAGGCAAGAAATCTAGGGGAGCTTTGAAGAAAAAAACAGGTAAAGGGTAGAGTAAGGAAATAACGAAGGAAGCAAAAAAGTGAAAGATAAGTTTTGCATGTGGGTGGAAAGGTAAAAAAGGAATACCTTCCAAATTTGAAAAAAGGAAGACAAGCTGACCGCAAAGAATATATTAAAGCGGAAAAAGAAGGGGGGGGACGAAGGGGTTGGGAAGGATGATTGCAGCGTAAAGAACCGGTACCAGAAGCTTGGAAGCGAGGTCCAGATGCATAAGATCGGAGAGGAACATAAGAGACCAAAAAGGAGAGGAAGTCTTATAAAATAAGCTTCCGATCTGGGCCCGACGCCACAGCACTGGACTGGCGGAAGGGGGCAATTAGTCCAGAAAAAGTGAGGGGGAAAAAAAGGGAGGAGAAACGGGGACCCATCAAGCTGGCGAGGGTCGGGACAACGCGCCTTCGAAAGGAGGAAACTGAGTGGGGGCGAGAAAAATTTAGGTAAGGTCTCGAAAAACGTCGGATAAAAAACCCAAAAGAACCAACTGGGGGGAAAGGTTGGGAACTGAACAGGAAGGGGTGTTGGAATAGACCCGGCAGGGTAACGAGGGGAGGAAGTCAGCCTCGTTTGGAAACCGGTCAAGAGGGAGAAGAATAAGGCAAGGGAAAGAAGAGCAGATTCACCCCCCAGGAAAAGAATGTCAGAGGTGTCCAAAATTCGTAATCCCTGGGGGGGGACATGGTGCAGAAACACCATGCTGATGGAGAAAAAAAAAAAAAAACGGAATAAGACCAAATAAGACCGGGGATGGAAGGGAAGTACGGTGCGTGCGAAAGAAAGACAATGGAAAAGGGGAAGAGGGTCTACCCTGTATTAGCGGGAAGTCTTTATAGAAAGGGCAGGCGGGAGCATGGGGGAATGCAAATAAAAGGAACACAGCTAAGATGGAACGTTAGAAACTGAACCTGTATGGTCTACAGGACATGCAGAAAGAAAGGAAATGAAGACTCAACGAATGGGGGGGATAAGATCAAAGGGAAGGAGACATTCACGATCTGGTCGCTGAGTCTGGAAAATCTGGGGAGGGGGCAAAAAAACCTTTAGAAAAAAAACGGAAAAGAAGAGGCCAGGAAATTTAAATGCGCAGGGGAACGACTGAGGGACGGGAGAAAGGAAAAACGCGGGGGGGGGCAGGTGGGGAAGGCAAGGGTGGCACAAGGAACCGAAGGGTTCAGGTTCCCCCACTGGAAGGAAAGGAATCTCAGAAAGGGAGAAAGGAAACCTTGAAGAAGACGCAGAACTTTAGGCGAGCCGGAGGGAAGGGAGTTGAATGAAGTGTTGAAGGTGCCTCTTGCTGTCACAGGACCTAAAAAGGGGGAGGAGAAAAAGTGAGTAAGGTCACATCATAAAAAGGGGGGACTTGTGTAGCCACGAGCCAAACCGGGGATTCGAACGAAGGGAGTTCTGGACGAAGGGAACCGAAGTGGTGTCGGGGGAGGAACGGCAAAAAAAAGGTTCTCGCTCATCGCATTCAATCTCGCGGACGAAAGGGAAGGGAAAAAAATTAAGAGACGAGAATCACAGGGGAGAGAGGGCTCGTAACCCGAATAAAATAAGCACGCGCCCGGGGGGGAGTTGAGTATCGAAAGAAAAAGAACAGAAAAGCCGTCTGTGTCGCACCAAGACGAAAAACCGGGTGAGCGGAGCATCCAGTGGAGTGAGACAAAAAAAACACTGGGGGAAAGTCCAAAGGGTAAGAGGAATCCGCCAGGCCGGAGAAACCAGGACTGCAAGACGGAAAGGACGCTGCAGTAACCGTCCAATAGGGCTGGTGAAGGGGGAAAAGAATGAAGGGCAGGGAAATGAGCTCATTCTAATTTTACAGAAGGACCGGCAGGCTGAAAGGGGGGGGGGGCAAAAAAGGGCCCAACAACCTTTTGACCAACAAGAGAACGAAGGACTTCAGAGGACCGGCGCCAGGAAGAAAGGACAATGAGGGAGGGGGGGGAGAGAAAAAGCTAATGATTTTGGGCTATAAAGCGAGGGAGGGAAAAAAATGGGAGTACCAGGAACAAGGCGGAAGGAAAAGAAGGAGAGGGGGGGCTGGTTACTAAGAAGTAACTACCAGGGGAGGAAGTAGTGCATGATACGAGTACCGGGACGGACGACGTCAGTGAACCAAGTTTCAAGGATCTAGTGTCACGTGATGCAAATGGACGAGCAAGCCTAAAAGGGACAAGTACAAACCGGAAAGGGAGGGCTAATAATAAAGAGAAAGAGGTGGGGTCAATTATTAATTTAAAAGAAACGGCTGCGAACAACACATTAAAGGGCAGTGTCCAAAACACTCTGGGGGATTACTCTTTGGATAATGTATGAAAAAAACCAACAGAATCAAAGGGAGATAACCTACCGGGGAAAGGATTGGTCTAATAATACTCGGGTTCTGCTTTTTACGAAGGAGCTGAATCTTCCGGCCTGGCAAAGGGAAAATGTCGCTGAGGTCAAAAAGATGAGCTCATCCAGAGGGGGACCAGGGGGGCAGGTGTGCCCTACAACAAGTAGGAGAAAATGTTTCCAGGAAAGACAAGGGGTGTATAAGGACTTGTGGCTCAGAACAACCATGTTAAAGGGGGATAGAAAAACTCCGTAGGAAGGAAAATAGGGACTCACCGGGGCTCTTTTGCAATAATCTTATCAATAAAAAGAAAGTCCTGCTGGATAGGGGGGAAGAAGTTCTGAGGAGAAAAGAAGACCTGGGAGGCTGAAACACCATGGACGGCAAGGAGGGGGAGGGGAGTGAAAAAGAGGAACGGTTCAGAGATAGAGGGGGTTCGTGCAAAGTCAAGAATCCTAAAGGGCAGAGACGCGAGGGAAGCTGGAGCGGATCAACTTGCTGGGACCGACAGGGCTCATGAAATGAAAAAAAAAAGGCCGAAGACGCAATGAAAGAAAGGGCAGCAGGGTGAGACGAAAATTGAAGGGGGTACTGTACCAGCCACAGGGCCAACTCGAAGGGGGGGGTTGAATGGGGGGCTCTTGAATAAGCAATCCTAAAAAGCCCACCGAGTCAGCACATACACCAGTAAGGGGAAAAAATCGACTTAGTCAAGAAAGCTATGGGGGGAGAAGGAGGGGGTACATATCTATGAAGCCAAAGAAGGTGGCGCGTGACGTAACTGGGGCAAAGATGGTAGCAAAGGCGATCGAAAGGGAAGTCAAGGCAAAGGAAAAAAGAGAGATGGGGATTTGGAACAGGGACTGGGGAGAAGGGCGTGCCGTAAAACAACGCAGCTGGGCAAGCAATGGAAGAAGGGGGGAAACGCGTCCACATATCAAACAGTCCGAAAGAAACGCATAAAAAAAAAACCCGGAGGGAGTGGAAGAAGAAAAAAACACAACGAGGAGGGGGAGGGGGAAAAGAAAAGAGACAAAGAACGCAGACCAGGAAAAACGCGGACCAAGGGTACTAGGGGAAAAAAAAAGCGATCGAGGGAGGAAGGGATTTACCCCACCTGCTGGGTGTTGACGGCACAAAGCGAGGTCAATACCATTCCCATAGTCACAAAAGACACTCCAGCAGGATTGCCGGTAAAATGGTAATGGGAAAAAAGGAAGAGGGGGAAAAGGGAAGGGAAAGGAGCCGGCTCAAAAACGACCGAAAAAGGTTTAGGGGAAAAACATCTCTGCAAATTTTGAGAGCAGGAGAAAACGCACCGGCGAAAAGGGGAAAAACCGAAGGTCATAAGACAAAAGGGGCTGCAGGGAGAGGAAAGAGGGAAAAAGCGAATTAAACGGTAAAAACTAGACTTTTTGGAAAAAAAAAAGGGGGACGGTGGGGGAGGACAGAGAAGACCAAAAGGGGGGAGATGTAAGTTCAAAACGCAGTCCTAAAAAAAAGCACGGAAGAGGGGGAAGTGGTCGGGAAAATGGTTTGGCCTCTCAAAGCTAAAAGCAGCTGGAGACACTCCATAATGGCAAGGAAGAGGCAGTAAATCGAATAGATAAAAGATTAAAATCTCGAGAGTAAATCTGGAAGGATCGCCGAATACAATCAGCTGCTTGAACGAAACCGGGAACACGAAAAGAAGAAAGGGAAAAACAAGACCTAAGGTATATAAAAAGGGAAACAGCCGAGGTAGAGATAGCCAGAACTCTCCTTGAAAGGGAAGATGGAGAGCAGAATTAGGATTCGGTCTCGGCAGTATTAAGGGGGAAAAGCGAAAACAGGAAGGGCTAAAAGGGGTTAATAAAAGTAAGCCAGGAGAAAAAAAGGGGGTTTTGGGTAGAGAGAATCCAGACTTAGTAACTAGTCGGGGAAGGATTCAGGCCTCAGGGGTGGGGAATACCGGGGAAGATTAGCTAGAAGGTCAAAGGCAACGGAAGGAAAAAAGAGGACCCCCCAAAAGGGGGAAAAGAAAGTCAGGACTCAACTGGATGGTTCGGTGGAACGGACCAGGGATGAGGGGGGGGGGTTTATGCGTCTAAAAGACGCACCCCGGACTAAACCCGGAGCAATTACGAAGCGGGGGGGGAGGGGAAAAGCTTTAAACATTCGGAAGAAGGGCGGTCAGGATGAGGGACCTGAGGAGAGCTCTTAGTCAGGAAGATTGTAAATTAGAAAAATGAAGGGGAAGGGCCCTCGAGAGAAGATTTCGGAAACTAAAAGGCCGAAAAAGTCCGCGTAAGAAGACAACCTTAGGGGGAAAAAAAAACAAAACCAAGGTGTGAGTCAAGGACGGGACGGTTCTTAGAGGGGGAGGCTCTGGAGAAAGGAGGGGGGGACTGGCTAGAGGGGGGGGGTCTTTGTGCCTAATGGTTATATCAGAGGGAGAAGGAGGAAAAAAAAAATGGAGAGGTCCAAACACTTGCCGCCAGGCGTAGAAAGAGGGGCAGCAAGGAAAAAGAAAGTATTCGAGGGTGGGAAAATAAGGGGACCCACGAGCATTTGGGGGAAAAACAATGACCTCCTGCCGGGGTCAGTCCCAAAATGTAATGAAGAAAAAAAAGGAAAAAAGATATACAGAAGTGAAAGTAAGAACGCTGAAGCCTGGGCGTGGCAAGGACAGAAGAGTCCCTTTTTCAGGACGGGTGTGTTCAGAAAGGGGTGGACTGAAAAGACGAGAACGGGATGGAACTGAGAGGGAGGTTCCCAAGGATTAGAAACAAAAAATTTTGGGGGAAGGGGGGGAGAACGAAAACCTATGAGAGACAAGAACTGGAAAGCTGCGACAGACAACCAGGAGAAAGGAAATGGGATTTTTCGCGGACACAGAAAAGAGACATGAGGGGAAGAGCTGACTGAGACCTCGACTGGA
>Ga0179593_1666843_pt1 | contig 19807 bp, 17 predicted proteins | sample CZODoug2_1_08_16_FD_185931 | JGI IMG/M metagenome (GOLD analysis project Ga0179593, IMG submission 185931) | Vadose zone soil fungal communities from Angelo Coast Range Reserve, California, USA - CZODoug2_1_08_16fungal (PacBio error correction) | ecosystem: Environmental > Terrestrial > Soil >...
CCGAAGAGACGCTATCCTGGAGCAAATGCTTTGCAATCTCAAGAAATGGACCGGAGGTCTTCGGTGGAGAGGGGCCTAATCATGGCCTTTAAGGGGAAAGGAATTATGGAAGCGTTGAGTAGAAAAAAGGCAAAAACATAGGAAAATAAGGTAACTCGCCAATACAGTCCAATCAGAGAAGTGGGTGCGGACCCTCCCGTCCGGTCAATGGGGCAGGAAGGTATTTTATCGCTCTAACCTTCAGGATGGAAAAGGTTCAAGTCAAGGGGGGAAGTAGACCGTAAATTCCATAAGCAGCCTGACAAGAGTATAAGGACAAGATAGCGCGGGGGGGCGGTATATCCCAGTTGCCCCTTCGTTCAAGGAAGAACTTAGGAGCAGATGGGAATTGCCGTCAGGGGGGGGGGGTCAGGCGCACACAAGGCGAAGAGCAAGCAAGTCAGCTCGTGACACTTGTTCCGATGCCACATTCTGCAAAGAACCACCGGTATGCGCAGCGGGAAAAATGTTTTGGACTGCCCTATCTGCGCGGTTTCGAGGAGGCAGGATTGGAAAAGAAAAAGGAGCTCTCACCAACACAACGAGGATTGAGGGGAAATAAGGGGGAGGGCCGGGAACGTCGAAACAAGCGCGGAGTCTAGCGCAGGTACCGGCACCTGGGGGTCAATGAAAATAGGGCGCGTCAAAGCGCTTGCAACATTGTCATCGAAACCTTAAGAAGTCACAGGTTGGAAGACGTTCTCAGAAAGACCTGCAGAAAAACTAAAAGGAAAGGGGCCAAGAGCGAATCTATGCCGCTGGCTACAATCAGACCAAGGGGAAAAAGGGGCGCAAGAGGAAACCGAAACAGAACGACCTGACTCTGGGAGATGCTTTGGGGGAGGACAATGAATTAATATAAAAGACCCAAAAAAACAAAAACTCCCCACAAGCGAAAAAAGAAGTAAAAAGCAGTCTCTGAAAGGGAGAGGGGAAGGATGCACCTGCTTACACGGAGAAAGCACTTCCGTCTTAAGGGGGGAAGTATTCGAAACCAGAAGCGATCAGGGAAACCTATAAATTGGGGAATTCTAATACAAGGCTAGAGACGCAAGGAAATTCCTGGAAATCAGACGGAGATGCCAAAAGCACTGGAGGAAGTGCTTAAAAGGGACCGTTAATTCGGAGAGTATCCAGAAGATACCGCTGAACCTTGAAATTTTGAATTGTGGAAAGAACACTGCAAGGGCGACTTTGCAACTCTGCCGCGGATGAAATATCTCCTAAAGACCGATACGGACGAGCAGGGGAGGGAGAGAAGCTAACGAGGGAAGGGCAATGGGTAGGAATCCGTGGAAGACGGGAAGACTCAAGGGGATTCCCCCATGGAGGTTCCTCGGGAGGAATATCGTCCACCGGAACACCTTCAAAGGGGGTTCGGTATTGGTGACTCTCTCGGAAATACAAAAAACAGGGGAAAACATGGGCAAACGGAGCAATGACCGAAAGTCCCATCGGTTCTTGAGTTTTGCATTCGAATAGGTGTAGGTTGGTGAGGTATGTCGTACACCCAGTTGAAGTAGTAGTCCTACATCAGGATTGAGGTCGCCACGCTCGATGGAGTGAGGCGGGGAGTGCTTAAGGGGGATGATTGATCCTCCGAGGTGCGGACGGGGGAATGAAGGCGTGGAGGAGGGGGTCCGGCGCGGAGAATGTCTGCTCAGTTTCTGGAAAAACGGGGGAAAAAAGAAAAGAGGAGGGGAACCACGGCCCTGGTGCTCGGACAAATGCAGCAGGGCAACGGCTGAGCAGCGGGACCGTGATACGATGGAGGGGGAGGAATACTAGGGACCTATTTAGCAAAAAAGGACATGGATGAAAAACTAATGGAAGTGAGGATATCGGGAAGGGACAGGAGGAGGAAACTAAAAACCATTGGAAGTTCACCTCAAACGTTGAGAGAGAGCAGAACGAACGGGGGGAAAGATGGGCTGAGTCGAGAAACGTATTGTATTCTGACTGTCTATACATGACAGAAACTGGGGGGGGGTGAAGGGGAGGGGGGTGTGTTCACTCGTCGTCAATTCAAGCGTGATTTCTCTTACTGAGATGGTGGGAGAGTTAGCGCCCTTGCAGGGGAACGGGAGGAACAAATTTGAAAGAAAATTAGGCAGTTTCCGGGGTAAACCGCGAGGGGTTCACGTAGGCAATCTTCGGGAAGGAAAAAAAAAATCTGACTTGAGAAGGAAATAAAAAAAGGGGAAATTTGCTCAAAGGGGGGGGGAAGTGTCACATCATGAGGGAAGAAAAGGCACTCGTAGGTTGCTCCAAGGGTTTACTGAAGAAAGGTGCTCTGGAACGTTATAGTCTCGAAAGGGGAAAGAAGCTAGAAAGAAAGTAAGGAACTATTACATCGAGGAGGACGGCGAGTTAGAGGGGGGGGGGACGTCTATAATCTGGACAGTTTAAGTCAGGAAAAAAGTCTCATTGCGCAGGGAAAAACGCAAAGTGGAGACGCTTCCGCACGTCAAGGAAAAACACTCGGAGACATTAAGTTTTTGATCCCAAGAAGCGTGTTTGGCTGATGGGGGGAAGAGAGATCAAACAAAAAAAAAAAGAGAAAAGATAGGATGCAGCAGGCAAAATACAAAAGAGAATTTCTGTGACACTAAGAAAAGAGAAAGCCTCTAAAGAGGGTAGATTGCAAGCACCTTCAAGGGGTAAGAGGAAAACGTAACGGGCGGTTTTCCAATCGAAAGGAGGGCAGACCGGGGGATTCTCCTTCAGGAAAAGGTTGGGGTCCTCTTACCCGCATCCAACAGTACGAAGCATAAAATCCTAGGGGGAGACTCGAAAGTCGAGATCATTAGCAACTTTAGGGAGAAAGAACAGAACCCTGTCACAGAAGCCAGCCAGGTTCGGAAACATTCGAAAGACTAACGCTTTGTAAGAAGGCCGCCATGAGGATCCAGTAAAAAACACAAAAAGCCCAGCAAGTTCTTCAGGAAAAAAGGAAAAAGAGCAGAAAGGAGGGTGTTGGCGGGGCTCAGAAAGAAGCTTGAACGCTTCACCAGTGCCCAACCGAGGGGTGATAAAAGTGCAACAAAAGAAAAAGGCACCGCGCGCGCGGTTATGGGAAAAGGAGACAGCAGAAGGACGATGAACATTGAAAAAGCGTCCAAGGAACAAAAGTGAACGCCAACACAGGATGGGGAGACAGAAAATATCAGTTCCTGATTGCGCTCTCGTCGAGGTTGCCATTAGCGTCTGACTAACCAGGAGAGGAAAAGGGAATCATCAGGGGGAAAAGCGAATCCCGCCAGGGACTTACCGATGCGCGCCATCGCGCAAACGAAGCAGGGCACATCCTCGTCCTGGTCATAACTTTTAACTAAGCAATTCAAATTTCCCAAGGGGCAAAGGTGGAAAAAAAAGGAGGGGAAGGTCGCTCGACGGACAGGGGGGGAGCGCAAGTAGCATTGGGGGAAAAAAAGGCATCCTTAGAGAATTAGGTACAGGAAAATAAGACCTCCTCAGCGAACCATAAAAAATACCAAAGAACCACCAGGGGCCTTATCAACATAGAAGAGGAATGAAGCAAACGCTCAGACTAAAATCAAATCAAGAAGAATCCTGGATTTAAGGACTCACGAACGCCAACCACCTGCGGGACGAATATCAGACAAAAACTACAACATGGCAGAATACAAAAAAATCATAAAAAAATAGGAGAAAATTGCTCACGCCCTGACCTGACTCATCCCGTCGAAGAAACAGTTTGCCAGGAGGGGGGCGCAGAGATACTGGACTATTCCTAGACCGAAAGCCTGGGGGAATCGCAGTCTGCAACGGAGGAAAAGAACACCACCCTTGCCACGGGGACCTTGATTATTCTCTTAACCGCGGCTTTCTTTATTCGGCTCATGAAACGAATTAAGAGGGAGCACAAAGATTCATAAAAATTGCGGTTGAGTCACTCCACAGTTTAAAGGAAGCGAGCCAAGCTTGAGCGTCTGTATCGTCGGGAAAAGGAGAATGGATAAAGCAGGTCATCAGAGGTTCGGAAGAAAGGGCCGGCTCGTCGGGGTATCGCCTTCGTAAAGTGCTTCGCCTGTCATACTTGGGTATGCGAAGCACCCATCGGATCAGAGAGGGGTGAAGTTGAGAGAAAAGAGTGAAGAGGAGAAAGTTTGTTTGTCCACATACCTCCGTCTGAGTCAACCATGTTCAAGGATCTGGAAGGAGGGGAGAAGGGGGGAAAAACAAGCCTTCGGGGAATCGTTGCGGATATGGTCGTCGAACGCGACAGATTAGGAAGGTCCAAAAAGGATCATGTACCCGCTCGCGCGTTAGACTGTCAACCTTTGGAGGGGAAGAAATAGCAGCTATTCTCCGGAGGGGGAAAGAAGAAGAAGCAGGTTTCGGTGGGTGATCAAGAAAGGCTTGCGAGGGGGAAAGCACCTCTAATCATGACAAGAGGTACGATCCCAGCGCGCAGGATGGAAAACGAAAAAGCGGATAGATTAAGGGAAAAAAAGCAAGGTGGCTGGCATGGACCACACCAGAAATCTAGCGTTTTCGGAGAGGGGGGCACAAAATATCTCGAAAAACAAACTGAAAGGAGGAGGATCGGTTTGAAACACCAAGAACCCGAGGAAACGCGAGATCTCTGGGAAAAAGAAGGGACCGGCCAAAGGAGATCATCCTACAGAAGAAAAAAAGGGGCTGAGGTCCGACGGTCGCGACAGGAAGAGACCCTCCTCAATCTATAACTTGATCTGGGTCGAACAAAAGGGGCGCGTGCTCAGACACGGCGAGCAGGAAAAAAACCAAAAAAAAAAAATACAGAGAACTTGCGAATCTGACAACGGTTGAAAAGCACTCAGAACCCTACCCATGGAAAAATTTTTTCTAGGGGATGCGTAGAAGAAAAGAAGGAAAAGGGAAAACAAAAGACCTTCGATGACAGTATCTCTGAGAGCTAGGAAGCAAGGGAAATTCCTTAGAAGGAGAAGCTAGTCTTAAGGGATTGGACTTAAACAAAAGTTATTCGGTCTGCGTTACCCTAGAGATGAATCAAAGGGGGTGACGTCGGGATACAAAAGGAGAGAGGGAAGAGAAAAAAGGCCGGAAAAAAGGTGATCGAAGGCATACACATCAACTTCGAGAAGCTAAGTTTGCCTGCCATGTATAAATAATGAAAAGAAAACGGGGCTAGCGATCAGAGCCGGATTACAGAGGTCGCCGAACGAGGGGCCTGGTGACTTCCTCGCACTTGTGGGGATCTGCTCCCCAAGACGAAGTTGTCTGAAAAACAGCAAAGTGTTGGAACGCTCGGGAAATCGGTGCTGGCTTCCGACAAGAAGGAAGAAGCCCGCGAGGGGAGATAGAATCCTTCGTGTCAATGGGGTGCGGTTCAGAAAAAAGCAGGGTACCCCATAGGGAGGGGATCTAGAGGGGTACCAAAGTCTCCGCATGCTAATCAGGATTGGAATATGGAGGGATCTCTAAGAACCTCTGTAAAATATGCTACGAAGGGGGGGATTGGGAATGGGGACTAAAGTTAAGAGTTTGGGACTGGCCAGATGGGTCAGGGGGCGGTTGTTCATCCAGTAATGAATTGCCCGCACTCTTCTTCTATGGGAGACTCTTCTTATCCTGGAATAGGGGGAGGGAGGTTCTGCGCTGGTGTAGCCGAATAGGGGGAAATTCGGGGAGACGCCAGGGAATGACCGGGTCCGCTGGCGGGCAAGACTGTGATTGCGCACCTGCATCATCACTGCAGAAGAGTAACCCGGGCTCTAGTGGGCCTTAGAATAGAGGGGAACTAGTTAAACAATTTGAAAACCGATTAAAAGGGCCAGTAGGAGGGCGCTGCGGGGGCGGGCTAGGGCGCGCGATCGTTCAACAAAGGATGAAAATGACCAATGAGAGGAAGACAGGAAAGCCATCGTCTAGAGAAAACGCGACTGGAAAAGCGCGACGTGCGAGAAAATCAAAGGAAAAATGAGAATGGATGGATTTGTTGCCTAAAACATTACAAACCGGGGGGGAAGTGATGGTGTGTTCATGGGAGCATCCTTCAGTGGAAGGGTATTTTGCCGCTAAGATTTAGCTCAACGTCTGCCACTCTCGAACGGCAATGACGGGAGGATATGAGAAGAAAGGACAAGGGGGAAAGTTTATAAAAAGGAGGAGTGGTTGGGGGGAACGGGTGAAAAAAGCTTCGGTGCATGAGGGCAAACCACTAATCGGAAAGATTCAGAGAGAAAGTTGCCGTCGATGAATGTGGTACACATGCGGACTTCGATCCACAAGGACAAGGGAAAAGAAGGGGGAAGAGGGCCGCGGCGAAAAAAGGTTAATTGGAGAGCAAAGCACTGCTCAGAAAACGTCGAAGAGTAACAAAGAGAAGGGACCTGCTAGAGGGAAAAGGGGGCGAGGAATCGACCATTGGAGGAAATCCAATAAAAAGAGCGTGGATAAGGAAGGACAACCGTGCAAGGGGAACCCGCGTTACCAACGGGCGGGACCGGAAGGGAAATTCTCCTGAACGCTGGATCGTGTGAATGTTGAGGGGGAAATCGTGAGGGTCCTGCTGCTATCAAAACAACAAAAAAGGGAGGAAGAAAGAGAGGAAGAGCACACTACACCGAAATTTCGGGAAGGAAAAGGAATTTCCGAGCCGGAGGTCAGGGGGAGGGGGTCTGCGTCTGTGGTAACGGTCGTTAGAAAGAGAAAGTCAAGAGAAGCTCTCTTGTAAGAGAGGCCGGAACTTGTCCGAGCCAAAAACTAACGGAAACCACAGACGCGCAGGACATCCCGTGTTTTGTAATCTTAAGAAAGTGTCGTCCCTTTCGGACGCTCCCACCACGTAAAAACCCAGGAAGGGGAAGGCACCCTTCTGGGAACGCGCCTCGGGGAAAAAACGCAAAGCATTAGACCGTCACATCATAAGCCCTGGGCACGTCCTTGATCGGCGGGAAGAGAATGGTCAAAGGCGGGGGGGGGCTGTTCGCTCATGCAGACTGTCAGATCAACAAGGAACAGACGCGCGGTGAATAACGGAAAGGACACCTGGCGCAGATAAGTTGGAAAAAAGCTTTTACTCAAGAGTTGAGTTGACGTGCAAAGGGCAGAAATACGAGAAAAGCTACGTGGGAGAAGAAAAAACAACGGAACGGCCAAATGGTCATGGTCCGACCCGACTAGACATCTCACTGTCCTTTCTGAAGCAATGTCCATTCTCCGCGGGAGACCAGGCACGCTGCTGATGAAAAGAATCTCCCACTGAAGAGCATGCTAAAAGCGCACGCAGCGGGCCTAAGAAGAAGCCAGTCATAGGGAAAATGTGGGGAAAGACTACCACAGCATAAAAGAAAGGCCGGAACACGGTAAGAGATCGTGTAGATGCAAGAAAGCCTTGTGGGCCGCGGACTTGGGGCAATCGCTGCACAAGGGGACAGATGCCTTCGAACAGGAAAAAGAAAGGGGCCGGAGGAAAGCAGCCAGCAGAATCCCAAAACAACCGCGAAAGAGAAGAAGCAGACAGGTGGCTCAAAAAGAGCTCAACAATAGCGCTTGCGTAATTGAATGAAAGAAGGGGACAAAACAAGGTGATTAAGGACAGAGTGACAGAAAAAAAAAAGAAAAGGGCGAATTGGAAAAAGAAAAAAGAGAGCTATTGTGATAGAAACAGGCATGACACGATGTTGGACCCAATTACTGGAGGTGGGAAAGCCTTTCCAGAACAATGTTTGCCGGACGGTTCAAAAACTGCGGATACGTGTCACAGAATATCTCCGGTAAGACTGGGAAAATGGAAAATGGGGAAGCTGACAACGGAGAACACCCCAGGAAACGGACTGAGATGAGTAATCGGAAAGCGTATTCTCGGTTCTTTTACGAACTTGTAGAACTAGCTAAAAACCTTTAAATAGAAAGTAAAAAGGGCCGGGGGAGGACGCAAATCCAACGTGGTCCGCGATAATCAGGGAAAGGGGCCGAGATGGAGGCGCCGTCTCATTTGCAAAAAGTGTCGCGTCAGGCAGGCCAAAAAAAAACCCCCCCCAAACTTAGGCAGAATTGCTTCAGGGGAGGAAGAGACATTATTGGCTGGAGCAAGCGACCGTGTAAAGGAACATAAGGAGAAATCCCTAATAAAGGGCGTCAAGAAACTAGGGCGTGTTAGGGAAATCAACCTGAAGAAGGAAGGCCGTCCGAATGGGCCCGGACCTGGAAATCAAAAAGGCAACGAAAGAGGAAGTTGCATGAAAAATCACAAAGGCAGAAGAAAGAAACCCCCCGGAAAGAGGACCGTGAAGGCTGGGCGGGGTAAGCTGCGCCTGGCCCATGATTGCCGGCGCCCGGGGAGAAGGCGGAGCTCGTTTCGTGCAACGAAAACCAATCGCCTAAAGGGAGAAGTGTGATAAAATGAAAAGAACGAAAGTGACCGCGCCAACCGGAGTTAGTCGGTATAAGGGGAGCAGTTGTCAGGTAAAAGAGCAAACCGCTCAGTGCGTGGGAGACTCTAGGGGACCCGAAAGAGTCTACGAAAAAAAAACAGCAAGGGGAAGGATGAGGAAAAGATAGAGGGTTCCGTTGAAATCAGCGAAAAGAGGAAAGAGGCAGATCGGTTAGCAAAGAGAAAGGGGTTGGGGGGGGGGGGAAAAAAACCTTGTTTTACATGATAAAAAGTGGGGCCGAAAATAACACGGCGGGGGCGAGGTCACAAACGCCAGAGGCTCACAGGGGGGAATCGAACCACCCTGTCCCAATCTGCTCTCAAAACTGGCGAGTGTGAGAGCCTTTCAGGAGGAGAAGAAGCTCCAGGGGGAGGCTCAATCTCGAACCCAAGGGCACGGGCGAAAGGCGAGAAAAACCGAGTCCCGTATATCGGTTTCGGAACGTCATTTATAATTGATAAGGGCAGGTAGAAGAAAAACCATATCGAAAAAAGGAAAGAAAAGGTGACTTCTTCGGAACACTCGATCGAAAGAAGGACTAAAATAAGGAGAATAAAGCCGGTAAAGGTGATTGGGAAAATGCGGTCGCGTTAATGATCAAGTGGAACACGGCAGCTAGATTCTCAAGGGGCCGTGAACGGAAAGCCTATCGGGAGCGATACCGAAGAATCCTCCGCGAAACACATTCGGGGGGTATCCGGAGAAAAAGGACGTATCGAGGAGAGATAAAGGAACGGCACGCGGAGCAGATTCGAGACTTTCCAAACGTTTTATGGGCTCTCACCCGTTTGGCGGGACTCGACTTTTAAAGAGACTGAGTAAGCATGCACGGCCGAAACAGACAAGTAGAAGGCCGTCGCGTTCAAGATCATCAGACCTGCCGTAAGGTTTACAAAGGGACAGAGGAACAAGGATTACCACAGGAGGGTGGGAACGAGAGAGAAATCTGCCCGTAAAAAGGCGGCGGGAAAATGGTGAGGTATTGTACAAGGAACTAAGAGCTAGAAAGAACAGGAAAATGGCAAAATGGGGCATGCCCTATCCAGCCGTAAGATGATGTCAAAAACACGCGGTCGTTTTTTCAATAAGGTTCCAAAGGTGGGGGCGGGGGGGGTGAGAGGCAGGCAGAAAGGAATGTAAAAGGAGCAAAACGGCTTGGTTGTTGACGGGAAGGAGGTTTTGAATGGCTCCTGGCCCGTTTCTGAAGGTTTCAAGCTTAACCCCTGTGGGGGAAGGAAGAGACAGTCTTGGGAGGCGGTTCGGGACTATTCAAGCTCCGGGTGCCTCGGATGTCAAGCTTCCGCTCGTATTCCCTAGACTCCACAGGGGGCATGAAACGAACTCATGCTGGGAAAAACGTTGGGACTCTAGGAAGGGCGCTCTCCGGACGATAGTCAAGCTTGGGGCACTTTATGGGGTATGAGGCGGCGTGGTAGGAGAGGGAGGAAGGAGAGGGGAAGTCCACTGCGGCGGGGGGGACTGTTACAAAACTACCCCCAATATTAGCATCATCGAGATCAGGGCTAAGGGCGGAACAGGGAGGGAATCCATCAGTAACTTGAGTATATAAAAGCAAGTGGAGACATTACCCTTTTGGGTTGAGGAAGTTCAGTTGGGGGGGTATTAACGGAGTAGGGTTAAATAGGGAGGGTGACTGTGGCGGCGTATGGGAACTTGGGAAAAGATACGGGGAAATTAGGGGGCACGACAAAGACGATGGGGAAGAAAACTAGGTCCGGGGAGTCGCGCCGTGTTGTGTTAAACAACTTTTGAAGTAAACTCCGTGAACTAAAGAAAACGTAGGCTAAGAATTAACTCCATGGAAGGGCAAGGGAGGGGATTAAAAATGGGGGAAATGGATCACATCATGAGGGACGTCCGAGTCAAAGAAAAGTTAAAGGGAAAGACTGAACAAACGTCCCGTAGAAAGGTTTTAGACTCCTCACGTTTCTCACGGTACGAATTAAAAAAGATCTATGCCTAGAAAGGTAGGACAGGGGGCGGCGAGGAGGACAAAGTTTCCCGAAGAATAAATATAGGGGACGATTGGAAAGGTTACCAATTACAACAAGGTTCTGGAAAGGGGTAAAATGAACGATAGTGTAAAAAGGCTATTGGACGGAAATCGCCAGAAATGAGCGGTAGTGATTGCGAGGGAGTCTCATAGAAAAAAAAAAAGAGGGGTGATTAAGTCTCCGAACCAGAATTCTTCGATTAACAAGGAGGACGGACACGAGAACGCAGAAAGCTGTAAAAGCATTTAAGGAGGACCGGCTTTAACTCCGGGGTAAAGTCTGTGTGCCCCGATCAGCCCTCTCTTTATGCTTAAAAGGGTTGTTAGAAACTCAGGGCCAACAGAGAACGAGGCCGGCGTGAAGTTTAATCGGGGGAGAGGAGGCTGATCAGTTTCAGTGCCGGGCGGCGCAAAAACCATCAAAGGGATACCAGCCAGTCCGGTTTCGGCACCACGGTCAAAATGAAGAGGACCTCATGATGTATCAAACGACAAATCAGCAAAGACAAAGCAAATCGGCCAAAAAAAACAGATATCCCTCTTACCTCGAACGACCTCGTGGGGTCGCGCAAGTCCACCGGAAGAGCGTGCTCACAAAGATCTAAGGGGGCGCAATGTCTCGCAAGCAGCCTACTTCAGCATGGGGGGGGCGGATACGGAGAGAGGTGAAGGGTCGTTTGGAGGGTAAGCGTCAGCACAGCGCAAAAGGGAACATTACGACGTTCCCACACACTTCCCGGCTCAATGAAAGAAATCCTCCAAGTTGTCCGGTGGGAAGGGACGAGCCGACATCGTGGAAATGTCTGCCCACTTAAGGGTTTGAACACTTAAAATAGAAAACAGGGGAAAGATCCGATCGGCGAGACCATAGGCACGAGCGCAAAAAAACGCCTTTTCGGCAATGGTGAAATAATCGGCAAGGGGGAGTCCGGCAAGAAAAAAATAGCCTAGAGACCTGGAGATGCTCTGCGGGGTTTGCGGTTTCCGGTTCAGAAAACCACAAGGACAAAAGAGAATTATCTCAACGATAGGCGACAAGGGGAAGAAGCCATTAATCCCCATCAAAAACGCCTGCTGAAACCTTTACCTAAATTCTCAAAAGACCAAAATATCCAGGACGGGCAATTCACTGATTGAAGGACTGAAAAAAAAACCGAAACCACTTGGACACATATTCCAGCAAAACGCGATTGCATGACAGCTGTCGAGGGTTGATAACTGCCATTACCTGTCGGTCAAAATAGACGTGTCAAGAAAGATTTTGGTCAAGGAAGGGTCTGGGGACGGACGTGGCCCGTATCTCGAAAAAGTCGGGGAAATAGGTTCAATCACTGGATGTCCCTCCCCACGACGAACCAGAGGGTTTTCTCAGGAAAACGTAATTGATCAGGGGGGTCTGGGGGGGAGGCGACTTCGCAGGAAGCGAGTAAAGAGGGAGCAACAACAATTGGGGCAAAAAGGGGAGCAGTGCCGGGTCTCATCGGAAAGTCGTCGAAAAATACAAACTAAAGGAGAGGAGTGAATCCTCGATCACCACGAAGATCAGGGTACTACCCGCAGTAAAAAAAATGCAAAAGGGGAGCTAGGAAGCGGCAGTTCTTCGGGGTCTCAATTCTGTTCAGGCCAGGTGGGCACATCGAGGCGAGTGTAATTCGAAGGGGACAAAGCACGGGATCATCCACTGCTTGTAAATCGCAAGATGAACTGGTGTTAGGAAAGAACACGCCGCACCGTGCACGCATAGCTCGGTTGGAAAAACCAGTGTTAGAGGTGATGGTCGTCGACCAGATCAAAAAAGTCATAATGCCGGCACCCCCGATATCCGGTACCCGGGCTAGAGGAATGGGTCGGGAGAAAGCGAAGGTCTTCGGGGTTCGAGACCGTGCGCAGAAAGTTAAAACTTCTAATCGTGGACACGAACCAGAATTCGCGATCACGCAAAAAAAATAAGACAGGGGGGGGGGGGGGGGGGGGGGGGGGGGAGAAGGGTGATTCCGGAGCCAAGCTCGGGAGGCCCACCCGGTTCAAGGAGCGCATCAAGGGGGGCTTGGCGATCTTGTGGTTAAACGAGGAGGAAAGGGAAACCGACAGAGGGGGAATAAAAGAAAGGGAAGAGGGAAGGAAAGAGAGATCGGTGAATCCCGAGAAACAAAACGCGACGCGTGAAGACAATCCCTTTTATCTCCACTCTCAAACCTGGCAGGGGGCGAGGTTTCCAGAAAGGGAAAAAAAGAACTAAAAAAAGGAAATCCTGTTCATCGATGATCGGCGTGAGGCTGAAGGCGAAAAAAAGATCAAACCCGAAACGCGAGCTCCAAGTTAGAAAGACTTTTTACTCAAGCCAGCGAAAGCAACGCCACAATCAAAGGAACGGATAGACGGGGAGTGATGAGGTGATCGGGCGGTCGAGACCCATACAGAACCATGATCTAACTCAGTTGCTATCTCGCGGAGATGGCAAAAAGGAAACCTTGCAGAACGAGGAAGAGGGGCCGGCGTAGAAAACTCTCGGGGGGAAAGATCGGGTAGAACACCCCTATTTCGGGGCCATCGGGTAGAAAACTCCTGCCTAAAAAGGAAGTAAAGGGGGGCGCAAATCACGGTCAACTGAGGAAGTCTGGAAAGGCTTTATACGCGTGAACTAAGCGAGACGGCCCAGGGGGAGGATTCATGCGCCAGCGCCTGACTTGGATTTGTCTAAACTCTAAACCTGGGGGGAAGACTCGAGAAAAAGGAGAGGGAAGGGCAACAAAGATCCGGCGCTTGCATGGAAAGAAAGTCGAGTCCCGTGGTTTGGAACAGGAACAAAGACTGTATTGAACCAAGGAGGGTCCAGTGATGCGGAATTCTCAGAAAAAAAGGGAAAAGGGGAAAAACTGGATCTGTATTGAAGCAACGGACTAAGGAATCAACAACGCCCTGTAGGTTGGTGAGCAATTGCCCTTCTATCCAAAGTTTGGTAAGTACATCGTGTCTTTTGTGGGGAGCTCCAGAAGGGGTGGGGGGTTGGAAAGTGAGTCCGGGCAGGGCCCGGCGCCACTCGGTTAGGGTGGGAGGGGAGCGTGCGTCTTACGGAAGCCTTGCCAGGTATGGTAGGACATGAGAGGGAGCGGTCGCAGAACGCGGCTTCTTCAGAAGTCTGCGCCGGGGTGGCTCAAACTGATCCGCGGTTCAGTCTCTCGAGCACCTTGAGACGAGGCAAGTAGGATATAGAGGTTATTCAAAAAAAGGGAAGAAGGGGGGAACAGGAGAGTACCTCGGTGCGCGAGGGCGCCACGGTCTAGAAGCTGATGAAGCTGTTGTTCCCAAACCGCCTCATCATCAGCGGCAGATACAAGGAGAAATGGGTATTGCCTAATGAAGGAAGACCCAATCAGAACGTGAGATGGATCGGTTGACCATCAGAGGGTGAGTCATTGGGTGCATGGCATTTCATAATGAATCTAGTGGCTTGCCATTCAACTAAAAAGGGAGCAGGGAAAATAAGGACTACCTCGACTGTGGGAGCAACTAATTGCCCGCGCAGGCGCATTTCAGGTATAAACAAGCGTGTGTTGAACGGAAAATCTGGTGCATGATAAAACCGAATCGTCTATTCGAGAAGAGGACAAAGGAACGTTGGTAGAATGGAAGGTTATTGGACGTGATCACAGGGAAAAGTCGAGCGAACAGGTCCCGGAGGGTGCTGTTGAGGGTACCTGGAGGTCTCCCCTTGCCGAACTCTCTCAGCTTCCGGAAGGGACGAGTTAACAATCGACTGATCCGGGATTCTACGTGGGGAGGAGGAGAAAATTAAAAGGAATGGAAGAAAGCCAAAAGAGAGACGCTATACCGAACCGGTTACACCTCGCCTTAAAAGGGAGGGGGACGAAAGGGGGACTGAGTAAAAAGGAAAGGGGGAAAAGGAGAAAAAGGAAAGGAACGCCAAAGTGTGTTGGGATTAAGAAACTCAACCAACAACGTGAGATTATGCCACAGGAACGATTTGAGGGAGATGAACCCAGAAAGACCACGAAGGGGACCTGCAGCATGTCCTGCGGAGCCTGTAAGGAAAACGTGTTACACCCCTGCTTTTGACTACGAGACATGGCCAACGATGACCTCTCCGAAACAAGTAACTCGGACCGGCAGAGTGAATTTTTGTAATCCGTGCTCTGTAGGAAGGATGATGCGCGCCCCCCAGACATACTTTTCGGAAGGGCACGGCCCAGCGTAACTAAGTCCCTCCTGATGGGGAACAAACCATCATCAGTAAGGCGCAACGTCCTTGCGAATTCGAGAAAACTCGCCAGGGTTTTCATGCATAAAAACATTACCAACACGCGCCCGGTAAAGTAAAGAGAAGGGCCCCCAATAGCCGGCAACAGGCATTGCAAAGTACGCGATAGTTGAAAAAGATCGTGAAGTTGAAAAAGTCGGAGGAAAAAATCAAGAAGACCGAAACCATCACCATAAACTAACAGGTGGGCGGACGAACTAGATCACGTGAAGGGGAAAGGCCTCACTTGAGGGGTTTAAAAAAGTTCGAAGCTGCTAGCTGATGAGGTGAAGGCATGGGGAACATCTCCATAAAACCTAGCCGAAGACAACGCTCCAGAGAGAAGAAAGAGCATCAGATGGGGAGAATCGGATATAAACAAGGCCTCGAGCCCGGCAAGATAACGCTAACAGTTCCGGCTTAGGACAGGTTGGTTAAACGGGCAGAAAGGGAAAGCCGCCGCTAAGGCGAGCAGCCAGAGGCATTACTCCAACAGCCCGAAAAAAAAAGGCAATATCAATCCAGAGAACCAGTAAATGAGAAATCGCTCAACCAATCAGAAGCCGCGTAGTATTCCTGAGTGCCGGAAAAAGAAAGCCACAGAGATATGCAATGCAACTGAACGAATAATGGATAAGGTAATTTCTCACCGGGGGGGAAATGACCAGGGCGGGGGAGGTAGTCAAAGAGCCTTTCAAATCAATCCAGGTGGAAGAGTCGGAGGCGGTAGACTATGATCCGTGACGGAAATCCCAAATGGACCATACTGTGTAAGCCCAACTCAACTGGTCCTAGTGATTATTCTCTGGGCCAAAATCTGACTCTGTTCTGTTCGAACGCAAGGCATCGACCCTCGAGCGAAAACCGTATTGCAGCACAAGTGGGGTGAGCCCGAAAAGGAATTGCGCAGAATCCAGGAGCCGTCATCGGAATGAACGCAGACCGCCGTCTCAAAGGGGCGCAGAAATGAACAGCAGGTTGTTCGGGTGGAAGAACGGGACCTGTTCAGTCAAACGGACGGGCGCACAAAGACGTTGTTCGTAAGGCCCCTCTAAACTCGCGGGTAACTCGCAGAAGGAAAATCGAAGATGGGGAAGGAAGCCATCACTCAGGTCTTAAGTATTTTCGGCATAACTCTCAGTCCTGTCATAAGCCCGGTAATCGGGTCCGCATATGGGGGACAGCGACAACGATAAAAATAAATGCAAGGGGGAGCCCCAAAGATCCAGGCCAACGGTCTCGCTGCGAGGCTCTCATGGAACGGAGGGGAGGAGACAAGCGCCGTATTGCGCCGTGAAGGCGAGAAAATAAGCACTCTCTGCTACCGAACAAAGCCTCGACAAGGGGTAGATTCCATTTGAAGGGCGAGTGGAACGCGCCCAAAGGACGGTATATGCAGAGGGAGAAAAGCCTCAAAGCTGGCTTGGGAAAGGGGGATCTTAGCATTCGAGGTTACGCGGAACCGACATCTCTCAAACAACAAAAAACGGGTGGGTCTTGCAATCCGCGACCTCGACCGGCCTCCCAAGCAGCTTGCGGCACCGGGTGCTGCGACGAATCGCGGTGGGCGCGTCACGCCGACTTAGGTCAAATGGAAGCCCTCCGCCCTGAGAGCCAACGCATGGGTGATTCAAAACGGAAAGGAATAGAAGTTCCAAGACGAAATAAGAGCGCCGCTTGATCTCGAGCCAGGCGCCGCTCGCACACAGACGACCCCCCGGAAAGTGGGTGAGGAAGGCAAGTAAATTGGGAGAGGGAGAAATACTAGAACATGAATTCAGGTCGTTCAAGAAGAGCTATTTTGTCCCCCCCGTTCATAGAGACAGGTCGTAATTTTAGGTAGGGGAGAACACACCTCGGGAATTCTTCTGCGTACCAACCTCTAGGATGGGTTGTAAATACACCAAGGCTTAACTCATCGGATCACCTAATCAGCTTCGGGATGGGCTGGGAATGAAGAAGAGAACGCGGAGCGAAAAGCCTCAACGCGGGTCATTCAGCCGCGTTTATTTTGACATCCAGTCAGGGGGCCTGGGTAAGCGCGAGAAAAGGTCCCGAAGGAAAGAGGAGGGCCAAAGTTCGAGAATCACCTCTAGGGCTAGGGGTCCGTTTGGAAGAAGACCTTGGAAAAGGGAGTTGGGATATCAAAATAGGAAACCACAGCTCAGTCGAAAAGTAAGGAAAACGGGCTTAGGGGGGACGGCTTCGGAAGCACCGACAACCGCAAGTCATGGGACATCTGAGTGATTCACCTTTCATGCCTCTTGGCGTTGGTAGGTCGACCGCAGGTGTGGAGGTTTTCGAGTCACCGGCCAGCAGGGGGGGGTGGCCCCGCGCCACGGACGGCTTCTAGGGTATGAGCTTTCGCGTCATATTTGAGGGGCTTGAGGGGTTGGCGAGTAATGCGCGGGGCAGCCGGACTGCGTTTCCGGACGCATGAAGACTATGGGCCGCTGGCGGGCAAACGAGCCGCGGGGCCCTTGTCTTCACAATGCAGCATTAGAGAAGGCGAGCGCGTAAAGGTGCTCGATTCAGGAGGATCCTATCAGAGGGGGAGTTCCAACAATTTTCATATTAAACAGGATGATTCGGAGCTGCTGGGGCGAGGGTCTGCGAAGTGTGAGGAACTGTTAAATGAGGGGACAAAACTATCAGCAGAGGGCAGGAGAAAAGAGAACGGGCGAAGGAAAAGATGAAGAACGTGCGAAGAACGGAAAGATTGATCGAGTCTGAAATGGAATGACACTGGGGGGGGGATGGTGGGGGGATAAACGTCATCCGTCGGCATCGGGAGGGGGGGGCCTGTTTTCTTGAGTGGGTGCACAAAAAGTGTCATAGCGGGGAAAGCAATGAGCCAGAGACGCGATTAAAACCAAGTTGGGGTGGGGGGAAGCGAAAAGCGTTGGGCATGAGCGAAAACTAAGACAGGAAGAGAAAGGGGGGGAAATGACTTCACTAACGTTTCTGTAAGCAATGGGGACTAGAAAAAACAAATGGAACCTCCTGGGGGCCGAACCTGAAATGGCGGCGTCTGAACGGGAGGGGAGGATCTCCTCACTAGGAACTATCGGCCTATCAAGCTCGTCGGAAAGGAGAAGTGGGGAATGATTATCAAGATTAAGGGGGAAAAGCAAAAAAGAGACTAAGCATTTGAAAACGGGTACCCCTCGCCTACAATTCTGTCTACCCTCCTATCTTTTAATCGGGATAAAGGAAAATTCGGTGGATTAGTGAGAGAGCTCCATCTCACCAAAAGGGGGAAAGAGAGAGATGCAGTCAAAACCCGGGAAAGGGTGGCGGCCACGAATCGAACTTACACAGCGCGAGAGAGGTCCGGCTGCCGCAGTTGAACGGCGAGGAACCGGGGTGCCCAAAAAGAAAAAAACTTCCTCTTTCACTGCAGGACTAGTTCACTCTCATTCAGGGGTAGCCGGCTCTGTCTTTAATAGGCGGAAGGGGCGTGATCAGACAGGGCGGAGAAAATCAATCCACCGGGAGGAAACTCCCCATGCGATGGACCCTTCGGGGAAGGAGCGCGACGTCCCAGAAAAATTTTCACATATCAACGAACGCATGCGCCCGAACAGGAGGGTGGTAAACAAGCCAAAGAAGATTTCGCTGGAAACAGTTGAACAACGCGCGGGGGGGAAGGAAGGCGCAACTGGAAGAAATGCAGTTAGCATTCACGTCTCAGGTACTGGATGTTTGAACTGCCAGCACAGCAGAACGATGACACAGGAAGACGGAGACCTAACAAACAAATGAAGGAAAAAATTGGTAAGGGTCGACAGGCAGTCGTGGGATGGGAGGCCTGCATGGGAGAATAGTTCCGTGCGATTCTATCACGATGATGAGGCGTAAGGGGGGGGTTCAAACTCGAACCAGGGACTGGGCCGCAAGCGAACAGCGAACGCATCCTCCACGGCCTTTTCAAGGAATACTCAGACTCCGTCTCGACAAAGGACACCCGAGACTCGAGGGAGAATGCGTTTAGAGAAAAGAAACGTTCACGCCGCGGATCGTTGGAAAGATGGACACGAGTCCGAAGCGCACGGCAAGCCAGCTATTAATCAAACCAAGCGGCCAGCATAAACATTAATTACGCAGAGACGAATCAAAGGAAGGGAGTGGAACGGCAATTCAAGTGGGGACTCAAAAAACCGCACACTCGGGCCACAAAAACGAAACACATGTCGAATGAAAGAAATACTGTGGCATTCACCGGGGGAACAAACGTTGTGAGAAGAGAATGTAAAACATAACGATCCTTTGAGGACTGTTCGCCTGCGAGAAAGTTGACCGATCAGAGAACGGGAGGGGGGAAAAGGTATGTAAAAGTCAAAACTTACTCGTGAGCGAGAGGTCTGTGCGGCCCTGCAGTGGGTGGGGGGGAACTCGCCGCAAAAAGAAGGGAAAGCAAGAGCCTTGAATGTTTGAATAGACAAGTTCGTGCAGCGTAAGCGGCGCACAAGGCTCGCGAGGAGCGCGTAAGAAGAGCGTGATATCCATGGGGGCATAGCTTTAGATCGCCGTAAAGAAGGGTATCTTCTGTAATGGTCAATTAAGCAAATATAGCCATTTGGGGTATTCGAAGGAAACATAGTAGAAAGTTTAACTCGGGAGGGAATCCTCTGAGTCGTGGGTTCGCCTCAAAGAGAATGGCCGTGGCAAACCACCTGATTCATTTCGTTTGGCATCGTGCCGGAAATGAGAAGAGCCAGGAATGGTAACATAGGGGGGGGGTCAGCAAAGACCAAGGGGGGAGAAATAATAAATGCCGTCCGCCCCGATCCGTCTGGCTGAAATGCTTGGGCGGTCGCTGGAAGTGCGAGATAGCAAACTCCGAACGTCTCTCTGTTTCTTGTAGGGCAAAGTGTGGGAGAAAAGACACTGGGGAAAAGGAGGGAAAGTTCGATTCCCATGTCTCGAAAGCGGTGGACCGCCGCCCACCGCGGTATGTTGCATCAGGGAGGAAAAGGGGGGGTTTGAAGGGCGCTCTGCGCGGTTCGTCGAATCAAAAACAAACCTAGTATTAGGAAAATGAGAGAATAGTGGAGGAAAATCCACGCATCGGAAAACGGAAATGCAGCA
>Ga0179593_1563552_pt1 | contig 19805 bp, 19 predicted proteins | sample CZODoug2_1_08_16_FD_185931 | JGI IMG/M metagenome (GOLD analysis project Ga0179593, IMG submission 185931) | Vadose zone soil fungal communities from Angelo Coast Range Reserve, California, USA - CZODoug2_1_08_16fungal (PacBio error correction) | ecosystem: Environmental > Terrestrial > Soil >...
TTGCCGCGTGGGAGAGAACTCCAAGGTAAGGTCACTAAGAGACGGTTACGCTGAGGGGTTAAACTGTTGGAAAAGGGTGAAAAAAAAAAAAAAAACCTCCCAAAAGAAATCCTAGCAATACCTCGCGACCGAAAAGCCGCACTGTTCTGATGGGATAATGGAAAAGGGGAAGTTAGACTGGGGTCCGCAAATCAAAATTGAGTCGACGGTGGCGAGGCGGAAGCAAAAATGAGGCTTGCGAGGGTAGAGCTGATATAAATGTGCTGGGGCGAGACCGCCTTGCGCACGCGCCCGGGAGCTCCGGAGGGGAAAAAAACCCTCAGCGGCCTATGGTGAGGTGAAGGGGTAGAATTCTTCGGGTGGCAGAGTCGCTATTCGCAGAAGGAATCCTCTCGCGGGGAAGAATTGGGGAAACACCAAAACCGTAACCGAAGGGGAGGTGGGTCGGTGCCGGATGACTCTCGATAAGAGAAAAGGGTCCGCGACCTCGCATGAGAGAAGAACGTGCCGAAAAGGTCACCACTTGCTCTAGAAACGAACTGATCCGGGGAATCGAGAGGAAAGGTCGCCCACAGCGCTCCAAAAGGATTCAACAGAAAGAGCTACGGCCTGAAACGAACTCAATCCTTCTATCGGTAAGAGGGGGATCCGCGCCCGCGAGTCGTTGAAAGAGGAAGACTCGCGCAGCAGCTTCACCCGAAGGGAGGAAGCAAATCTGCGACCAGAGCGACATCGTCAGCCAGTCCTCGTAGGGGGGGCTAAGATCTCTCTGAATCCGTTCATAGAGGGATATAGCGTGCCAGGAAAAGAGAAACAGCTCCTCCTCGCGTTAGCACGCTGGGAAGCTCAAGGTTCGCGACTGACTTCCACCGGAGGTTCCTTCCAATTCGGGGAGACCCATTGGGGGGGGCTTGTCGGCATTGCGATGATTAAGAAACAAACCACCAAAAAAAAAAAAAAAAAAACCACCAAAAAAAAAAACAAACACAAAAAACACCACACAAAAAAAAAAAAAAAAAAAAAACAAAACCAAAAACAAAAAAAAAAAAAAAAAAACCAACAAAAAACCACAACCCCAAAAAAAAAAAAAAAAAAAAACCAAAACCCAAAAAAAAAACCCACAAGGGAAAGAAACACGGTGGAGGAAGAAGCCTAGAAGGGCGATTCCTTAGAGAGGCCGATAGTGGGAGAAAAAGGTTCATCGCTCGGGATCGAAGCAAAGGAAAAACGTCAATCCGAGAGGAGGCGCGTTGACTGGAACGTGGATACCGAATAAAGCAAGAGGCGTAACGATAGGTCATCGGCCGATGCGAGTTGCACGCCCCGTCAGGTGCTTCCGGCCATTATGTAAGAAATAAAGAGGGAGGAAGTATCGAAACTATTCTTAAAGGGAAGGGGCGCGATGGGAAATGGTAGAAAGGGACCTGGGGAATGTATTGCTAGTAGGCACGTATCGTCTAACTCCAGCAAAGGCAACTTCGAAACGGTGTATCCAGCCCAGGGAAAGGGGCCATAATGAGAGCAAAAACAAAGGGATGCTCGAAGGGGGCCAGTCGGGGGGTATGTCGTAATGAGGGAAAACCCATTCTTCGAAGCACTCATGGATAGCTCACCCATCGCCGGAACGTAAAATCATAGACTACCTCGGTCACCTTGTTCGGGCCCGGGAGGAAAGAAGGGAAAAAAGGCTCGGCGATCGGAAAAAAGCGCGGGAAGGAAAAGGGCATCGTCGACGGTCATCTGAAATTGGTTGCCATCATAACGAGTAAGCTAGGTCAGGAAGACTTTCCTGAGACCGCCCTCCACAGAAAAGGAAAAAGGGACGTTGTTGAGCTCAAGCCACAGAGACCTCTACAAAAAAAACTCCTAACCCTGAACGGAGAAGGCCAAGGCAAACGTTCCGCGTAGGTGAGAGGTAAGCGAAGCAAAGAAAAAAAGAGATTGCGCAAGCAATAGGTAAACGGGTATCAGACGTGCGAGATGATCAGGGAGGAGATAGAGGGGGAGCGGGGGGTCAGCACACCATCGTTGCGAGCCGATAGAGATGGCTGGCTAAAGGAGAGAAGTCATCAATATAATCATCAAGGACTACTCTCACAAAAAAGGGGGAGGAAAGATAAAGGAAGCCTGAAGACGAAAGAGGCATCTCTGCTCAAGATGACGCAGACCACGAGATGGCAGGACTCCTACTGTATTGGCTTAGATCTCTACTCTGAGAGGAAGAGCAGAAATACAGTCAGGGGATTGACCCCGGAGGAAAGATGGATTTGCGAACAGAAAAGGAAGGCTTCCGCTCAAGCTCAAGATGGCCGTGAAAGGAAGGAGTTGAACGGGGGAAGCGGGTTCGTCTAGACGATTTAAAGTTTATCATCAACAACGAAGGATCGGGAGGAAGGTAAGTCGCATCCTGTGAAAGAGAATCAAAACTATTTGACGCGGGTAAAAAAAAAAAGGGGGTCAGATACGTTCGAGGCTATGGCGCTCGGGACGCGTGATGCGCGCGATGGTAAAGATCTCTTCGAATAGAAGAAGGACGAAAACAGGTGCAAGAGGGGAGGAGGGGGTCAGGCATCATCTATTGAAAAGGGAACGCGCGAGGTGGGACCGATGGTCGCATCGCGGCACGTATAAAAGGAGCTAAGCCCTACCCCTGAGAAAAAAAACGAGGAATACGGGAGAGGTTTTGCTCTCTCTTATTGCTGAAAAGGCAAAAGCTCCATCCCGAAACGGAAAGGGAGGGGGCCATGTTTCGCACAGTCGAGTTCTCAAGGATCTGCGACGACAATCAGTGGAAAAAATCCGTTCAAGATGATCATATCTCTGAGAGGTCAGAAGGGAGAGAGAAAGACACGAGGAGGGGAGGTCGGGGAAAAAAGGGGTCAAAAGTCGACCCAGGGGGGACCGCTCGCAATCTCTGTGAAATATCGGACGGGGCAAGTGCTTTCGCACACCCATTCACGGTGCAACAAGTAGGATGTTTAATGGGCTGCGTTGGGGGGACTGAGGGAAGTCGGATACCTCTTATCGCTCAACCCGAAAAAGATAAACAATACTACTGCCTCTCAAGGCGAGGCGGGAATCGAAGAAAGGAGAGCAGAAAAGCAAAATGACAAAGCTCCGTAGAAGCTGAACGTCTGGAAGCCGATCGCGCAAAGGGAGCTGCAAACGAAAAGGGGCGTCAGGAACGAGAAAAAAGGTAATCTTGAACCAGGGGGCACTCACCTAAGAATGCTCGCGAGAGGCATGATCGTTAAACAGAGGCTGCAGAAACACGATAGAGGGGGTCTCCTATCTGACGGCGCGATGGGGAGGAAAAGACTTCATATGAGGCGCACAAAAGGAAGAGGGGCGAGAGACTCGTTGTCGACCCACGCCAGCAAGCTGTGAAAAAGAAGGGATCGCCGATCAATGTACTAGGGTGGAACGCTGCGAAATAAAAGGTAAAAGGGGGGGGAAGAGAACCTCGCGATCTGAGAGGGGAGTCTTCCCGCGTGCAGAGAGTAGTGAGGAGGGGGGCAAAACTCTAGTAACAAGTCTCTCCTGATCGTAACAAGAAAATCTTTACAGGGGGGGGACACTTCCATCGCGAAGGGAAAAAAAAAAAGCATATTAACCTGGTCCCCGGGATGAGGAATAATCGGCACAATCTCGATAGTCACTCGAACCAAGAACCCAATAGAATATTGCGTATAGAGAGGGGGGGGGGCGCGGGGAGCAACGGTGAGCAGGGAAGAAAAATCTCCATCACGAGCTACAAGAAGGCAAAGCCCGGCGGCGCCAGGGAACGGGGTCAGTCGTGAACTGATTAAACTCTGAACCATTCTAAAGTGGTCCGATGATTCCAGAATGCGGCGGTAGAAGGGGGAAGTGGAGGGGGAATGCAATGGGAAAAAAAGGCGACGGTTGGGGGGAGGGGGGGGGAACAAGCGGAGGCAACGTAAAATACACCCACAGGGGGGAAACCCGGACCTTAACCGTCTCAATTTAGAATCATAGGAAGGGGGAAGGCAGCAAGCGTCTCAATCAGAGACTCAACAACTAAGGAGGGAGAGTATGGAGATTTATTGAGCCGAAGGGAGGCAAGCTTCCCGGTGCAGTCCGAGGAAAAAAAAAAGGGGGGACGCCGGTTTGACCTGTGTGTATGGGACTTCCCGCGTTTGTAAAGGGGAACCTTCTTCCGGAAAGCAGGGAGAAACTTCATAGCCGCAAAAAGGGTTCTTGTTAGACAAAAAAACCCCCCCCCCCCAAAAAAAAAACCCCCAACAAAAAAAAAAAAACCCCCAACAAAAAGAAGAGAATCTAGATAGCGTGCGCCGATCCAAGAATTAGAAAAGGGGTCGAGGCGACGCCCTTATTCGGAGCGCTGACGTGGGCTCGAATGAGCGTTGCGAGGTCCTGAGTGAGGGAAAAACAAACGCCTTCGCAACGCACGAAAGAAGCACCAGATTCAGTGAAGATAAAGAAAACTCGATTTGGGTGGGGTAGGCCTGGTCAAGCGCTGCTTGTGCACGCCGAGAGAGTGTGCGCGTGAAGCCTCGCTGCTAGTCGGACTCGGTCCGAAGAAAGACATGGTACCGATTAAGGTTGACTTGGAGCGGAGAAGCCGCGCGGAAATCTCAATCGAAAAAATCGAAATACGGCAAGACGACGGTCAACCAAGGGGAGAAAGATAACGATATCTGAGAAAGAGGATGCCAGCTAGACTGGTAGCAACAAGGGGAGCTTTCCACAGGGGTCGATTCGGCCTGATCTGCAAGTCTGTAAGATCCGGGAGGGCGGAGTTGGAGGAGGTCGCCTGAGGGGGGAAAAGGAAAAAAGGCTCGCGAAAAAGAGGAAAATCGAGCAGAAGGAGACCATCGCGGCTAAAGGATGAGGCAGACAACCACGTTTCCAAGATCCGAGCTAGAGGCCTCTTTCGGTCGGTCAGAGACGACGAGGGAGAAAAACAATAATCTCCTCGCGTGGGGAAAACTGAACCGCTTCTTTTCAGCGAAAAAAAAAAGAGGATCGCTTCACCGGTCAGCGGAGGTCCAACGTAGGGCGGGCCAAAAAGTGGGCCTTTTCGACGGAGTCTGGATTGATTTCCTCTGGGACAGGGAAGAACCGGGGGGAGAGGATAACTCTGGCCGATAGTGAGGGGGGGGGTATTCTATCCGAGTGGCAAGAGAGGGATCGTCCACCGACAGAGGGAAGGAAATTCGGGGAAGGTGCTTTAACGCCGGGGAGTACCTCTCTACAGTGCAGGGTATTTCACATCCAGGGCGCGGAGGGGGAAAAAGCGGGGTCGGGAAGGCCAAATCGTCCGAATGACAGAGTGGAAAAGCGAACTGAGGGAAAATGAAAAAGAGTTCAAAGAAGGAGGGGGGTAAATTGATTGCGCGTGAAAAGAGCGCGTCAACAATAATCTCCCGATTGGAATAGAAAACCCGTTTGGAACGAGGGAACCGAGCGGTAAGGGAAAGCGGGAGGAGTTTTTTTCCGGTGTGTCCCGGAAATTACGATGCCATAGATCCTAACGAGAGGTCAAATCTGACGGAACCCAATCGGAGGAAAGAAAAAGTCAGGACGTAGGAAGGCGCCAGAAAAGCTCGATTGCACCGGGGGAAAGGGAAAAAAAAGAGATAAGTTCGAAAAAAAAGATTCAACTCTGTCACGAGAGTTCTCTCTAACCATCTCGGAAGTATCAGAATCTTTGTGTGTACCAGCACCATCGTAGGAGAGAAGACATCAGTATGCTACGTTCTCGGCCTACGAGCGAGAGCCCATCAAACATGGAGGGGTGTGAACATCTGCTCGACGCACACTAGGAACAATGGTAGTTCCGGGAAAAAGGGAAAAGGGGTCCAAGTTAACATAGGAGAGGATAGACGAATCGGAAGAGTGAGCAGTTACCAGTAATCAGAAAAGGGTAAAGCCACGTGGCCGGAAATAAGGTCAGAAAAAAAAAAAAAATTAAAAAAGAGTCCCCCTCACAAAGGGCGAGGCGTTTTCTGGAGGCATGGAGCATAATGACAGAGGATAACTGGGCAGAGGACTGACTCAACCACAAACACTTATGGTAGAATGCAAGTGGGGGAGGGGAAGATTCTGAAAGCGCTCGCGAGGCCTTCTCGATACTAAGCCAAGACTAAAGAGGAGGGAAATATGGGAAGTAACTCTTGAGAGGGAGGCGAGAATAGCTCATCATCGGGATGGAAAAGGGAGGAAAATGTGGCACGAGGGGAAAGCGAAGTTCGTGCTGTCCCTCTAAAAAGGACAACTACTCTTAACTTTGCCAGGAAAGGAAAGGTCATTGTCGGGAAGAGAACGCGGAAAGGACGTATTTTGGACTGTAAAGAAAGCTCCTTTTATAGGGGGAAAAAAGCTCAAACGAGCATCCACTATGCAAAGGCCTGCGGACGGGGAACCAACCGAATGGCAGAGGACTCAAGTAGGGTGGCGCAAACTTGAATTCAAAAGCGAAGGGGATTTTGAGCCGAGCGCGGATAGTTTATGAAAGGAACAGGGGGGAAAGAGAGAGGTCCATCCCTAGGACGGCGCCGTGCGCAGGAGGGGGGGGGAAGATCGATTTAAACGCTCGGGGGTAATGTCAGAATGGACATCTTTTTGCAAAAGTGCTTAAAAACAAGCGAGACACCGAAGAGCTAGAGGGGATCGCAAAACGGGAGGGCGGGATCCAAATCGGGAACCGAAAAAAGTTGGCATCGCGTTCGCAAGAGCAAGAAGGAAACCACCTTCTGGAGCGGCTAGAAAAAAGAGTTCTGCTCTCGAGAAAACACTCGCTGTGTGACGAGCCGGGGGAGGAAAGGAACGGCCGAGGCGCGAAAAGATGTCAGTGCCGGGAAGGGCCGAGGGTCTCATTGTTAGTGAGGGAAAACAGGAAAGGCGTGTAGCTCAACGCTTACTCTAATACTTTGAAGTTCGGGCGGGGAGGAAAAAGCCTATCGAGTAAAAAGTCAAACCGAATATCGTCCAAGCTACGAGTGGCGAGGCTGATTCAAAAAAAAAAAACTAAATCACAAATTAAGGAAAAAGAGCCGAGAAGGGAAAACCGCCGGCTGGAAGAAGAAAAGGAGAAAAATTGAGCTCAAACGGCGTGCAGGACTGAGGAGAGGTCTTGGTCGGGGGATCCCATCGTCACCAAAGAACGTACTCGAAGCTCGAGGGGAAAGGAGGAACTATGTAGGACGCGGGGGAATTTCGCGGGAGAAAGAAAGGAAACTTCGAGATAATGAGGAAGATCTTCGGGACAGTTCTTTCGTCACGAGCCGAAACTGACTGGTGCCTCTCTGCAATAAGGGCAAAGATGGGAACGCCAAGAAAAGGGCTCTCAGTAGAGCGGAGAAGAAAGAGAAAAGGATTTATCGAGCCCGGCGTGCCGTGTCCAGGAAGTGGCGCATTGCAATAGAGGGTGAACCGGAACGATGAGCAACGTATCGATTATTCAAGGGGAAAAACAAAGCGGAACGTGTTGACAGTACATCGCCTGCCAGGGGAAAAAAAGGCGAAGAGAGCGTAAAGAGGAGATCACTAGCGATGCGTTACGAACTAGGAACATAAATCAAGCAGGGGGAGGGATCGTTCACGGGAGTGAAGGAAATTGAGCGTGCGTGCAGAAAAAGAAGTCAATCGCCTTTATAGAAAGAAAAACGCAGTCATCAGAAGGCGCCGATCAAAGTCCTGAATTTGTAGATGACTTCATAAACACGAAGAGAGGCCTGCGAAAATAGAAGAAGGAGTAAAATAAAATAGGAGGTTCGCGTGAGATGCCGGAAGGAAGGGGGACAAGTCCACGCTGGAGGGAAAAGAAAAAAAAGTGTCAAACCCGCTAACCGGAGAGGTACGGAGCTATGACCTTGCACCGGAAACTTGGGAAAATCTTCACGGGGAGAGCTAGCAAACAACAAACGGAGGGCGGGGAAGGGGGAGGGGTAAAGGCCTTCTGAAGATCTGCAAGAGGAAAATGTGCAAAGGTGAATCGGCTTACCGGAAGGGGGAGAAATCCGTTGACAAGGTGTTTGTATTGAAAAGTTGGTCCCGTTGCGACCAAGTAAAAAAGTAATTAAGCAGATCAATAAGAGTACTTCATATCCGAGAACTTTAGGGAGGGGAGGAGAGGAATCAGCTTTAGACTGGGGGGGGGCGCAATAAAAAGTCCACGGTGGCGCAAAAAGGAAAAGATTCGCTTCGTGTAGCTCGGGGTAATGGCGGTTGCTGACGAGAACCCTTGCTCCCCCCCGAAGCCGATGTTAAATCGCTAATTGGGGGGGAGTCAAATGGGAATTCTTCGAGGGAGGGGGGAAGAACCTGCAGTGCGCAGCCCGAACAGGCGCCTGCTCTCGGAATCGGCATCCTATGTAGGGGAAAACACCAGAGTGACTGGTTTTCTTTGGGCCGGCAACGAAGAATAACGAGAGAATCGTTGAAAAAGGAAAAGTCGAGCTCAATCGCCACGGCCAGAGACTGACAAGGCTGTATGATTAAATCGACGCGCTGAATCCTCACAAGGGGGGAGGAAACTTTAAAATCGCCGCGCTGAAAAAACAACTTCATTCGGGAAGGGTGGCAGGAGGGCGGCACCTCGAATCCGGTCGGGGAGGAGGGAGGAAAAAAGTTTATCTCAGACGAGAGTGTATCCTCTATTCATCTCGTAGCAGAAAAACTCCGGAACGGATCATAAGCGAAAAAGCTCGTCTACATCTAGGAGGAAGCTTGTTCCAGAGGAAAAAAGGGAGCCGATCCGTTCTTTTTTCATTTCGGGAAAAAGTGAGTGGAAGGGAAGAGAAACAGTGTCCTCATCAGGGGAATTTAAAATTGAGTTGCGCTGAAAGGAAAACCCGAGGCTCCAGCCGTTCTAGGGGAGGGGGGGGAAAATTCCGGCGCTTTCGTCACATTGGACTTAAGGGCTGCTGATTTCAAGGCAGGGAGCAACGGGAAGGGAGACAAAGATGGCCTAGAGAGGGGGACGGGAGGTGCAGGGGGAGAATACGAAGGTGTCAATGCGCCAGGGGTCGAAGTCCACCGAAAAGGAAGTCCATCGCAAGTGGGGTACAAGGGGGGCCTTTAAAAAAGACGTGGAATGTGGTTGGCGACCGTAGAAAAGGTGATTGCCAGAGGGTCATCGCGAGTTCCTCTCCCTAAGGCCGGGGGAGGGGGAAACCCGGCTCGTCAAGAATCACCCTCTGTGAACGCTAGCGCATGGTTAGAGATGCTATGAAGGACGAGAAGTGAAGGTCGTGTCTCAATTGATGGAGAGATCCATATCGGCGGGAAAAAGGAGGAAAACGGGCAGACAAAGGCTGGGTCTTCGCGGGAATGAGATGGTGAGCCATAAAGAGAGAAGAGGAGATCGCGAAAAAAAGGGTTGGGGTAATCCGCAAGTTGTTGAGGGGTCGGAAATTACGATTCCGGTAGAAAGCATATCGAAGATCGGCCAACAGAAAAAAAAGGCGACTCGTCAGAGCAAACGCCTCGGCTTGCAACGGGAGATTTCAAGTGAAGCTCGGCGAAAAAAAGAGGCGGGAATGACTGGGCGAGCTCCAAAGCTCGACGTCATCTCTAAGGTGACAGCGCAAAGGGGGCGGAGAGCTGCGGAAGGGGGATACGTTCCTAAAGCACCAAAGCGAGCTCCAGAAGATCAGAGGGGGGGGAGATACAACGGCCATCGGAGGAGGAAAAAAAAAGGAAGGGGCCTAACTGATCGATGCACTATTCCAACAGGCAAAGGCTCTAGTACAGGTATCTTAAGAACGATCGAAGGGAAGATACATGTAAGAAACGAAGTCCACCCCGAAGGGGAGCGGGAAAAACAGCGCTTTCGAGAGAAACGCTCACTCGGCGGAGAGGAGGGAAGAGGGAGGGAGTCCTCGAGCAAAGATCGTAAGACGGACCTTTCAGCAGAAAGGAGAGAGAATCAAAACACAACTGAGAGAAAGGGAAGGGTTCAAGATGCCTGCAGGAGCGAGATTACTTCCGCTCTTCTATCGTAAGCACATCCAAAGTCAGAGGGAGGAAGGAGGGAGGAACGAGGAGGAGTCTAGAAGCGCGTGCTGACGAGAAGAAGCATAGGGGGAGGGGTACTCCCAAAGGGAAGTGGACTCGGGTCATCTCCGATTCGGGATTCAGAAGAAGAAACACGTTTGCCGGGAAGGCAGGAAGTCAGTGTCGGCGAGACGCCGGAGGGGAAGACCTAGTGGCCGTTGAAGAGACAAAACAGACGATTATTTTGCGCGGAGCTAGGAAGAGGAACTTCTAGCCTGATGAGAAAAAGGGGGGGAATTACACCACCGAATTGAAGTTGGAGAGTCTGGTGGAAGAAGAAAGAAAATGCCCGCGCGATTTTTGGAGCCGGCTCGGGAGGGCGAATTACCAAATTGAGGAGGGTTCTGAGGGATCGGAAAGACTATGAGGGGGAACGAGTTCGCTGTAGGGGGGGGTGGAAGTCGATTTAGCACTGAGGTCATAAGGGTTCAGCTTCAGGGAAGGAAGAAAGAAAAAAAGTCGCTCTAAGAAAAAGCTGATGAGGGGACACTGGCTGCTAATCGGGAAGCTCCGGCAAAAAACCAGGGGGAGGCATCGTGTTCGCGATATCAAAAAAGGGAAGACAATTTTGAGACCAGCCTTTAAGTCTAGATCATGTACAGAAAGGTTCGCAGAAAATCCGGAGGGGGGTTCGGGAGGAAAAAAGGGGCCGGCACGAAAAGGCCGATTGGGCACTCGCGAAGCCGGGAAAATTCTTGCGGATCGCGTGATTATAGGGCGGGGGTCGGCCACCCATAATTCGGCTCTCAGTCTACGGTCCAGGGAGACTTCGACTCAAAAGGGGGGGGGGAAAAAATCTTAATGCCTACCACTATCGGCAAGCTAGACTCAGACGGGGGAGGGGCTGGATCAGGCAACATATGAAATATCGTCAAAAGGGGAAGAAAAAGGAGAACGTCGAATTGGGAAACGCGGAAGAAACGAGGAAGGAAAGGAGTCAGCGCCTTGCGCTGAAAAACCAAAAAGTTCGTGAGTTCTGTCTCGGAGAGAAAGCCAGCTAAAGAAGGAGAGCTCTGAGCGGGAAGCGGCTGGAAAAAAAACGCATGTAAAAAAATGGCGCGTCTGGGCGCGCGAAGGTTGGGACGCGAGGTGGAAAGAGAGAAAAAAGACGATATCTCAACTGGATAAGAAGAAAATCGAGGGCCGCAAAAAGGAAGGGGAGAAAAAGAAACGACTAGGTTGAACGGGGTCGCGGTCAGGCTCAGGTCTCCGTGGGAAGATCGCCTGTATCTTAGATAAAGGAAGTCGGTCGGCCTTTGAGGTGGCTGCATGAAGGTGAGAAGAGAGGAGTATCGGGGGGAAAGGGAGAAGCGCAAGAAAAATTCCTGGAAAGGAGAGAGGAAATTCCGATCGGCGCGAGCTTAACTTCGGAGCTAGCGGCGTTGGGGAAAAAATCATAGAGATTCTCACAAAGAACCAATTCTTCTAGGGTTCGGGTAAGAGCTGCGAGGGGAAAAAGTGGGAAAATACAGCACCTAGGAAGGGAGAAAGAAAAAAGAGCTCAGCCTCAGACAAGGCTGTCAGGGCCGGGATAAACTGAATTGGGAAAAAAGGCCTCGAACCTAAAAAAGAAAAAAAACTTCGACTAGAATATCAAGAAAGGGGAAAGGGTTCGCGAGGGGTATTGCGAGGATGAAAAGGTGTTGGGGGGGTCCAACACGCGAAAAGAAAGGGAAAACCAACAGTGTCAAACCCGGACGCGTACCGGAACTCCTTGGCAATGACCTTGCACCGGGACGAATAGGTCTTCAGCGTCAAGAATCAAAAAAAAAAAGATGAAGGGAAAATAAAGCAAGGAGGAAGATACTGGCCAAAAGTCCAGGGGAGGGTCATAGAAGTCGACGGTTAGCGTGAAAGGGGGGAAAAAGGGGTGGTGCTCCCGCTGGTCGACAGTACAACAGTGGCAAGAATCGCAAAAAACCGGAAAAAAGTCATATCAAGCACTTTACTAAAAGAGAAGGGGCGCTGAGAAAAACTGGTCCGCCTAATCCTAAAGACAGAAGTTGGCGGGGGAAAGGGGAGACTGATGAGGCTGAATCTGTTGGTAGCGAAAATAGCGAGGGGACTGAGATGCAACGACGGGGCAGAAAAAAAAGATTCACGTGAACGATAAGAAAAAAGGAAATGCCGATTGGTTGTTAGGAAAGGAAGGAGGGGAAAAGGGAAGGGATCTTTCAACGCCTCGCTAGGGGATCATCACGTCACTTCCACGACCTAATCGGGGGGGGGAAGATTTAGGCAAAAAGGGGTAACGATTGCTTTGTCGTGCAAAAACTCGATACGCAAAAAGGGGAAGATGCTTCGACAGAAAGTAAAAGCGCCGAAGGAACGACGGCAAACCCGGGCTCGATAAGAGAAAAGGAGTCCAAGATCCTCCCATCTCAAAAGGGAAGAGACTCAACTTGAGCAAAAAAAAGTGGACACCTTTTGCGTACGTCAAGCTAAAAAAAGGAAGTTATTGGTCGAAAGAAAAGTGGGGAGAGAAGAGATGGAGGAAGGCATCGAGAGGCTACGCCGAGAGCGTCGTAACCCAGGCGGAGAACTCGCGCAAAAAAAAAGGCTTACGTTCCCGCTCAAGAGGGGGACTCCGTTCTTCGTCTCACGGGCGGGGACTGGACGGGAGACATATCCTCCGAAGGAACTCTGGTCGTTTTAGGAAAAGTCACGCGCGCGAGAAGGAAAGGAAAAGGAAAGAGCGTTCACATTCACGGCGCTTAGGTCGTGCTTTTAAGATTGGGGCCAGATCCTCAGGGCACAGCCGCGCAAGCAGAGCAGAGGGTGGGAACGGCTTTAGGGACTATACAGAGGGGAAAATCTATCGGGTCGAGTCCAAGCCGCAAATTCAAAATTCAATCGCAAGTACGAACCGCCGTGATGGGGGCACGCTACTAAGGAGAGACATATATTTCACAATAAGATTCGCGCGCCCGAAAAGGGGAGTGCCGGCCCCCAGGGGGAGAAAAGAAATTCGGGGTCTTCGAGCTCGGACTAACAGATTCGATTACCTAGAAGGAAAAGGCGTCAAAAGGGGATTTCGAAAGTCAGAGATGGAAAACACGGGTATAAGCGGGGCTTCCTTAGAAGGGGGAAGGGGGGAAGCCCGTTTGGGGGACACGCAAAAAGAGACGGAAGGGAGGCGCCGGGGTTCCTGACCGGTGAATGGATGCCCTTCGGGGGGAAAAAAAGCATGCGTAAATCTATAGGAAAAACCGAGCAACGCTAGGTCAAAAGAATGACGACAAAAGCGGTAACAGCTCTATTGACGTGGTCAAAAGCAATTCTCGAAGTAAGAGGGAAGCGCGGGGGGGCATTAAGCGCGGGCGTACAAAAACATCGCACGAACGTTAAAAGGAGGTGGGGTACCCCGCCCGAGGGGGAGAGCGGCATCAGAAAGGAGGACGGCCGAAAAAGGACTCTTCTCCAGCTCAAAGAAGCGGGGGGTTGAGCTGCAACGGCAGGGAGAATACGGCTCCCAAAAGTAGACTGCACGAAAAAGTCCGCTTAGTTGGGGAAAGAGTCTGGGGAGAAAAGAGAGGCTATTGGACGTGGGACAAGGAGGCGAAACTTCTCACTAGAGAGTGCTCCATCAAGCCAGCTAGATCTAACGTTCAGAAAGGGGAGCATACAGGGGCAGCTCAGTGCTGCGAAAGAGGGGAAGAAAGGACGTCATCACGAGCGCGAACAAGAATCTCAAAATCATCACAAACGTATATGGAGAGGAGATGACCTAAAGATACTGCTCTCCTATGAAGGGGCGAAAATTCTCTCTGACCACACCATGCTTCCTTCTCACTCGATGGGTATAACTCCGTCTCTCGAAAAAGAGGAGGTGCAAGGAAGGAGGGGATGGACGCCCTTCGTTTCCGATTAATGGTTAAAACTCTGCTCACGCCGATGAGTTCTCCGCTCAAGAGTCAAAGACGCGTAACGTGGGAAGGAACGTGGGACCGATGTGGATGGGATCGAGCAGAGGGGGGGACGGGAAACAAAAACACCTCTGATAAGAAAGGCGAACGGAGGCCGAGAAACGTTATGCAGCTGATCCTATGTGGGCGGAAAAAAAACAGAAGGTTCGATGCGGGGGGGAGCGTAAACTACTCTCGTTGCCCGCGCGAAGGGGAAGGGAAAGGGACGCTGGGACGAATGCGTAAGCCTATCAAGGGCAATCAGAACTGGGCAGAGCTCTTCACTCGAGGGAGCCTTGAGGCAGAGGTTGGGGCCGAGGGGGACTCCATCGCGGCTCAGAAGGGGGAGTTAATGGAAAAAACGGCGAACACCAAAAAAAAAAGGAAGCTCAGACTCTCGGTTGGGACTCGAGCTGCAACGTGGGGCGACTGTGGAAAAATAGACACTTCTTCAAACGTGGTTTTAAAGGGGGGGTGTTGACGATATCGGAAAAAGGAGAAAACCGCTTACGAGAGAAAGGGAGTCTGTGGACAGAAATAGTTCGCTCAAGAGAAAAAAACGCGGGGAGTCAGACCAGTTGTCCTTCACAGGGGGGGACCGAGGGATAGCATCGCTACGGAAAAATGAACTATCGGGGGGAAATCCAAGGGGCTGAATCATGTCTCCACAAGGAAAACGAGGATAGAAATAAAGCAAGTGGGGGAAGTTGTCAGAGGGGGGAACGATCCACGAGCGATTTCCAGCTGGGAGGAATAACAAGTCACACTATCGGCAAAGCAAAGCGACCTGCCAAAGAGAAATCACTTCTAAGCACATGGAAGACGATGTAAAACTCGGCAGGAAGAGAGGAAACCTTTCGCTGTCAAACGCAACGGAAGGGGAGGGACTGCGCCATCGGCACGCCGGGTCTTAGAGAACGGACCGAAGCCGAGACGGGAAAAACAGGAGCGAAGAGCTGGGGAAGATCTGTAGCCAAAGACTTCTTATCGATGAGGCGAAGTAGGGAGGGGAGATACAGACGTGGTTCGCAAGATAAGAATCGAGGAACGCGGCCGATCAAGAAAGAGCTAGTAAAGGAGAGGCTCTAAAGGTGGGGAGGAAAGGTCTAGGAACGAGTCGTTATCGGAGAGGGGGATTGCGCTGAATCCTGTCGGATGAAAAACGATTTGTCGCCGTGAACTAAAAAAAAGTGAGATATAGAGATCCACACAAACAAAATCAAGCTACGGGGGTCTCTTCGGCAGGGGGAAAAAAAGAGCGCTAGGCTTAACAGGGGAGGGGAAAGCACTATCTAGGCGGGGGAAAACAAGACTAATTTCTCAAAACTACCAGGGACCAAAAAACAAGGTCGCAGGAATATTTCACGTAACGGAGATGTTCTGGGAAAAGGGGGGTATATACCTAAGCACCTCTCCTTAGCAAGGAGAAAAAAAAGCAGCCTCACAGGGCGAGACCGCGAAAAAGGGGGGAAAGGGCGAGTTGTATATTCGCATCTACCCTATATCTCAAGAAAGTGGATATCCAAAGAAAGTTCTTCGTCGTGAGCGAAGGTATGGAGAAAGGCTTGATGTTGGAAGGGTTCAAAAAGAGTCACCGGGGGGAAGGGGAAAACCTGACTATCGCCGTAGAAGGGAGAGACCACACGTGCCACCACGCTTGGCAGTATCTTCAGCAGGCTCAGGAATCTCAAACAACGTGATTAGGGTTAAAAGGAGAGGGTGGGAAAAAAAAAAGAAGGCAGGGAAAGATAAGACAAGCAGGTGAAAGGTATATGAATTACCGTCGAAGGGTTTACGCGCACCGGTGTGGGGAAAAAAGGGGTGTATTGCGGTGAAATAAACCAGGGGGGTTGCGACCACGAACCGTACGGCCTGAAGAAGAGAACTAAAACGAACCTAGAGCCGCGCACTCTGTATCATATTCAGAAGAATTATAGGGGTTCTGATGCCGAATAGCCAAAGGTGAAAAGACAGGGGGGCGCCGAAAAATTCGCTTAGGGGGGGAAAAGAGGGGAAGGAGGTGCTTTTTTTGGATGGGAGCAGCAAAGCCGCACGCACCAGGGATAACGCTTCTGGATAAGAAAGAGAAGAGGTGGTGAGGTAGGCTGGGGGGAGATTATGCCGAGCTGGTTGAACCAGAAAAAAGGGAGAAACAGTTTAAGCTCAGTGCGCGTCGATCTTAAACCCATAAAGTTCACCAAAAAAGGACGGGGGGGGCTTGTGTCTTTGTCGTCGGAACTAAGAAGAAAAGCTGCGCGCATAAGTCCGTCGACAAATCCTAGGTAAGACAACCAACGTAAGCTTAATCCCGAAAGACGATACTAGAAGGGAAGCGGCTATTCCTCCCGTCTCGATACCTCCACCTTTGCGCAGCAGAGGGAGTCTTTCAGAATCTGCATGGGACAAACGGACGGGGTTCTTAGGGGGGAGGAAAATAAACAGGAAGGGGGAAAATAGCCTATTTCGGGGCGAAGGAAAAGAGAGCAGCCTCGTCAAAACCTCGCGCCGCATGACCATCCTGAAGAGAGTGGACCAACGGCAACTCTCTGATCTCTCGCGAGAGAAAGCTTCTTCTCTACTGCGCCGAGGGGAGAAGGAGGAAGACTTCACTGAAGATGAGAGTTTGTCAAGGCGGGGGAAAGCACCGCTCAAAACGAGGAGACGTGTTTCCAATTTCCGACGACTTTGTCCAATTGGCGGGGAAGGGAGGATGATTCCTCTGGCGAAGGGGGCAGAGCCGTAGAAACTCGAAGAGAGTGTGGGGGAGGAACAAGAAGGTGTCAATATGCGGAGGGGAGGAAACGAAGCAACTTAAGGTCGAAGCGAGTACTCTTGAGCTTGAAGGGGGAAAGGGGAAGTGGCGACCATAAAGCAATTGTCGCGCGGACCCTAAGATGGCAAATCATTCGAAGGGTGGGGGACAGAAACCAGAGGCCAGGACTGTTCGGCAGGCGCGTGAGAATCAGCGCGGGGGAAAGGGAGGGGAGGGTACGAACTATTGGTCTGACGAAAATTCTCTGAGAGCTGGGTAACGGGGGCAGGTTTCATGACTCAGTCGCCGATATAAAGGAGAAACACGCCTGAAAAAAAGGGGCTTTAAAAGGTGGACGAGGGATTAGGCAAAAAAACGTTGCGCCATCAAGATAGCAAAACGACGTCTTGAGGCACACGGTTTCAGAGGGGGGTTCGGCCAGGACTGAAAAAAGGGATCAGAAGGGGGGGTCGAGGAAAAAAAATCGCGCACGGTTGAACGCAGGGACGGCGCGACCATCTGAATGGTCGATTGAGGCTAGGGGAGAGCAAGATCAGGCGTAAAATCGGAAGGAAGGCATTAAGCCGCGTAGAGGGGGGGGGGGGATCCAACCATCTCCGGAAGAAATCTCTGCAGGCGAACGGCTGTGTGTAAAGCAAAAGAGGCGAGCCAGTAATTCGGAACCTCTTCCTCAGAGGGGGGAACTCTCCATTCATCAGGCGGTGTTAGCAAAGGCAAAACGGGCTCAGGAGTAAACCGCCCGAAGGAAAGGTTCCTGCACAAAAAAAGCCGCGTATTTGAGCTTGAAAAAAAAAATCGGCGATTTGAGCAGCAAATCGGAAAATAAGTTAAAGCCCCGACTGAGGGGGACGAGAAGAGATCGAGATCGAGAGCAGCAAGCGATGCAACCGCTTCAAAACAAGTGGGGAGAATGAGCGAAGTCATCGGAGGAGCGCTTAGGAGGGCATCGCGCGAGAAAAAAAAAAAACGGAGGAGGAAGAAGATGGGAAGGTCTGAAATGAAAGAGAAAACTCCGGCTCTCTGTCAGATGAAGAAGAGAGATATCTGCGAGAAATAGAAGGATTGGGTCTATCTCGAACGCGAAATGTCTGCTCCGCTCAGGGAAGTCGGGATAACCACTTAGTTGCAGGGAGTTCACTCTTGGCAGAAAGGAAAAGCCGACTTGCGGGAAAGACAGTCAAATACGCGCTTTTGTTGGAAGGGGGCAACAGGTATGGGGTCGGGGATCGTAGCACGTATTTTTTCCTGTGAGAAAGGGTCAAAAACCGCATTATGATGCGAGAAAAAGATAAGGCCGAGAACGGAAAATTAACTGAAGTCAATCCGAGAGGTTTCGCTCAAAGGGGTAATTGCATATGGAAGTTCGAGGGTGGTGACCGCGCATGCTTAGGGACCGCCGATTTCGAAGGGAGATGAAGCGTCGAGACGAAATGTGCAATCGGGTCTGGGGCTGCGAAGACTAGATTAAAGCGCCGGACTAGTATCGAATGTACAGGAAGAAGGATAGAAAGGGCAGGGGGAGGGAAGGCCACCTGGCGGAAACCGGGATCAAAGACGCTCGGTTCTACGCTGAGCCAAAAACTAAAAAGTCATAAGCAAAGCAGGAAAAGGCTTCCCGTTTAAAAAAAAGTGCGTTCGCAGATATCGGAGAAAAAGAATTTGCCAAGGAAAGCCTTCTAGCAAGATCGCTAATCTTGTAAGAATAGGTTTCAGTCCTCGTGCTAGAAAAAAGCGCTGGAAAGGTATGGACGAGCGGGAAGACCCCTGCCGAGGGGAGATGGAGGAATACCTGAGGAGAGGGGGAAAGAGAAATTTCGTAAGGGCTCGGGAGGAACTCCACATACGGCTGTCAGCTCAAACGCGGCCAGTGTTAAGTTTGCGGCGGAATTCGAGATGAAATCTGGATCGGGGACTCACCGAAAACTAATAAGACAGAGCAGCACTACGAAAGGGAGGAGTCGGCCTGCAATAGAGGAAATCAGACTCAATGGAGAAAAGCACATGGACGAAAAGCGCCGTGAATTAAACACTCGGGACTTCGGAATCCTATCGTCGCGAAAAACATTGCCGCGCGTTCAGAAGCATGAGGATCTTTAGCGTCGAATCCGGGGAGCACGGGAACTGAGAGATATCACGCTCAGAAAGTTAAAGCGATGGAACGCGTTCGCCGACAGGGGAAAAAGAAAAGTCTGCGGCGAGGGGTGAAATCGGGGGCTAAGACGAATCAGCGGAAGAAATTTCGGTCTACGCGAAAGGAAAGAGGGGGCCTCACCTGCCTAGCAGTCCGAATCGAAGGGGGGGGGGGAAAGCTGCGTCAGTGGGGACCAGGGATATCTTTCTCGTGAATCTGTTATCAAACAGGGAGGGGACCGCGGCGGCAGGCGACATCGAGGGGGTCAGACGGAACGATGGGAAAAAGAAGGCGTAGCGAGGAGTCCGCCGGCACAACGAACAAATTCAGGGGTGGACCGTCCATGAAGATTCAAAAGAAAGGAACTGGTCGTGGGGTGCTGCAAGAGGGCAAAAGCGAATTGTCAAGAAAAGCTCAAACGGCGCGAGGTGGAAAGTCACAAGGATTGGCCGTGGCGACAAAGGGGACTAATACCTCAGAAAAGCCTTGGAACTAAAAAGAAATATCAGGGGCGCCGGCGAACAGGGAAGATGTGTATTAGCCCGGAACCCATAAAGATTCCTTCTACTAATAATAAAGCAAAGGGGCGCAAGGAAGTAGGAAAGGTGTGGCTTGTTAAGGAAAAAAAGGAGGACAAGCGTGAGTCACGGCAAGAAAAAGGTATAAAACTCCGACCGTAACCGTAAAAAAAGACTTGCACCGGGACGAGTTGGCAGTATCTTAAATTCATAGCCCAGTAAACAACAATATGAGTAAAAGATATAGGGGGGAAGGCTGGGAGAGAGACAAGCGTCAATGGAATAGGAACCGGCGACGGTTCCGCTCCGTGTGTGTTTTATTGAATGGCCGGAAAAAGAGGGTGACCAAGGTAAAAGACAAAGAAGCGCAACCTCGCGACAAAAAAGAACGCACTGTTAGGAGGGGGGGAAGACTGAGAGCCGACAAAGGAAAGAAA
>Ga0179593_1439111_pt1 | contig 19800 bp, 29 predicted proteins | sample CZODoug2_1_08_16_FD_185931 | JGI IMG/M metagenome (GOLD analysis project Ga0179593, IMG submission 185931) | Vadose zone soil fungal communities from Angelo Coast Range Reserve, California, USA - CZODoug2_1_08_16fungal (PacBio error correction) | ecosystem: Environmental > Terrestrial > Soil >...
GGCTATGCAAAAAGGGGGCCAGGAAGCCCCTTTGGAATCCGACACTGGTGAGGGGAACAGGCTTTAAATACAATTGGGGGGGGGGGCGCCCAGGGGGGGATCCGCCTTCAGGGGGTGGGAAAAAAAAAACAGTAGACAAGGGGACAAAGGGAGGAAAAAATTGCAAAAAAAACAAACCACGGAACGGGCCACCGGGAGAAAAATGGCGGGAGGACGAAAACGGACAACCCAGACTGGTTGGGGGAGTTTGCAAAACTCCCCGGCCGGGTCCTCACCGAGAAAACGGGTTGGGGGGGGGCCCCAACCAACCGGAAAAAAACAAACCTTTGAAAACCGGGGGGTCCTGTGTGTGAAAAAGCCGTTTGGTGGGAAAGTCCAACCCAACGCCGACCTCGTGCCAGTACCAAAAAAAAAAAAAGAGGCAAAGGAAAAAAAAAACAGGCATCTCAAAAAAAAAAATTAAAACGAAAGAGCCAAAAGAGGGCAAGCTTTGGAACCCCGTGGGGGGGGGGTGTTTTGGGTCCAGGTGTTGTTGACGGGGAAAAAAAAGAAGAAAAAAGGGAAAAAAACACATCGCCGGCGGACCCCTCGAAATGGGGGGGAGGGAGGGGGCAGAGAACCACGGCAAAGGAAGGCCAAGACGGTGTCCCGGGTACTTAAAAAGCAAAAAGTAAAAAAAAGGAAGGTGCAACCCAACGTGCCTGTTTGTGGTTTAAGGTTTACAAAAACCGGTCACCAAGAAAAAGCAAAAAAACTTTGGGTGGGTAAAGCGAGTAACAGAAAAAAAACCCTAGAACGCAAAAAAAGAGACCAAGAAAATAGGGGCCAGGAGGCTGACGACGGCTCCGGGAAAAAAAGGCAGGGCTTCCAAGAAGAAGTAAGATACCCACTGGACCCCCTTTGGAAAAACGGCCCCCGCTTGTTTTTGGGGTAGAACGAGGGCCGTTGGAAAGGTCAAGAAAGAAGAATTTCGCAACGAAACAGTAACCCCTCCAACCAGGAGAGGGGTGGGAGGGGTAAGTTGTCCGCGGAAACAAACCAAAAAGTGTTTTTTCGGGGAGAAAAAGGGGGGGGGAGGGACAGGAAATTTTTGGGTGAAGCCGTGACGGTGGCAAGAAAACCCCGACGGGAAAAAGTTGAAAAAGGTGGGAGGAAAGGGGCCCAGGGAAGCCGGAACGGCCAACCAAACGGGTGGACGCCGGATATTAGCAGTCCAGAAAAAAAAGCGAAAAAAACAAGGGAAACCCCTGTTCCAAAAAATTGGACCCAACCGAAGGGTAGGTTGTCCCCAAAAAAAACCGTGAAGGGGGGGGGACCACTGCGCACCGGGCCCAAACGAGCAGGGTCCTTCCCTTCAGAGGCGGAAAAAAAAGGATGGGGTGGGGGGACGCTACCAAAATCCAAGAAAGGGAAAAATTACCGGCAAAAAAAAAACACGCAAAAACGAATGAAAAACCTTTCTCAAACTTAAAAAAAGGGTTTGTGTGGGGGGGTGGAGTGGTCAAAGAAAAAATTAGCCGGCGGGGAACCAAAAAAACCAAAAAAAGAATGGGTGAGCCATTTGGTTCCCACCCAGCTCAATTTCAGAACTGGAAAAAAATTAAAAATAAAAATACAAAAAGGCCCATTACCAACAGGATGGGAAAGGTGTAAAGGGTTGGGGAAAAATAATTCAAAAAAGGGACCCGGGTTTGGGAAGAAAAATTTGGTCACCCCCCTCACGAGGGGGGTGGGCGCGGGAGGCTCGCAGTGGGGGAAAAAAAAAACACGTACAAAGCCCCAGAAGTGTCCCCAAAAAAAAAAAAAACCAGGAACCAATACGAAAAATAAAACGAGCCAGCGAAAGCAGGGAGAAAGCCCAACACCGAGGAGGGGGCAAGGAAAAAAAATCGTCCAAACCAAAAAAATTTGTTACATGAAAAACAAAAACCTTGGTTGAAACGTAGGTGGGGGGGAGTCAAAAAAAGGGTTACCCAAGGAAGGTGGGGGCACAAAAAAAGGTAACACCAGGACACGAATAAAGCGAATGGAACGGGGGGTTAAAGGTGGAGGGGTGGTTAAGAGGAAAGGGCGTGTTCCAAAAGGGTGGGGTTTGGAATAGATGTGGGTTGAGTAACATCGGGGAAACTAAATTCGCAAAAAGACATCCCGACAAAAAATTGACCGGAAACGGGGACTCAAACGGGGAGCGGGGAGAAAAACCCTTACAAAGGGGAAAAGTGTTACAAACAAAAAATACCGCCTAGCCCTAGGGGAAAAGGCCTGGAGATGAACTAGAATCCTTGGGGGGCATCAAATGAAAAAAAGAATTCTAAAAGGACAGGAAGGGAGTCAAAACAGCCACATCACCATGTTTGGTTTGGGGGCAAAATCCGCTGAAGAAAAACGGAAAAAAAGAAATTGCGGCAACGAAAAACCCCGGGAAAACAGTAAAAAGAAAAAAGGGGGAAAAAACTGGGGCAAAAAACGTATTTGCGGAAAAAAAAAAAACCGGAAGGCAAAAGTAAAAGGAAAACACCCGACAAATCCAAGTTCATCACAAAGGGGTTTGTCAGCAAAAAAAACAGGCGGCTTTCAAAGAACGGCGGCAAAATTGCTGCCACGATCCCGCGCAAAGGCTAAAAAACCAATTGAAAGTGCTTCAAAGGTCCCGCACCGCGGATTGGTCAACATTCAACCAAAGAAAGGAATGCAAAACACAAAAGCAAAATTCCACAAGAGGGGTCAAAAACAGAACACGTTGGGGAACAAACGGACCCCGGTGCCCCAAAAGAGTAGAAAAAAAAAAAAAGGGTTGTTTGGGACAGTGGTTCAAAAGGGGAAAAAGATGGGCAAAAGAAGAGTCTTGAGAAAATCACCACGAGCATCCAAGCGAGCTTCAAAACACCCCCAAAGACCTAAAAGCAAGAAATTGCACCATAGAAAAATGGCACACAAAAAAATGAGAAAAAAAAACCCAAAAAAGTAGAGTGTGTCCGAAAGCGGTAAAAAGGGTTGGGTTGTTTCCCAAAAAAAAAGGGCTTTCTCGTACCAACAGTCCAACAAAAAGAGGGAACAGGGGGAAAGAAGAAACGCCCAACCAAGAGGGTAAAAAAAAGAAAACCGGTCACCACAATTTGTTGGGGGTTATGGTGAATACATACTGAGGAGCTTGTGGAAAAACTGGAAGAGGTGGGCCTAAACAAAGAACGTCTTTTGTTGACCCCAGAATAAGGCGGACGATCAAGGAGGTCAACCGAAAAAAGAACAAAAAGGGCGTGAAACACAGAAGAAAGAAGAGGGATCCCAAATCCTTCTTGTTTGCCAGGGGGTTTGGTGAGAAATTGGTTGGAAACAAGTGTGTTACAGTCCCACTGAAAAACCATAAAAAATCTCTTTTAAAAAAATAATGAAAAAAGACAACGACCAAAGGATGGCCAGGTGGTTTTCCGGAAAGGCCTTAAATCAAAAACAGAAAAACAACCACAAAGAGGGAAGAGGGGGGGAAAGAAGGGAGACAACAGAAAGGACCAACTCCCGGGGGAAATGGTTTCCAAGGTTTCCTGGAGGTAAGCGGTGAGAAAGCAGAGGTTCTGGTTGGGAAAAGGGTGGCACCACGTTAATTGAAGCCACCACAATAACTTTGGTTTTTAAAGGATGCGCCTTGGGGGGGGACACAAAAAAAAAACAAGACGAAAAACTGGCCAACCAAGACGGATGAAATGTGGGAAGCGTCGCCGGAAACTGGGTTCAAGGAAAAAAAAAGGGAGAAAGAGCGTGGGGCCCCGTCAGCTTTACAAAAAGAGGCAGCGGGCCAAGTCGGGGGAGTTGTTAAACATTGGGTTACCACGGGGACCTACAAAAGGAAACTTGACAATTTGGGGGTGGGGGGGTCCCAACTAAAGGGGGGGGGAGGGAAAAAGACACCAGACAAGCCCCAGTTGTGGAAAAACTAGCCGATGAGCGAGTTACCAAAAAACAAGTAAAAAGAAAAAAAAAAACCTGGGAATGTTTGGGGTGGGGGGGGTGGGGCCAGATCAGGGCTGAAAACTGGTTTTTGAGCACGGGGAAGTTGGTGAAGGGATGATCGAAAAAAAAAAAAAAAAAAAAGCGACGCAATTAATTCAGATAGTGTTTGGGGGAGAGAACCCCCCCCAGGGAAAGAATTAATTCAGCTAACGAAAAGTGATTCCTAACGGAGGGTCCGGGGAACCGCCGTTTGTTGGTTCACTCAAAAAAAGGGGTGTTTGAAAAGAAACAAACAGGGAAAAGAAGGGGAGGGGGATGAAAAAAAAAAATCTTGGGAATGGCGAAATACATCGCGGGGAGGATTCATTGGAGACCGTGGATGGGGGGGGGGAAAAACACGCGGTTCTAGATGAGAAGAACCAATCCAAAAAACGGAAAAAGAAGCCTGGGGGGGGGGGGGGGTGGAGCAAACGAAACAAAAAGGGTTTGTCAGGTGAATGTAAAAATTGACGTCACCCCCAGAGGGGGGGGAAAAAAAATGAAAAGTGGGGGTTAAACCAGAAGGGTGAAGGAACGGGGTGTAAAAAGCGGTCCACAGGTGTGGGAAAGGTGCAGAATGGGCGGGAAACGTTCTAAGGAAACACCGCGGTAGAGGAAAAACAAAGGGGTGTGGTGGCCATTCAAACCCAGAAACGTTGAAGTGAGGGCCAAAGAAACGTTTTTTGGCCCCCGGGGCATGGGGGCAAAAGCCGGTCCCCCCGGACGGAAAAAAAAAAAAAGCGACGGAAAAAAAGGACCAAGAAAAAAAAAAACGAAGACCCCCAGACAAAATTGAAGGGGAGAAAAAGTGGCCCGGGTTCAAGGAAGTTTGGGGAAACGAGTAAAAAAAAACCAGGGGTTTTTCCGACGAAACATGGGTGACGACCATTCAGGGACGAACCGGGAAGTTGTGGGTTCCGCAATATGGGTAAAAAAAAAAGAAATTCCTTCGAAAAACCACCAAGCAAAGTAAAAAAGACAACAACCAGAAGGTGAAAAAGGAACCCAGACAACTGGAACTTGTCCTTGGTTGGTGGTTACAGGGGTTGTTGGGGGGGAATAAAGAAACGAAAACGAGAAAACCTCTACGGTCAACCCAAAACCCGAGCCACCAAACCCCCCCCCAAAAAACAAAAAAAGTGTTGGACACTTTTGGAGGGGGGTGCCCCCTGTGAAGGAGGGGGGGGGAAAAGGGCACCAAAAGGTTTTTGTTGTTTGGGGGGGGACATAGTAGAAACCGGAAGGTTCAAACAACGGCCATTAAAGATTAAGGGCACCCACCGGCTCAACACAAATGAAAAAACCCCTGAGGGGGGAAGAAGGTGCAAATCCCAAAAAAAAAGCAAAAAAACGTGAAAAAAGGGAACGGGAGGGAAAAAAAAACCCCCAAGAATTAAGGATTAGCCCATAAAAAAAACACACCGGAATTAACTTTGGGGAGAACAACCGAGGCTGGAAAAAGAAACCCTAGCCGACAGCTTCACACATCCCCGGGAATCCATGCCCAGCCAGAATTCACCAGGGAACAAAACACAAAAAAGGGGGCGTGGGAAAGGGGAACTTTCATCCAAATGGGGTTTTTTGATATTTTCCAGGAAGGGTGCCGGTGTCGAGGAGGAAAACCCCCGCAACCTTTTGGGGAAAACCACCCAAAAAGAAAAAATGGGGGGGGGGGGCCCGGGAAACAAGGACAGACCTCAAAAGTCGAAACGCCGGCGGTGGGACTGCTGCAGGAAAAGCCAAACCCGCCCCGGGCCGCAGGGGCTTTTTCAGCCAAACAAAACTACGGAAAACGGGTTTTGGTTTTTCACGCGAATTCGGAACCCGTTCAAAGAAACGAAAGTGGGAAAAAAAGGGGGACCAAGAAACTACCAGATTGTACACGGCCCCCGGGGGAAAACAACCATGGAACCCGTGGGTCCGCCAAAGGAATGCACAACGTCCCACGAAACCATTTTAACCGCATGGGAGAACCAGAAGGAAAAAACCGAAACCCGTGGGGATGAAAAAAGGGGAGAACCCAAAAACTAGAAAACCCCCAAAAAAAAAAGAAGAACGGCCAAGAAACAAACCCCAAAAAATAGACTGTGGATGAAAAAAAAAAAGGGGGAAACGTGAAACAACGAAGAACAGGAAGAACCTAAAGAAAACGAAAAACGTTTCTGCCTGGAAAGAAACAAAAAAAAAAAAAAGGTAACCCCAACAGGGCAAGAAAAAAGTGGCAAGGGCTTTTTGCCTTTTTGGGAAAGTCTTCCTGTCACTGAAGGAAAGGATGAAAACCTCTACACCAGGGGGGGGAACCGGAAAGGGGGGGGGGGGGGGGGACCATGGGACTGTCCCAGGGGGGGGAACAGGGAATGATGCTACTGTGCCCCAAAAGGTTGCTGTAGACCAGACCCAGCCCGTGGTTGTGGGAAAATTTTGCCAGGTGCGGGGAAGGACGAAAGCCAAAACCATCAGGGGGAAAAAAAAAAAACAAAACGACGAAAAGGAACCGGGAGCGGTTGGGTGTGGAAGGTTCTTTTCAATCGTACCTTTAAACTGCCAAACCCAGAAAAAGGTGAATTTGTAAAAACGACCCAAGAAGTATGTGGCCGGGGGGATTTTTTTGGCACAGTAAAAGAATTTTTCAACATGTTGAGGGGTTCCATGGGTTTGCAGAATAAAAAGAACCCCTTAAAGAAAGTTTTGCCCACCGGGGAGAAAGGGGGCAAAAAAAGAACGCGGAAAATACTCAAACCCACTCTTTAACCCAACGGACCACAAAGAAAACGGGACAAAAAAGAAAAAAAAAACAAACAAAGGGAAACCGATGAGACCACCCCCGACCGCCAAAAGTAAAAAGAAAAAAAAAACACTACGGGGGGGGGGGTCCCGGGAATACTTTCAAGGGAGACGTAAAGACGTGGAGAAAGAAGAAACCAATCAGGCACCGCCACCAAATTTTCAAGGTAGCGGAGCGAAAAGGTAGGGGGAGAAAAGACCAACAGGAAAAAAAAAATAACCACAGACTCACATCAGAGCTTCCCACCAACAAACAAAAGCTAAAAAAAAGACTTTGGGGAAAAGACATGAATGCAGGAACACCGGCAAAACCAAGGAAGCGGTGGAAAGAAGAACAAATTGGCCCGAGCATAAAAATTGGGTTTGTTGAACACGGGCGCAAAAGGGGGTGAGGGTGCCCCGCGGCCAAGGAAAAACTCCCTTACAAAAAAAAAGGGGAAGGACAAGTTAAAAAGAACACGGCAAAAAGCCCACGGTTTGGTTTGGGAAGAGAAATGGAAGTCGAGGGAAAAGGAAAAAAAAAAAAGGGAAAATTTTTTTCCAAAAAAAAGCGGTTGTTGCCCGCACACATTGACACAGGGAAAAAGTTGGAAAGGTATGGCAAAAAACAGGAAACAAAATCCCTTGGACAAAAACACGGGTGGGGTGGGGGGTGAAATGGACCGGCGAACGGGGGGGGGTAAGGCCGAGCGGCGGGAAAAAACGCGGCCCCAAAGACACCCTCAAATCAGGCAAAAACCATGGCCAAAACCGCCAGTTACCGGAAACGACAGCCAAGAGGGAAGAGGAACAGCCTTAAAGTGTTCTTGTTCCCGGTCCCCGCGGGTGTACAGAACCAAAAAGGGACGATCCGGGTCAAGGGGGACCCGTTCATGCAAACACCAGGGGGGAGAAAAGGGAGGCCCAAAAAAAACCGCCAGATTTACAAGAGGTCGGGATTACGCAGTTAAAAGGAAAAGAGAAAGGTGGCAACTCTCTGGGTTGTCAATGTTAACACCAGTGCCCATAAACAAACCCGTTGGGGGGGTTGTAGCGGGTCTTCCCCCAACCCCCACCAACGACGATAAAAGAGGAAGAGTGGCAAACACGCCGGTCGTCCGGACTGGTGTGTTGGGTGGGAAAAAAGGACTGAAAAGCAAAAACACTTGAACTTAAACGCAAAAACGGGTAAGCCTGAAAAATGTGGAAAACCCAAGCAGCTGGGAAAAAGTGGGTGGGGTGGGGGGGGCCGAAATGCCCGGTGGAACCAAGGTCACAAAAAAAATGTCTGACACTGACCGTAAAAAAAAAAAAAAAGTCTGGAGGCGGGTCCGGAAAAGTAAAAAAAAAAAAAAAGGGTGGCCAGGCACAGCCCAAGACAGAAGGGGGGGGAATCCCGTGGGCAAAGTTTTGGGAAATTCCCCAGAACGGTGCAAAGGGGACAAAGGGGGGGTCCGGCCGAAGCCCAGGGGAAGGGAGGAAAGGTTCACAGAGCCCATCGTGTTTAAACGGAACAAAAAAACGCCCCGCCTTCACAAGGAAAAACCCACGGTTCAAAAGGCACGGACAGAAATGGGGGACCTGAAGCAAACCAAGGCAAGGGGGCCTTGGGTTGTAACACCGCAACCTTACACCAAACAGTGGAAACGACAAAGGGGGACCCGAACGGGCCCAGGGACCGGGCGGAGGAACACCCAACCTTGTTTGTGGAAAAGGGGGGGGGCGGGAAACGAAGCCCAGGCAAAAGAAATATACGACGAAACAAAAGAAAGAAAAGAAAAGCAAGGAAAAGTCAGGACCCTGGAGACACGCGGCAAGTGTTGGGTTTGGGGTGGGGGGAAAAAGGGTTGCAATGGCCCGGTCCCCCCGCCCCAAGGAAAACCTTTTGGAGGAGGGCACAGGGGTTGAGCGTTAAAGCAGCAGAAAGGAAGCAAAATTTGGGAAACCAAGCCGTAGTAAGAAAAACCTCAAACAACCGGAACCCAAAAGGGGGGGGTTGAAACCCCCTTTTTTGTTGCAAAAGCGAAACCAAAAACTAAAAAAAGTTCGCCGGGGAACCCCCAAAAAGGGTACAGAGGGGGCCAATCGCAAGAAAAATTGGGGGGCCAAACACAAAACAAAAAAACCGATTGGTCAAGAATCGCCACCGGGTGAACAAAACAGACACACAATAAGAACAAGGGGGTGGAGGAAAAAAAAACAGCGGGGCCAAAAAGGGGCAGAAGTCTTACGGCCAAAACCAAAAAGGGGGGGGAAAAGGCAAAAAAACTCGCTTTGGGGGAGACACGTGTGGGGCAACGAAAATTGGAAGGGGAGTAACCAAACAAAAGGAAAAAAAGGGAAAGGGTCATCTCTGGCCAAAACCGGGTTTTTAACTCCATCTGTTTTGGTTTACCGGGTACCGACTGGGGACCCAAAAAACGTGGTGGGGGGGAGGGGTGTGTGTCTATCCGGGAACTCCGGGCGACCCGAAAAAACTCTCCTGGGGCAATGGGCCCCTCACTAAAGTATAGTTGTTCAAGCCACAACAAAACGGACGCGAAGAACCCTCAAAAAAAGAGGAAGTCGCGGAAAGCAATAGTGGGAAAAAAAAAGCGCCCGCAGCCGCCCCGACCCTAAATTCTGTATGAAACATCACCATCAAGGTTCACCCAGGCATACCCGAACGTAAGGGGGGAGAAAGACGGGACGCACAAGGCCAAACGACAGAAGAAAAAATTTAAAAAGGGCTGGCAAAGTAGGCAGGGACCAAAAAAAAGGGAAGTGAAAAAAAAAAAAAAGCCAAAGAGGTCCCACAAACGAAAACAGCTGCCTAAAAAGGAAAGGGTCACACCAAAGCAGAAAACCTAAAACTGTTGGCAGGGGAGGCAAAAAAAGCAGATCCCCCGCGGCAAAGGAAAGCAAAGAAAAAAAAACCCTTTTTTTTTCCATGACGGGAAAAACAGCCGAAAATGTTGGGTTATTAAAACACAAGAGAGAGGGAAGAACCATCCAAAAAAACGCCTACCGCCTTTGAGAAAGAAAAGGGTGGCGGAAAGAAACACCGCAAGGGTGGCAACGAACAAACTTGGGGGGGTTGTTTGTTTGTCGTAAGAGGAAAGGGTCCCCGGGAACCGGGACTAGGGAAACAAAAAAGAGACGAAAGAAGAGAAATCGGCCCGAAGAAAAAGGAAAAAAAAAAATAAACTGGCCCCAAACGAAATTATCCCAAAGATTCAAGACGCCCAAGAAAAAACGGACAGTCCCACAAACGTAGGGGGCACGGGAAACAAAAGGAAGGGGGAGAAGAAACTACTTAAGGCAAGAATAGTGGTTAACAACGGGGGAAAAGGGTTTTTAACTGAAGAACTGAAGGCGCGATCAAATGAAACTTGGAAGGGTTGAAAAAAAGACCGTAATACATGACAAAATTAGGGTGAACAACCCAGTCTGGGGGGGGGGAAAAGAGGAACCCATGCAGCCCAAAAAAGGGAAGGTTACCCCCGAATCAAAAAAAGCAAAAAAACTGTTTGTTTCTGCGGGGGGTCTTGTTAAGGGACGTTGCCAACCCCAACAATAAAAACAGAGACCCAAAAAAGAAAAAGAACGGAACACTTGAAACCAGGGAGTTTGTTTGCCAAGGGGTTAGGGAAAAAAAAAGGGAAAAAAAAAAACCCGGAGGGGGAAGAAAAAAACGAAAGGGGACAACACTACTGGGGGGAGGGGGTCCTTTGTTTTGGGCGGGAAGGGAAAAGGTGGCCCGCGTGCGGGGGAAAACCCAACCCAAATGTTGCAGTGGCAACCAAGGGACCAAAACCCCAAAAACTTTAAATAACCGAACAAGTTTTTCGGGGGAAATGGTTTTATCCAGAAAACGGCGCCGCATGAATAAGGGGGGTAAAAGAAAGACCCCCCCGCAATATCTTGGACCCACGTAGGTAGCCCCACGCTTCATGAAAGTTCAAGAAAGGGGGGAGAAGTCAAAAACAAAAAAACCAACCCCCCCATTCAAGGGGACCTTGGAACGACAAAAAAAAAGACCACGTGGTGGCAAGGGAATTGAAGCCCCGCTGGTGGGCCCAGAGCCAAAATTCTGTTGGCAAAAAAGGCCAGACGAGAATGACCTGGGGGGGGCGGCAAGCCAGGGCGGGGGCAAGGGTGGGCTGGAAGGGGGCACGAAAAAAAAGACGAGAAAAAAACAAACTCCGGAGTTCCGAGAGAGGGGGGAAAAAGGCCAAAAAAAGATAACGCCGGAAGAACAGGAAAGAAAAGGGGTATACTCTTCTGGGCAACAGTTGAGGGACAAGAAGAAAAGGGGGTTAAAAACATTGTCACCGCAGGGGGAGGGGGGAAAAGCCACGCAAACCGGTGTGACGTTCTCACATATCGCTTAAGGAAGAAAGACGGGGACTGGACAGAGGGAAACCAGGAAGAAAAAAAGGGAAAAGGAGCGAAGCGCATCCAAAAAAAGGTTTGAAGCCAAAGGAAGGAACCAGGGGGCTTTTGGGCTTGGGTTTTCACCAAAAAGGTTTTTTTAACTTTTGTACTGGTCCTCGGTGTTTCCCCAAAACCAAAAACAGAAGGTTGGTGGGGAAAAGGCAGGGGGCCACCAACGGGGTTGGAGGGGAGTGACAAGCGGGACCCCGTTGCCCCGGGGGGGGGAAACGATGGCGCCCATTGGCATTAACAGGGAAAAAAAATTAGAGATGCTTGGGTTGTGAGTGAAAAACAACTGATGAAAAACCAGGGAAAGTGACCAAGGGGGGGTTTGGGTAAGAAAAAAAAGGGGAGCCGGGAAAGAGACCCAAGAGGTCGAGTAAACCAAGAAAGAAAGAAAAAAGGGCGCACATTGACCTGAAAAAAAAGTAAGGAAGTTTTCCAACGAAGGGAGGTTAAAGGAAAAAAAAGGGGGCGCCGAGAAAATGTGGGGGTTCGGATCGGGGGGGGGTCCCCGGCCAAGGGTTGGTTTTGGTTTGTTGACCCTAGAAGTCTTATAACAACAAACCAAGAAACAAAAACGACGAAGAAACGGGGAAAAGGAGAAAGCCGAACAGAAAGTCTTCAACTGGGTTGGGGGGGACAGGGGTTTTTGGTGGGTAAAAAACTCCAGACCATGGGAAAAAAAAACGAGAACACAACTAAAAAAAAATAAAACAAGCCGTTTGGTACCTTGGGGAACCAAGAGAAAGGGGGGAAGGGGGCCTGGGGGGGTTGAAAGGAAAAGCAAAATTAGGGTTTTCGAGGAAAACAAATGAGAGGTTTTAAAAGCCCCGCACCATACAAGCACAATGGGACCTCGAAAAAAAATGAACCCACGCAGAATCAAAACTGTCAAAAAAGCGAGGACACCGCAACCGGGCCCAAAAAAGGGGGGAAGAGTCTTTTGAAACAAAGAAAAACCCCTGGCGGCAAGTTTTTTAAGTAAGATGGGCTTGGGGGGAAACAGCAAGTCGAGCGAAAGCGTTCAAAAAGAAAAGAAAAGCAAAAGCCACCATTATACCGGGCCCAACAAGCACCCCAAAAAGGGGGTTTGAGGGATGGAGGGGGAAGGAATGTAAACACCCTTGGGGGTTGGGGCCACTTACGGGGGGGTTTGGTGAAAGGGAAGTGGGAAGGACTCAACACTGGGCCCAGGGAGGAAGCGGGCCGAATCCAAGCACGGGTAAACCAGCCGCAGTAAAACTAACAACCGAACCGGGGGCCAGAGGCAGGCACGCGGGGGCAAGGGAAAGGCGGAAAAAAAAAAAAAACCCAGCCCCCCGAGGGGTGGGGGGGATCAGCAAAAACATCCAGAATAAGTACCTGTTGTTGGTTTTGGAACCCCGAGTACACCGGAGGCGTCCCCCACCCACAAACAATTAATCTATACGCGGGGAAAAAGTGAACTCGCTCCGGAGTCACTGACAAAAACGGCGAAGGTAAACTTCAACCCCCCCCCCAAACCAAAACACAATTTAACAAAGGAAACAACCAAAAGAGAAAAACCCTTTAAAACCCAAAAAAAAAAAATCAGAAAATGGGGGGGGGGGAAAAAAAAAATGCGACCCAAATCCAAAAAACCCTAAACGGACCAACTTATACGTCCAAGAATCAAGCTTGGTGGGAGTTGGCAAATCGAAAAACAGACGAAAAGGGAAAAGTGGGCCAAACAGCCGGAAAACTCGGCCCTGCCAACGAAGCCAAAGTGAAAGGAACGTTCGAAAACCCGAAAAAAAAAACAGCCGGGAAACGTTGGGGCAACTCTGTCCAAAAAAAAAGAACCGAGGAAGGGGGGAAAGAACCTCCACCAAAGGGTGAGTCAAGGTGTAAAAAAACGTGTAACCAGAATCCAGTTGTTTCACAGGATGGGCAGTACTCCGGGGGAAAAACCGTGGAAGGAGACCAACAAACCGTGGGAATTGGTCAAAAAAAGGGGAAAACACCTTGCAAAAAAAAGGAGCGTACACGAGTCAACACCTAGAAGGCAAAACACGACAGCCCCAATGAAAAGAGATTTGTTAACATTGGGAACTTAAACGCGGAAAAAAGAACACAAAAAAAGGAAAAGATGTAGAGGTCGGCGCGAGTGGCGGGAAAGTTTCCGAAACGGGAACCTCCAATGAAGTTGCCCCGCTCTGTCCAAAAACCAAAGGAGCACCGCGGTCTACAAAGGAAACCGAAGGAGCCAGACAGTGGTGGAAAACCGGGCGAAAAAGGAAAAGGGAAACCAACGCTTTTGCAGAAGGGTCAAAAAAAGGGGACACAAATAACGCCCGGTTGAAAGTGTTTTTTTGTTTTTTTTTTTGAAAAAAAGATGCGAACCCCGAAAAGTCGAACAGCAAAACCCCGCGAAACAAGGAGGGCCCCCCCCGGAGAAGGCAAAAGTAAGGGGAAAGACGGACCTAAAGTGGGGAAGGGAAGGAAAAGCTTAAAAACGCTCCAACAAATTTGGGGAAGGTAGCTCAGTAGAAAACTGCTGAAGAGCACTGAAGGCAACCGTGTCATGCAATGGTGAAAAAAAAAGAAAACCCAAATATAAAACAAACAACGTACTGTAAGAGAAGAGTATGGGTTGGGGGAAAAAAACCTAAAAATGCGGGACCCAAGGGCCACGGAAGTTGAGAAAAAATGAGACAGGTGGTACTCACGCGAGCCTTAAGAATGGGTTGTTTGGCTCTTTCACCAGCCGGGGGGAATGCAACCAACAAAACTGCACCAGGGGGTAAGATGCCCATGTCAACCCAGGAGGAAAAAAAGGGGAACTCCCGAGCAACGGGGACTTTGGTGTTTTGTTGACTACTTGATGGACCAATGCCAAGAGAAAAAGGGAAAAAAACCAACAAAAACTTGTGTTGCGCAAAACACCGGAGGGGGTGGCACCCGAACTGCCAAAGCAGGTTGTTGGTTGGGGGTTACAACCCAAAACTCTTTACACCCTTTGGTCCAAGGTACCCTGAAAATGGGAACAGGAGGAAGGAAGGGTTTGAAGGGACGGAAAAAAAAAGGCAGGACACTCCCGAAAGCCTGAAATTAAACAAAATCCGCCAACATTTTTGACAGGCGAAAAGGGAAGAAAAAAACGCACAGCAAGAAAGAAAAAAACCCGCCAGCAAACCCCAGTTTGGGGGTGGACTTTACGGTAAGCGTGAAAAAACAGGGAAAACCGAGACCTGAAAATGGAAAATCGAACAAAGGATGGTGGGATTAGACTGTCCTCCCCCCGAAATAAGGGTTTCCAAGCGGGATGTCCCAAAAAAAACCGCCAAGAGGTTTGACCAAAATAAGAGCAGTTGGAGGGGTTGACCACAAAACTGAATCGGTTTTTTTGAATGTAAAAGAAGTACCACGGTCGTAAAAAAAAAGAACATGGGGAGAGGAAAACGGTTCCCCCCTCACCCGAAAATCACCGCAACCCCGGACTAAGGAGAACCCCTATAAAAAAAGGCCAGCATTGACCCACGAGACTTTTGTTGGAAAAATAAAAAAGACCTGGGACAAAAGAAGAAAAAAAAGAGCGTCCCGGCAGTTCACCGGGGCCAAAACTGGATTTTGAAAAGGGGGGGTTTTGTTTTGGGGAACCACACACCAATGTGGAAAAAACCAAAAGTCAGCAACAAAAAAAGCGGCTTTAACTGCCATGGCCCGTCCCCCGAACAAAAGAAACCTTTGGCGACACTGGAGGGGAGGGGGGCGAAGTGAAAACACCGTTGTCTGGCAAGAGGGGTTCAAAATGCATTTTGGTGGGAAGTTTACAGTTGTTTTGTGGGTTTGCAAACACAAAAGGGAGAAGGGAAAAGGGCCCCCCCATGGAGAGAACATTTGTGCGAAAAAAAAGGAGCACTACTCACCCCGACAACCGATAAAACAAAAATAAAACAGAGCACGCCGCGAAAAACAACCAGGGTCCCCCCTTCGGCCAGATTGGGGTGGGGGCAAAGGGAGCCACACCCCCCGGGGGGTCGTGTAGCAAAAGGGAACACAAGGGGAAAAACCGTCAAGGAGGAAACGCAAGTTTTAACCCCAGAGACCCACCCCATGCACTTGGGAAGAAAAAGTGATTTTTGTGGGAGTGGTTGGCCGAAGCCGAGGGTACAACGAAAACAAATACACTTCCACACAAGAAAAAAAACCCCCATTTGGGGACCCGCCCCCCTCCCTTTTAATCACACATCGAAAAGGGGGGGGGTTTGGGGGGGGGGAATGGTTTGTTGTGACAAACCCACCCACACGTACCCACCAACTCCCACTGGCGTTTTATTTTCACGATGGGGATATAAAAGATGACAATGTTTTCGATTGGTGGGCAGCCCATCCAGAAACATTGGGGTTCAACGCCCCATTTAGGCCAGGGCTAAAAAAAAGTCCCTTTCCCACAACCAAATGGGTTTTTGGGTGACCCCCGGGGGGTTTTTTATATATCCCTGGGGGAAAAAGGGGTTTTTGATTGCCCGAGTTTTTTAAGGGGGGGATGCACCACTTCAAAGGAGATGGTATTTTGCAACCAACCACGCCCAGGGCCAAAAGACAAACAGAGGGGGTGAGACGCCCCTACGAATCAAAGACCAGACGAACAATGAAATCAAAACACTTCCCCAAAAACATTGAAAATTGCCTCAACCCCGTTTAAAATTGGGGAAAAAAAGAACCGTATTGAAATTGGAGGGGTAATGAAAGACAAAAAGAAACACAAGAACAAAGGGGGAGACAACAAATAATGCTGGGGTTTACTCAAAAGGTTGTGAAAAAAAACTCTGGACCGGGCCGTGGAAAAAATGGGAAGGGGGGCCTAAAAAAGAACTAAAAACGACCCAAACTCCCGCAACATGGTGGGGAAAAAACCCCTTCGCGAAACGGGTGAACTGGATTTAAAAAAAAAAAGCCGCACACAACTAAAAAAAAAAAACTGCACCACGTTAATAAACTCAAAACAACATGCAACATAGGAGATTACACAAGGGAAAGAGGAAAGATAAGCAACTGGAAAAAAACGACAAAAGAAACGAAAGGACAAAGGGAAAGGACTTTGTCGGGAGCAGACAGCCCCCCCAGACACCAGGTTGTCAGAAAAAAAAAAAACCCGTGCAGCTACGGACAAAAGGTAATGGCGCCATCCGGGGGCCAACGAGGGGGGGAAAAAAAAAACGGCACCGAAAAGGGAAAGTTGAGGAACACGCAAAGGACAAGGGGGAAGGAAAGGCCACCGAAAAAAATAAACTCAAAAAAAAAAAAAGCCCGCTGTTAAAAAGAAAGGGACAACGACGCTTTGAAAGGGCGATCGCGAACAAGGAAGAAAAGTCCCGTGAAGAGTTAACGCGTCGAAAAAATGGGATTTTCCAACAGTCCCGGAAAATTCAGAAATCACACGCCTATCCCTTGCCCCCAGTTGAACTCCCATGAGGGGAGGGAAAGAAAACAAAAACCAGGGGAAAGAAAGGATGAAAAAAGAAAAGGTGGTGGTTGGGGGTTTTTCGAGATAGCCCGCCAAAAAAAAAAACTCCCGAATGGCTAAAAAGGGATTCCCAAACGATCATCTAATAACGGTCCCCCACGAACAGCAAGAAAAGGGCAAAGATAAAAGGAAAACAGAGGAACCCAAAACAAAAAGAAGGTCCAAACGGGACGCAGCGGAGAAACATCGGAAACCAGTGTAAAACCGTCGGTTGAAGAAGAAAATGAATTCCTCCACATCGGAGTAGAGCCAAGAGGGTGGAGAAGGGTCAGAAAGGTTTGGTGGAAGGAAGACTGATAGCTGAAAGGAGCTGGAAAGGACGGTTCCTAAAGTCACGAAGGGTGTTTTTCCCAGAATGGCGGGGTTTACAAGGGGGAGGAAAAAGGAGGAAGGAACAGAAGACCCAGAACCTCTTTGGGTTGTCCGGGTTTCAAAAATTGACAGGTTAAGTAAGGCACCCAAACAATCCCTGCAACTCGGGTAAAAAAAACCTGCACCAATACCCCACCAAAGGGGGGGCACCCCATTGGAAAGCTCTCTAAAAAAAAAAACAAGAAAGAGAGGGAAAAAAGCCTAGATCAGAGGCCTGGAAAAAAAAGTTGAAAGGTGACAAAAGGGTTTGTGCCACTGTGAAACAAGGGAAAACCAGAAAACAGCAGGGAAAAAAGGGGGGGTGAAAAGTGGGCCAAGGCAAATGGAAAAGGAAAACCGAAAAAATAGTGGGTGTGAAGGCCCTTGGTTTAGACCTACACCCAGACACGAAAAAGGGAAAAAGAGTCAAACGAACCAAAAAGATGGAACGGAAAGGGAAATATAGGAAAATCCAGGGGAAGGGGTTAAAAACGAAAAAGATGTTTCACACTCAGCCTTGGGGACAAGACTTCAGGACCAAAACAAAACCTTGTAGTCCCCTGCAAAAAAAAGTGGGGGTGTAAACTTAAAAAAACATGCTACAAATAGAGAAGGGGGCGGAAGGGTTTTGACTTGAACGTCACCAATGGGGCAGACCCGACCCCCACAAAGCAAAGGTGGGGAACGCAAAACAAGGAGACAGAAAAAAAAGGAGGGGGGGGGACAGAAATTTGCACAGGAACGGGTGTGTTTTTGTACTGGGGAATTCGCTGATAAAGCACCCGATAAAAAGATGTCGAGATCCCAATGGAAAGCCACCGAGCAAAGGAAAGAAGATAAAAAAAAAAGGTGGGGATGACTCCCTTTAAGGGAAAAAAAAGGGGGGTTTCCAAACTTAAACGCCCACCCCCGTTGTAATGTCTATAGCGGTGGGGGGGGGGTGAAAAACCGCCCCAGTCGGGAAAAAAGAAAGGAGGCAATCATTGGGGAAAGACCCTTTGTTCGCCGGTGACCCGCGGAGACCGAGCAGCCCCGAAAACTTTCCCCTAGAAAAAATGTTGTCAGTTTGTTTTAAAGCAAACCAAAAGGGGGGGAAAAGGTCCCCAGGGGGTGCAGTTGCAAGGTGGAAAAGAGGGGACTGGTCAAAGGGGCCAAATTACGTGGGAAAATAGGGCCGGGGGGGGGCCCCACCGGGGTGGGTTTGGTTTTCGTCTTGGAAAAAACACAGGGGGTTGCAGTTTGCGATGTCTGACCAATAGACAGGGAAAGGGTAGAGATTAAAAACAGGGGGGAAAGGAACCCTAAATGGGAAGGAAGCCAAACCGTGGTGGTTTTTGTTCGAAGGCGCTGTCCCCCCAAAACGCAAGGCGCACCAGAGAAGGGCCAAAAACAAAAGCCGACGTTAAAAAATGAGGGAAGTCAAAGGGGGAAAGGTGGGGAAAAAAAAAAACGGGGTACGCGGGAAAGAAAGACAAAACCCGGGGTTTTTCGCCAAAAGAGGGGAACCAATGTTTTAAAGGGGCAAAAAAGGTCTCAAAAACCGTCCACCAGCAACCGGAGGGGGGAAAAATAGTGAAGAAAAAAAGAGAGACAACAAAGAAGGGCAAAAGGGAAAACAACTGAAGGAACCCCCCCGAAGGAGTGCCCAGAAAAAAACCTTTTACCTGACCCGTCCGGTGTTTTTCAGGGGGGGGGGGGGGGGGGGGAAAAAAAGGAACCAGCAAGATGAAATTGGAAAAAAGTAACGTCCCTTCCTAAAAAAGGCCCGGTTGTTTGAAATTGTGGGTTGGACTGTTTTCAAAAAAAACAAAACTTCAAGATGGGGGTTAACGCCACAAGGGGGTTTTGGGGGCAGGACTCGTAAAAAAAAGGTTTTCAAAAGGAGTAAACGATCAGGGTGAAAGTCAAAAAGTCGGTGGCCTTAGGGAAAAAAAGAACCTTTGAAAAAAAAAAACGGCCTGCACCGCGAAAAAAATTTTTTCACGCCCGAGAACAAAAAATCGCAACCCCCCCAACACTGGGGTGTAAAGAAAGAAAAAAGGGAAAAGAAAGTTGGGAAGGCCAACCAAAAGCAAAGGAAAATACCAGGAGCGGAAAGCTCAACAGACCCCAGGAACTCAACCGCAAAGCCCCGGAAAAAACCGTGGGGACTAAAAAAAAAGTTGAACGAGGGATAAAGGTACAGAACCTGCAGTTTTTTTTGTTGTGGGTCTCGTGTTGGGGTTGGGGGTCATTTGAAAAAGGAAAAACTCCTGGGGACAAGCGCCGGGCAACCGAAGCAAGCAAGTCGAATAACAAGGGACAGCAAAACCAGAAAAAAGGGGAAAAAAAAACGGACGCAAAGGGGGGGGGTTTGTTTGCCAATTGACACAAAAAAACAACAGGCCCGGTTGCAAAAAAAAAAAAATGGACCAAACCGGGGGGGGATCCAGCAAACATCCCCGACCGAAAGGAACAGGGGGGTTGTCGGGAAAACAGCCCTGCAAGAGACAGGAAAAGGGGTGGGGGTCACTCCCTTCCTGGCCTTCCGACCAGGAAACCAACAATTTGAACTTGCCGGACTGTGCAAACCGTCCCCCCCAAAAACACGAAATCAAAAAACCGGTGGAAAAAAAAAAGGCCAAACTCAGGGAGGAAAAACAAGGGGGGGGGTGGGACTGAAAGGTACAAACCTCACTTACGACCACCCTCACATACGGAATGCAAAAGCAGCAACCTCCAGGGAAACGGAGGGAAAAGGGGAAAAAAAACTGAAAAAGAAAACAAATACCGTTACCAAAAAGACCACTCAC
>Ga0179593_1662589_pt1 | contig 19800 bp, 20 predicted proteins | sample CZODoug2_1_08_16_FD_185931 | JGI IMG/M metagenome (GOLD analysis project Ga0179593, IMG submission 185931) | Vadose zone soil fungal communities from Angelo Coast Range Reserve, California, USA - CZODoug2_1_08_16fungal (PacBio error correction) | ecosystem: Environmental > Terrestrial > Soil >...
GGCGTGCTATAGTTGGGGAGGATGAGAGGAAAAGGCTCATACTGGGTGAAAAAATTCGTCAAGTCACGTCAGCCCGCCGTGAGGGGGGGGGACTGGGGGGTTCCAACTCAACGGAAGAAGGCGGAAGTATCGACGAAAAGAGACTAACGTTTTTCATATGGAGGGGATGGAGAGGGAGGAGGAGGGGAGAAGGGTTAGGAGGAAAGGAAAAGGACGCACCTGAGATGAAAATTGAGGACGGCAATACCCGAAGGGGGAAGAGGCGACGTTATTGCGAACTTGGGTCACACTACGCCCGATCACTTAATTACGAGGGTACGACGGTCAAAAAAAATGTCCCAAAAGGAGAGGGCTGAACGGGGGCGATGATTTTGTCATCAGCGCGTCTAAAAAGGAGAAGCGGTAAAGTAGAGGAGTTCGAGACGAGGACCGGGGGGGTCTTCATAAAGACGCACGGCTTCCACTGTATTGGAGGTTATGCGATGCGAAAGAAAAAATGTCGAGCGGGAGAAGAGGGAAAGTTGGGGGGGGGGGGGTGTGGGTTGCAGGAGGTCATGTTATGGGTAGCAAATAAACGTGTCAGTGGGAAGGATCTTCACGGTGGAGACGAAACATTCGTGCGCAAAGAGTGAACATCGTCGTACTAAAAGCTTTGAAGGAAGGAGAGATCAGGGAAGGAATATCCGCTTTCCGGGAAAGAAGGAGGGAAAAAGCACAGGCCGAGCTTAAAAACTCTGCGAACAAAAACGCGATGGGGAGGGGAAACAGTCTCTTTCCTCCCTGGGTTTGTTCTGGGGGAGCGTAAGTCTCAAGGTGAAGAAAGGCGACTGTATCGACGGGCGAAGGGGGGGGGGATAGAACGATTTGTTGAGGGTGGTTTGGGCTCCAATAGATTTGGGGCTGACATTCCTTCGACAGGAGAAAAAAAGGGACGACAGGATCTTCGGATCGCTCAGGTGGAGAGATCGTCATCGGACGTAATGATGCGGTAAAGCAAGGGGGGTGTCGAGATGAAAAAGAGGACTGAGTGTAACGGAAAGGACAACGATGGGAGTCGTGTGAATACCAAAGAAGGGGGAAAAGATGAATGCTCCTGATGCTTGAGGCATTGGGGGGGAGCAGGCTGGCGACGATAGGGTCCGGGTGTAGCTAATCAAGGGTCAAGGAGGGGGTCGACCGGAGACTACAGGTTGGCAGCGGGGAAAGTATGGGTAGAAAATGGTCTTCTCAACCGGAGGAAGCCAGCCCAGAACCACAGTAGGACACCAGGTGCCACCAAAGCAAAAGGGGGGGGGTAGGGGACAGGGAAAGAGCGGAACCGCAAGTCCTCTCAAAAAACTTCGGCGCCTACTGTCCGAAATGAACGAAGGGGGGGTGGGTGTTTAGCAAAGCAAAAAAGTCGACGAGGTATCGCAGAGAGGAAAGAGGTAGGAAAAACAACTCTAGGGAAGAACATGCTTCATATCGTTATAAATCGCGGCAGGGGGACCAGAAATACGGGGAGAATTGGAGGTCGGGGGGGGAAAAGAAAAAGGGGGGGTCAGGTATAGGGGGGAGGGGTTGGGATTCGGTACGGAAAAAACCCTCAAAGAAAAGTGAGGCCATTCGCTCATGGACTGCTGGCAAACGGGAAGCGCTACTCAGGGCAAGTAAACACCTTCTGACGTGCGGACGCCCTTCCTGCTGACCGACAGGGGAGAAAGCAAGGGAAGTCCCTCAGGATCAGGAACAGTTTACGCCTACCATGCGGGGTGGAAGGTAGTTTTCTGCGAACTGCATGCACTTGCAGAAGGGGAAAAAAAAAGGCTCAGGAGCAGCCCACGGGGGGGAAGATCAGAAGTCCGGGGAGGCGCTCAAGGAATTCAAAAGATAAGCTTGACGTGGAGTGGTGTCTAGACGGAAAGGAGAGGGAAGCGAGCAGGCCAGGGTGAAAAGCTAAGGAGTACGGCTTCCGACCGGACCCGAATCAAGAAGGAACACGGGGTACGTGCTGACCGAAAAAGAGAAAAAGAAAGCGGGGACTGGAGGGAAAGAAACCGACGAGTGCTCACACCTTGTCGGTGAAACCTACGTAAAAAGGCTCAAATATAAGATCAAGTGAGCGGGGCCTGCTTGGACTGAAAAACGCTCTAGTCAGAAAGCCCAATGTGGGCTAAGACAAAGGAAGGGAGCTGGTGAAGTTCAAACGTCGCCCTCACCCTTCCAAAAGAAGCCCACTTTGTAATTTACGTTGATGTCGCCTCCCTGGGAGGAGGGGGGGGAATGATAGACCCCCCGAATGTTCAGGTGGGGGAAAAGGAAAGGGAGAGGGGGAATAAGAAAAGGGGGAGGGAGAGATCAAGCTAGAAAAGCGCCCTGCCAACCATCCCCTGAACAACGATCGCTGTAAAAAGGAAGCGTGTGGGAGAGAGGCCGCCATCTCCGTAGGTGTGAAGGGGGGGACGAAGGACTCAGGAGACGGCGCCTTCGGACGCGGGACGGCAATAAAAAGCCAAACCCTGGTGGCGGTCCACCGATCTAGCAAGGCGTGCCATCGGATCCGCGCGCATCTCGCCACAAAAAGGAGAGGGGAACCAACGAATGGAGCGTGGGAGGAGGTGCGGAGAGAAGCCAAGCGGTATTCATTGGCGGGGCATGCGCTGATAAAACTGCTTAATAGAAAAAACATCGCCGAGAGGGCAAAGGAGGAGAGGGCAGTGAAAGGAGGAGAGGGCAAAGGACATTAGGGGAAAACAAGCTCAGAAAACGAACATGAAGGCATCTGAGGGGATGATCTACTCGACTAACGCTCTTGCCGATGCGCGCCCCTCTTGAATGAGAAAGAAGACCGCGGGCGAGCTCGGGAGGTGAAGGGTATTCGGGGGGGCCTGCGGAGTCGAGGTCCTCTGTCTTGAAAGGACTTCCAATCATGAAAAGAGGGGGGAACCGAAAGGGGTGACACTGGCCTTCTCTGGGGGGAATCTAAGGCCGGTGAAAGATAGAATCAAGGACTATCTCGTCGGGCATGAAACTCGCCGAGCGACCTCGCAGCCGGTCAAGGATAAAAAAGTAAGTCCACCGGAAGGACCCATGGGAAAAGACTACCTCGGATACCATAAAGAAGAAATAATAAATCATGTGGGGATCAGCAATCCTTCGGCCCTCCGAGAGGGGTCCTGGAAGCCTGTAAAAGGAAAAGGCACAACCCACAAGGGACACCGAAGGGGCTTTATCTACTTCAGGATACGGAGTCAACGAACACAGGGGGGGTAAAATCGGCCAGAATCGGAAAGGGGAAGAGCCTCTGAGGGTATAAAATACTGCAACGAAACTGTGGAGAAACTACTTGCTCATCGAACCCCGGCCATGAGAAAGGGGATTGCGCGAACTATGTCATTCACAACGTCTGTTGGCTGGCAAAAAAGGACGAAAGGTGGGGTTCTCGGGACCCTATTTCAAGAGAGCACGCGGAAAGAGGTGGGGATCATACCACTGAATATGGCCAAGGGTCGTCTGCGCCCCGAGGGTTCATTCACAATCAGAGGACCTGGGAAGCTAGGGGCTTAGGGGAGAATCTGCGCCCCTTCAAGAACATGGGTAAGAACAAGGGGGTTTAGCTTTTGCAAGGTGCTGGTTTGGGGCGCCACTGGGCTCGCAATGAAACGACGGAGGCCGGCGGAATTCAATGGCGATTTTTAGATGGACTATTGGATGCGGAAGTGCAGGTGAGAAACGGATTTTCTGCAACCTTTCTGGACTCACTGGTGAGACAAAGAAAGCAAGGGCCTACGAAACTGGGTCCAGGGGCCCCAATCCTTCTGCCAAAAAAAAAAGGCCATTGGGGACCCCTCAAGGGCAGAAAAGAACCACAAGAGCGTAGCATCAGGGGAAGGAAGCGGGACCAAGTCGGAGTGCGCGCCCACCGGCGGGGAGTATGGAATCTTAGGGGGTCCCAACCTTAGATACGTCCCCAATACGCTATCACTTTCTCCAAGCGCAAGGGAAACCATCTGAACGAGAAGCCGCGGAGGGGTACAGCTCTGCATGAGAGAAGGGACAGTGTCTGGGGTGGGAAAACACGGGTTACGACGACATGACCCTGAGTGCAAAAAGCTCTGCGCTCTAAAACAGGGGGGGGAGAATGAGATAGAGAATATCTGTGGCACGGGGAAGTAGCGGAAGGAATTGGGAAAAAACTTATCCCCTTAGCTAACTAGAGATGCACCTACGGAAAATGCTTGATCAAGGGAGGGGAAAAGGGGGGAGGCCCTGAAGCTGCTTGGTCCAGTGAAGATAAGGGGGTACTTAAAAAGGTGTTTCCGCAGTGATGATCATCCAAATAAGGGGGGCGCACACAACGCCGAAGGGGGTCGCTGCAAAAGAGGGAGCGAGACAGCTTAGGGGGTCTTGCTTCTCGAAAAAAGGAGGGGGGGCTCAAAGGGACTGCCGAAGGGAGGAGGGGCAGTGAAAAGGGACGGGGCCTTTCGTCTAATGAAGAAGACCAGTTCGGCTCCGGTTTATGAACGCCCACCAGGCTCCAGAAAGCAGGATTAGAAGGAGGGAACACTTCAACCACGGGACACACCTTCCGAGAAGTTATAGTATGGGGAAGACTGACCGGGAGCTTTTGAGCCAAAAAAAGCCACTTCGCCCCGCTCCAAGTGGGGACGGCGCCCAGCCACAACCGTAGCAATTGGTAGGAGGACAGATAAAGCAAAGACGACCCCTCTCACATATTGAAAAAATTCTTCTGGGAATGACACTGGGCACGGGGGCGCGTTCTAAAAGGGAAAAAGGCTGCCGTAGTGGATAGCCCACAGAGTGAGAGGGGGTCTATACAAGAGAGGGGAAACCTTGTCCCTCAAGCAAGGTGCACCCGCTTTTCAACGGGAAAATGCTGAAACCATGAAAGGCCTCAAGGAAGGGAATTTTTCCCACACGGAGCAGGGACGCTGACCCGCGTGAGTCCTCAAAGGGGGAGACGCAAAAACAGCTTCTGAAGCCTCGGCGCGCACGTGAGGGGCCTGAAAAAAGACACTTTGTTGGAGTTCCGGACGGACGTAGATCAAAAAATAAGGTGGTGGGGGGGGGTGGGAAGAAAACGGCACGCTTCCAGGCAGGCGGGCCGAAGCGTGCTGCAGACAGAATCCGCGCGGGGAGCAGCGGCGGAGTGGCAGAAGCTCGTATAGAGCGGGCAGAAGGTGGTGACTACGCAAGGGAAGTTCGACGAACGCCTCGACGCGACCTGCATGAAGAAGGGCGGCGCGGAGAAGGGGCCCACTTCCATTCCAGGAAATGCATGGAGCGCGCCAGGTAGGGGCCGGGGGGAGGGGGGACTGCTCCGAACCACGCCCTTGAGAAGTCGGGAAGAAATAGCAAAAACCCGCTTGCCCGCGTGGAGTGTTCAAGGATCCGATGAGGAGAAGCGAAAGCCCGCTTCGAAAGAGCACGGAGTAGAGGGAACAGGAAAAAGGGGGTCCTCCCACGGACTGCGGGAAGAGCTGGGGGCCAAGATCCTGGCACGATAAAGGGCGGTTCTTGAAAAAAGAAGCGGCCCTCGAGGGGGAAGGCTGGTAGTAAACAGAGAGAAAAACAGATCATCCTGAGCCCAAGGGCCGGCGATCAAAGGAACCACGTCTCTCTAGGCGGGAAAAGAAAGTGGTTCCAGGGGGATCTGCGGAATGGGCTAAAAAAATGGACTCCTCTTAGACCGCACATTGTGGGAGAACGGACTTATGAGTGCCCCGACAGAAGGAAAAAACCCCCCAGAGAAATGAACATAACCCAAAAAGGTGATCCACCGCATGTCTATCGACAAGGATCCTCCACAAAAAAGCGAAAAATTCAAAGGGGGGCTCGGGCTTGGGAGTGGCCAGGGCGCTTGAGATCGACCGGACAACTTGAAAGGAAAGGTATTCCTCCTGTGTGTTCCAAACACTGCCCTCTCCCCCTTGCCGGGGGGCGAACCAAATATCGAAAGCCCGAGGTCAAAAAAAAATCAAATTTTAGATAGGCAGGGGGGGCGACACTTGAACGTACTGCATGCTTTTTAAACCACAGGGGGGGGGGGAGGGAAGGGATAGACGGAAGGGCCTCGATCGGGGAGAAATTAAGTCGCGTGCAAACTTGGCAAACGTCTCCTTCCGCAAGGCGAGCCTCTCGAGGTGAGAGGTACTCACTTCCGTCCGAACCTCCAAAGAGAGAAGGGGGGAGCTCGCGGGACCGGGGACGTAGAAGGGTCTGACAGGTCTACGCGTAGAGAGATCGGCTTCAAAATACTCGCTCAAACAAGGGAATCAATATCGACACGTGAAGGGGAGTAGGGAGTCGCCCCTGAAGGGAGGGGCCCCCGCAGGTACACCTTGTGGATGCAAAAACCGAATACTTTGGTTAAGATACAACGTCGCAGAAAGAAAAACCGCAAAAAAAAATGTAGGCTTCGCGCAGATAGGGGGAAGATTAAATGCATCTCAGAGGAGAGAAAAAGGGTCATCACGGTAAGGGGAGAATGGCCCTTGGGGGGGCTTTCTAACACTTCCATCTGACCAGAGGGGGGGGGGACGAGGGAAAAAAAACCTCGAGGGGGAGGGAAAGGCGGAAGGGTACCGAATAACACCCTCACGCTCAAAAGAGAAATGAACCTTGGCAACACGCAGAGGGAGGAGATGGTCTGGGCGGAAGCGCAGTACCTATTAAAGAGTGGAAAGACAAAGATTTGGAAAGAAGGTAAAGTGTCAGGGGCGTCGTCGAAGGGTGGCTTGTACCCCACACCATTTCGGAGGAGTACAAGTGGGAATAAGGCAGTCATCTTATGGAATTGAAGAAATGCTGTTGGCACCGAAGGTGGAAGTCTGAGAAGGGGGATCAAGGGAAGACCGTTAAGACCATGGAAAACCCAGCAACGAAAAGGCCGCACAAACCCGCCTGAGACCGGAAAAAAAAGAAAAAGTTGTGAAAAAAGCAAAGCACCAGAAAGGAAACAAGGCACAATCAGACTACAGCAAAAGGTTAAGGGGCTTTCCATGCGGTCTTACAAGCTTAAAGAACTTGAGGACCAGACGATCAGGACCTGAGAAACTGTTTTCAAGGCGGACAGGGATTACAAATCCACTGAACAGGCGGCACGGGAGGTACTGAAGAAAAAAGATAGATCCTAAGAGCCTGTCTTTCAAGGGATCCTGGCGAAGGACGGTACACAAGAGTTGAGTTTGAGGCCAACCAAAAAAAACCAAATGAAACCAGGTAGATACCGGGAAACGGTCGATACCGGGAAAAAAGGAAACGAAACTGATCGCTAAAACCAAGCACCCGCTGGTCCAGTGTAAAGAACCTGATAGGTGGAGAGAAAGGGGCCGCCGAAGTTGGAAGTAAGAAGGAATGGGAGAGGATATAACGCTTATCCTCGAAGCGGAGTAGCCGTTTTGCAAAAGGCGATAGGGGAGACCTGAGTGAGGTCACGTAAGGCCACATGGGCACGCAACGCGAAAAGGATAACTCAAAAGAGGGCGGGATTGCCGCTCCGCACATACAGAGGGTAAGGATCAGGAAGAGAACAATTCCCCATGAAGGGAAAAAATCGGCTAAGCTCGACATTGTGGGGAGGGGATCGAGCACAGTAAGAAAAAAGAAAAAACAGGGAAGACAGTTGGGGAGAAAAGGACGTTCTTAATACGGTAAATTCGCGGGATCGAGATCTTTAATCGTCTAACGAGCAGACGGAACTATGAGACTCATCGGAAAAAGAAACCAGGACGGGAACCAAAGAGGGGGGAGGCGCCGCCGAAAGAACTGGAGGAAAAGGGGGGGGTTAGGGGACCAGCACCGCACTACCAAAGGGGGAGCCCACTTGAATGCACGAGGGGGGCATCGTCTCGACATAAGAGGAATGAAAAAAGAACTGGTATACGTTAGCTAAATCACCCTCCACCCTCCCTATTCACTTAGATCGAGGAGTCTACAAGGGTCAAACTTCGGACCTAGAAGGGGACAGGACAGGACAAAAGGGGGAAAGACGAGACCCGCTAAGATAGGGTAGAGAAATGCCTCGAAAATCACCAAAATTCGGAAACTTAAGAAAAGAGATCAAGCACAAAACTTCTTAAAAAGAGATGCATGCCGGCTACGTAATTCGGTCTCTTTCGATCATTCGTACAGGGGGAAAAGGGAGGGAGGATCATAGTCAACCCACCCACGGTTAAGGGAGGAAACACAGGGAAGAAAGGGGGGGGTCCTTAAAAAGACCCTAAGAATCACGTTGAGGGGAAATTTAAGAAGTGCGGTCGCTCCCGTGACAGGTGACGCGGCGTCTCAGCGACTCTGCCAAGGGGGATTGCTTCTCAAAGTCCGAAGGCCTCATTAAAAAGGGGTAGGGGCCGCGGGGGAAAAAAAAAACGCCCAAAGAGGAGTCGTACATCAGACCCGCAGGGAGGGACTTCTGAACGGAAAAGGGAAATCAGTCTCACAGGAAAGGCAGCCGTACAATGAGATTGACAGGCTCCTTGAACGACACTAGACGCAAACGCTTCAAAAGACTGTGGAATGGGGGGATTGCGAAATGCAAAAGAAGTCGAGCGAGAAGAGAGGGGTAGGGTGGTTGCAATCTCCTTTAAACGGGGTGACGAGGAGGGAGGAAAATCTTCTCCCGTGTCTGAGGAGATGGGAAAAGACCGATAGAGAAACGAGTGACTAAAAAAAATAGGTACGTGCCCAAGACAAACGTATCAACATAGAGCGGGATGAGGGAAAGAACAAAGGAGGAATATCCGCTTGGAACGGAAGTTATAAACAAATTCACAGGCGAGACGTTAAAGGGCTTCATATCGGCGCGAAAATAAGGGGGTTCTTCTTCAAATCTCTGGGGAAAGGAAGGGGGGGGGGCACTTTGTTCTGTTAGAGGTCTCCGGTCTACAACGGTCGCCTGGGAGCGTGGTGTCGACCTGATCAGCCGGGAGGGGATCGGGTTTGGACAGAAAAGATAGGGGGCGGGGGACGTCTTCGCCAGACAACACGAAGGAGGAGAGTCGGGAAGATAGGCATACAACTCAAAGTGGAAAATCGGTGTCGGCGGGGATGAAACACTCAGTGACTATCGGGAGGGAAAAAAGGAAAGAGATAAAAAGTTTCGGGGACGACCAAAAAAGGAGAATAAATTCTAGGGAAAGAGGGAAATTCTGTGGTCGACGGTACATTTGGCTCAACGGGTCAAGCGGTAACTAAGGGAACGTCGTTTGTGGGGAAGGGGGGGAAAGGGGTGATCGGGTCGAAACTCAAACCGCATCGACGGGGAAGGCAGCCAAGACAAAAGAAGCCTCACAGTTCCCAAAATGGGGGTAGACTTAAATAATGGGAGGAACCGCAAGTGCAGAGCCCTTCAGGAACGCCACTGGTCGGTGGACAAAGGCAAAAAAGGAACGGGAAGAGCAGGCAGCCCAATCTGACAACGACTGGTGGAAGGGCTTGGCTTATAGGTATGAGAATAAAAAAAAAAAAAATAGCGTCGAGGTGAGGGGGGGGGAAGCCAACGTCAAAGGGGGGAAGGTGATACGCCGGGGGGTCAGGGGGGAAACGGTAAACCTTACCCTTAACCCTCACAGGGGAGGACCATTCTCAACACAGAGGGACTGGATGGGAAGAAAAAAAAACTGAAAGTCTAAAAATTCTAAGTAAAAGGGGAAAAAGCTGCATCAGAAAGGAAGAGAAAAATCGATAATGATCTAGTGGGAAAAGCCTCCTTGGTTTCACGGGGGGGGAGGGGCTGCGACAGGGGGGTGCCCGAATTGTAACAGAAAAAAGGAGATCGCTCTTTCGTGCACCGCGGGCTAGGAGGCGGGCGCGTCTCTAAAGAAGGGAAAAACTCGCCACCCAAGGGTTGCTAACTTAGAGATCGAGATCATGCCCAGATGGGGGGAACAAGATCTCTTCTACGCTACAGCAGCCCGTGCTTCGATAACACTAGGGGATTTGGACGCGCTATAAACACGATCTGGGGGGGGGAAATGAATGGGAACAATTCATCTAAAGGGAATAGCGGATAGAGGGAAACGAAGATTAGCTCTAACGATTGAAGTCTCTAATAACCTACCTCACACACAAAAGGGTAACCCGCTCATGCCCCGTTCAAGGGTGCGGCTGAAACAAACAGGGCCCTCTCTCCACTTATGGAACGGGACCCCCAAAGTATTTTTGCCAATGAGAAAAAAAGAAGATAGGAGGAAAAAAAACATTGGATGAAGGGGGGAAAATACATTACCACAAAGGGAGAATGACAAAAAGACAAAAAACCCGAACAGCCCGGCGTGTGTCAGGTGGGGGGGGACCGTGAGCCAAACATCGGGAATGTCTTTGCAGGGGCGGGAGAAAAAAAGAAGACCGGGCGGTCGGAGGACTGCAGGGCCACGGCCGGGACAACCAGGGGGGGAGGGACTACTATAAGAACGGCGCAGGATCCGCGAGAACGACGCTCATCCGAAACCCCATAATTCTAACCCGAAGAAAAAAAGGCTTGGGTGCGGCCCCAGGAAAGAGGGAGGCGCGTCATGGGGGCGAGATAGCTGCTAATCTCGCATCGCCCGAGGACAGCTCGTAGGCGAGCCAGGAAGCATCGCATCGTGACACCAGCGAATGAAAAACACCGGCAAAGCTGTATTTCCAAGTGGATAACGCAGGGGACTCGTAGAAAGGAGGCGAAAACGAAGTAGGGATGAGTGAAAAAAGTAAACAGGGGAGAAGATGAAAAGAGGAGTTGTCAGGATCTTTCCAAGAGAGCTCGCGGCAACACGTGCGAACAACACCATCTAAGGCTACTTGATCGAGAGATAGGCTGTCGAGGGGAAGCCTAAAAAAATGAAGGGGGGGGGGGCAAAAAAAGGAGAAACGATATAGGGGGATTGAATAAAGAGAGCAGGCACGGAGCAATTCCAATGTATTGCACAAACAGGGCCAATGAATCTACTCGAAAAAAACACTGGGAGGGAAGTCAAAAAACGCGGTGAAAAAAAAAGGTATGTCGGCAAGATAGAGCGGCAAAAGACGAGGGCCGGGGGGGAGGGTGATTCCCCCAACAAGCGCCAAGACGAGGTGGAGGATCGAAGGAATGGAACCTGTCAAGAATGGAACCCTAGGAACCCATAAAAAGGGATCGGGGGGGAAGACAGGCAGAATCTTTGCTACCTAGGAAAGCGGGGGGCAAGAGGAGCGTCCAAGTTTTGTGCACACCGTCAATTGAAAAGGAAAAGGGAAACAGGACGATGGTGGAGGCCCGACTCGTGGGGATGTTCAAAGAAAAAAAATTCTCGGGAAGCACTAGATCCTATAAGACTACGGCATAATTAAAAGTGCGCCCAGCGCAAATGATTAACCAAGAAGCGAAAAGCGGAATCGTCTTTCTCAAATGTCTCTGAAGCCAAGAAGCATACAACAGGGGAGCAGCACAGTGGAGAGAGTGGGGGACCGGGATGCGGGAGGGACAGGATATCACTCTCGCGGGAGGGATGGGGGGGACGTGTTATCAGAGGCGAACGGAAAGGGTGACTGCCTGGAGACGGGCGGAAGCACAAGGAGAACGCACTGGGCGGGCATGCCGGACACCGGGAAGGGGGGCCAATCCACGCGGAAGGAAAAAGGAGGGACGCAAATAGAAAAACAAGCACCACATCGTCTTGGAAAGGAAAAAGAGGAAGCGACGCTTCCAACTTCGGGATGTGCACCGGCGGGGGTCGCTGACGAAGGGCCAAGGAAAAGAGTCCCCGACTGGATCAGAAATCACTAGGTCAAAGAGAGGAACGAGAAACAGGCCTCGCGGCAAGCTTCAAGAAAGGGTAGAAAAGGTGTGGGACAACCACATACTGGGGGGGCGAAAGCCCGAGTAAACTCAGTCATCTCTAGAAAAAAAAAAACGAAGAGGAAAGGGAAGGGGGACAGGGAGTGGTTCACTCTTAATGTCTGCACGTTGTGCACAGACCGGGAACCGACAATGAAACGAAGGAGTCCGAAGCGTATGCGAGAGAGGGACTGCCCCTTGAAGCTCTTTTAGAATCATGGATAAAAGTCCAGAGGGTAAGACGGGGTCCAAGAGAAGATGACGAAATACTCCAGGGGGTTGGCGCACACAAATCCGAGGGCGGAGCGTCCCCCAGCTTAAAGAAGACGATTGGGGGATGACTTTCTCGAAGGAGTGCGGGCCCGTCCTGGTGAGAAGGGAAACGGCAGAAAATGAAGGCCAGGAATTGCCGAACGAGGGAACCGCCCCAGGGGTAAAGAGTGGAAGAACTAAAAAGAGCAGTTACTCCATGCAGAACTTCGCTAGCTCGTCAGGGATAAAGCCATGAAATTCCTCTCTAGGGAAGGGACATTACAACGGAACAAAAGGGCGAAACACACCAGACCGAAAAAAAGGGGTGGGGGGAGGAGCATAAAATGAGCAGACGTATTAGTAGCTCATAGTAAAAGCATCCCTCAGCTGCAAAACGATCGGATTTTGAGGAATGATTCAATGGGCGAGGGGGAAGGGGAATTGCGCGTGTTGGTAGAAAAAGCAAATAGTGCGCTACTCGACGGGGTCCTTTCCCAAAAACAAAGGTAACCAAAGCAGCTGTGCATACGAGGAAAAACGGCAAGACTCACGTCATGCGCCAGGACCTGAATCAGAAAAAAAAAGTGGAACGCAGCCACCAAGGGAAGGAGGACCGTCGAGGCAAAAAATTGTTGGAGGGGAAGAACGAAAGGCCCGTATCAAAAAAGGAGGTGCCGATGTTTGGGGTGGGAACCAACGCCCAGCACGCGGCAGTAGAATCGTTAAAGGACGACAGACTCAGGGGGCATCCGGGGAGGACTTCTCAACCAGCGGCGTTGTGGGAAAGCCGAGCGAGGGGAGAAGGCCATGTTTCCTCGGTGGAACGTCGCTGAATTCGTAAAGCGCATAAAAAAATAGTAAGGAGGCCATCCTGGAGAAATCAACTGTGAGGGGAAAGCCTTCCGATGCGAGAAAAGGGCCTCTAAGATAGGTGCGTCGATCTGGGTGGGCCGCAAGGTAACATCTTCCCGTAGGCTTCACTGCTCCAATCAATCCCTCCTACGCCTATCAAAAAGTATGAAGGGGTGGGAACTATCACGAGCGGGCCAACGACGTTCTATAAAAAAAAACGGAGGAGAAGTCAAGATCTTTTCAAAAATATTCAGAAATTTCGGGGGCGATGCCGCCCGTCGCACGAACCGAAACTTAGAATGAGAGAATCTGGCGGAAAAGTAGAAGGAGGCGGCCATCTCATGACAGATAAAAATTCAGACCGAGGGGGGAATGGCAGTAGCCAGGGACACGCTCATCTGGGGCGTGAACATTCCTGTGTTAGCGCTAAAATCTTAAAGATGGCATTCTAGAAAGGAGACAGCAAAAAGGGGGGGGGAAAACCTTGACTTTAGGGAGACAGCGGTACCGCAACCTGTTATTGATGGATTCGAAAAAAGCAAGCAACGCAAAAGGAGAGGGGCCTACCTTATGAACTAACCCAAAAGGGGAGCAAAAAAGATTCACGCCCTCGGCGGGTTAGTGTACAAAACCTTATCAAAAAGGCCCTTGCTTGAGGTTGAAAGACAAATTTTGGGAAAAAGACCAGACATCTACCCCCGGAGGGGGGCTGGTGAATATTGGAAAAAAGAGCTACCACGACACGTATTTCACCAAGACAAACAAAAGGAAAACCGACGCAAAGTGGGGAGGAGAGGGGGGAGAAAGGAACGGGGAAAAGGGAAACAAGCGCTTGCATTCGGGCTGTAAAAGTAGAAGAAGCTACTTACAGTGGAACATCGATATCTCTACCATGAGATGGAAAAGAGGGAAGATGTGTCAATCGCCGTAGTTAGAGAAAGCTTGAGGGTTATGAGTCGGCAGGACCCAGGAAAGCCCCTCCACTTTCGTGGCAAAAAACTTTTAAGCAAGGGTCTGGTTACGGAAGAGTGCGTAGAAGTAGAGAAGGAAGTGCTCTTTTCCTTCCTCTATACTTCTCCGAGAGCCCCGTACCTTGCCTTTTCAGGGGGTAAACGGAAAACGCGAAGGAAAAAAGTCTTGGAAAGACAACTGACAAGGGGGAAATCACCTCATTATATCTTGGGCGTTAAGGCACGACAGCGAAACTCAAAAAACGAAATTAGGATTAAAGAGAATAATAATTGGGAAAAAAAATTCAGGGGCAGAATCCGGGATTAGGGCGTTCATCAAGAGGCCCTGGAGAAAGGGCTGAAGTCTGGCCAGCATTCCCGGCGCGATTGACCGCACAATAGGAATGGTTCGAGAGAAGTACGCTGAAAAGGGTTACCAATGCCGGACGCTTCAAACTCTACCATGAAATTGGAATTCACAAAAAAAGAAAAGCGATGGGGGGGGCAGATGGTACTGGGCAGTGTTCGCGCATGGAGAAAATGGATGAAGCCAAGAGTTGCAGAGATCAGGTCAATGGAAGGGACACGGGTGCTGGGAGGAAGGTGTTGCTTTGGACCAACAAGGACGACCGTAGGGGAAAAGTGGGAGAAGACTTGCTTCAGGGGATGGATAGGGGGGGGAAAATCCGAAAAGGCTGGGGAAAGATGCTAGGGGGAGTCGGGAAATGCCTGTGACTTTCACCCGTCTAGAAGGTGAACCGTCTAAAACCACTACCGGAACGCGAACCGCCGTTAGACGGCGACCCGCTTGGGGAAAACCGGGAGATTAGAGAGGGGAAGCACCGGTAAAAATTCATCGAAAAAGACAAGAAGGAAAGGGCCCTGTTGCTGGTAACCGTGGGGGGTGGTTACCACAAACGTTGGTGGTTTTGGGGGGGGTTGGGGGGTGGGAAGGTGGTGGTACACATGTTGGGGTTTGTTTGGTTCAACCGTTGTGGTTTGGGTGGGGGGGGTTGGGGGGGGGGGGGTATTTGGTGGGTGGTTGGGGGGGGTTTTTGGGTTGTTCAAGGTGTTTGTGGGGGTTGCTGGGGGGGGGTGGGGGTTTTGTGGGGTTGTGTTGGGTTGGGGTCTTTCTGGGGGGGGGTTTTTTTTTCTTGGGTGTGGGTTTGTGGGGGTAATCTGTTCATGCTTTTTTTGGAGCCACATAACAACAGTCGTGATCTCTGCCAGAAGAAATCAGGGAAGAGTCCCTGGGGGAGACAGACATCCACCACCGATGCAGCTGGAAGATGAAGTTACTGCAAGGGAGATCCGACTATCCTTTGAGTAAGGGGAGCGGGCGAGACTGAAGGTTGAAGCCAACCAGGATCAAAGAGAAAAAAAAATCAAGGGGAGAGTTCGACCCGTCAAATCGAAAACCGAAATGTCTCTAAACATCCAAACAATGAAAGCCCAAGAGATTGGCACCTGTCTGGGGAGAAGATAGGAAGGCAGGTTTTAAAGATGTTATTGAACCCTGACGCAGAGCTGAAAGATAGCCGTGTTCGTCACTCAAGGAAAGTGGGATGAGATGTAGTAGGAAGATACAGGAGAGCACGAGGGACAAACCGGTAGCGGTTGCGCTAACTTAGCGGAGCATCGGGAAAGGGGCAAACAATCCCCAAACCTAAAAAGGACGGCCCGCTCGATGGCAGTACGGGAGAAAGGGAAAGTGACCTCCTTCCACAGAAAAAAGAAAAAAGTGAGTTAGGCAAAAGTTCTTATTCTTAGCGGGCCTAGAATGAGTTAGGAGGTAAGAATCTTGTCCGTGCGCTAAACATGACGAGAAGATACATCATCCCTAAGGAAAGAACTGCGGGAGCCCTCTTTGGGGTTCGACGTAAGCGATCGGAGGAGGGGTACCCAATTTCACAGCACTAAGGGCGAGTGGAAGGGGGACGAGAAGAGAATCAAAATCGAGGGTCGTGCATAACTGATAAGATATGAGCAAGACTGTTACGGAGCACATCCATCCATATAAAGAGGGAGAGGATAGTAAGGGAGGGCGAGAGAAAAAAAAGGGCAAAGGACGTTTCGGACCTCCAATGGGGGGAACGTAACCGTACGGAGTTGAAGAGGACGGACAGCGGCGAGACCATTTATAGGATCGCAACCAGAATGCAAGACGGAAAAGGTGAAGATCTCAAAAAAAAACAACGGAGGAGGAGAAAATCTTTATTCAGGGGGAGAGAATTGATCTAGAAGGCTCATTCAGAATAAGGCTGTAACACACGCCCAATTGGAGGGTACTGTTCCAACGATGAGTGAGTCGAATCGGGTGCAAAGTCGACAGAAAAAAAAGATGAAAGTGAAGATGGATGGGGAGGGAGAGTCGAGCTACTTATAAAGGTTCGGTGAGGGATATTGCGACTCTGCACCTGTATAAGGAGGAAATATGAGACAGTCCCGAAGGGGCCTCAGAGCAGGGGTAGTGCCGGTAAAGGGGTAAAAAAAGCAAAACCGAAAGTAATTCTGAAAGCGCAGAAGTCTCTCTGACTGGAGGAACCAAGAACTAAATGAGTCCGGTTGTATCCAAAGGAAAAGAAGATACGAGAGAAAGCAGAGGCGAGGACCGATCGCAAGCAAAGGCTTCCACGGAAGGGGAAGGAGGTAAGAAGGCAGCAAAAACAACAATGACGGGGAAATGCTACCTTTTTTGGGAGGTGCAAAGGTGAAAAAGTTTTACTCGTGAATAGATTCTCCGAGGGGAGTTAAAGAAGTGCAAAACGCGAGGAATCGTGCTCAGCGAGGAGGGGGACAAGCGGGAACTAAAAAAAAGGAAGATAGAAATATCGCTTGGTGACGGGGGGGGAAGAAAATAATCTGCAGGCGAAGCGTTATGAGTATAAGGAGAAGAAGTTAAAACAAAGAACGAAAGATTAAGGTGGACTTTGGAAAAGAGAGGGGAAAAAGCAAGGGGGGGAGTGGGGAGGGGACGGAAGGTCTCCCGGTTCTTACCACGGACGGGGTCGGAAGGAATACCGTGGACTAGTGATAGGGGGGGTACTAACAAAAGGAAAGTCAGAACAGGACATGACTCGTCAGGCACAGGAACGAAGGAACGAAGGAAGTTTAGGTTAACAGTTGGTGTCGAGGTGACACAATCGTACTTATCGTCGAAAAAGCTAAGTACAAAGGGGTAGGGGCTCCCCCGCGGGAAAAAAGAAAAGGGGAAAAGGAGATGCCGAGCCTTGGCGGAAGGGTGGACAAGGGTTCGCGAGCCTCGTGTCGCAACGGGGGACCCGAGGGTGAGGGGATACGCCGGGGGAGAGACGGGAAGTGGGATTAGGGGAAGAAAAAACGGTTGCGGGAGTCGGAAAGGAAACAGTCCAAAAATCCACATAGCAGGAAATAAAAAAAAAGAGGTAGGACAGTAAACCATACGTGCTGAAGCAAGTTCTCCTCAAACTTCGTCTAATCGGGAGAAAAAAGGGACAGGGGGTTACAAAGCAAACGTCCGAAGGCATATCAGACATCTGCCGATAAGGACAACGAAGAACTGAAAAGCATGGCTGATTAGGGAATGAGAGGAAGAACGAAAAACCAGACAAAGAGGAGTGAGGGCGTGTGGAAGTGGCGGGCCCGGAGTGTTGTGGGGAAAAGGTAAGCGTAAGCAGGAGAACCAGCGAGGGAGGGAAGGTAGATAAGAGTCGGGCTGTCAAAAAGGCAAGAGCAACTTCAAAGGGGTGGGATTACAAACTTAAAGAGGACGAACCGGTATTCAAGACCCAGGGGCGAGAAGAGTCCCATCATGACCGAGGTCTACATGTGCGGGGTGCGGGATACGCAATGAAAATGCATCCGTTCAAAACCCCAGTCTGTCCTAAAAGCGGCAGGGGGAAAGAAAAGACGGGATCAAGGAAGGGAAGAGACGAGAAAGGACTTCACCTACAAACAACTGCGGCATAGGGGTGATGATAGGGTCAAAAGAGGCAGGCCCAGGGGAAAAGAGCTCCGTGGCGACGCGGACGTAAAACAGCCCGTGTCTACCGCACGGAGGAGGGCGCAACGCAAGAAAACGAAGATCTTGGAGGGGACTAGGGCAGCCCCTCGCGCAAAAAGACGACACCTTATGGAAAAGAAACGGAGGGAAAAACGTACAAAGCTTGCACGAGAAGCCGCATAAAAAGAGGCTGCGGAATGGACTCATCTTCAGCCGAAAGACCACATGTGGGGAGCCCGCGAAGAGATTTCAAGCCCAAAGAAGAACGAACACTGGGGCGAGGGAGGGGTGCTGCCTCGAGGGCTGAAAGCATCGCCCAAAAAATGGGGGAGAGGCCATGGGGAGGGGAAGTCAAAAAGATGATACATGACCAGCAAAGAGAGAAGTCGAAACAAGCACCTTAACAACAGGCCGGAACGCTCTTGACATCGATGGGGGCTAAGTACTCAAAATCGCTGTTGGAAGTGGCCTTTCGAACCGAAAAAGGAGGCTGCGAAAACTTCTGGGGGAGACGGGGCCGCTACGAAAGGACCGGCGAAAAACTGTTTAGGAAGCCGGGAGGTCCGAACGTGGCCACAACCGCGCATCGAAAACCAAGGGAAGGCTTGGATCCCGCCTCGAGCGTGCCGGACGGTGAGCGGCAGAAAAGCTTATGAAGTGGCCTCTTTCGGGGGAGAAAAGAGCCGCTGAGATGAAAGCCTATTGGGCAAAGAGATCGAGGACAAGGGCATCTTCTCTTTCGAGGCAACACGAAGAGTGAAAAAATCAACAGGGGGTGTTTTCCAATTGGAGACACGAAACGCGGACGACAGGGACCGGTGCTAGTGGAAAAAAAGGGCCTATCAAAAAAAGCTAAGGGACGGCGCGGCCGCCTCTATATGGAGAGAAGCTGGTACATGCGACAAAAATCTACTTAAAACAGACCTGAGGAAAGAAAGATGGACCTGGTCCAGATGATCTACGAAAGAGCAAGGAGGGGAACGGTCTCGGTTTGCACGAGCGCCACTGGCCAGGGCAAGTCTGAAACACAAAGAATACTATCTCAGCCGCCTCTTGGAGAAGGCAAATCGGAGGGGAGAAACGACGTATTATCGTCCGCAAAGAGCGCAGCCGAGAGAACCTGAGGTCGGTATTCAAACCCACCCAAAAAGAGACAAGGGGGCGGAAAAAAGGAGTCCTTTATCAACTACAACAACGGGCAGCCCATCGACAGCCAGTCGACGTGATCGCCGAAAGGGCACATAAGCTTTGAGCCTATACGGAAACGCGGGGGAGCGACCACAAAAAGAGGGTTGTGGTCAAGGAAAGGAAGGAATTAAAAGGGAAGGGGCCGAGGTGATCGGGAGCCGGGGACCAAAGGAACCGTTCTTAAAAGGACACGATTCTCAGAGAGGGCGACTATACCAACTAGAGTCGAAAGAGGAACCATTGGAAAATAAGTGTCATGAAACATAAGGGGGGGACTCAATGAAGCGGCGGCTGCATTTTAACGACATCACACTGATACGGATGAATCATCAGGAGCCGAACAACCGTGTTAAAGGATGGGGGGGGGGCTTTTTTCTCGGGGTGGCCCAAGTCAAGAGAGCTTTTTCAGTTTGACTTGGGCCGAAAGGAAGCTTTCATGGATCTAGGGGGATGAAGAAAGTAGACGGAGAACCAATGGGGAGTCAATTCTTAACACAAGGGAAGGCGAAAAGCAATTCCCGAAAAGCGGAAAGGAATAGGTTAAGGGCCCGGGAAGAAGCAAACCAGAAATTCGGACATCAGTTGAATCTACGTCCAAAAGGAAAACCGTTTCTCACCGGATGGGGGGAAGTAATCTTCTTTGCAAAATCTATAAGAAAAACTCGACTCGAATCCAGAAGCGAGGAAAAACGAAAGAGAAGGCAGGATGACAAAACGACGTTTCAAAAGAAAAAGTTGGATCCGAGACACCCGTGTAAAGAACATTCCCGGGATGCCCA
>Ga0179593_1527740_pt1 | contig 19799 bp, 20 predicted proteins | sample CZODoug2_1_08_16_FD_185931 | JGI IMG/M metagenome (GOLD analysis project Ga0179593, IMG submission 185931) | Vadose zone soil fungal communities from Angelo Coast Range Reserve, California, USA - CZODoug2_1_08_16fungal (PacBio error correction) | ecosystem: Environmental > Terrestrial > Soil >...
CAAAGAAGAGAATCTCTATCTTCGGGGACTCTGATGTGTCCCTGGTCGTTTGGCCGAGGCCAGGAAAAGAAGGGCCAAATCTAATTTGCTGTTCGCGGGCATGGTAAATCAAGGGGGGGGACCCTTTACCATGGGGTTGGGCAGGGCTGCGCGCAGTATCTCTTACTAAAGAAGTCGAAAAAACCGGAAAAAGATCCCTTAAAACTGGAGAAGCGTGTAACTGGTTCGTAATGGCCTGAGAAGTCGAAGTAACCATTCTCTCCGCAAGGAATAAAAAAGGGGAGGTCAGGTTGTCGTTCTTGTGTCTTTTCAAGATAGGCTTCTTCTGGATGCCTTTAAGAAAAGGTAAGACGGAAAGAAGATCGATTCCGTATAATGCGCTGACGACATAGCGAAAGCCGGGGGCGGGGACGCCCCTGATACCAACAAACAAAAACGAGGCAGGGATCACCGGGGACGTAAGGTGGCGGAATAGAAGGCCAATGGAGAGTATGTATAAGGAAGGAGGGACCGAGGGAGATCATGCCAAGCAGGCACTAGGATATAGAGGAAGCGACGAACGATATCGATGGCTAGTTCTCCACGGAAAAGCTGCAGGAAAATCCAAAAGGCCACAAGATTGAGAAAATCGCTGTTCGGCATAAGAAAAAGAGTTACGGAAACTACTTACTATGTAAAGCCAAGTGAGCCAGTCGCTACGGTGCTTGCGGGGTGGCGCTGTATAAAATGCGTTAATGGCAGGGGCCGTAAAGAGGGAGCGATAAAAAAATTCAACCTTGCAGACCCATCATCAACAGGGGAAGGTTTATCCTCGTCTCAAGGGGAAATGGAGGTGGAATGACCAAAGACCGCTCTCTTATCCCGAAACCCTGGAGAAGTCATCATCTAGCCTGAATTTAAGACAAGGAGTGCAATCACCTTGCAGAAACGCTGGTCTCTATCATGGACCCATAAGGGAGACCAACATGCAAAGGAAAAACACACAGCTTACAGAGGTCGGAAATCAAAGAAAAGAAGAGACCTTCACAACCTTCTAACGAAAAAAGACGAGACCGGGTACCGACTATAGGGGACGATCGGAAAAAGATAAAACAAGAGTCAGAAAAAAGACGCCTGCGTGGGGGCTGTGTGATTTAATAAGACGATAGACCTGCTGGCTGGGTGGACCAAACTTGAGGAGGGGGCCAAGGAATCGAATCTATGGGGGGGTGAATAACGCAGCTCTGAGGACTCTGAGAAATATGTAGATCAAAACACGTGCAAAGTTCCGTCACGAAGCTAGGAAAAAAAAGGAAGATCTTCAATCATATCTAATAAAAATCCTGTCCACTTGGGTGTGTGGCGGGGGGGGCTGGGGAAAAGGAGTCGGGGAGGCAAGGGGGGGGGCGCCATGTCTGCCTTTGGCGGCGGCATTCGCTCCTTCCAACCACGTGAGAAGGGAGGACGCGGAACCCCAAGGGGTGGCTGACTTTTGACATTAACCGTGGCGGGAAACCCTAGGAGGCTTTCCATGCTTCGGGAGAGTAGGACTTTCCTACAAAAACTTAGAATCAGGGGGGTCGCTGCAACTCAAAGCAGTCTCCTCGCCACAGGAACTTCTGAAAGGTGGGTCGAGATATGGGGAATAGAGGAGCCGAGTCATCCGTCTATTAAAGCCGTTTATGTCTTTCTAAGAATACACCGGAATCGTGTCTATTGGAATATCTCTTAGCCGAACTGCCGCAAATGTTGCCGGGTTGATGCCCCGGTAGTCAAATTCCGCGACAATTTGAGGCCAGGGAAACGGCAAAGATAGGGTTCCCGACTTGCTCCCTCCGGGCAACTCGAGAATGAGAAGGCTTAAGAAGGAAGCAAGATAAAAAAAAACATCCACTTGTACAGTCAGGTGTATCCCTGCCTTAAGTAGGGTAGTCGTTATCGATCGGGAAAAGGCATGGTAAGAACAGGGGGACAAATAGGGATGTTCGGAGCAGTTCTTCACGACGCTTCAGCAAAATCGGGGCCTTAGGTCAATTGACGCGGGTATCCAATATAAAAGAAGGTGTAAATCACATGAGGCCTCTGAAAGAAAAACCCCGGACACCACGCCGGAGAAGTGCATTCTGGCGCCTAAGAGAAGAGATATGCATCGGGGGGACGTTTTTTCAGAGGTTGAAGGAGCACGGGAGAACAAAAAACTTTGTTCAACTCCACCAGAAAAGCTGATGGTTGTCAGGGCAAGGGAGAAGGGTGGCCTACCTGATTTTTCATGATGCGAAGGTGGTCCGAAAGGACTAAGGGGGTTCAGTAAAAATGCATGATGATGCCCGTGGTTGATGACAGGTGCCGCGGGCCAAAGGGAAGCCGGGAAAGCGACAGAAGGTTACCTTGGCAGGGAGGCAGTGGTTATGCCAAAAAGCTTCCTTCCCACAGAACAGACCAGGAAAACTCCACTCAGTCTATCTGCTTGTCTGTAGCAACTAAAGACCAGTTTTCACTGAGTAGCTGGAATAACTGAGGCTTGGGTAGGGGAACTGCCGGGGGGAAAGGGGTTTTGGAGAACACTCCCGGGATAAAATCTACACTATGGGCATCTGAGGGGAGCTCAGAGGTACTAATTGGAAAGGGGGCTGAGCTAGGGGGAGACATCTGCTTCATCCAAATAGGGTGCACGGATCATTTATCTTGAAGAGATTCTAAGAAAAGGCTGATAGTGTGGCTCAAAGGGTGCAGTGATTTCGATCTTCGATTATGTGTCGTAAAGCGCAGGAGAGATCGGGCGGCACGCGTTCGGTCTTCCAGGGACGAAGCCGAGGCCCGTGAAGAAAGCACGGCTCCACAGAACTGAACTCGGAAAACAACTCTTTCAAAGGAGCATGGCACAGTAAAGAAAGATCCTATCACGTAAGATGCTTAAAGTTAGGAAATCCTGGGGAGGCAGTGGGGAAGCGGTGCCGGAGGTGCTTCCAAGATGACAGGGAAACTGCACAGCCTGAGTTAGTCGCAAGTGCCAGCGCAAGAACATCAAGGTCTGTGAGCCGGAATCACTCCTCCTCACGACTCATGCCCGGTCATAAGAAGGTCCAAGAGGCTATAGACGTACCCGACCGCTCTAAAAATATGCCAGAGGACGGATGAGAGGATCTCTCTCTGGAGATCAGGCTTGACGGAAAACAACAAAACATGGGGGTCTTGGGAATATTGAAAAGCAGAGAGAAAAGACTATCGGACGCCGTAGCTGAAAAGAAAAAAACGTCGTAGGAGACGTCGTACGCGATAGAGAAAAGCATGCATAAAGACAGAGGGAAAATCCGCCAGGCGGGTTCTTAGGAAGGGAAGGATCGGAAGGCTACGTCTGCGCCTTTATAAGAAAAACAGGGTCACTTTAATAAAAGTGTGTTAACAGGGGGGGGGGACCAGAAATGGGAGGGGGGTCAAAGAGAAAATCGCATCCTTAAAATTTAGGCTTCTTCACAACGATGGCGCAGGGCTAACCATTGCGACAAGTCATCAACAAAATCGGGACATCATGCACGGGGGATCAAAGATCTCCATGGAAAGATATAGAATGGTTCGGCGATCAGCATCCCGCTTTTGTTGTCCGTGGCGAAGGACCCCGGCCAGTGGGAAGGGGAACCACGTGGCAAAAGAATTTTTGTAAGGACGCTGTATGGGACGAGCGAGGGCCAGACTACCACTCCCTGAGGAGTGTATAAAAAAACGAACGGTAACGGCGCAGAGAAGGCCTATCTATGAGGAAGGGTCCCGCCATTGGAAGGCCGCCAACGAATGGGAGGGGAGGCTAGCGGTCATTGGGGAAAGAAGAAAGCGGCATCATCGGACCGCAATATGTTCATCTAAGAAAGACGAGATTCGATGGGTAGTAACAGGAAAGGTCTGTACATTACTAAGAATGCGTCTACCGTGTCATTGAGGAAAAAGCATGGAGCCGGAGGTGACGCGATCAAATCAAAAAGCTGATATTTTTCGCAGGAAAATGTGACGGAAAATATTAACGGCTATAGCGGGTCGCGAGATCGAACTTGGTCTCTGGGCCGTCGTAAGGAACCTACTGGAAAAAATATCAGAAGGGAACTTTTGAGTTAGCAAAGGGTCAACGTGGTGATTGGGGAAGTTAAGTTCCTGTTTGTGAAGGGCCAGACGAATTGTAAGAACGCACCACCAGAAGAATCTCACAATCTCCATGCTTATTGAAGCCTGAAGAAAAGAGCTAAAGAAAAAAAGAAAAAGTTGATCGTTGTCCTGAAATTCTGCCGATGCAACTCTGATGTCAAACGGATTTAATAAGGTTCAGGATCTTGATTGTAATTGGTTCCTAGGCCCTTCAGCCTGGAATAACTGAACGATCTAATTGCAACTAAGACTAGGGGAGCACGAGGGACAGCTCTCATCTATAGAAGTGAGACCATACACAAACAGCATTAAATACATTTATTAGAAATCTGACGACATGCGGGACAGGAAATTGGTAATAAGCACGGATTACGCCATGGAAGGCCCGGCATTAACATCTGTTTCGCTTCACTAGATAATGGAAAGTGAGCAGACAGAGGCTAGCTCAAGCGGCATCGGGTAGCGTTCTCCACAAGTCAGGGTCAGAAGAGGTTCACCTCGCTTTCCTCATCAGAAAATCAATCCGTGAATTGAAACGTGGAAACCACCCTCTGAACGATGGGCGTTCCACGCTACAAACAGATAAGGTGAGGAGGGCTGTGAGAGGGGGCGTCCCTTAGGATGGTCTAGCAAGGAAGAAAACTGAGAAAGGAAATAGTGTCCGTGGGCGGGAAGCAATGTACTGTTATGTTCACAGAACAATACATGTAAAGAGCAAAACTCGCAAGGAGTAACCTTCATAGTAGGGGCCGAAACGTTCGCAGACCATTTGACAAGAAAAGGGTCTGAAGGGAAGACACAGGTGGGGAGAAACAGCCCGGCGACACAAGAAGTAAATCAGTTTAAAGAAAAGGATGCCTCCAAGAAGTGGCTACCTTCAACCTGATGAAAAAAATCCAGAGAAACCTGAGGGAAGATCGGGGGGGGGGCTTGCTTCGAAATAGAGATCTACCAACTGACGATGCGGGTGCGTTGGAGACAGTAGGGGGGGCAGCGGTGGTAATTGGAAAGAAACTCAACTTAGGTGGGACAAGGCAAAAGCTACGCGTCGATTTCTGCAGTAGAAAGGGGGGGAAGAAAGTGGATAAACCATAGTTTTCCTCCAAATATGACAAAGACCCGGATGGAAAGTCAGCACGAGCGATTAGTCTAGAGTGCTAGAGCAAGAAATATCTATGTAACAGGTTTGGGGGTCAAAGGGGGGGGTCAGTAGGTCGTCCGTCCCATGGCGAGGCAAGGGTTTGGAATGAAGAAGGACACGTTTGTTAAGTGAAGACGCGGAACCTAAAATTGTCAAAAACATCGGGGAAAGGGGGAGTGAAAAAGAATTTACAAATAGAGGCGAAGTGAAAGAAGGGGCGTGGCATATGGCCTATCTCTCGACAAAAATTAAGGGGGAAAATACGGTGAAGGGACTCGGGGGGGAAATAAATCAAGACTGCAGAAAAAACTGCTGCCTTAGGGCCAGTTTATCTCTCTCAACAAAGATAGAAAGGGGGAATAACAGACGGTGGCCGACGCTGAAAGACAGAAAGCAGTCACCGAGTCTTAAAAAGGTTGGTAACGGAAAGCAAGAACAGTGCGCAACCATTTGACTAAGCGCGGAGAAGAAGAAAAGGGGGATGCAAGGGGATCACAAGGGGGGTTTTTCAGTACAGTGCCATCCATCCTTTGCTAATAACCTAAGAACCAACTCAAAAAGGTAGATAGTCAAAAGGAACACACCAAACAAAACCCCCCCATGTAAGTAATTTCTCATCAGGACTACTAGAAAGATATAGGGGGTATTGCCTTACTGGATCAAGGGGAAGTCCGGGGGCAATCGGTTGTCGCTGCAATTTTAAGCCCGCTGCATCGAAGAGAAGGGGGATGAAGCGGAAGGAGGCGTGAGGAAATCAGCCGGTAAAAAGGCTAAATCAAAGACACCACGCCAGGGTTCTTTGGCATCGAACTCTGTGGCTGGGAATCAAAGGTCTTAAGAGTGGTCTCGAGGGGTGACATCCTTTTGTCGAACAGTGGGAGGGGGGCTTCATCCCGTGACTTCCGCCACCCCTGAACTTCGGATGTCTAGCAGAGGGGGTGGACGAAGGGGGAATCTAAGGTCGTTCCGGATTATGACGAAAGGGTTGTGTAAATGGACTTCAGGATAGATGCTCGCGGGCTGAGGGGATGTAGAGGTGTAATCCCAAGAGGAGCTTTAGTGGACTAGAATGACTGTGTCTTTAAAGCCAGTGTTTAAAATGGCTCGCGCGAGGCTTCAAGAGCAGTGACGGAGTCGCACACGCCCCTGCCAGGAAACTGATCCGAGAAACGTTAAGATGAAATGTATATCGTAGAGCTGGAAGACGGTTGAGGAATTTGAACGAAATCGGGGGAGGACCGAGGGGGGTATTTGTAGATCAGCAAAGAAGGACACATCTACATCGATGCGTCTCGAGATGCTCATCGATGAAAGACGAAAGTCCGAACACGAAAGGACATCAAAGGAAAAATACAAATGACTGGAAGATTTTTTAGAGGTCTAATACAGACTGATCATTCTGTTTTTTGGATCCGGGTGGAAGGAGGGCGCGGAAGGTGTCAAAATAAACAAATGGGCACTAGTCGAAGCTCGTTAAATTGTGAGAACAGTGCAAAAGAGGAGAACGATCACAAAAATAGACACCGAGCAAATTCAGATCACCTTTGCGTGGCCTGGAGAGGAGTAGGAAAGAAGACAGGACCATGGTGGAAGGGTGCAAAACGGGGCAATGATTCTTGCATCCCTTCTCGCGAAAAGGTGATCATAGTTCTCGGTGCCGGGGGTGAGGTGAAGTTCAGTGGGATCCGAAAAACACCAGAAAGACTCAAATCAGGACATTTGAAAAACGCAATGAGACGCAAATTTAGCGGGTGTTCTCCATCGTGGGATCAGGACCTCAGAAAAAGCCCAAGTAGGATTAAAAAGAAGAAAATTGTAGAAGTGGTTGCGGGGTTAAGAAAAATATTACTCGTTTCGCGGTTCCATCGGGCCCGCGAGAAGCAGAGAAGAATGTAGAAAAGGAAGAGGTAAGACAGAGGATTGAGGGAAAGAAGTGGGTTGCAACAAACAGACATGGGAAAAGACTAGAGATACTCTTGATTAAGGAAAATATGACAGGGACGTATGAAGGTCGGAGTGAGAATCCCAGAAGACTAAAGTAACCAAGGAAAAGCCGCGGCTTTGGCGGCGGCAATTTCTTAATTAGAGAAGATAAGGATCGGACGTGATCAGGACATCGCACACGCAAGGGGGAAGAGAGGGGAACATCTGCAAAGGCGTGTGTATCTCAGCGCTTTTAAAGAGAATCAAAGAAGGGGGGAGCTTGTCAACAACGGGCGGGGAACGGGGGGAGGGCGGAAAGGGAGTAAAAAAAAAATCGGCAAACCGGAACATTCTTGGCTGAACCACTTGATGGGACGCGCGTGATGAGGGAGGGAGGAGAGAAAAGGGTTATGCAGGAGCAGGTTTCCTGAGGTGAAGCTTGTTGTTTATGCCTGGCCTTGAAAAAGAAAAAACTGTCTCGAAAAGGGAAAAAGAGAAAATTTGTGTCTACTAGCTGACAAGGAGGGACCGGGGCGATGTCGAAACGCCTTCTTGTTCTCCACCTCGAAAAGATCAAAAGAAGGTGGCGAAGCCTATCAAGGGACGGGGAGGGGCGAAGGGGGATCCCAAGAATATGAAAAAGCCAGTTCAAAGGAAAGGGGGGCTTTGTGACCTGCAGTGGGTGCTGGAGGTGAAAGGGATGCTTGGATCTCTAAGCTCAAATTCAGAGAGACCAATGAGGGGGAGTCTCATCCGGAAGGAAGACAAAAGGCTCGGTGTTGGCAACTAATCCGACTAAATTGATAGGAATTTTTTCGGGGGGGAGGCAGGGATCTGCCGGCGGAGGGGGGGTGCCTGAGTGATCCGAAGCATTACTTTCGCTGAGGGAAACGGTCTGCAAAAAATAGAGCACTAACGAATCGGCGGAGGGGAAGAGGCTGGCTGGGGAGGGAATCCACGACTGACAACAGCTACAATTTGATGGGCGCGGAGAGATGGGTAAAAAGTTGGGGGTAATACAAGTGGAAGGGGGGGGGGAAGGACTCGGGAAGTAACTTACTCACCTCCTTCAAAAAAAGTCTGGAAACACAAAGGGAAAAGGGGATAATGGAAAAAAAAAGACAGTCCCTTAAAAAGACAGAAATATGGTGATAGAGTAGGAAAAGATTGATGGGTAACGTTGATGGGTAATTGGGGCCTTCTCGTCGCAGGAAGACTGCGAAGACGAAAGGCAAAACTAAAGGAGAGCCGGGCTTCGGGAAGATTTGTCTCATAGTGTTGGGAGAGGGGTTAGGCTTCGAGGAGCCTTTCAGAACCGCTCTATCCTGCAGATTCGATCAGGGGACGGGAGGGAAAAAAGAGAAGCAGCACGGAAAATGACAAAAAGGAGCACACCAGAAAAGCATTATCAGACGGTATTCAGGGAACTCGCAAATCTGGAAAATGGCGTAGAGATGGAAAAAAGTATGAGACAGTCTAGATCATGCACTGCAGAACACGGGTGCGTATAGATCTGATGAGCGATTCGACGACGGATCTCGATGGATGGAAAGCATCGCGGGGGATAGAAAGGACAAGAAAAGGGCAACCGAAAGGGCGTCAGCATCCATCGGTGATACGTCCAGCTAAGAACGCTTTAAAGGGAAAGTCTAGAGAACACTCAGGGATGGGGGAGAGGTGTGCCAAGAGGTGGCAAGTCACAGCAGAGCCTACTTCAAGCCTCAACGACAGTACAGGCATACTTACAGGAATGCGGCTTTGAAAGAAAAAAGAGGGACTAAAAGGAGGCGGGGGAGATTCAGACAGTCAAGGAATATATCGAACGTACGTTTCCATCATAAACGGGCGCATGAAAGGGAGACCCAAATCTCGACAACAAACAGACAATGCCTCGGCGGAAAGACGGCCTGCCGCAGAAGCTTGCGGAGCCTTGAAAAATCCGAGAAAAAAAATGAGACTGGGGGGCAGGGACTGTCTGTCTCAAGATCTTTGCTGCGAAAGACAAAGAAACCTCGAGCAAAAAAGACTGCGGCTGGGTGGGTGTATTTAAAACAGGAGGGTGGGGGAGAAAAACAAGGGCGGCTGATGGGGAAAAGAGATGAGGGAGGGGGCCAATTTCTGTTCTCTAACTAACTGGCTGGGGGAGGGAAGGGGGAAAGAAACTGGCTGAAGATGTCTCGCACTTTACCATTTTACGGGAATTCCCGCTCCTAAGAGAGTAAATCGTAGGACACAGGAGAAGGCGTATGAAGAACCAGAGCGGGAAATGGGGTTTTTTGCGATTGTTTGGCACGGAGGAACTAGGAGAATTCAGGGGGTTGTTGCTTTCGGCAGAGAAGGAAGACACGACGCTGTCCTCCTGAAACGTCCAAAACTGGGGAGAGGACGGGGAAAGGGACGGGCGAATCAAACAAAAAGGAAAACATACAGAGGAGTCTTCAAGTTCGTTTCCGCTGGGGGGAGGACAATAGGAACCGGAAAAAAGGATGGCAGGTGAACTTTCTGCTTGGCCTACATTAACAAGACCGAGGGGGGCCAAGTAAAAGGAAGTTGGACAGCTCAAAACAAACCAAGGTTAAAGATATAAACTGGAAGAAAAACATTTCTATGCTACATTTAGGAAAGCGAGCCCATTAAAGGATGGCTAGAATGAGAGGAATCTTTAAATAAAGAAGCAATGAAACTTTAGGGGGGTCACTCGCTGGGAAATTTGTGAGGCCACGTTAAAGACTAAGTTTGGGGTCACAGTGGAGGAAGCTCATAAACGGGTTTTCTTGCTCCCCCTAAAATAAAGAAAAAAAAAGGAAAAATCTCCCTCCTCAAAAAAACGGTGAGAAAAACAACCCAGGAGCAAAAAAAAAAAAAAAAAAAAAAAAAAAAAAAAAAAAAAAAAAAAAAAAAAAAAAAAAAAAAAAAAAAAAAAAAACAAAACATTAAGAATCATTCAGAGGCTGAAAGATATCGGGAGGCTTCGGGAAAACGTGCACTTGCAGGTATTGGAGTGGAAAAAAAGAAAAGAGGGGGAGAGAAGATAGCCCGCTGAAGAGCAGCAGGACGAAATTGGACGCGAGGATCAGTATCGGGAGTTTTCCAATAAACGAGGTAGCAAAAGAAAAAGGAAAAGAAAAAAAAAAAAGGCCGGAAAGTGGCATGAAGGTGCGCGCAAAGGTAAAAAAGACGATAGTCGGAAAGTGGGCTCGGATGGTGTGAACAAGGGGAGCAAGGGGGGAGGGTCGAAGAGGGGGGGGGGGGGGGTCGGGACAGAAAATGTAAGCGGGGGGGGGGGGTAAGAGTGTGGGGGTACGCAAAGTTGGACAGATCGGAGCCAGGAGAAAGGGATTGAGAACGCGTGTCTTAAGGGCATGTGGGATGCAACGTGGGAAATGAGGGAAATAGGTAGAAAAGGGAACAACGATAAATAGGGGCAAAAGGACCAGAGGAGGTAGGGTAGTTATCAGGGTGCCGGCTGCAGGAGAAAGGAAAAAAAAAGTCCCGACGAAAAGCCACCCACAACGGAAGCGGGAGGGGGAAAACGACCAGGAAGAGCCCGGTCAATCTTATTAGCTGAGCACGATGGGGAGATGTAAATGCAAGGGGATTTGGGAGGTTTGAGACCCTGAAAAAGGGAGGAACATTAGAGATCGTTCGCTAATCTCATCGATAATGACGAGTCACCTCTGAAGGGCGGTCCGGATAGCGAAATGGGAGATTCAAAAAAAAAAAGCGAAACTTGGCAGGAGGGGTAACGGGGGTGCCTAACCTTTCTTTAAGGATGTTTGTTTTCGGTCCTAACGGCGACCACAGGGGCGAGGAAGGAAGGGTGGCAGTCAGACCGAAGGAAGAACGGACGGGAAATCGGGCTTCGTCTTCCATGTGCATCCAACCGGAAGCACCTAAAGGAACAAGAAATCCCGGGGGGCTTCAAATGCCCCTTCTCCCTTCGTTTGTCCGGGAGAAGATAGAAGAAAGTCCAAGGAAAAAGACAAAACTTTACCATAATTAGGGTACCTACAAGGAGCGTTAGAGTTATCATATCATTGTCTCAGGGTGATATTGGAAGAGCCGGTTCACGAAGAAAAAAAGGCACGTAAAGACCAAAAACGTTGGAAAGAGAGAACGCGAAAAGGGTGTATCTGTGTCTACAGTCTTTTATCATTAAAACTTCCCAGAGAACCAGCCTAAAGAAAAGAAAAGGCCGATCAAGCGTGCCTGGGTGTCCAGGGCGATTGACTCGGGGGGAGGAGGATCATCGGCCAGACTGACCTGATCATGCATAAGCAAAGAAAGTCAGCATAGTAAAAAAGCCAACGATGGAAAAAGAGTGAGAAAAAGTAGCAAAACCGGAAAAACAAGCAGGTCCGATGATTCCGGGGGAGAGCTGTCTATATCAACATTCCGAACACCCTCGAAGAAAAGGTGGGGAATGTAGGAAAAGAGGAAAGTCGTGATTCAATATGGACGCAGAGGGGGGAAGAAGGGTCGCGTGGTCCAAGGCCGGAAGACATAAGGTTTCTAACATCAATACGGCGGGAGCGCATCTCGAGAAAAATCCAAACGCAAGGGGGGGAGGAGAGCTTCACAAGGATGCAAGGGGGGGAGGGGACGAACGGCATCAAAAAAGCTGCCCCGCAGGCACATTGAGGATTCAGACCTCACTTATATGCTCTAAGACCAAAAAAAGGGGGAGGATAAAAAGCCTATCATTGTTTTCAAAAAGACAGGGAATATGGGAGGGGCTTTTTTGTGATTAGAAAAGTTGCTAATGTTTCGCAACCGTCTAAAGGGTAAAAAAGAGAAGAGGGGAGAACGACGGCAGGGTAGCGAAAAAGAGGGGGCGCTGAAGAAAGCCTGGAGGGTCTGTTCTCCACTCTTCTTCAACTGGCAGGAGAGGGTCGAGAATCTAGCGAGAAGAGGTAGGGGAGAAGTATTCCCTTTTCGAAGAAACGAAGAGGGTAACCCGTGCGGGTGCGTCTGTTCGGGACTTGGTTCTCGAAATCGACCTCATAACGATCAGGGGAAGAGGTAAAGGAAAGTCCGATCGTTAGGGTGCTCGGAAGGGAGCGGGGCAATAATAGCTCTGGCTGCCTGAAAGTTTTTGTAAAATTAGGGGAGGAGAGATCCGGGAAAACGCTGATATTTTTTTCGCAAAGACGGGAATGAAGGGCACGTCTAAGAATCGGCCGCGGCCGGGTCTTGCAGGGCATCGTGGGCAAGAAATCCAAAAGACGAGAACGCTAATGGGGGGCGCGTGTGTCCGAAGGGGGTCCACGGCGGTGAGAAAGGTTAAGGTGTAAGGAGCTTCTTCCGCTGATATCGGGACGCACCTCCCACTCAGGAGGAGGGAATTAAATTTATCCCGGTGCACAAAACCTAAAGAAAGAGAAAGGGGAAAAAAGCGGGGCCTGCTCCAGGGTAGACTTCGCCAATCTCAGAAGGGGGGGAAAGAAAGGTGGAGAAATGGGAGATCGTAAAACAAGGGGGTGATCGGTGACCGATAGAGGTGGAGAAGTGCCCTTGAGAACTGATCTGCTAGGCCCGGCCTAAAAGTCCCGTCGGCTTTACGAAAAAACGCGGTATGGGGAAGGAGGGGAAACAAATGACCATAAAAACAAAGAGGTCAAAAGAACTCGCGACGTATCCTTATCCTTAAATGAGATTTTTGAAAAGGATAATTATGTCGCCATCCTCCTCGCAAACGGGTATGAGAGAGATCAGGATCTCAACGGGGGAAAGAGAGGGGGAGGGGATGTGAGAAGTCATCGCTGCGTTCATCCAAAAAAATACACCATTTACACCGGGGGGCAGTTAACGGAAAGACAACCATCGGGAAAGCGGGACCCCTACTACTAAAGGGCCTCTTCCTTCCAAGTGCTTCCAAAAGGGAAAGGTCTTGGAAGGAGAGAGGAGGGGAGGGGGGAAGAAAGAAAAGAGACGCGCCTAAGGAAAAGAAAAGCAAAGAGGGTCGAAGCCTCATGGATCTCTTTTGCACGAAATAGGCCCTCAAAAAGGAAAAGGAAATCACAGCAGGAGTATCGACATCTGAATGGAAATAAAGGCGCCGAATACTACACGTCATTTCTACCCAAAACTAAATTCGACAACATTAGAAGGTCTTAAAGGGCGAAGGAAAGTGCGACCTTCAAACTAAAAAAAAATCAAAACCAACCTGCCTACTATCTGTCTAGTTTCTTCTTCCACCTCTGAGGGAAGGACCCAACAGCCGAGGAATTGTGGGGGAAAGGGAAAATCAGGGAAGAAGGTTACCTACAACGGCGGAGGAGGAGCTCACTATCTTCGACTTCTTTAAAAGGTCTCTAAGAGAGGAGAGAGGGAAACTGAAACGCCAGTGGAGAGACAAAAGGGGAGTGTAAAACATTGGAAAAAGGAATTGCCGAGCACGAAAAGAAGTTACCTATATCTTAAGACTTTGAAAAAATGAAAAGACGGGTTGTGGCGAAAGGGGTTTGTGTCGCTAGGAGCCGCCTCCATTGGGCTTTGAGCAAAAGAAGGGGCTCACGGGGAGGTACTCGGACGATGGTAGGAGGGGGAAGGGAAAAAAGGGGGAAAAAAGACACCCTTCTCCATCTCTTCTGAAGTGCCGTGAGGATTCAGGAAAAACGATCTCCCAAAAAAAAAGGGAAGATGCAGCACGGGAAAGGGAGGAGCACTGGGCGACCTCCATCTTCGTCCTCGAAGCCTTGCAGGATATCGAAATAGGGGGGAGAGGGAAAGGGTAAAAAAAGAGGCCAGCCTTTCGATGCAGAGACTGGGGAGCCTAGGAATCAACACTTCTTCTCCGCGAGGTGTCTTTTAGAGTACTGTCTTCATGCGGACAAAGGCAACGCAGAAAAGGGGGAGGGTGGCAAACCGTGGAAAAGGAAAAAAAGGAGAAAAAAAGGGAAGTTTTCAGGAGTCAAGTCATAAAAATTGACCGGCCTGCGAAACTGGAGGGGCGGACCGGAAACCTAGCGTACAAAAAAAGAGAAAAACAAAGAAAATGAGAGGGGGGAGCCAGAAGAGGCAGGAATATATCGTTCAGCTTCGTTCTCGAATTCCGGGTAAAAATGTCAATAGGGGAAAATTGTCGAGGGAGAAAATCGGGGAAACCATCGCAATGCGACGGAAGGAGGAGGGTTTCCAATGGGCCGAAGTCATTTTCTCAAGCGGGCCCGGCTGATCACGAAAAACCACGCCGGAGGGGGTCGTGGAGGGAGCAGCAATATAGAATGGAGAAGAGCTGGGGTGGGCGTGGGGAACAGGGTCTCACTCTTTGGGGGGCTTCATACCTTTTTAGGGTCCGCCAACCGATGTGGAGGTGAAAAAATGTAAGGGAAATGGGAAGCGCTACCTTTCAGGAAAAAAGGGAGGAAGAACGTCGTGGAAAAGTAAAGGACTGCATGGCTCCTTGCTCCTTTGGTACATATAGGCTCGGCAGACGAAAAAGGGGGGAAAAGGAATGAAAGGGGAGGTGACTGGTCGGATGGGGAAAGTTGGGAGAAGGGCGGGACGTAGGAAATTTCCTCGTCTCGCAGCCTCTCTCAGATCAAAAAATCAAGCCCGGATCGCTGAAAAAAAAAATGAAGCCACGTTTCATATGGAAGGAAAACGGGAATAGGGAAAGAGAGGGGGGACTGCCGGATTTATTTGGTAACTCCTCGATGCCCTAGCACGAGAAGAATATCGTCGAAAAAAATATAGAAAAAAACAAGAGGAGGGAATGATAGCATGCGAAAAGAAGAGGACAATCTCTTTTCAAAACATTTATAGCTGGGAAGCGATTTCTAATATCTGAATGAGGTTTTTTGGGGCCTAGGGCGGGAAAACGAGCGGCGACGAGGAGTGGCGACGGGCATCGCGGCGGGCAATAAGGGCTTCATTCTTCCATGAGACCTCGGAAGAAGGGAGAGTAAAAGCAAGAGGGGAGAAAGGCTTCCTCAAGCCAAGGGATCCCTTTCGTGGGAAAATTCGACGGTCGAAAAAAAGGGGAAGAAGAAAGGGTGGGGGGAGCATCAAGGTTAAGGAAGACGCGAGAGAAATGGATAACAGATCAAGAGCTGTGCCGTTATTTTAAGGTCAATTGTAAGACCGCGAAAAAAAGAAAGAACCATCACCGTTGGTGGGGGGGGGGCCTTGGTTGTGGTTGGAAAAGATCGAACTAGACCATCTGTGACCAGTAGGCAAAAAACCCCACAAAGGAAGAGGCCCGCTAAGAGGGGAGGTTGAGGAGTGGGGACGGAAAAAGTGGGTTTTTCCGCGAAAAAAATAGTCATAGGGTAGGTCTGTATCAAGCCGGCCCGGGCGAGCAAAAAACGGAACAAGGAACAGAAAAAAGTTCTGATATATTGGACAAAAACGGAGATGCCGAAAGGAGACCCGTAAGAACCTTCAATCGTACTGGGGCCCTTCCGAAGAAAATCCAAAAAAAAAAAAACCAAAGGGTCCAAAGGTGTCTGAGCAAGGAGGAAAGGGATTCGAATCCATAATAACTATCTGTCAGTTATCTCGTACAGTCCAAGGCCGGGGAAGGAAGTTTTAGAATCGGGGAAAGAGGAAGACTGGGGAAATCAAAAAGCCGTCGTCTCAAAGGAGGCTGTTCAACAAAAGGAGAGGAGCCGGGGAATACAGCCTCCACGGCATCAAAAAGACGGCACCATCATTCACCTTGACTTGCGTGCATGAACAATGTATGATCTATAAAAAAAGAGGAGAAAGGGGGGAATAGAGGGGTAAATCTCAGATGTCACTGGGGCAGCTGGGGGAGTCCGTGGATCCTTTTCTCCACCTCGCCGGAGAGGTGTAAGAAAAGGGCCAATGAAAACGGAGGTGGAAAGATGCGTCTAATGACCCACGGCCTGGGCGCTGTTCTCCACCTTCTTTCAGGCACGGTCCGTGGAGGCTAGGAAAGAGGGGGAGGAAAGGATCGATCCGGCCAAAAATTGCAGTCAGGAACCCCGCCGGGAGGGGACGGAGTTGTTGCTGAGGGTTGGCGGAAAAAAAAAGGGGATCGAAAAGAAGAGAATCATCGGCGATAGGAAGTCGGGGGGGGTTCAAAACTACGGCGTCCTCTCTATCTTACATCTTCCGAGAGTTGTTGAAAGATAAGCCTGGAAGTTGGGTCATGTGCATTCGGGGGGCAAAAAAATGGGAGGCTGGCCGGGAAGGGGAATATGAAACGCTACCGTCTCTTAATATTGTTCCGGGGGAAAAGGGTAGGCAAATAAGGGGGTGAAGCAAGGGGTGAGGGGGAATGGGGGAACAGACACTACTGTGGAATCTACAATTTTAAGGGGATCTTTCGAGCGGGCAACCTTGGGTGGAGGGGGGATTGATCACCAGGAGTGGTAAAGCGGCGCAAACTGTAAGGAGAACCTCGGGAACGGGAGCCAAATGAATTTTCCCTTCGCAACAGGCTAAAAGAGGAGGGGATAAAGTGGTGCCTTCTACGTTCAAAACGCAAGGGGGGAAGGCAATGAGGAAAATCCTTCAATTTGAGCAGACATTGAGACTTGAAAAGGTGGGGACGATCGTGGTTAATTCTGTTGAATATCTGCTTGAGGGAGGTCTGCCCTGAGAACTGGCCTCTATGGAAGTAAAAAAAGGAAGGGAAAGGGCGCTGAACATAAAGAAAAAGCTTGACGAAAACCGGAGCCAGAAAAACAATCATTATCACATTTTAGAAACCGAGAATATACATAGACCAAAGGGGGTTAGGAAGAGGGATCGGGGAGCGGATAATTGGACCGCATTTCTCGGATATTCTATATCTATGACAGGGGTCGTACGACAAGACCTGATTAGAAAAGGCATGAGGAAAGGAAAAGGAGAACAAGCTCCTTTCAAAATAAGGGACAAGGATGGGAGAATATACCCTCGTTACGACAGCTTACGAACTATTGAAGGAAAGGCCCTCAGCATGAAACGTGGGGGAGGGAGAAGCTTGATAGCTCAGGCGGGGAGGGAGATCTCGCCTCAAACTTCATCAAGACCAGAAAGACATCGGGAAAAACCAAGGGATAGTGAAAAGAAACCTTCTGTCCTCAAACAAAGAGGGAACTAACAGAAGGCAGCCTTTACGAAACGACTTCTCATCATAGTGGGTTTTTGTTGGCCGGCGGTAGGCTAATCAGAAAAGTGAGTGCGACAAATAGAGGAAAAATAACCCGTTACACTGGTTGCGAAAGCAACGTTCTTCCGCCAAGAAAATTGCGACCGGAAACCTGCGGAGGACCAAAAGGGAAGGCCTAAAGAGAACGATCTTGCTGCGCCAAGAAGCGGAGGGGAAGGACCATACGAAAGCGTTGTGGCTGTTTTGGTCAGCGGAGCTGTTGAACCCTGCGGCTTTAGAAAATCACAGGGACAAAGGGCAATCCAATTTCATACAAATGATTGAAAAACGGGCTAGAAAAGCTACCATCCTATTGGCTCGCAACTCTGTCATCGGCCCCAAAGTAACGTAGGAAGATATTGAATGAAAGTAGGCCATGAAACCTCTACTTGGTGGGGTTTTTTTGCTAGGTCCGAGAAAAACGGGAAGAAAGCCGGGTGAAAAGGGGGCGGCAAAACCACGGTATGAGACTGTACCTTCAAATCAAATTGTCCTTACTTGTGGACTTGAGTGAAAGAAGCCTAAGAGGAAGGACGGTGCGGTTGACGGGCTTAAAAGAGGCCGGGATAGGGACTCGCCCACACGCCGAAAAGGGATAGTGCCGAAAGAAAGAGAGGCAGGCCCTACCTGCTGAATCTCCAGTTATCTCTCGCAACGGAATGGGAGGAAAAGAACTAAGGGAACAAGAAAAAGCGGGTCTTAGAAGGGACCGGGTAACCTCTCAGCTGTTCGATTACGGATCGTCCTAGGAAGGCAAAGAAAGGAAAAGAATAGGGTTGTAGAATTCATTCAAAAGTCAAGGACCATTGTTGAAGTGGAGGGGTAAGGCCAATCATACGCGCGGGGGGGAGAGAACGCCCCCGCAAACGAGCCATGGAGAATCTCCGCAAGTAACACACAAAAGAGGGGAGAAACACCCATTGAAGGAGGGGCAAAGGGTAATCAAAAGGAAGGCCTCGTCTAGGGTCCGGGGGGGAGAAAGGGGGAGGCGGTCGGATGGTCGCGCAATTTCTACCCCGCTGCGAGGGAACAATGGGGGTGGAAAAAAAAAGTGGAGGAAGTCAAACAGGGCGGGAAAGAGGGAGGAAAAGAAACCCACACCTGCGTCGTTTGAAAAAGACGTCGTTGCTCATCATCGAGAAACGAGACGGAGTGTATGTGTCGCGGAGGGGAAAAAGGTTAGGAAAAAACGGTGATCCCTGGAAGGTCCAGAAAAGGCGGATGGAAGAGCGATTTTTGGTCAGTGATTTGTCATTATCGAACTGGCGGTTCCGGGGGAAAAGGGTATGATAAGAAAGGAATGAAAGGCTCCGTCGTGGGGGGAGGGTAAGGGCAACAGTCCAATTGCGGAGAGTTTTTCTTAACTGCGTTTCCTGGTACAAGGATGCAGGGGTAAATCAAGCGCGGGAAAGGGAAAAAACATGAAGATAAAGAAAATCCCAGCACCGGAAGATTTCGAACGCCCTCTAAGAGGCAAGGGTCACTAGGGACTGACAGGTCTGTAGGAGGCGAAGTTTCGTCGGGGGAAAGGGGGTGGGGTAAGCAAATCTATTCCGCTTAAACATCTGACCTCGATAATCTCATCGATAAAAGATAACAAAAAAAGACTGTGAATGAAGACGGACGGAAAAAAAGAAGGGATCCGATCTCCTTGGAAGGATATGTATATCGGGGGTCAGCAGGGGGCCTAATAAGGGGGGAAATAGGGTTGGGGGGTGGGGGGCGCATGAGGATGTTCGGATAGCTCACTGCGTCAGCGCCGAGAGGGCAATCGATTTTCAGGAAGCAAATAGCGCGGGGCATGGGGGAGAAAAAAGTCTACAAAAGGGAGAGGGGGAGAAACAGGCACGATCTAAACAAGTGGCAAAACAACTCCCTTGAGGGGTTTCCCCTTGCCGGATACAATTTCGACGGCTAAGAGCAGGCCTTCCGTAAAAGACTTTGGAAAGAAGGAACGTTGGACAATCGGGCCGGTAGTGTCCGATGGAACTCCGCAGCGCCGGACCACCATGACTGATCAAGCTCAGCAAAAAAAGGGCGAAAGATTGGGGGAAAAAGACGTGGCACGCCCAATCCCAAAAGGGAAAGAAGCGAAATCGGGATAGAGATCATGCCGTAGATGGGGGGACCGTTTCCCTCTAAAACAAGCGGGCGCGGGATCACGAAAAAGCCGAAAAGAAAGGGAGGCAGCAAGATTTAGAGAAGGAAAAAGGCCAGAACATATGCCCGTCGATAGCCTTATCTTTACCTCACCGAACAGGGGGGTCGAGAACCAAAGAGACAGCAGCAAACTAAGGGGGAAGCATGTCGTGGGTCCTTTCTTCGTAAAAGATAATATTGACTACAGATCGCCGAGAGAGGAAGACAAAAGGATAACGTAAAGTGAGGGGTGGGAAGCGCTGGACAGCCCAGATAGTAGACAAAAAAGGAGGTCTTGTCGGTTGCACCGACTGCTGCGAAAACGGGTTGTCTAACATTAAACGCATCAAACAAGAGGACATCACATTAAGGAGAACC
>Ga0179593_1596518_pt1 | contig 19799 bp, 22 predicted proteins | sample CZODoug2_1_08_16_FD_185931 | JGI IMG/M metagenome (GOLD analysis project Ga0179593, IMG submission 185931) | Vadose zone soil fungal communities from Angelo Coast Range Reserve, California, USA - CZODoug2_1_08_16fungal (PacBio error correction) | ecosystem: Environmental > Terrestrial > Soil >...
GTATATCTAAATCGGAAAAAAAAGAACACCGTCATGATGGGAAATTGGGAGGGGGAAAGACTCTGAAAGGTGGAGAATGCGTCTTACGAGGAATCCAGTAGTTTCACACCAGCCCCAACATACAGACTTGGCGGGGGGAAGAGGGGAAAATAAAGGAGTGAAAAGAGGGGATCAAAAGAAAGCACCCCTCTGACCACCGGAATGATGACTCGGGAAAAGGCACCGACGGAAGCCGAAAAAAAGAATGGGTGACTGCAAGAAAAATCGGAATGGGGAGACGACGGGGGCACCCCGGCCATCAATGCTTGGTTTTCGTTGGACGATTGCACGGGCTCAGATACCTCAAACAAAGCGATTTGAAGGCTTCCCGGCAAATAGGGAGTAATGGAACTTCACGGTCCTCGGACATTTCGACGTGATCCCCGGACGCGAGGGTTCGCGAGCGATGTCAAAGAAAATAGGGGAGAAAAAAAGGAAACTGGAAGGCAGGTCCACACTGGTTGGGAAGGAGGGAAGGGGACACAGGGACTCCCCTACAGGGATTACTGCTCTCTAATGACGAATCATGCGCAAGACTCATCAGTCGGAAATGCCGAAGGGGGGGACTTGTCGGCGTTTCCCGCGGGGGGGAATGGGAAGAAACCTCACGGAACTAAGTTTTACGACCGGCAAGTAAGGCAAGGGAAGGCACAGAAAAATGTAGCACCTCGGGGCCGAAAGGGAAGGCCCAAGGATCGGGGGGCTCTGCTTGAAGGGACGCGCTCCTGAGACGGCCTATCGGAAATACGGCCCAGTCAAGAAAGGAGAAAAAAGCGAGTGAATTGGGGGAAGGACGAAACTAAGAAAGGAGTAAGTCTCCCGACCTGGAATACTTCTCAAGCGCGCTACGACCTTGTGCTCTCGGACGAGCAAAACTGGGGGGACGATGTTGAGGAAAAAAGGAAAAGCGAGGGGAGAACGCTAAAAGCGGGCCTCGCCGTGGATATGTGCAGCTCAGAACAACAAACGAGAAAAAAGGGTTGCGCAGGGCACCCTGGGGGAAGAAAAAACTCGAGGAGAAAAGGAATAGGGCTACGCGAGACCCGCCGACATCTGGTAGGAAAAGCGTCACCAAAGGGGACGTCCTTCACGGGTCAAGTACCCTTGAAAACACCTGCAGACCTGGAGATGTGACTAGCCCTGGGGGGAAACGCACCGAAGAGAGTCGAGCCGAAAGAAAAAAAAAAAACGGCGGGGGGAACGAGAAAAAAAACAAAAAGTTCAAACTCCTTAGGAGGAACTAAGTGGATGGTGGCTGGACGGGGAACTATAGGGACGACCCCGATCACAGGGCCAGGGTGACACGCATCAGAGAAAAGAAGGGGCCAAAACGGGCAGAGGTGCAAAAGGAGAGCTAAGGGCAAATAAAGAAAGCACGCGACGAATGGGACCAAGCGATTCTCGCAAAGGAGAAAAGGAGCGGCGAACCGTCCGAAGGTTCCCAAAAAAAAAACAAAGGGAAACTTGAGAACTAAGGTACGACCCGTAGCTAAAGTTGGCTTACCTGGTCCCTCGGGGAGCTGACGTCCAGGGGAGGCAGCAAGAAAAAAAAAAAAACGAAACGAGACGGGAGCGCCGGGTATAAGGGAAAGGGAAAGACGCCGGGAAAGGAGCGAAGAGACGGGTTGGACGCGACGGGTAAGAAACTTGACCACCGTCCACCGGAGTGAAATGCGGGGGCAAGTGAAGCCCACATTCACGAAAAGGGAAATACCAGGTAACTAAGGTCAAAGCTGGGGTCAGCGTAATCACCAGAGATGACTGGTACGCGGGATCGAAAGGCACAGCTCCCACTCCCTGTGGAAAGAACTGATCATTCTAAGAGTGTCCTTCCAGCGAGCCCCACACAGACTGGAGGACAATTCGTAATAATAGGGAAGTTGGAAAAGTGATCTTTTTGCTTAAGGGGGGACGCGGAAGAGGGGACTTGGAGGTTCTCTGTTCTATCTGGAAAAGGGATTCCAGTGGGGATCCCTCCGGGAACCACCAGGAAGGGGCGCAATCAATTGTTGGGACAGGTTCCGACCCCTACGTGGAGAGAAAGAAAGCGGAAGGGAAGGGAGGGGGGGGAAGGTGTTCCACGTCAAGATAATCGTAAATTTCCTCATCCGACTGGATGACCGGAAAGCACGCGTCTTGAAGAAAAAAGGGGAACGAGGCTGATCCTCAAAAGAAGGGGAAAGGAAGGGAGACGGCGCCACAGAGGGAAACGTCGAGCTAAATACGACCCTCTGTTGCGTCCCGTAAGCATCTCTACTGCTCTCTCCCATTGGAGACCTCGGGACCAATGGAGAGTTCACGACAAGAACTGAGTTCACAGTTAAAAAGAAGAGAAAGATGCTCTGGCTGAATGCAAAGGAGGGGAAGGCGAAGAGAGAGACAAAGATCATCAGTAAGTTGCGGAGCGTATAGAGGTACTTGTCCCGTGACGCCCAGAGTGTCGTAGGGGTCGCTACTTCACGGGCGCAGGTCCTTGCCCGGATCAGGGAGGGACCGACCCTCGTCGCCCCGTGTAAGCGGGAAGGCGTGGACGGGAAGACAGGTACCGGGAGGCTCAGGAAAAGAAAAAACACGAAGGGGTCGCTCAATCACACGAAAGGGGGGGTCAACAAAAACTTCTTGTACTGATTTGCAAGAAATCTCTCCAAAGGAGTTTCCCGATGGATCTGCCAATGCCCACGGGGAAAAAAAAAGAAGTACATCAGGGCCCGAAAAAAAGATCCAGCCAGGAGCCCTCTGGAACGCCCAGTTGTCTATTCATGAGGGATCGCACTCTTCAAAATCCGTTGGTGTAACGTGTTGGAGAAATCCGACTCATCGACATAAAACGCAGGAGGGGGACGACACGCGTACCATCCAGGATGCATTGTTGCTTCCAAATTTTCCTGCTGACCCAGGCTAATGGAGTTGGAAAAAAAAGCGGGGGTCTATGAAAGGGAGGGGAGGGAAGGCGCCTGAAGGAGTTGTCAATGGAGCAACTGTCGCGGACACCCGATCCTTGCGGTCAAACCGCCACAGTGCTTAAGGAAGAAAAAAAGGGCAACGAAAGCACGGTGTCCGGCTAAGCTGGGCGGCGCCAGCCTGCAACTGTAAAACGAAAAAAAGAAAACGGGGCACCGTGGGGAGGTAGGAAGTAGGAAGAAGTCCAAAGCCGGGCAGATCGCTAAACGAAAAGGGAGAAGGACGGGGAGGACCAGAAAGGGGGGGTAAACGGAGGGGGGAGGAGGGATCAATCGCTTTTTTCGTCTTCGTGCTTGAGAGCGATGGAACAGTCACTGAAAAAATTAGCGCCGTGACGAAGATGCTGTCGTAGGAACTAAGGGGCGGGGGGAACAAGGTCCGGGGGTCTGTGTCCAACCCGTATTCCACACCAATCACCATAAGGGGGAGGGGTAGGGGTGCACACGGTGGGGGGAAAGAAGAAAAGAGGGAAGTTGAGTCTTTTAGACTATCCTCCGGGGGGGTCAAAAAACATAGAAGACAGGGCAGGATACGCTCATCAGTGGAAGGCGATAAGGGACCGACGGAGAATCCAGCGGGGAATCCAGAGTCGGCCGGCCATAGGTATTCACAGTCAGCCGTAACATCAGAAGGATCGACAACCGCGTGGAAAAGGGGAAAGAAAAGGCGGGGGAGAAGAAAATTCCCAGAGGGACAACGGCGACCGCTGGGGATCTTCACAGTCCTTCAGGACCTTAACACGACCCGGTCGTTGCCGATCCCATCACCATGGCAGGAGATGTAAAGGTAAAACTTCTAACTTTAATGACCTTTCAAGAGCACGGATGGCATCCATCCGAAGAAGGAAAAAAAAAAGAGGGGGGAAAAGGTGTCTAAAAAGTCTATCTGCCAAGCCGTCAGGCGCTGCGACCAACCTCTCCAGGGGGAAATGGGGAACCAAGGGACTCAGTGACGCATCGTACTGCAGAATTTTAACATGCACGTCGACATGACCACCGCGAACAGGAAAGGCAGGGGGTTCGTAACTACAACGGACAAGCATGTCCCAGTAAAAGGTGAGGTCCGACTGTCCGGCCCCCCCCGACGATTAATGCGCAGAAAAACAGGAGAGCAGGGACTCCTAAAGGGGGAAGGTCAGGAAGGAAGCACTCCGGAATAACCAGTGCCACACACAGTGTTACAGCGCCTCGTATAGTAAGGAGGAAAGGATCAGCAGAGAAGGGTAGAAATGGAGGGAGAAACATTCTCCTCAGTACTTCTGGGAAGTCGAACTGAGAAAAGGGCAAAGGTCCTCGGGAAAAAGAAGAAAGTAGACGGGTGGTCTGCGAGACCGCCGAAAAAAAGAACGTCTTCCAAATTACAAAAACGGCCGGGTAAGGGGAAAGGCACCATGCACGTTTCCTAAGGGTGATACGCGAATTCCAGAAAGTTGGGCGGCGAAAAGAAAGTAATGGGACCGAAAGAGGAATCGGAGGGGTAATAGTGATCTCCGTATGAGGAAGTCACTAATGGGGGGTCTTTGGGGCAAGAACCCGCAGCCAAAGATAGAGGGGGGGGGGTGGGCAAGGCTGGTGAAATTCTTCCACTCCGATGTGCCCACGAAAAAACAAAAAATCAGTGGGGGGAACGAGTCCACGGGACCTTAAAATTGCCACGGTAAGGCTGGAAGTGACCGTAGAAGCGGAGAGGGCGAACAGGGAGGAGGAAAGTACGCGACGGATCCGTCGTCAAGAACACTTACTCCTAACGCGACTTCTTTAAGGGTGGACATTTTAATGACACTGCGGCGAGCCATAAAGGGGGAGAAGGATTCAAGGGGGCAAACCGGCGACCAAAAGGCGCCCTATCGTAGGTCTTTGTGTCTTCGGGGCAAGACCACCTCCTCAAAGGGGCCCTAAACCAGGGTTGGTTATCGGCCGTGGGTGGACGGGAGAGGGGAGAAGGAAAAAAACAACAATGGACTTCTGCAGATAAAACCGACCATGGACTGGTGGATCTACCTTTTTCAAACCACGAAAGGTTCTTGGACGGGCCGTATAAGCTTCAATCGTAAAAGGGAAAAAAAGCGGAAGGATGAAGGAATATAACGGACCTCTGCCTGCCGGAAAGTTCAGGAGGTTAAAATGCGACGGATAACGCTGAGAATCGAAAAAAAGGGTCGTGAGCTGCGGAAAAGGTAGTGAGCTGGGGGGCTTGTCACACGGGTTTTCATGCATGGCCGGCGCAAAAAAACAAATGGGGAGGAACCCCGAAAATAATTAAATAAATAAATCACGAACGGCTCTCTAAAATGAGAAAAGAAACCAAGGAAATAACGTAGCCTGTCAGGAAGGGCCTCCAGTTGGCACGGGGCCTTCTGTCGCGTGTATGAGACATGGCGAGGGCTCATGCTTAGGAAAACAAGGAAGGGATCCCAGGGATGTTCAACACTGCCCGAAGTACAGCAAAGGAAGCCAAACCGTAGAGAGGGTCAAGAAAAAGTAGGAATACGGCAGCAAGACGATCACTGGGTCAAAAAAAGTTGACGGCTTAGACATCCCTCTACACGGGTTCAATTGAAGGGGGGGATTTGGAAGAAGAGGGACCAGAGGTAGTCCACGGAGTCGAAAAAAGCGCGAAGGAAAAAGGGGCGGGAAGGGGGCGGCAAGGCAACTTGTGTGTCGATTTTCAGTACGCATAATACCGCTCAAACTGCGCTCGCAAGGGGGAAAGATCGGGAAAGAAGGAGCAAGATTCCCCACTCGGGAGCGGCAACCTTAGACCCAATAAGTTCAAGTGAAGAAGATGACTACCAAAATACCAGGTGATGGGGGAGAAAAGAAAAAAGCTGTAAGAAAAGGAGGGAAAGCCCTTTCCACCTTCAATCGCAAGGAACTGATGTGGGAAGAAAGAACAACAGCCGTCTCTCAAAGGGAGAGAGGGACTCTACGCACCACCGTTCGCCTTTCCGGCGAACTGAACCTAAATGGGGGGGGGGTGGGGACTGGGGACGAAAAAAAAACGGCAGTCCCAACAACGGACTCCAAGTTCACCTCGTCTACAACTCACAAGGCAGTGGCAACGAAGTGACTGGATGATCGGCGCGAAGGGGGAACCCGCCCAGAAAGACTACGAAGTGGAAACAAGAGGCGCCGAAGCTGAAAACCTGTCTGCGCCGAAAAAAACCAGAAGACCGGTAAGACAACTGCTTCGACAGGCGGGGTACTTCGAGAACACTTGTACGACCAAAAGGGGCAGACTCGAAAAAAAAACAGGTCAGTGCGCGGGAGAACAACTGTCAAAAAAAGGGTGGGGGGGTGGGCCGAGGCCGTGAATCGCGGAAAAAAGGTACTACGTCCAAGGGTCGGCGAGGCAAGGGAGAGGAAAAACCGGTGGAGAATTGACAATCAAAGAGGGAAAAAAAAAGGGGGGAAGGGGAGGGATCTGCCACATTCTTTGCGAGAAAGTAGACTAACCATGTCGCCGGTGAGGATGGTCAGGAACCGGGGAAAAACCACTGAATCCAAGGCATTCTCAACGGAGGGAGGGGGGGAAAAGAGGTCTAATTCTTCCGGAAAAAAAAGCCCACACCATACGGCGGGCCTATCTTGTCGAACTCGTATGAAAAGGAGGAGGTCGCACTCGGTGCTACATGGCACGGAAGGCAACCTGGGAAAAAGTGCTCGGCTGGGGTCCCCTAAGCCAGTTTTTGCCGCACTCGCTCATAGACCGGTGGGCGAAAGTCGAAAAATGTTGCGGGGGCGCTTGGACTCCTTAGCCTTTGGCGTACTCCATAAACCAAGAAAACACGAATGCAACCAACGTCTCACAAAGGAGAGAGAAAGTCCGGGAGTAGAAGCCGGTGGTCCACGCAAACGAGAATCGCAATTTCCCTAAGACTGATGGCCAAGGACAGGCAAGAGGAGATACACGAGGGAAAAAGAAAAAGAAACAAAAGGGAGGACCATGCAGAAGAGAAACTGGGAAGAGGGTCGAAAAATAAAAAATCTCTGGCGTCAGGAAGAATTACCTCATCCTCTACACCCGCCACTGGGACAAACTACGAGAGCTGACTACCACAGGTCAAAAACTAGCGTTCATTTTCCGGATCTCTAAAGAGAAGAAAGAAGAGAGGGGGAGGAAACTGCAGGAGGCGTATGACGGCGCCGTACTCCCCCACCATTCTTCCACGGGTCAGTCCCTCGGTCATCAGGCGGAGCTGGGAACTATGGGAAAAAAGGGAAAGGATCCAGGCCCTATACCCTCATCTCCCACAGACGGGTCTAGACGAGCGCGTTCACGTCCCTTGGTAGAGCGTCGAGACAGGGAGGGAACGACCCAGCGTCGAGTGAAAAGATGGACAAGAGGAGGGACTGGGAATTCAGTACGGGGCTCAGAAGGGATCAAGAAACGGGGAAGGGGACGCAAGGAAAGAGGCAGCGTCACAACGAGGGGCTCAAATGGTCAACAAAACCAAGAAGAGCCTGATTACTTTGAAGGAAAAGGCGAGAAATTAGGCGGACCAACTGGGCCGAAAAAGGAAAGGGGACAGAAAGCGCGGGATATACCCTACACATTCCCTGCGGCAATCCTTTAAAGCTCGTCCGTCCTACAGCCACAGAGCCATTGGGGTTTCAAAACGTGGTTGGGGGCTAAGCGGGGCCGAACAAGAGAGAAAGGGAGAAACCAAGAGGGGGGGAAAGGAACGGCCACGGGGGATCCCTCGTACTAAAAAGCTTAGCAGTTTTCAAGGGCGCCAAAGGGACTCCGCAACGGAAGGGAAGAGTACCACGCATGTTGGGGGAAACCTGGGGGGGACGAATAGCGGAGTGGTCAAGTGGGAATTCACCGCGAGTACCGATCTCGGTGAAGCGGAGCGGGGGGAAAATACTCAGCGCTCCCTGCAGGACAGAAAAAAAACTGGGAGGGGAGCCGGCTTCAAAAGCCCAGTTTCTTCATCACACCGAGGCCAGGATCACCAGGTGAGCTCCTGGGAATGTAGCAGCCTCACTCTTAGAAGAAGACCGAGAGGGACGGGGGATAGAACTGCTCGCCGATCAGGACAGCCTTCTCAATCGAGTCATCGGGAGGCTTAAGAAATTCGGCCTGAAAAACCGGGATGGGGGCGGAAACATGGCAATGGAAACTTCCTCAGGGGGCTCGACGATGCATCGAGGTGAGGACGAGGAACTTGGAAGACCCTAAGGAAGATTGTGGAAAAACCACCAAAAAAAAACAGAAAGCCAAGGTAGGGCATTTCTCCGAAGATTGTCGGAAGGGGGAGTAAAAAGAACGTGCGGGGGCGGAGGGGTGAGCTCTCCGAGCGGGTTCCGCGAAATCCCGTCAAGAGACGGCGGTCTCGGGGTTCAGGTGCAGTGGGGGGAAAAGAAGTTTACAGACGTCCCCTCGGTTTCCGTAGGTTATGCAAAAAGGAACGGGACAAGAGGGGGAGCAGATGACATAGAAAAGAAGAAAGTAGTTTGATCCACCGCGTGGGGCGTGTTTCTCCGGTTCAGAAAAAGGAGCGGGACGAACGCGTAGACGGTAAGAAAAAAGGAAGGCGTGAACTGCACGAACAGCGGAAGGAAAAAGGAAAGGGGGCCGAGACCAGCACCAGGTTCTTAGCTGGGCTTGTCGAGTAGTCCTAGGACTTCCGTGTGAAGAAGAAACCTCAGAAAAAGATAAGAAAAATCCGCCTTACATCTTTACCCGCAAGAAAGGACGGGCGAAAGAAGAACCCCAGGACAGAAAAATCAATGCGGATTCGAATGGACTAGAAACCAAAAGCAGGAAGTTTGAAATCCGGAGTTTTAGGCCTATGACACGAATCGCTAGGGAACATAAGCGATACAAAGGAACCTCGGAGGGAAGGTGCGGTAGGGCATCAATGTGACCTCAAGAAGAGGCCGGGGAACCAAAAAAAAAAAACCAACATCACAAAAAAAAAAAAAAAAAAACAAAAAACTAAAATACAACACAAAAAAAAAAAAAAAACAGGGAAATAAAAAAAAAGAAAAAAAGTGTCTGCGATCAGAGGGGGTGCCTGGCCAATCGTCGTTTGAGTCACCGGGGGACGGGGGAACGGGGGCAGGGCATGCCGCGCCACAGGGACAAGAGGGAATCTAAATCACGGAGTCGCTCATCGCAGATACAGGGAGAAGCACGGTTGACTCGGGGGAAAGCGAGTCCCCTCCGCCTCATGAGGCAAAGGAAACGCATACGTGAAGGGCAGAGGGGTAAGAGTAGGAAGGAAGCAAAAAGGGAAAGCGACGTGGGTGGGCCGAGGAGCAAAGCGTGCCATGTGTCGTAAGAGCGAGGGGGGGAAGGGTTGGAAGGGAACAGGTAGATCAAAAACGGTCTAGGGTGACACGGCCGAAAGGGGGCCAACGTTTATCAAGCCGTCCATTTCGGAGGGGGGGACCGAGTCAGAAGCTTCTTTTGAACTTGTGTGATTAGGAAGACAAAGGCTAATTTGGGAGACCACTAAACACTCAAGAAAAAATGGGAAGGGGGGAGGGGGAAACGGGGGGTGGCACCTTACGGGAACACTCCTTTGGTAGGGCGAGCGCTGTAAGGGCTAAAGGGGTAGAATTACTACGAAACTTTAGAGGGCAGACGGGGACGGGCTGTCCGGCAGTGGCCGCAGGGCCGTAGACGGACCAGACAGGCGGAGGAAAAGGAGGCACGGACTATAGTCTAAAAAAAGACAGCACAAAGAGAAAGGGAGGTGAGTGCTCAGTGGACGAGCGGTCTGACACGGAGTTTTCGCCTCCAGCGGCCGAAGAAATGGAAAAGAATGCCCAACCTACGAAAAAAAATTGGGGGCGTGGTCTGGAAAAGAAAAACACCTTCGTTAAAGGGCATCACCAGAGAAGCGGATGGAAGGGAAGGGGAGGGCACACGACGAGACGCAAGGCCGGAGAAGAAAACACCACGGTTGGCAATGGACTTCGCCGTACACCCTCGACGGGTCGGAAACGGAAGAGAAGGATTTCTGGTTGTAAAATGGAGGAGAGGGGAGGAAGATTCCTCTCCAAGGAGAACCTTCGAATGGCGGAATGCTTCCAAAGTAATTCGGAAAGAACCAAGGAAGGCGCGGTGAAAAGGGAAAAGGGGGTAAAAAAGTAACCTTAAGGTATACTTGCACGAGTCGGCGACTAGATTTACCAAGGGAAAATGAAGACGTGAGAGGGAGTGCGCTTGAAACAACTGTTGGTGCAGCAAGACCGCTTGAAGTAACCGGGAAAAAAAGGTGGAGGACGAGACTAAGACGAGGAAGGAGAAAGAGACTCGTAGCCTGCCTCCCGGCAAGCAAGTTGCAAGGGGGCACGCTTGAGAGAGGTCCAGGGAAGAACGGGAACAGGGGGGAGATGAGAAGCCGGCAGGAATGTCGACCCGCATGTTTCACACTTCCCGAACGAGGTCAAAAAAGGGCTTGGGGTATTCCAGGCCTAGATATGAGAGGCAGGAGTTGAACCGCGCCAAAAGTCAAACCGTCCGATCGAAGGGTCAACCGGGATTCGAAAAAATAGGTCCATAAAGCTGAGGGGGGGAGAATGTGTAAAAGAACTCTGGTCAATGCAAACTCAAAGTCGCGTCGCCGGAGAAACTGAGGAAGGCACAGTCGACCTGGTGAGGGGTCTCTTCCCACAGGGACTGGGGGGGAGGGGTGAGTACTGGGAACAGGAAAACTGGAAAAAGAAAAGGCGCTCGCCCGACTATTGGAATTGGAATCGCGAACCCAGGCACGGGGGAAACGGGGGCGCAAGTCAGGGCGAGCGAGAGGTGTCATCATGCCGCATACCACCCGCCGGGAACGGGAGGGTCATCAAGGAGGAAAAAAAAAATAGGTCTGCGTCAAGGACCCGCACCCTAGATCGCAACTGGACGATGGAAAACGAAGGAACGGACCGAGGAAGGTCGGAAGGAAGAAAAAACATGGTCCGACGCTGGCACCCCAGTTCGCAAACAAAGTCGGCTACAGCAGTGGGGAGTGGGGTTGCGACTGGGGGGGAAAAAAAACGAAAACAGGGGGGGGTGAAAAATCAACGCCGCCAGTGTAAAGAGGTCCTACCTCGACACATCGTAAGCAGAGAAGAAAAAATGGAAAACGACGCTGGAAGAACAAAGCGACAATGACGCCAAAGGCTAGTCGGGAAATCTAGCGGGGAACTGGGGGGGATGTCAGATCGCATCCCTCAGACCTACCGTGGGGGAAGCTTAGAACTTCAGATTTTAAAGAACATCTCGACCAGTATTCGGGAGAAAGAGAAGTCTGAAAAAGGGAGGGGCATGCCGACTGTAAGGCCGTCTATCTCTCCCGCGGCCTGCCATACGTCGCCTTCCAAAGTCCTCTTAGCACCGGACAGTCGAAACAAGGTAATCGTGAACTCACCTGATGGAAGGGACACAAGTGACCCCCAAACCCCCCCCCCCCAACCCCCAAAAACAATCAGGAAGCCAGCCAAAGCCGGCCCAGGGCAGACTAAGGTATCTGAAAGCGAAAAAAGGGAGAGGGTGGGAGGTGGTCAGCTTCACCGGGGACATCCGTGCCCACTGGATCCTTTAGGTAAAGTCACGGAAAAACGAGGGGAAAGAGGGAAGTAGAGGGACCCCGTAGGGATCAAGGAGCTGGAGGGAAGGAGGACTGAAAAAACTTCCCACTAAGGGGTTATATGGTCTTGGGGCTGTGGAACAGCCGGAGAGAAAACCGTTTTCGGTGGGGGGGTAGAGCTGGGAACAGGAGTCAACATTTGGGAGACGCTCAGCTTGTGAACAGGACTTCTGGATCATGGGGCCCGAAAGGGGGGGGTTAAAAAAACCCTTTGCCAAAAAAGTGCAGACGAGCGGGAGAAAACAGGGTGGGATTATAAAGGGGGCCACTCATGAGCTCTACGCGAAAAAAAGGTTCCTAGTAAGAGGAGGGCCCAAATCGGGAGGACACTATCGGGACCGAAAGAAGAAGGCGATGGGGGGAGACGCAAAATCGGTACTGTGACTTCGAAGGGGAAACCCTAAGACCCGCTTGCGTCAACAGGCCGAAAAAAGGAAAAAACCCGCCACTGGAGAGCGACAAAAAAAAGGGAGAAGAGAAGGACAGAAGCAGGTCCATAAAAACTGAGGGGAAAGAGGGAGAGATGGGGAAAAGTGGAGAGATTGCAGAACTCACGCTTTCTCAAGAACATTTGCGGAAAGGGTATAGATAGGTGAAAAATGAACTCCCCGCGTGGGTCGTGAGGGTCCGACCTAGAAGTAAAAAAAAGAGGCGCACGGACCTTGCCCGGTAAATCTTCCCCTCTTCGTACTAAAAAAGAAGAAGGGGGCGGGACCCTAAAATCGTGCATTACGGACAAGGAGCGGGTAGCGCATGCTGGACACCGGCGAAATGGAGAAAGGCGCGAAAACGAGCAAATGTTAAACAAAAAAAGAAAAGGGGGATTGGGGGACGGCCACATGCGAAAACTCACAGAAGGCGTGTAAAAGATTGAGCTGCCTCCCCTGGCAGGACCAAAGAACAGGAGAAACCAAAGCAGGACTAAAAGAGGGTACACAAGCCGCCCTCGAAAGGACTGATGGCTCTTTCTAAAGAGGCAAGCCGTATGTGTGGGGGGACTCCGCGGGGCCTTACTCCTTCTAAGCTCCGAAAAAGGCGTGGACGCATGTCCGGCGACAAAGCCCGAGTAAACGTGGGCACCGGCTAAAAAACCCTCCCGAGGGAACTTGTTCCGGACAGGGAAAAAAACAGGTGAACAGAAGGGGAAAACTTCAAGGGGAGGCCGCCTCGGCCTGGCGGGGGGGGGGTCAGTCTCACCATCTCAGTAAACAACCCGATCCTCGCGGTAAGGCCGGGTAAAGGGTCTGTGACTTCTCCAGGCGCGTAAAAAAAAAGGCCAACGGTGGGTCGGAGATAGCAATTCACTAACTCACGCTGTGCGTCATCTACCGGAAGTAAACCCCGGTTAAGAGCCCAAGTCTCGATCAACGGGTCGTCAAAAAAGGGGGGGAAGATTCGTCGGGGAGAGGAAAATTCTTGGAGATCAAAAAGGTTCCGAGCACGTCGCGGCGCGATCGCTTGGTCCATCTGAGCCCGGTGGGTCCGACAGGAAAAGCCGAAAATTGGTTCTTGAGAAAACGAACAAACGCCTGAGTGAACAGGCGCTGTCAAAGGGGTCGGGGAGGCGCACGTGTGGAAGAGGGGCGGGTCGTTGGGCCAAAAAGATTCCAACACAGCAAGTAGCACGCAGCCCCCGAGTGTACAGGGGGATTTCGACGGGGTAACTTGGTTCCGCCATCAACGAGGGGGATTCTAGGCGTAGGCGCTCGGGGGGTCAGCTACTACGGAACATCCCTGCAAGGTGTAACGGGACACCAGGAGACAGATGTTCCAGGAGATCTGCAGGGTGGAGGAAAAACTTGAAGAATAAAAGCTCGTGGACTTAAAGCGTGCGTCCGGATGGCCCTAAAAATTCGGGGAGACCAAAAAAAGTTAAGGTCCTAGGAGGAAACTGGAAACGGGGGGGTCAAATTGGCACGCAGACCTGTCGTGAAAGTCTGTGGTCTCCGGGAGCGAGAAAAGGGAGGACACACGAAACAAGGGCATGCCTTCCAACGTAGAAATGAAGGCCAGAAAAAATGAAACCCGCCGAAAATCCCCACCAGTCGGAGCCGTCTTTCGAAGATAATTCAGGAAAGTGAAAGAAGGAAGCAGCTCGCAAAGAATAATAACAGCCAGTGCCCGCTGGTAAGAAACGGACTTAGGGAATCCCTTGAAAAAACGACCTCGAAAAAAAGGGGGCGCAAGACGAAGGACCCTCGAAGGTTCTGTGCAAACCATAATCTTGAGCCGAAAAAAAGATGGATTTAAGGGAAAGGGGAATTCCTAAAAGGGAGATTCTTCTAACCCTCGCCTCTGGGCGGAAAAGGGAAATTTGGGGGAATGTACAAGAAGGAAAAAAAGGGCCGGACTTGCAGATCCTAAGATGAGGAGATATGTAACAGGAGGGAGGTAAGAAAACATCTAGGGTTCTTTGGAGTCCCGGGTCCGTACTCACCCGAAAGCTCCTTGCCTACCACAAGCGCATAAAAGATCGAATGGAAGCGAGATCAAGACAGGAAGGAGGGGGTGAGAGGGCTTCGAGATAATCCTCTGAAAAAAAAAAAAAAAAAGGCGTGATCCTTCGACTGTTCCCGAACCGTCAGTCCAGGAGTTCCCTGTCACATCAATTTTCTGGCGTGGGGAGAAAAAGAGGAAGAGCGAAGAGGGGGAAAAGGGGGATTCCCCATGAACCAGGACTTCTGTCCGGGGTGCCGAAGGTAGAGACACCAGGCAAGGCGATGGGATACGTCAAAGGTGGGTCTTAAGAACTTCTTCAAAACCCGGAAAAGCAAAGCGGGGAAAAATCAGAAGGATTCGGTCTAGGGGGGGGGGGATCTCGTGAGACCAGTTTCACGAGGGGAAAGCCGAAACCAAACCCCGCAAGGAAGGGGGAGGATCCAACGGAGGAGCAAGAAAGGAAGTGGCCGACGGGAAAATGGAGGCGAAACCGCGGGGGTGGTCATACCTGCTAATTCCACTGCAGGGCAGTGAAGTCGGAACGAGGGCGAAGGGAAAATGATCCATCTCATCATAAAAAGAAAAGGGGGGATCAAACGGCTCCGGCGGGAAAACGTACCGCCCGACCGCGGGCGGACGTGAAAGGGGTCATGACCTTGAGGCCCGGGTTTAAGAAAAACGAGTCGGTCCCATCAACGGACACAAGAACAAAAGAAAAAACGCGTGCGGGTGGGATGTGTCGGCAAGACCTTAGTGAAAAATCGGGACTCAGGAAACCGCTGAAAGAAGATTACCGAGGGAAACGACAAAAGGGCTGCTCCTTACACCAAAAACAAGGGATTCGGGAAACAAGAGACCAGGAAATGGGATCTACCTTTTCCTAACCCCGTCCATCATCTCTTCTGTTAGGGGGACTACAAGTGAAAAAAGGACTATAGCAGGGGAAGAAAAGACAATGAGGGGTGAGAATGCAACTACTTCTGGGAAAGGAGGTCGGGGGGGCAAGGGGGAAGCCGCCGAAAGGAGGACGTGCGCAAAAGAGCTGTCCATACCGGAAGCCCTGGAGTGATAAAAAAGAAAAAGTGAGGCGGAAATGAAGCGGGAGGAAAAAAGGCAACTGGCGCGGCTTCCTAGAAGGGGAACCCAAGGGGGAGTGAAGGGCGAGAGGACGATGAATTCATGAAGACTCATCGCGGAGCCTGAAAAAGGACCTCCTTTGGCAGGCCGGATTCAACGGGGGGGGGGGATGGAACAAAAAAAAGGAACAGGGCTCTCCAAATGTCAGGGAAAGGTCAAAGACATGAGTACGAGAGGGACGCCTCAACTTCTGGGTGAAACAGCCCCCCGGATCGAGGGGGGCTAGGCTTTCGAAAACTCCTAGGACTGCCTGAAGGAAAAAAAAACTGCAGACCTAGACTCGACCAGCGTTAATATGGAAGGCATGAAGATCTCGTCAGGGAAACAGATCGTCATAAAAGGCTTCGCCTCCCTCAGAATGTACTAAACCAGCCGCAAAAATGGTGCTGGAGAAGAAAAGGGGGCGCGGTTCTATGGTTAGGGAAAATTAAAGGGGGAGAGGAAGGGGACTAAGGAATAAGCGGCGCTCGCAAGGGTTCCTATTTAAATGAAAAAAACCGCAAGATAAAAAGAGGGCCCGTCAAAAGAAGGGTTCATAAGCCGACGCAGGGAATACCTCGGGTCCCCATGACATCGGGAGGGAATAAGCCAAAGGAAAGGCAACTTAAGATTACCCTGGTCCAAAAACGAAAGAGGATGGAAGGAATTAACCAAGGCCCTTTTGTCTACCGGAAAAGAAAAGCTTCGAGAAAAAAAGCAAAACGATGGTCCGTAAAACCACGGGTGAGGGCAAACCAATGGGGCTAACTTCAAGACCTTTTTTTCTTGGATGTGTGAAGCGTGGTTGGACCAAGCAATGGTTCCAAAACGCCGCACAAGGATAACGAGGGCTCGGGAAAGGCACTGGGGAAAAAGGGGTTCGACCGTGACGGGGATTCAGAACCCTTGAGCGACTAATGAAGGAAACAAGAGGGGAGATGGAGATCCGGGCCTCCTGGATCAACCTGGAGAAGGGGATAAAGCCGTCTCCGGAAGTGTTCTCCAAAAGGGCCGACTCCATGAATGCGAGAACAGAGATCAAAAGGGCGCGTTTGAATGACGGCCAACGAGGAACGCCGGAGGGGGCCCCAAAGGCCTGAGTTACTCTGCCGTGTATATCAAGGAAACGGTACTACGTCACCGGTGCGCAGCCGGAAAAAGAAGCAACCGGAAAGACTGAGACAGGTGACCCTAAACCTACTCCGTAAAGTTTGGGAACAGAAAAAAGAATAAAAGTAGACGACCTCGACGGGGCGCCTTCCTCGCACTGGGGCAAAAAAAAGTAAAACACTTCTCAAGCTGGGGGAGAACGTCAAAAAATTAAAAAAGGGCCGAGTTCAGTCTAATGATGCCGGACCCGGCTTGGGGAAAAGGTAAAGAGGACATTAAACGCCAACTGCAGAGGGATAGGTCGGGAAAAAAAGAGGGGGGGTGGCTGGTACACGTGCCGGTTCACTGGAAAGGGCTATCTTAAGGGAGGAAGTCCAGGGAGACCGCTCATATTTTGCGCCCCAAGGAGGGAGAGCAGGGCAGGAAAGAAAAAAAAAAGTACAACTTTAACTACCAGCTTTCGAAGGAGACACAAAGAGGAACAGTACGTTAGGGAAGAGAAGCCGGTGTCCAACAGGTAGTCGCTACGCGAAGGGAAGTCCCTGAAAGACTGAGGTAGAATAAAGCGTCACCTGAGCCTCGCAGGCCTACAGAAAGGTGGGAAGACGGTCAAAAAGGGGAAGGGGACTACCCTACTACCCTCTAGGGACCGACCAGTACCTCATCCGACTCCCTCCACGGGAAAGATTACCGGGCAGACACGGGGCCTGCGCCAACTACCTCAAAATTATCTCCTCAAAAAAACTGATTATTGAAAGAGAAAGGGGGAAAAGGACATGAGGGGAGAAGAAGGAGGAGCTTTGGAAGAGGGTCATCTTGTCCAGGGGCTGTCAGCCGTTAGTCTGAGGTACGAATGACTCCCCAGCGGGTCGTGCAGAGACCCAGGTAAACCACGCATCTGCGCAAAAAAAAGAATGTAAAAGAGAACAGGGTCCCCTACCCTCGTCGTACAAAAGTTAAGCTGGCCTGTCCGGAACGGTTAACCCAACAAAGGGAATGAAGGGCGTCTCGAAAAGAAACGGCTGGAAAACGGGGGAATCGTTAGCCTCAGGAAAAAAAAACGTAGGGTCGGCAAAAAAACAACAACCCAGAATAGCTCTTGACGGGGGGACGTGCCCAGGCTCGGGCCATTGCACACGATACTTCAAAAAAAAAGACAGAACGGGGAAACATCTAAAGAGGGGACCTCACAGAAGCGGACAGCCCCAGCCACGCCCCTCGAATCCGCAGGGGCGGTCAGTACTAAGCGCAAAAATCCAGTGGGAGGCGGACGAAAAGAAAAGACGTTCTCAAATCACAGAAACGGAAGAAGGGGAAGAAAGGAAAGGGGGGAACGGCTGCCAAAGGTTCCTGAAAACCAGCTTCCTCCCCTTCGAGGGTACTTCGAAGGGTTAAAAAAACGCATGTGAAGGACCAACAGGATCGGTTCGGGGTCAGTTCTCAAAGAAGAATCGCGGTGCTGAAGGACTGCCGGCAGCGCAAAGGGGGCGGTTACCGTCTCCGAGTCCCGAAAGGAGGGGAGTGGGCCGGCGGAAGCTGCCTGGCCAAAAAAAAGATGGGGGGGCTTAAAGCTCCCGTCAGAAAACTCAAGCAGTAGTGAGAGGGGGGGAAAAACGACGGTCGGTCGGGCAAATTTGTCTAAACCGTCTACTGAGGGGAAGAACCGACTGGCAGTTCAGAGAAAAGAAAGGGCAAAAGAAATCAGGTTGGTAAAGGAAAAGGGGGAGGACCGTAGCGCTCGGGGGTTTCTGCATCCGTCACGAGGAACAACCTAGAAAGCCAGGGGGAAAGTTCGACAAGGGGGATGCGTTGGGAAACCGGTCTGTCAGGACGGTGACCCCAACAGGACCCAGCACCACAGGAGGGAGAAGCGCCGAAAACCGGGGAGCACGGGGGGGGCGTGAGGGTCAATGCCAGCGGGCAGGGAGGAAGAAGCGGGTCCGGTGGAAACTCCCCAGGGCAAAAACGCAAGAACATAAATTCCAGGGCGAGAGCAGGGACGGGAAAAACTCCGGGAATAATTCCCAGGAGGTGCCCGGAAAGGGGGAAGGAAGGAAACGAGGGAACACAGAGGTCTGCATGTGAACACTCGCCAGCCTTGGAGAAAGTGGAAAGAAGTCGGGGGGGAAAACACAATCACAGCGAGCGCACTCTTGGAGAACAAGAAAGGCAGAACATCTACAAAAAAGTTCCGACCTTAGCCGTCCGAGAAAAACCATGTAGGAAAATGGGCGTGAGAAAGGTCGAAGCGAAGCCGGGGATGACGACGGTCAAACTTGCGAGTCAACAGACCAGCCGCAAAATCGAAGTGTCGCCGACTTGAATCCGTCCAGGGTGTCTCGACCAAAGGGGGGGAAGGGACGGGAGTAGACCAGGGGGGAAAGCATCAAAGAAGGGCCCTCATAGGGAAGAGGAACGCTCTTACAAACATGCAGTGGTGACAAATGCAGGTGTCTAAAAGGAAGGTCCGTCGGCCTCTTGTGGCGGAAAAGAAAAGACTCATAACCGTGACAGAAAAAAAGGGGCGTACGTGGCTCAAAAAGTAAAAGTGATTTGCGGAGGATTCCTCGTCATTAGAGATACGGTCTAACAAAGTATTCAAAAAGGTAATCCGAAGCGCGTCCATTGACTGAAAAAGCCTAAAATACGCGTCGCAGATCACTAAGAGGGATGGTGCAGCGGTATGAAAGCGCTTAAAGCACGGAACCTCTGGAGGGGGAAAAAAAAAGAAGTGAAACCTCGACCTTGAGGGAGGGGTCGGGGGAGTGAAGTCCAAGATACCTGGTGTCGGCCGAAAAAGATCCGCCGGGGAGCGGAAGCGGAGTAAAACTCTTTTTTGCAAACAAGGGAAAAAGGCAAGGAAAGTAAGAGACAGGGAGGGGGCCATGGCCACCGTTGTGTGTCTAGCAGTCTTGAAAAAAAGTCCAGGTCGAAAACGACTAAAGAAACAAAGGGGTCGGTTGATCTCGTAAAAAAATGGTCGAAAAACAAACCGAAGCAACCCCGCACGACAAAATCGGGCGGGGGGGCGCAAGGTCCTTGAAGAAAACCCTTGGGCCTAGGGAAAAAAAAGACGGGGGAAGAAGCGAAGTCCACTGAGCACCACTTGTAAAGGGGAGGCCGGTCGGAGTTCGTTCAAGACGGAGGAGACGAGGTCAAAAAAAAGAGGGAGGGAAAGATGGATCCGCTTCACTACTGCTCAAGGGAAGCACCAGGATCCCTGAAGGGGGCGACTAAACGGGAGAGTGGATGAGGGAAGCAGGGAAAAGCGGTTTCGAAGAAAAATCTGCGGAAAAAAGTCCAGGTTGGATCATTACAAAAAGTCGACCAAATATCTCGGGGAAAAGGGGGTGGTGGACAATACAACCGAGCTAAAACCCGCTGAAAAAGCTCGATGATGACAAGGGGACAGTGAGGGGGGAAAAAGACGAAACCTGGCCGGGACGGAGAAAACACGGTGAAGGGGGGATCCCGACCAGGTCTTAACGGAAAAGAAGCAGAGCTGCTGGGGGATGGGACGACCTGAAACTCGATCGTCGGC
>Ga0179593_1716163_pt1 | contig 19798 bp, 37 predicted proteins | sample CZODoug2_1_08_16_FD_185931 | JGI IMG/M metagenome (GOLD analysis project Ga0179593, IMG submission 185931) | Vadose zone soil fungal communities from Angelo Coast Range Reserve, California, USA - CZODoug2_1_08_16fungal (PacBio error correction) | ecosystem: Environmental > Terrestrial > Soil >...
TGGACACCAAAAACTTCCTCCGGCAAGGGTTGCGGTTGGGACCTTTCGTTTTCGGGCCGAGGACCGGTATAAACGGTCTGACAAAGTGGGAAGCCCACAAACAGAAAAGAGTCACCACATCCATTGCAAGGTCGAGAAATTGGAAGGAGGGGAAAAAGATCAGGGGGAGACGGGAAAAACGTCAAAGCGTCCACGTTGGGATTAGAAAGAGGGTCCCAGGGTTCGGTCTCAGGTGTTTACATCCCAGAACGATTCCGCTGGAAAAAAAAAAAAGGGGGGAAGTGATCAAAAAAAAAAAATCGCCCCGAGGCAGGAATGAAAATTTCCTTGCCCATGAAAAAAAAGAAGGAAGGAAAAAAACAGAATAAAGGGTTAAAAACAGGCCCTCTCCGAAAAAAAAACCAGAATCGTCAGAGGGGAGAAAGTAAAAAAAAAAAAAGAATAAAAAAAGGAGACACTTTTGCAAAAAAAAAAAACGAAGTGGAACCGGGAGATCTTTTCCAAGAAAAACTGCCAGGAAACATCCGAACTTTCCGAAAAAAGTTTGACGATCGAAAAATATAAAAAAGCGAAGCAAAAGGAAGAAAAAAGACCATTACCCGGGGAGCGTGTGCCGACGACCTGATTAAGACCGAAACTACATCCCGCAGGGGGACAAAATGAGAAAAAAAGGGTTTTGGGAGGGAAGGGCTCCGAGGGAAAGGTTTTTGTCCGGCGGGAATCTTCTTGGTCAAACAGGGCCGGAAAAAAAAAACGGTAGATTTCCGCCAAAGGACGGCAGCGTGAAAAAACGCGAGGGACAGGGTGTCGGTGTCGTCAAGGGGGACGGGGGAAACGTAGACGAAAACGCTGAGTGCAGGGGCTTCAGCGAATTTCGAAAAAGGGAAAAAAAAAGTCAACGACCAGTCAGCCGGGGAGGGCCCCCGATAGTGGGGGCTTCTCACGACCAGAGCTGGGGGAAGGGGGAGGGTGGAAAAAAAAAAAAAAAAAAAAATTCCAAGGCGACATCCAAAGGGAAACGCCACGGCCGCCACAACAGAAAAGTGGAAGCGGGAGGTGCGTGTGGAGACCATCGGTTGGGGAATTCGTAATCTAAAAAAAAAAAAGGTCACGGGAAAAAAGGGGAGTCTCGGCGGGAAAAGGGGCCTGGGAGAAAAAAGACAGAGAAAATCAATTCTTGGGGGAAAAAAGGGCAATAAGGAGGTGTGACAAAAAAAAAAATAGCCTTAGAAAGCTGTCGTGAGGGGGAAAAAGGAAAAAACGCTATGGGGGCATTTCTGGAAGGTCGGAAGCAAAGAGGGCCAGCAAAAGAGAGGGTAGAAACTTGGCCTCGGAAAAAAAAAACACCAGACAAGGGAAATGCTCCTTCTGTCGGGAGAACAGGGGGGGACGCGGAAAAAGACCAGTAGAAGGGGAAAAAAGCTCAGGAAGGAGGACCGCGAATTTCCTTAAAAAGAAAAAAAAAAAAAAAAAAAGTGTCGAATCAAAAGATGGAGGCCAAGGGGGAAAAACAGGGGGGGGGGGGATTGACCAAGGGAAGCGGAAAAAAAGGGACCTTCCGTGGGTATTCAAAGAACCTCTTTAAGGGGAAAAGTGGCAAGTGCGGGAGGAAGAGACAACTGCTCCAAAAGAAGAGAAAAAAATCTCGGAAAAAAAAAGGGGGGCTTAGTCAAAAAAAAAAAAAAAATGACCCTCCGCCGAGGAGGGACTATTTACTCAGTGAAGAAAAAAAAAAACTCGGGGGCAGGGTAGGGGACCACACCTCCAAAAGGGAGTGGTGGGAAAAGGGCGAAGTCTGTGAAAAAAGAAAAAGAGGCGCGCGACCCATAAAAAAGGGCATTTTCTCCTCTCTTGGGAAAAAACGGAAAAGAACACTATCTAGAGCTAGAAAAAACAAAAAAAAAAAAGGGAAAGGAAGAAAAGAAGGAGGGAAAGCATATGTGTGGGTTTACGGGAAAAAAAGCCAGGCCCAAACGCGATTCTAACTGAAAAAGGTTTTCCTGTTTTTCTAAACTCCTGATTTCTTTGAGGGAACAAAAAAAACAGCTTAAAAGCCAGGGAAACAAAAAATCTTGCCAAATGGGGAATGATTAAACTTTGAAGGACCTAAACCAACAAACTGACAATTTCCCAATACACACTGACAAGCCAGACCCCAAACCTTCCCAACCCCGGACACCCCCTCTAAGGGGAGACCTGCAGAAAAAAACCGTCGGAACAGACTTGAGACGGATTTCCCTCTCCCTTAAGGGTAAAAAGAACTCGCGTGTCAACGAGCGCCCAACGGCAAACAAGAAGGGGACACTTCCCCCTTTTCGCACGAAGTGGGGGGGGTTGCCCTTCACCCGATCACTCAGGGCTGCTTTCGAAGGGGAAGAAAATGGCAGGGGGGTCCGAAAAAGAAACAAGGCAAGTTCTAAGGCCAGGTCAAGCAAAGGGGGAAAAAACCCATCCTTGAGAAATAACTCCTTACTTCTCAGGCACCAGGCCAAGGGATTATCAGTAGGGCCGGAAATGCGCAATGGGGGGGGGGAAAAAAAACCAATGAGATGGACGGGGAATTTGCCAAGGGGGTGCGCGGAAGATCCGAGAGCAAGACAAAGTAGGGACAACGGGGCAAGGAAGTAAAAGAAGTGCAAGCCCGTCGGGAAAAAGGACAAGGCAGAGGGCCCGCAAAGCTGGGCATCAAAGGGTGCGAAGACTTGGGGGAGGAATGATGTCCCTTTAACGAAAAAGAGGTGCAAAAAAGGAGTTGGGACAAAGCCCTATGACTCCCAAGAAGAAAAGGAACCTTATAGGGAGGTCAGAAAAAAGAGCAAAACGTATCCCAAAAAGGGGGGGGAAAAAAGGAAGGGATCCGGATAACCCGTTCACTTGGCGGGACATCCAATTGAAGGGGGGGCGAAATCAGTGGGTTGGGGGGGAAAAAAAACGCCCCCGTGGGAAGCAAGGCACTGTTTCAGTAGAAAAGTCAAAAACTCGGAGGCGGGGGGGTAGGGTTTCCGCTGAAAAACGCCCCAAGAAGAGGGCGCCGTGTAAGGGGGAAATTGCAACTGAAAAAAGAACAGAACAAAAAGAACGAACAAAAAATCGAGGTGAGGGGGGGGGAAACGCTTGGGGAGGGGTTTTTCCCGCGGGGAAAGTCAAAATCAAAAAAGGTGAAGAGTCGACGAAAAAGGGGGTTGAAAAAAAAAAAAGATCTCCGGGACAACGAATTCAAAAAAAAAAAAGGGGGGGCAGGAGAAAGGGGGGATATACTAAAAAAACAAGCTGGAAGGAGTGGTTCCAGGAAAATGTTAAGTTTGCGGCACAGAGAAAGAGGTTCCGAAAACCTAAGGAGGAGGGTCCAAGGGAGGGAATCCTTTGCAAGAGGGGGGGGATCTTTGGGGTTAATATAAGAAAAACTTGGGACGTCACGGAAATGGGGATCTGGCTTTTTTAAAAAAAAACGCTGAAGCAAACGTTGTACAACCATGAAGGGGCACCGGCACAAGGGTGAAGAAGTTTTAGTCTGAAAGTGATTTGGACACGGACAAAGGTCTGAACCAAAAAAGAAAAACGGGGGTCAAGAAAGGGAAAAGCAGGGTTTCCTCGGGAGGGTCGGGGTCTTCCAGCAAGACGCACGGGAAAAAAACCTCGGCGGATTTGGGGGAAAAAAACGGGCACGGGGGGAAGGAGGGAAAGTCAAGAAGCGCTGGATTTTGAAAATAAAGGGGCAAACCGGCAAAACCTGGCACCCGAGAAAAGGAAGAAAAACCACGGGGGCGAAACAGCCTGAAGCGGGTTGGGACAAGAAAATCTATGTCGGAACGGAATACAAGGCAAGATTTTACCGTTACCTGGTACTAAAAGAGGAGAGAACCGGGGATTGTGGAAGAAAGAAGGGAAGGGCGTCCCACGGGGGGGGGCAAGGGGGAGACCGAAGTGTTTCGAAAAGTGTAATCCTGAAAAACAAAAGCAAAACATGCCGAAGTAGGTGGCCATCTCGGACAACGGAGGAAAAGGGAAAAAGATCAGGGCGGCCCCTGTTTTGGGGTTTCGGAAGAACCGTTTTTGGAGGCAAATCAAAGTGACGGGACAGGGCCCAAGGGGGAATCAGAAACCGGAAGTCCTTCCCACATCGACCGATGAAGGAATAGGGGGGGGGTGCAGTTCAGGCAGGCGTGGGAAAAAAGAGGAACGTCCCAAGAACCTAATCGGTCCCAAAGGGGCCTGTTCCTCGGGAAGGGACGGGGGGGGAACATCCAAAAAGAGCTCCGTTCAGGCAACCAAATCCAGGGGAGGGGGGGGAAAAATTTAGAGCTTTGGAAAAAATGAGCACAAAGAGGGGGAAAACCACAGGAAAATCGGACAAGGTTGGCCCCGAAGCCCCGCCAGAAGCCCCCAGAAGAAAGGGGGAAAAAAAAAACTGACCTGAGGGGACCGAAAATCAAAAAAAAAAAACTCAGGAAAAGGGCACACGGCAAAACCGCACTTGATGACGGGTCCACCTGCCTGCAGTCAGAGGTACCAGGTGGGAAAATAGACGAAAACAGATGCAAGGGCAATCCCGGTCAACATTCGGGGGGGTGCGGACTAAAAAAGAGGGAAGGGGCCAAGCAACAAAACCCCTTTGGAAAATAACACCTCTAAAAAAAAACAGGTGTTGGTTCTGTAAAAAGAGTTGAACACGGGAAAAATGCCTCCATTTTTTTTTCAGAAGGATAGGTGTAGGGGGGGAATACCAAAACTCGTAGTCATATTTTTGAAGGGGTTTCCGGAAACAGAAGAGGAACAGCACTCGGATGTTCAGGAGGCAGGGGGCGGTTCTGGGAATGCGAGGGCCGCAACATGGTGCTGGAGGGTTCAGGCCAGTCCACTGGGGGGACTGCCCAAATGGGGGCCAGAAAAAAGGTGTTGCAGCTTAGACCTGGAATTGGAAAAAAAAAACACAGGAAAGGGGGGAGCAAGGGGTAGAGGAAGGGAGAAAAGTGCATTGGAAAAAGACATGTGAAGAAAAAGTGTTCCCTCAAAGCGGTTCTGGATTTTCGGCCCCAAGGTAGATCAAAAAAAAACTAAGGAAGAAAGAAGAAAAGGGGGCGTCATCAAGGAGTCTTCCTGGACAAACTCCAGCTGAGCTGGTGGGACCAACAGAAAAGGGGGAAATTGGGTCAAGGGAAGAAAAAGGGTTCCTGAAGGATAAAAATTGGAAGGGGTCGAAAGGCCGCTCAAATCCGGAAGTGTCCGCGGTTCGACTGGGGAGTGGTTCGCAGAGGGGGGGGCAGTCCAGGAACGAATTGGCAAAAAAGGAGAAAATTACCGGGGGAAGGAAAAAAAAGGTCTTCCTCAAGCGACGCCTCTTCAAAAAGGTTCCCATCGGGGAACACCAAAAAGAAAAAAGGCTTTTGGTGAGGTTCTTGACGTCGAAAAGGGATGCTCCTAAAAGAGGGGGGGGTTAAACTGCCAGTTCCTTAAAAAAAAAAGGGAGACCAGCCTCTGCACGCAAGGAAAACCAATTATCTTGAGGTACACGATGGTGGAGGAGAGGACCTGACACTTGGTTAGATCACGGGGGGAGAGGTCCCTTTCCTTAAAAATCCATAGGACAAAAAACGAACACCACATCACGAGAGAGAAAAACCGTGAGATGAAAAAAAAAAAAAAAAAAAAGGTTTCGAAAAGTGACCACAAGCGCTCTAGGATGCTATTACGCCAGGGGGAAACAAATGACCGGCAGGGAGGGGGTTAAAAATAAAGAAATAGGGGGGGAAAAAAAAAGGATTTCACGATGGGGGGGGTACCTTGCGGAGGAGAAATCTGTGGAAGAAAGCTGAAGGAGGCAGTAAAGGTCACCTCAGCAGAAAAGGAAAAAGACTGTGGGGACGCCTCAAAAAGTAAAGAACAACTATGAGGAAGAACGACTTGGAAAAGCAACAACGTGAGGAAAAAAGATGCATGAAAAGGGGGGTTCTTTTAAACGGGAAAAGGAGTACAAGCCCAGAGAAGGCAAAAAGGTTTTGGGAGGTAAAAACGACGCGCTAGGGGGGGAAGTCCTTTGGGGAGTCAAAGAGGAAGGCCGGACACCACAAGAAGGGGCAGATGGAAAAAAAAGAAAAAAAAGAACCCCCAACACACCGAACTGGACACCACCCCACCCCCCCTCGAAAACCGGTTCCCGGCGTACCTATCAGAATTTTCAAAAACCCCAAACCTTTAAAGACGAGATCTCTGGAAAAAAAAAAAAATAAGGAAGGCTTGGTCGGAGATGTTGATTGTGAAAGGGGTCCGATCCTTCCAGTTCCGAAAACCATCTTAAAAAGACCAAGTCCAGGGGTAGAAATGAACGGGTCAAAATCACACAGGGAAACCCTGGGAGAAAAACTCAGGAGGGGTAGCAGATTGCAAGCGAGGAGGATAGGAAGAAAAGCACTCAGGCAAAAAAAGGGGAAAACCATGAGAAAGGGTGCCGCGGAGGAAAGGGGTCCAAAAGGTCCTATTATCAGAAACAACCGGTAAGGGAAAGGAGTCCAAGAAAAGAAAAACGTCGGGAGGGTGGGGAAAGAAAAAGACTTCTCACCTCCGGAAGAAAATACAATTCATATTACAAGCTTCTCAAACTACAAATAAAGAGGGAAGAAAAGGCCTATTTATCGCGGGGGAGAGGGGGCCCTGGAAAAGGGTAGTTTCCAAAACGGGGGGTGGGGGAAAAAACAGTGACGGAAAAGGGACTCAAAAAAGGAGAAGGAGTCGTTTCGGGGGGAAATCAACCTAAAAAGGGAAAAGTCAAACGATGGGAAAAAAAAAGCAGTTGATTGGAATAAACAATGCCGTGGAAAATGATGGAAAAGGGGGGAAATTTATCCACACACGCGTTCACGATGGTTCGGAAAAAAACAGACGGCAAAAAACGAAAAAAAGAAAAAAAACAGGGTAACGAGGGGGAAAAAAACATAGCTAAAATTTCGCGGAACCAAAAAAGGCGGGCCTGAAAGAAACTGAAAAAAAAGACCAGAACGGACTAACCCAACGACAAAGGCAGTGCGGGGAAACTGCGGGGAAAAAAAAAAGAAAAAAAAGGGCATTGAAAAAACCGGGGGAAAAAAATTTTGAAGGAAAAACGGACGCCTCCGATTTTCAGAAAAGAAATTTGGCAGTAGTTGAAAAAGCGTTGACGAAAGGAACCAAAACATACTGGCCAGGTGTTATTCCAGGAGTGGCCGATGATTGTAAAAAAAAAAGGGGATCGGTTTACAGAAAAAGACACCATTGGGGGGGAAGGGGTCATTATTTTTGGAAGAAAAAAACGGGTCAAAAATGGGAAGAGATTGCCGAAAAGGGGACCGAAAATTTCCCTCACTCGACACAGTGGGGGAAAAGCTGGGGAAAATCCGGGTGGGGGGGGGAAACTCAAGAAAAAAGAAAAAGGGGGGTGACAAAAAAAAAGGTTTACCAAAAAAAGAAAGGGGGGGCCCTCTTGTGGGAAGAAGGGTTCTAAGGGAGAAGTTTTCTTTTCTTTGAAAAGAAACCGAATTCATCTTGTGGAAAAAAAAGAAGTAGGGCGCCTCGCCACCGGGCGTGGGAAAAGGGAAAGGGAAGTTCCATTGCAGGGGGAGGGGGTGGGGGGGGGGACCTTTCCTCGGAGGGGGGTCTCGTTGAAAAATTTGAACGAAAAGACCGCCTCGGGCTGATGGGGGGAAAACTTTGAGGGAAAAAAAAGGAAGGTCGTTCGAGCGAGGGATTTCCACACAGATTGGTGGCTCGAGGAAAAAAAACCAACGAAAGGGACCGGACAACAGAAACGTGAAAAAAGTTCACGAAACAGAGAAAAAAACAATGAAGTCCAAGTTCAATTTTGTTGCTTCGAAAATGACGGGAAGTTGGGGGAAGGAAATTCAAGGTGGCAAAAAAAAAACGGTGCAAGAAAAAAGCCTCACCGTCAATTGGGGGGAAAAAAAGATTGTTTCAGAAAAGGGAAGACACCAAAAAACGAAAAAAACACGAGCAGGAAGGATCGGAAAAAAAAAAAACACCAACAACGATGTAAGGGGAATGACCAATCAAAAACAAGGGGTGGGGCAAGGAGGAAGGGGGGGGGGGAAAAAAAGAAAGGGACTTTTTGTTCTGGAGACAAATGACTTTATAACGGGAACCTTGTCCCCCTTGGGGAAAAAAAAAATGCATAAAAACAAAAAATAAAAGGAGGGGAGGAGAAATGAAGGGGCGCAAAAGAAAAAGGGGGGGAGACTTCACGAATCCCTTTGTGAGGAAAAGAATGAGGTCCCCCAGTGGGGGGGGAGACTCAGAACAAGAAAGGGTGAACAAGAAAGGGAATCGACGAAAGTGAAAGGGGGGAAAAAGAAGTTTGATCATCCAAAAAAGAGAAAGGCGATTGCCGTTCCAAAAGAGCACGAACAAAGAAAAAGATTCCAGGAAAACAAAGCAGCAAAACAGCCAAAGGAAAGAGGAGAGGGGGGACTAAAATCACCAGAAAAAGAGCACGCGGCCACTTGCAAAAAAAAACCGCAAAGAAAAAAAAAGGGGTGAAAAAAGGGGCAAGGGCGGGAAAAAAAAAAAAAATTTTGCAGGAATTCTATCAAATTACGACAAATATGGGAACCTAAGGGACCAAAAAAGTCAAGAAGGACAGGCAACAAAGGGACAAAGGGAAAAAAAAGCGGTCTTTTGGGCAGAACGACAATCCGAAAAACTGGGGGCCAAGACGAAACAACAGGTTTGGGGGGGGGGATGCCAAGGGGGGGAAGGAAATCCTTCCAAGGTTTTGCTCAGAAGCAGAGCCAGAAGGAAAGGACGCAAAAAAAGGGAAGAGGACACGGAAAATTTTGAAAAAAATGGGGGGAAATCTAACCTGCCCAGAAGAAACCTCACTCGGGAAGCTTGTTTCGGAGAAAACATTTGGGGGACCGGAAGTTGGAAGGGCCAGGGAGGCTCTGGACCCATCTCATCTAAAATGTGTGCCGTTCAGAGGAGAAAGGGGGACCTGGGTGTGACCTGGAAGCAAAAAAAGGAAAAAGTTGAATCGGAGAAAAAAAACCATCTCGGAAGGGAGGGGAATCCATGCCCCAGGGAATTTCGACATCATTGAAAAGGACGCAAAAAAAAAACTTGAAAAAAGGGGGCCAAATACGGCGGGGAAAAAAGGCAAAAAACAGAACCATCGGGGGGGGGGGTCGGGAAAAGGGGAGGGGGTCTCCTCCCCGAAAAAAGCATTGAAAACAGGCCCACTTGGGAAAATTTGAAAGAAGAAAAAAGTGGGGGGGAAAAAAAAAAAACTAAACTGATCTTGGGGGAAAAATTGGTCAGGAAGGAGCCCCTTCAGGGGTCCCTCAACAAATAGCCTTTTCGAAAAGGGGAAGGGCCAAAAGGGCGAACAGAATGCAAATCACCAGCTTGCGGAAAAAAGGAACACCGCCACTGACTAGCACCCGCTAACAAAAACTTTTTATCGAAAAAGGACATCGGCGCTAAAAAAAAAAAGAAGAACCTCAGCTGGGGGGGGAGCAAAGAACGCAGCGAAAAAAAGGCCATTCGAAGGAAAAAGGCTCAAGCTTAAGGTTTTTGGCACCGCGAATGGGGAAACGAACCGAAAAGGAAAAGGCGCCAAATAGGAAAAAAAGCTGCGAAGGGAGAAAAGCTGTTATTGGCCACGCATGTGTTTGGAGAAGCCTGCAAAGAAAAACAGGGGGGGGGGGAGTCAAGAAAATTGCCCAGGGGCCTGGGAGAAAAAAAAAAAGGGAACAATCAAAGTTGCTCCCCATCATCAAAAACAGCACAATCGCGCAATTTGAAAAAAAAAAAGAGTCGTCGAAACAGAAAACCAAGGACAAAGGAGAAAAAAAGGGAGGGCAATCAGAAGTTTTAGTCAGGGGGGTAAAAAAGTTCTGCAAACGATGTGTTTGAAGGGCGAAAGTCCTGCGGGGGTGACTACCGGAAAGACGGCAAAACCTTGATTGCAGACGCCTGGCGTAACGAAAAAAAAAAAAAAAAAAAAATAAAAAAAAAAAAAAAAAAAAAAGAAAAACACAAACCGGCGGGAACAGGGGGAGACTTGCGAAAACCCACAACGGATGAGGGAGGAATCTTGCATGGGGTGTACGAGGGAACAAGAAGGGAGAACTGAAAAAGGGGGCGCCGGAACTCGGCAATTTCGGTAGTAACAAGGCCATGACGAAAAAAAACCAAAGGGGGGAGAGGGGACGAAAACAACTTAAAAAAAAACGAAGGAAACTTACCAAAACCAACTTACAAGCACCGCAAAACTTAAAAGGGGAAAAGAGCCCGGTATGGGGAGAGAAGATATCGCAGGGGGCAAAAAGAGGAAATGTTTCAATTCCTCACGCAAAAGAAAATTTCCAACGATTGGAATGTGGACGGTGAAAAAAGAAAAAAGGTGGAGGGGGGGGGAAAAGGTGTTTCCGCAAAAATCCGGCCAAGGGGGGGGGACGCCCCCGGCCGATTGATAGGTGGGGCAAAAAAACAGGCAAAAAAATGTAGTTGAGAAAGACCTTACCTAGTCGCAACGGCTTGCGCGAAGAGACCAGCCCCGAAACATGGACGCAGGGGCCGAGGGAAAGTTAGATGGAAAAAACCCTTGGGGTTGAGGCGGTTGGAAAAAGAAACCGGCCGAAAAAAAACCGGAAAAGGTGGAGCAAAGGGCAAAAAGATACAAGAAAAAAAAAGACAGCCGTCGAAAAGAAAACAAGGCATATTTCGAGGCAGCCAGGAATTGAATGAAAAAAAGTAGCAAAAAAAAAGATGACACCTGGGAAAAAAAGGTTGAAAAAAAAAAAAGGGGTAAACAACCCTTCTAGCTGGAGTTGAACACTTAGAAAAGGCAAAATGAAAGTAGGGCTGGGAGGGAAAGCAAGAAAAAAGACCTCCCCGCCCAAAAGAGGTTTGTCATGGAACACGAAGAAGTCAACATGTGAACCATCAAACACGGCAAAAAAAAAAAAGGCACAAGGAGGGGGGGAAAAAATTGCTCAAAAACGAGTGGCCCCAAGGTCGGCCCAAAATGCTGGCACAAGGGTGAAGGAAACAAGGCCAGGGGGGAACGAACTTTGAGTGAACCGCCCCTCACTGCGCTGGTTAAAGCGAACACTGACCAAAGAAAAGGAACAAAGAACAAGCATCGTTGCGGACCGCTGGGTGGTCGCGGACAGAAAGTGGAAAGGAAGAAACCAAGGGGGAACAAAAAAAGACCCGGAATTACAGAAAAAAAACAGGGAATATTCGGGGAATTCAAGAGAGGGAGAGTCAGGCGGAACCCCGAAAACCAGGGGGAAGAGTCATTCCAAATTGGAGAAAGAATTTCTGTGAAGGGAAACCACATCGGTAAAAAAAAGGACGGGGGACTGGGAAAGTATTTTGTTTACAAGCGGCTCTTCGAGTTGGAGCTATGTGGCAAAAGTTGGATCGGAACCAGAAGCTGGAAAGCCTTCAGGGGAAAGCTCCGTCACGGAAAAACACAAAGTTCAAGGTTCCGCGTCGGGGGGCTCTGGGTTTTGGAAAGAATGGTGGGGGGTCAGATCCGAGTACATCTGAGGAGACGCCGTCCCAGGAAAAGAAGTGTGGCAACTGTAAATCATCATCAGGTTCCCGATTGAGTGGGGCTCAGGGGGAAAAGGGAAGAAACCTCGGGAAAAAAAGAATCACGGGGAAGGGACGGCCTTGATTCTTCAGATCGGGGGCACAACAAAACGATGAAAAGGAGGCCGGGCCATCCAAAAAAAGGCCGCGGGGGAAAAAAAGGGGTTCACGAAAAGAGGCACGATTCGAAGGAGGAAAAATTCCAAGGAGTTGGCAGTCGGAGAAACCGGACAAGGGGGGGGAAAGCAGGTGGACTTCTGGGGTCCCAACGGGAAAAGGTAGAACTGCCAGAGAGGGAAAGAAAGGAAAGGAGAAAAGCACCCCGCAAAAAAAGGAACCTGAGCAGGGATCATAAGAGATAAAAACAACAACTTATGAGGAGGAAAAGAGATTGCACTCCAGGGGAAGGTGGTGGTACGCCCAAGGAGGGGGAAAGGGGTAAGGGGGGAGACAGCGGGTCACTTGCAAAAAAAAAAGGGGGGAAGCATCACCCTGGCCAATTCGTGAAAACAAAACCTTTTCCAGGGGGGGAGAAATTTAAAAAGAAACCAAAAACGATAAAAAAAGGGGGAGGGAACCGGGAAAGTCGGGAACAGGGGGGGGGGGTGTCCCTAATCGGTCAGGTGTTTCCTTTCTCAAAACAAAAGAACGGTGTTTAACGAGACAACGCAGGGGCAGAGATCAAAACAATCGCAAAGGAAAAAGCAGGTAGGGGAAAAAAATTAATCCCACTAACCAGCCGAGAAAAGATGAAATCCTTTCCAACCCACCGTACAGAAAAACCAAAAAAATCGGGGAAAAAAAAACCAAAGGGGAGGGAAATTCAAGAGAAAAAAAACCCTTGCAACGGAAAACGAGTGTCACCCGGAGAAGAAAAGGAAAAACGGGGAGAAACAAAAACGGGGGAAGAATTTTCTAGAAAAAGGAGGCTACCCAAGATCGACCGAAGCAAGGAAAGGAAAAAACCAAAAAATAATGACCAATTTCGGGTGGCATGGGGGGGAACACTAAAAAGCCCAAAAGGGGGAGAAAAACCCTACTGAAAAGAGGGTTGGTCCGTAAAAACAACCGCTTTGGAAAAAGAAAATTTGTGGAAAAAAAGAGGCCTTGAAGCCTTCAAGAAAAAAAAGGGTCCTACTCCTTCACGGTTAAAAAAGGGTGAAATGTTTGAAAACGAAACCGAAAATAAGACGGATGGGAAAAAACCAAGAAGGGGGGTCAGGCAAGGGGAAGGTTACTGGGGAGCCGATCTGCGACCAGCGCCCATGAGGGGGGAAGGCGTATAGAAAACGTCCGAGGGGGAAAACTGAAGAACAGAAGAGTTCTTCTCAGGGAAGGGAACAATCGATGCACGCGTGGATCAAAGAATGGGTAGAAGAGGGCTGGACGGGAAGGGGGGGGGATCCGAGAACAGGGGGAAGCGTCTTTAGTTCCTCAAATAGTTTTGGAGGCCACTGGGAGGAGAAAAGGAAACCGAAAAAGGGGGAAACCAGCAAAAATCGGAAGGCCTGGTCCCAACTCTACGGAGCTTTGGGCAACATCAACTATAGAGTGGAGGTCAAAAGGACCCGTTTGGGAGAAGGGGAGCAAAACCTCTGCAAGTGGTCCGCTTTCGGATGCCCCTTGCCAACTACCCGCGCAGGGGGGAAGCCTTGGCCTCGGCCCCCAATACCGGTGGGGGGAAAAATACAAAAAGAACGGCCCCGAGGAAGCAAGGACGCGAATGGGAGGGGGCTTTCTTCAAGAGGAAAAAGAAGGGGCCTCCTCCTCGCCAGTCGGCCAATCTCGGGGAACAGCGCGGGGCCAGGATGAGGGTGGAGACCACGGGAAAAGCAAAAAAAAAAAATACAAAGGGAAGCGGAAAAAGACCCGGCTGTCCCGTTCAAGAAGCAATCCATAACCCAACGAAAAGAAAACAACCGAGCCAAGCAAAAAAAAAAGGGGGGCGGAGCCAGAAAAAATGAAAAGAAAGGGGAAAACGCGCAGAAAAAGAGCAGGGGAAAAAAAGCAAACGGGTCAGTTTTTTTAAAGAAGGTGCGCAATGGAAACGATGGGGGGAGGCGAAAAGGGTGGGGGAAAGAAAGCCGCGCATTCTCAAGAAGAGGGGGAGGAGAAACCCCGTGGGGAAGAGCTATGCGTAGATGAGAAGGAAGTCGAAACAACAAAGAAAAAAGGGAGAAGCAGGAAAATAAGGTTGTTAGATACCAGAGGGGGAAAAAAGGCACAAAGGTTTTCACCTTTGGGGGGGGTTGTCTGTTTCGGGGAGGGGTGGGTTGGGTCGGAAAGGAACGAGAAATTGGAAGAAAAACTCTACAGGGAAAAAAAGGGGTGCATATTTGCGAAAAGGAAACTGACACCACTAAAATACAAAAAACCGACCCAACGTTCAAGACCTAGGAAAAAGCCCCCCACAAACCCAGAAAAAGAAAAGAAAAAATTGACCCCCAACCCAGACAAGGACCCCTAAGAAAAAACCAAGAGCGACCAGGAAGATGAAAGAGGAAGAGAAACCCAACCCCGGGCCATGAGAACCCCGCAACCAGGCACACTCCGAAAGAATACCGGAGAGAGGCGGGAGGAAGTAGGAAATCCCATCGGATTTGTCCCCTTCTTTCATAGAAGGGTAAAAGAGAAAAAATTGAAAGAAAAAAGAAAAAGTGGCCGGGGTGGGTCTTTCTCGGGGGGGGCCTGCTGGAAAAAAGGGGCGGTTATGGTTTTGTTCAAAACGAAAGTGCCTGAAATACCAAGGGGAAAAGGGTGTGGTGTCATCTCGGAGGGCGGGCCACGTGGGGCGGGTGGGGGGGGGATCAATAAACCGGGGGGGGGTCACGGGACTGGGGACGCAGGGGGGGAGGGTTAGGGGGTGGCCCGCAGAGGGGGGGGAGTTGCCGTTACCATAGCGGAGGAGGAGTTGGGTTGGAAGGTCAAAGACAAAAAATTGAGGAGTAAAGCTGCGGGCTCTAACAGAAAGAGGGCATAGCCAGCCCCTGTATTGAGAAAAGGCCAATGGGAGGACCAAAACGAAGCAAAAAGAGAGAAAAGAGCCATTCGAAGGAAAGGTCCCAGGAGACACACTAGTAGAAACACAGCGTCGAAAAGCAGATGGGGGGGAATAAAGGGAGACCAAAATTTAAATCATCTTGTAAGTAAATGGACGAAGAAAATGGGGACGACACAAGCAAGAAGGGAAGAAAGGGGGGAAAAAAACGAAAAAAAGGCCCAACCGAGGGGGGACACTGAACCCCGCTGAGTGAGCGTGATACACGGAAAACGTGGCCGGGCAATATGTCGGAAAAACAAGAACACCGAAGGAAAAAAAACAGAAAAGAAGAAAAAAACAACATTTCATTTGAAGCAGGACAACTTCTGACCCAAGCCAACAGGCGAACTAAAGAGGAAGAAAAAAAAACGAGGAGCAAGGGGACGCTGGAAAAAGGGGAATATCCGCAAACTGAAAAGTACAACAAAGGAAAAAACCACGGGAGCGGAAGAGGGAAAGAAGAGGGGTGGTGGGGTGGGTGAGGAAGAAGGAGACCGGGAAAGGAAGGGTGCCCTGTGAGGGGGGGGAGGGCGAAGCCTCCGCAAGGGGGGACAAAAAAGTTGTGGAGGGGCCTTGAGGGGTGTAGAGCAGGGTGAAATGTATGAAGCTTTTGACAAAAAGCTTTCGTCGCACAACTGGATTTTGGGAAAAGAGGACCTCGTCAAAGACTACTAATTAGTCCGAGAGCTAGAAAAAAACGTTGTGAACAAAAAAAAAAAACAAAAAGGAAAGAACAACTTTGTCGCTGATAAACGCAAGGGAAAAAGAAGACACGGGGGGGGGGCCCTTTAACCCGCGTTGCCAAGTTTGAGAAGGAGGGGGGAGGGGGTGATTAGGGCATTTGGGGGGGGAAAAAAAGGACCTCCTAATGGGAACGATTCTGGAGTCTGGGTCCTTCAAATTACGGTGAACCAGAAAAAAGGGACAAAAAAGATGGGTGGAGGTTTCCGGGGAAAGAGTCAATACCTAGCCGCCTCGGGAAAAGGGGGTGGAAGAACGGCAAGGTCGGAAGGGAGAAGGAGGGGGGAGGGTTCAAAAACTTCGGAAGAAAGAAAAAAAAGAAACTGGAAACTATTCTGGAAGAGGAGGGAGGTAAAAAAAAGTGGGAAAAGGGAAAAACGAAACAAGGGAGGGATCGAAGAAAAAAAGTTTTCCAGGTACCCTGACGCCGGCCAAGGGGGGGCACAGGGGGAAGAAAAAAGGGGCAAGACAAAAGAAAAGAAAATTGATGCTATTCCCAGGGGGTCTCCGAAGCGAGGAAAACCACCTCCAAGAAGAGAGGAAGCAGAGTTTCAATAGAACAAACAACAAAGAAAGGGGTAAGGGAGGGGAAAAAAAAAAACTCTGGAGGGACGTTTCGGGGGGAGAGTCTTATACCTTTTGAAGGAATCTCCATCATTACTGGAGGTAAGTGACCCCGGGGGGAAAATTATACCAAACAGAAGGGGGAACGGAGAAAAAAAATTGAAAGTAGTGATCCATAAGAAAAAGGGGGGTTTTCGGGGGGGAACGTCAAAGACGTCCCTTAAAAAAGAGTCCAGTGAGGTTGGGTGAGAAAGGCAGAAGAAAAAGTAGGAAGGGTCACGAAAAAGGAAAACACCCAAGCAGAAAGGTGCCGTTCTTGCCAGAGCACGAACCATCCCGAAAAGGTGAATCGACCAGAACGGCAGGAAAAAAAAAAGAAAAACTGAACTAAAAAAAAAAGCATAATAAAGAGAATCAGGTCCACTTGAAAGGGGTAAAAGAAGCAACATGAAAAAAAATAGGGGGGGAAAAAAAAGAGAATCCGAAGGAAAATCATACAGCTCCGAAAGAAAGACTAGGCAAAAGAATGAGGGGAAAAAATTCGGGGGGGGGGAAAGCTGCTTAAACAACTACCATCCAGTACAAAAAATGGGGTGGTTGGAAAATCAGGAAAAAAGATCCTGCCAAAGGGCTCTTAAGCGAGGAAAGAAGGGGTTTTCCTTCCAAGGCCCCGTCGCCTAAAAAAAAGGGGAATAAAGGGGGCCGGCGAAAAAAAAAGAAAAGCACTCGAATGTAGAGGGTCTTCCCGGGGGGGGGGGGGGTGTTTTGTGCGGGAGGGTCAGTGCCGATCTGCGAAAAAGCGAAAGAGTGCGCAAAAAGGGGGACCGAAAAAAAAAAAAGCGTGACGTGGACAAAAAAAAAGGGGGCATCTTCTCCAGGGTGAAAAGTTCCGGACCATCAGAAGGGGGGGGGGATAAAGCAGGACAAATGGTGAAAAAGGGGGCATTGTAAAAGGTGAAGGAGGAGGGAATTCCCTCACCATCGGGGGAATTCCGGCCCAGGGGGGATGAAGGCCCGAAACTGAAACAAGGTGGAGGGAGGGAGGTCGTCAAAGAACCATCTTGAGGGGGGACAATCAAATCCCTTGGGACAGGGCATCCTTTTGGAGCAGAGACTAAAAAAGAAAGTCTTGGGGGCGTGGAAAGCGACAAAAGAGGAAAAAAAAAAAGGTCACAGAGTTTTGAAAAAAGAGGCCCTTCAAACGCACTTGTTGATCGGGGAAGCGGAGACTTCAGAATCGGAGGTCGAAAAAGCAAAAAAGAAAAAAAGGGGAAATCTCAGGCCGCAAGGCGGTCAGGAAGAGAAATTGCTGCTCGACCAGAGTTTGGTCGGGCCACGACAGGACCTCCAGGTAGGACTGGGGGGGGGGGGAAAGCCACAGGGGGGGGGGAGAACGCTTGAACTGCCTTGGGAGAATAGACGCACTTTCCGTCAGGGAAGTGCAGACCATCAAAAAGGCGAAAAGAAAGCCAAAAAAACAAAATTTGGAGGGACCGAAAAAAAAGGGGAAAGGGGGGGACGCTGTGAGAACCTATTCTCAGGAAAGAGGGGAAGCAAATCCTTCGCGTGGTACATCAGTTTTTTTAGGAAGTCTTGCAAAGGAGGAGTGGGAGGGGCAAAAGAGGGAAATCGCGGGAAAAGTCAGAAAAAACGGGGAGCCTTCGCTGGGGGCTTACTGCTCCCGTAAAGAACAACTGAAAAAGAAAGGGACAGATTCTCTCTCGTAAACAAAGGGGGGGGGGGGGGGGGGGGGGGGGGGGGGGCGTTCAAAAACAACAACAACTATCACAACAACGGAGGAAAAGAGTAAAATGGAGAGGGGGGGGGGGGAAAAAAAAAAAAGGAGGGGTAGGTGCCTCTTCGCATAGTGTCAGGAGGTACGGTATCAGGCGGGGAGAACTGCCAACAACCAAAACGAAACGAAAAAGACGAAAAGGCCGGAAGAGGGAACGGACCCTCTCCAAAACCCACAAGCGGAGAGTGGACGCAAAAAAAAAAAAAAAAAACTTAGCCTACAACAGAACCAAAAAAAGGGACAATACATGTGTACCGCCCACCCTGGGGAAACTTAACCCCGACACAAGACATGCAGAAAAAAAATCCACCGCAGTAAACTTTTAACCACACTTACCGCCAAGAGTACACACCCCTTAAAACTGACCCCCAAACAAAAAACCACCCAAAACCCCCCGAGGTTCAACGACCTTCGGAAGAAGAAGGAAAAAAAAGGCACTAAAAAGGGGGAGAAAAATTGACCGAAAGGGTGGGTGCTGCAAAAAGGGCGGCAAAGGGGGGGGAGGATTTTTTGGAAACAGCCCGTGAAAGTGACCAAATCTAGTACCAGGGGGGGGGTGCATCAACCCATCGGGGGGGGAAGAAAGAAAACTCCTTAAAAAACTTCTCAGCGTCTTTCGAGCCCGACCGCCAAACATCAGGAAGAAAGGGGGGCAGGGAAGGGAAAAGATGGGGGACCCATTGAAAAGGGGCACTTTTTTGCCGGGCGTTGCTCGAAAGAAAAAAGGACAAGAAACCGGGCACGAATGGGGGAAACCAAAAAAAAATACAAAGCGGCAGGAGGCTTATAAAGCCTTCGCTGCGTGACAAGGCCTAGGTCGAGGGCAACGGCGACACAAAAAAGGGGGGGTGGAGAAAAAAAAGGAGGCGGGAGGGGAAGAAGGAACTTGAAGAATTGAAGGTGGGAAGCTCATCTGAGTTGAATGGTACTAAGCCTGATGGAAAAAAGGGACTCGGAAGACGACGGAGAGGGGGGAAGGAGAAGAAAAACAGAAAAGGTCACTAAGGGAAAGGAGGGAGGTACATCGTATCCAGAAGGGGCGGTCCCATCAATGGGGGTGGAAAAGAAAGCATGGAAGCGTGCAGCAGGGGGGGCAGGGTATGAAAACTCTTCCTTAAACGCCCAGGGCAAGAGCAGGAAAAGAAAAAAAGGAAAAAGCAAGTTCGCTGGGGGAAAGGAGCAAGATCTGCCACTGGAAAAAAAAACACCACAGAAACGAACACAAGACAGTCTAATGGGGTGGGGAGGAAAATCCTTTAGGAAAGTTCCACAAATTCAAAATAAACCCTTTTATATTGGCCCCTGGGAAGGGGGAAAAGTAATCAAAAGAGGGGGGGGGGGGCATTGAAAGGTCTACGAAAAAAACCTCGGACGGGGTGTAATTCCAATGGGGGGAGGGGGGGAGGGGAGTTGGGTCGGGACCAAAGAAAAAAGGTTAGGGGGGTGATGTTTGAAAGGGGGGACTGAAAAAAGGGTGGTGGGGGGGGTGGAAGCCGGGTATCTTTTTTTCGGGAAAAAGCTTGGCTAGAATGGAAAAGCGCAAAAAAAGTGGGGGGCGCAGACCAGAAAAGTTTGAAACTCTCAAGCAACGGTTTACATCAAGGGGAAAAAGGTGGCCGAAGGGGTTGGGGCTCATCGGGGGATGAGGGGGAACAGAGGGGAACTAGTTAAAAGGGAAAAAAAGCCCTTCCGCGGAAAAAACCTGACTGTGGTCAAAAAGGGCATCGTGGGTTGAAAGAGGGGAGTGCCTGGAAAAAAAGAAAGGACCTCGGGAGGAAACAACCGGAGGGAAAAAAGAAAGTCTTTCTATCAGCGGTTAATTTTCCGTAAGGAAAGGGCTCGAAAAAGATTCCAAGGACCAGGGGAGGAAAAAAAAAAATCCCAGGGACTTTCCCACTGAAAAGAGAGGAGATAATCAGTCCCCCCAGTATGCTGTAAGGACTGACGACCAAAAAGGGGGGGGGAAAATTTGGGGTGCTTCTGGAAAAGGGAAAAAGAACCCGTATCGTGATGGAGAAAAAGGTATCCTAAGACACCAAAAAAAAAAAAAACTGCCCTAAGCAAAAGGAGGC
>Ga0179593_1564893_pt1 | contig 19797 bp, 15 predicted proteins | sample CZODoug2_1_08_16_FD_185931 | JGI IMG/M metagenome (GOLD analysis project Ga0179593, IMG submission 185931) | Vadose zone soil fungal communities from Angelo Coast Range Reserve, California, USA - CZODoug2_1_08_16fungal (PacBio error correction) | ecosystem: Environmental > Terrestrial > Soil >...
AGGAGAAATGGAGGGGGGGAGGAGTGGGAGGGTATGGTAGGAAAGGACAAAGAGGACAAAAAAGAGACAGGAAGGTAAACTCGTGGCAATCTGAAAAGGGCTACCTGGACGGATTGCGTTTGTTTATGAAGGATTAAAACAAGCGGCAAATGGAGGGCGCGTTTGAGCATAACGGGCGATGGGCTTCAGAAACAAGGTGAATGAATCTATGGAGCAGGAGCCCAAGAATTGAAAAGATCTCTCGAAGCGTTGGTAGGGCTGACAAAGTTGGTCCCGTAAAGATCCTGAGGAATGGAAGGGTGTCTATGAAAAGACAGAGGGCTCAACTAGGGGACGCACGCTGTCGGCTAGGAGTTACCAGAAAGAACAGTGGGAGAAAGAAACCTAGACTCACCAAAAGAATCTGAGGTAGGGGGAACTCCGTGGGGAAAAATGAAGGGAGAGCTCCAAGGAAGCCTATAGGAAACTAAATAGCCCTAGAGTTGACGCACAAATCTCAGCTTGAAAGAGGGGAGAAAAAATAGGAATTTCAGTGTAGCAGCACCCTTCTTGGAAGAAAAACGTGAGAAGGCAGCTCTGACCGGCCTCCAGAGGGGATTAAAAGGTTCCGTCTAAAAGAACGCCGCCTTAGGAGAGTAGTTTACGGGAGGAAACAATGGAAAAGGTTACCCCGGGAGGAGGAGCCCCTGGGCCTGGTCAGGGAAAAAAAAAAAAAAAAAGAAAAAAAAAAAAAGAACAGACAAACAAAAAAAAGAAAAAAAAAAAAAAAAAAAAAAGAAAAAGAAAAAAAAAAAAAAAAAAACAAAAAGAAGGAAAAAAAAGAAAAAAAATATGCACTCTCAAAAGAAACGTCACTGAAAAGTCAATACCTACAAGAAACTCACTAGAAGCGAAAAAAAGGAGAAGGGGAAATTCCACGCAACTACCTCAGAAGGTCCTAAGGTTAAACGCTAAATCCTAAAATTCATCGGATAAAAAACCAAGTCGCCACAAAATGGTCAGAGGCACCTAGGAAAAACGTGAAGAGATTGAGGCGTCAAAAAAGGTTAGAAAGCTCCGGGTGTCCGCGAGGCGGACAGGTTCGTCAGGGACTCAACGCAGACACTTTCCTGAAGGGGGGAGAAAAGGAAAGGACCCACCGATCTCTAAAAAATCCTTCGCCAAAAAGGACCAGAGAAATTACCAGGGAGCGTGGGGGAGGGAAACGATCGTCTCGAAAGGGGGATCAAGGGGGAGCCGAACTCACCTAAGGCTTCGCCAGGATATCCATATACCGGAAATGACTCTAGTTGGGTCTTGTAACCTAGGAGTCTCGGGGGGACTTGAAAAGGCTGAAGCTCCTAGCAAGAAAGGTTCTTGGGCTTCAAACCTTGGGGGGTGGGAACCAATTAAGACCTCGTCGCGCTGATGGGAATTCGTTGAGTGGGTATGGCGCCTGGGAAAACGCTGCTCAAGCTGGGGATGTGAGAACTTAAAAGGTTAAAAAAAAATTAAAAAAACGTCGGGGCCTCCAGTCGGGAAAGGAAACGGGAGGAAAGCTCCTTAGAAGGGGGGCACCTGCTGACTCAAAAACGAAAGTTGACCCCTAAAAGCCATGGGAAAACACCTTTAGGAAGCCGCAAGAAGAGGATCTATCAAGTGGAAGAAGGCCCTGATTAGAAAAGCGAATCTTCGGGGTTCTCCTGGAGGAAGAGAATTAGGAACAGAACTCCACTACCAAAACTTTTGGGATTCTTGGAGCTGTGAAAAAACATGCTAAGTAAGAGAAGGATATCGGGAAGATAAACTGGGACGTTGGAAAGGGTAAGAACGCGAAAAAGTGGCGGTCAACAAAGAAAAAAAAAAAATTTTAAAAGCCAGTTAAAGCTAGAGAACTCAGAATCCACGGCACAGTGTAGATCGGTAGCTAAGGAGGGGAAATCTTTCAGGTCAAAAACTCAGAAAAAAACTGGGAAAAGATATAAAGACTCCGAGCCCCCAGAGTCTCAAGAAGTCCCCAAAAGTCTCCTCTGAAGGATGAGAAGAGTGAAGAGCTCATCCACCAAAGCAAAAAAGAAAACTCTCTTCAAAAGGAAAACTTCTCCACCAGAAGGAAGAATCATAGGATCTAACTCGGAGCTTCAGAGACCCGGTCTTGTACCTGGAGCCCGACCCTTCAATTTCAAAGGGGGGAAAAGTTATGGGCTCTCTCCTAAAAACAGGAGCTCCAGCGCCGCAAGGGAAACGTAAAAAGAGAGGGGAACGTCGGAGTCCTGCTCATACGAACTTATCAATGGAGAGGCAGTCGCCGCTCATAAAAAAAAAGCTCGAAAAAGTGCCATAGACCCCCGGAGTAAAGAATATCGCGTAAATAGAAAATCATTGACTGTAGAACTCCTTTCGGAGCCCTTGCAAAGCGCTAATCTCGAGCTTTCATGACATCTCCTTCTCTCGCTGTGCTAGAGCGTCGTCCTAAAGATGCTGATCTGGGTCTTCCTCTTCGACCCTAAGAAGAAAGGGAAACTCCTTTCTCCACGAAGAAGGGGGAGCTTGATCCTGGGAGGGGGGAATTAGGAAACCGTGGAATCAAAGAAAACCTCCGGACCTTGAAGTAGAAACGTTCCGAAATATAGAAAGATTCGGAGAAATTTTGAAAAGCAAAGCTTCTGGTGCAGGAGGGAAGATTTAACAAAATGAACTCGTCTATTAAGGAACCCTAGCAGGAGAGGCTAGGGGAAGTCTCAAGGGGGAGAATGTAATTAACCACCTGCGTGAGGTGGTTGTTAGGGGGCTTCCACTAAGGTCGCAGAAAATCTCAAAGGGACCATCTAGGCTCGGGATCGGAAGCTTCGACGAGGGTCACGTCGAAGGGAGTCAAGAAACCTTTGGACAAAAAGGAAAGGTCTTCGTCCTTACCGGGTAGATCTTGAACTTTTTGACCGAAGAAACCTGTAGGGAAAGGCCGAGTCTAAGCTTATAACTGCGAACTTCAAGGAACTCCACCGTGAAGGGGGTATGCGAAACAGAGTAAAGAAACTCGTCGGTCGCTCTTCGGGAAGTTAAATCACGAAAGAGAAGTTAAGAGCGAAGGGGACCGGAAAGGGAATCGAACGACTTCAGAGTGTACCCCGCGACAGAAAATTCTGGGAGGTCTGCCCGGAAGGCTCGAAACTAGCACGAAGGGATGGGAAAGCGCCATCGAAATCAAAACACTTATTAGTATAAAGGGGCGTAGGAGAGATCCCAAGATTAGCGGAGAGGACCATCATTCCCGCGGCAAGAAGGTGGATGGAGGAGGAAGGCCTAACTCCTCAATGCTCGCAGAGCAGGGAAAAGATCCCATTCTCCAGGGGGGGGACGGTCACCTCGCGTGTGCAATTCGACGGGGCAATTTCTCTTAAAGCCAAAGACCAGTTGGGAAGGGAACCTCAGACATAAGGGAAATCGTTTCGAGGGGGGGCCCTCTTGTGCTTAACACAACACACCCCCGGGCATTTATGGAGGAAAAGTACTTCGGAAGGACTCTGCTCATCGTCCTACTAAAAGTTCGAATATACTAATGAAACTCCTAAAGAAAAAAACCCCCCTGAAACGCTTTCGGAAAACCGTCAAAAGACAGAAGACGTTCCACCATTCACTGCATGGGATAAATCAGGTCAAGAGCGAAGCATTCTCTACTGACATGAAAAGAAGTTCGAGGGGAACCCAGAGGGAGAGCGGCGAGGGGGACGCGTCGATGGAAATGTCAAACAAAAAGAAAGCCTGTGGCAAGCTCCAGGGAATTCGGAAGAACAAGGGCCAGGAGGGGTCACCGTAATTGTAATAAAACGAGGGGGGCAGGATGTGGCGGGCAGATCCTTCTGTCCCGACAATCATATAGTGTGTGTACAACCTAACCAAGGACCAACGGGTTGAACCGAATATATGGGAGTAAAGCTTGGGAGTTGTGATCTACAGAGGAGGAACAATCTAAGAAGGTCATGCTTCATGGACCCCAACCGAAAAAAAAGTCTAGAAAAGCTCTCAAAATAAGTGAATCGGATAGAAAGTCCGTAGGGAGAGCTGTGCGAGCTGGAGAAAAGGGCCATCGGGGAAGCTCTCCGTCCGCAATCTCCTTAGAAGAAAGAATCAGCCTAGGGGAGAAAGAACATAGAGAGAAAGTACACGGGCGGAATAGGTCTACCTACTCTCGAAATTCTAAAAGAAATGAGAGCAGTTTAAGAGATCCCCCGTCCTTTACAGCCTCTTAGAAAAAAGGTATCTAGGAAGAGCAGTTGGAGAGGCCCCTTGATGGAGGGAGCAGAAAGGAAGTCCTCAAAGGAGTTGGGAAGGGAGGCTGGAGGGGCTGGGAGTTACTCTTATTTCAGTCGGAAGGGCTATGGGGGGGGGGGGTGGGCTGAGACCTTCTCCAAGATAGGCTCGTCGGGGGGACTGGGTGAAGAAGATCGTTCCACGTCCTATAGTCCGGGGAGGAAAAACGCGGCACCTGGGCGGCACAACTTGTTTCCTCTTTGATACTCAAATCATCTGGGTAACTCGTGGGGGAACAAATTTGGACTATTTAAAAAATTCCAAGTTCCCAGAGGGGGGAGGTCCCGGCTGGACTCTTGGAGTTCATCCTACCGAGTGACCGAAATGGCGGGAGGAGGGGGGGCCGCTAGCACAGGAGGGGCAGTTCTACCTGGGGACCGTCCGTCTAGAGCGCATGGGGCCATCAGGGATTCAAATTGCTTAACTGAGGAAGGGCCTCGCGGCAGGTACTAGACCATTCATTCGAAGTCGGAGGTCTTCGAGGGCCGAATGTTGATCTGTCGGTGAATTTGGCGGGGATCATGGCGGTCTCGGAGTTCCCAAACGTCTCACGAGGATATTCGAAGTGAAGGTTCCTCGGGGCCGCATTGGGTTGGACGTACCCCTGACGGGGGTTGGCAGTCTTGGGAGCATCAAGGGGAGGCTTTGGGGGCTCGTACGAAGAGGAAGGCCCGAGGGAAGAAGGAGATTAAGATGCTCTTCCTAGCCTTGGGTGTACCAATGAGATTGGCGAGATGGGGGAAAGGAACCCGGTGAAATCTAGATTTTCGGTTTGCGGGGGCGCAGGCTTGCTCAAACAATATTCATCCGTCAGCTCTTTGTCATCCCAGAGGGGTGTCCAATCCTAAGAGGAGCACTTTACCGAAGCAGGGGAACGCCTTGGTCTGGGGGTTGTAATTCGCGTTTCTCTAATGTTGCTGTGACTCCACGTCTGCAAAATTCAGAACGGAGAGCGCTGGCTCGCAACCAGAAGGGGAGACCCGGGGAAGGCAGAGAGGGAGGAGAAATGGGTCGGAAGAAAAAATCGCTTTCGGAGAATGCTTGAAAAAAAGCCCGTTGGAAACCAAAGGGGTATAACTAATCCCAGGAGGCGAGAATCGAAAATGGTCCATGTGGGGAACTAAACCGGGGGGAAATCCCAAGACTCCCCCAACACCCACAATGGAGACCCAAACATCAACAGGGAAATTTCACACACTGAGGGGACGTACGAAAAAAACAAAAAAAAAGCGTGAACAGAAATCACTTGCCTGGAGGTATCTGCAAAAACTGCCATAAAGGTGGATTAAGATCAAAGACCGGCTTAAGCCTAATCGGGGTAGAACCTCAGAATATTTTGAAGTGTTCGCGCAATTGCAGCCGATTCATGGCCTCGGGGATCCTGCAAAGCAGATTGATTCCTAAAAAGATGAGATTATCTTGTCAACCAGGGGATTGACGGGAGCTAGCACAAGGGAGAGGCTCATTGAATAATCCCCCTGGTTAGGGGGAGTGCTTAAACACTGAGAGTTCTACTAAAAACAGAACAAGTCAAGGGCGAGAATGACCGTAGGGACGAAGTCAGATTCTTCGGGTACGGGGGGGGGAACTAAAGCTGGGGCTCCTGGGCAGGATTGTGGAGCTGGAGAAAAGAAGTTTCTTCAGAGTGGGTGTTTATGCTCAATGACAAGGTAGAGCGTCCATTAGAAGAGAAACGGGAGGGGTCTCCCGGGAGATCGGAAGGGGCTCCCGAAGGGGGAGAGGGAAGGGTCTGTGGAAATACGCTTTTCCGGCATCATGGAGGAACTAAGGAGGATCACCAGTTCAGGGGCGGGAGCTCAGAAGTTTGTTCCCAGTTCGCTGAAAGACCACTTCACAAAAATCCCTAATGATTTAGGGAACATGTCCGGAAGATTACCCCTACCGAGGGGGGGGGACTTTCAGAAGCAAAAATGGAGCAAACGTGATCCAACTCTTTAAAGACCAGAGGATATAGGAGAATAACGGTTTGGCATGTCTTTCTAGGGGAGCTGGAGAGGTGTCTGAACTTTGAGAAGTTGGGAAACGAGAAAATGGTCTAGTTCTTCCAAGTCTAATGGAGGAGGGGCCGGGGGGACCTCGAGGTGCTGGGCGGGGGCGGATCGCCAGCCTCGGGAAAAATACCTAAAAAAGGAAAAAAATTCGAGAAGTCTGGGGCACTACCAGGTCAGTTAATGCTCAGGGAGGGGGAAAAAAGAAGAAGGAAACAAGGCCTCAGGATCTGTCGCATGGACTCAAGGGACAGAAAATCGATAAAATACCCTACGAGGAAAAAATCTCCAAAATCACCGAGAAGAAAACTGAGAGAAAAGAATCGGAAAGCTTTTTTTTTCAAATATGACAAAAAATCCATGGGGCGGGTGCCGAGCAGTTCTATCTAAGAGGGGGGACATAAGAAAAAACGGATCCTTGGAGATTTAAGGGGGCAAAATGTTGCGGGTAAGAAACTAAGAAAGAAACTCAGAATAGACTGCGGGTTTCATACCCCTCAATCTCTGAAGCTCACCTGAAAAGGCCTCAGAGAGGGGAGGAGAAGTCTCGCCAGGGGAGAACTATCACCTTATCTAGATCTAGGGAGAAGGAAAAAACTACGGAAGATCTAGTCAGCTGGAGACTCATCCAATTCTTTCTAAAATATCGCAGGGGAGGGAGAGCTCTAATGACTTGGGAAAGAAATTGGTTGTCAGACTCACATTCTCTAATCTTGTGAATAACTTTTCTGTGGAAAAGGAAAGGTCAAAAAAAGAGTTAGTAAGGGGAACTCGCCGCGCGCTTATCTCCTCGCTTCGAAGAGAAAATGAACTAAGAGAGCACCAAAAGGAGTATTAAAAAGGAGAGATTCGGAGAAAAGATTGCCGACGGCTGCTCATTCCTTCGAGAACTTCACTGAAGGGAGCCTTTGAGGGATGAACATGAAAAGAACAGAGATCACCCGCTGGGAGTGCACGTCTGGTATATTCACGTGATCCTTCGGCCAATTCTTTTGACAGGGGAAGAAAAGCTTTCCACGAAAGATCAGGAAAGCGCGAAGAAATACATCTCGAAAGAGGCGAGAGACAAGGTCCCGGAGAGACTCTAAGTTTCGGAAGGATAGTAACGGACGCCTACTGAAAGAAAAAGCCGGGAGCAGACTGTGAGATCTCGTGACGGGTGGTCTGATTACAAAAGAAAGATATCTTTAGAACTCAGTGCGAAAAGGAGGCACCCGAGACGCCGAAACAGCCTCAACCTTCAAAGTATGAAGGAACTGGAGGTTCCCCAATCATAGAAATCTCTCGGGGAAGAGGATCACAGAGAAGTACTACGGAAGTGTGTAGTTTCCATAAAGAGAACAATTGAATAGAGTCTCGCTAAGTCGTCCTCTTTCTAGAGGGGGGATGAGAAGGTCGCGGGAAAGGAAAGTACGAGGAATCCGGAAGAGTACGCCCGGGGCGAGGGGGTCTGGTCCTTTGGAACACCGACGCCGTCCTTATTGAAGGGGGGGGTTCTCAAAAGAAAAACACATCTCGAAGAGAAGACTCTCATGGAGGAAATCCGAGGAAAGGACTCCGAAGTAGCAGAGTCGAACTCTGAGACACTGCCGCTCTCGAAGGGAAGAAGAAATCGCAAAAAGGGAGACTCGGCCACCAGACCCACTGGAAACGCCATCGCCTCAACCATTACCGACCCAAAACGAGAAGACCGCTTGCCTTTCCGGGGGAGAAAGAGAGGGGGGGAGGGGGACCTTGCGGGGAGAGAAAGAACTACTGGAGAAACAGCTCGTGAAGGGAACCCGGAGGAACATTTTGTCAAAGGATTACAATACATTCCAGGAGAAAGCCAAGGGAGGGGGGAAAGGTACTGTAGGGGGGGGGGCGAGGGGGGTTCCCGCAGAGAAAACTCCGATGGCCCCATGAAAAAGGATCGCTCAGACAGAGGTAACAAACAGTCTCGCCGCAAAATCGGAAATGGAAAGGGTCAGTACTAAAGAACACGCGGACCAGCGAAAAAAACTCGTCCTCTATGAATCTCGTCTCTACGGAGGGGAAAAGAGATTAGCAGAATGGGGACCTGCTAATAAAGTCCAATGGCCCGCAAGAAAATAAAATCTCGATCTCAGAAACAAAAGACTAGCGAACTACGAAAAAGAAACGGGAGTAACTCGCCAGCCAAGAGGGACTTCGTCAAGAAAAACCTGGCTAGGGGAGGGAACCCGCATCGGACTTCATGGAACGGGGGCAGAGGCGTAAGTGCTTCAGCTGCGAAGCGAAAAATAGTTTTGCGATATCAGATAAAGACAAAAAAAAAAATCATGTATGATCGGCTCTCCTGCGCCGGTTCAGGAGAAAAAAAAGAAAAAAATAAAAGAAAGGGGGGGACCTGCTCATCAAGGAGGTGTAAGGCACAAGACTCGCAGGCGGTGCGAAAGACGGGTCAAACACCTTCAACCTGCTTCCAAGAACAGAAAAGGGAGATACCCAGGAGAAGTCTAGAAGATGCTGAGGGCCGATGCTTGGATCTCTTTAAAAACGCAAAGTTCAGAGGAAGCTATAAAGGACGGCCAGGCCCTGTGAGTCTGATTGTGCACTCTTGCGGGAGGGGGTTTTTGGGGGAGACTTCCAAAGTCAAAGGGGGGGGAAGTCGCTAGGAGGGTCGCAGGTCGGATCGACCAGTGAGAATGGGAGGGGCCTTTGGACTGCAAGAAAAAAAAACACTACTTGCAACAACCCACACAGAATGCTTCACAAGGGGGATTCTCCCGGGAAGGTGGATGTGGAAAAGAAGGCCCCTTTAGAGGAAGAAACATGCGACATGTAGAAAATGCTCTGCGAGAGGGGTAATGTGAGAAGGCCTCAAGGATCTCTAAGGGAAAGAAGGACTACTAGCCATGAGGGGACTATTATAATTTCCCATCTCCTTCTATCGCGTAAAAAGGTCCTGGGAAGGGGGGGAAGGGGGGAAGTGCTCATACGAAGAGGAGGGACCATGCTGTAAGGGATGTCAGGTAAAGTACCGTGAAAACATGTATCTCCTCCACAAAAAAGCCTAGGTCAAACAGGGTTGGGGGGTTTTTACGGAACTCTGTGGGAACCATCGAATTCCAGACCAGGAGGAAAGGAACAAAAGGAGGAATGAGTGGGAAGCGGGTGGAAAAGGCACTGACGCCTTAGGCTGCCTGGCTGGCGCAAGAAAGCCGAGGGGGAAAATACTCAATAAAGAAAAGGACAATTCCATGATACCTTTCCCTGAAAAAGTTAAGAATTCCTCGGGAATCTGAGAGGGGGAACTATTAAGTCCGAGAGAAGTCACGACAAGAAGTTAAATCCCAGAATGGAAAAAGAAGGTCCTCAGTCTCGAAAATGAGTCGAAAATGAGCTTAGAGCCTCTCATAAACAAAGATTCCTGGAGATCAGAAAACAAGGGCTTTAGACGCCATGCCTCTCCCTGCGATCACCTAGAGCTCGAGATTTCTTTCGAGAGAGGCAAGAAGAGCTTCCAGCAAAAGAATCGATATCCGCAGAACGGGGAAAACTTCCGAACCCAAGGAAAACTCTACCTCGTAACTTTACATGAGAATCACTATCCATTCTGTCCGAGAGATCTTGCAATCGAGCCCGGCTTACACCGCGGGGTGGCAAATCGTCGAAGTTTAAAGAGTCTCCCGTAGGTAGAAGAACGCGCCTTTAATAAATCCAAAGTCGGAAGAATCCTTCGAAGTCATTGGGAAGTCATATAACCGCAGCGCCGCTCCAAGCGAGACCGGAGCAAGTCATCTGTGAACACCCTCCCGAGGCCACTTCTGTCGCGCCTGTATGGAAGCTCCTTGAGCCGATGCACTCAACTAAAGGAATATCCGGGGATCAGAGGGTACTGCAGTCCCTGGAGATGGGCGAGTCCATTCAAAATTCTAATCAGAAAGCCTCCGATAAAGAATCGGGGCTAGTTAAAGCAAAAGTCTCTCCGGGGGGAAGGGAGTCTGAAAAACCAGTCAAGACGGCAAAAAGAAATTTGAGAAGAAAGATAAGACGCCGAAGGCCATCAAATAGATAGAGAGAGTTCCACCTGCGTCCCCTTCGAGAGGGGGGACTCTAATAAAGGCTTGGGAGGGAGAAAACTTTGGGGACAGAGCAGAAAAGACTCTACCTTCGGAAAAGGAAGCCCATTCAAAGGCACCAAGGAGAAGAGTCCTATATAGAGGCGAAGCCCGAGATTCGTTTCTACCTTAGTGTCTTGAAAAGCTCCACAAGGAAGGATCTGAGGGAACAAGGAGGTCCGCAGGAGATGTACTCCGGCTTCAGGGACTTAGGAGTTTCCGAGGAGAAGACAGACGAGAATCTCTAAATCATTGGACGCGCTTGACAATGCCTTTCTCCGGAAACCACTCGAGGGGGGGGTACTGGAAAAAGACATTGCCGAAAGTAATCGGTCCTATAAGATCGAAATTATAGGACCTAGTTGCATTCTTGATCGGAAGGATATCTGAAGGGAAGACGAGCTGATAAACTGGGATCTGCCACCGGGGAAAATGCAATGAGCACCGTTACCAATCTTAAAGTTCAGTACCGGGAGGAAAAAAGACCACGCGGGGGGAGGGTTTGGATGGGGACGGAGAAGAATGACCGATCTGTGAAAAAGAGACGAAGTGAAATCCCTGGGAGGGGAATCCCTAGAAAAAGGGAGAGCCCGGATCTAAGGCTCCTCAAGTCACTTTCGAAGTCGGGGGTGGCCGAGTCTGAATCAACCCCTTGAAGGCGCTTCATTACAGGGAGGTGGTCGGCGAAAGTTACGAAGAAGGATTTTCCCCTTTAACTTCACGGAAGGAGAGATTCGGAGAACCCGGAAAATTGGAAAGAAGGGGGAAAAGTGTACCTCCTCCATCAACCCGTAGGCAGCTAACTGGGGGAAACGAGCCCGGATTCCTTTGAATCAGGGAGAAAGGGACGCGGGGGGTAGCGAGCACTCTCATCGGGAGACAGAGGGTTTGAGGAGACTCCAGCGATAAAAAAAACGGCAGAGGGGTATGCTATTGTCGTAGAAAGAAAAATCCTATTCTGAGCTTAGAAGTAGAGAAAAAAGTTTGGATAAAGCTGTGTCTAGGGAGACACACACACCATTTCTAAGGGACTCCTCTTTGTGATGTTTCACGCAAAGGCGGAAAAAAAAAAAGACCGAAAAAATGTCTTCTACAAATGTTGTCAAGAGAAGGGAAGGAGAACGGGGGCGAAAAAGCGGTATAGTCGTCCTCCTCCTTCGAAGCAGCAGGAAGCCGGGGGAGAAGTGAGTAAGAGTAGTGCTCCATAAACGAAGGCATACGAAGACCATGGTCAGGGAGAAAAAGATTGGCTCAAAGCTCAATCGGGGGCACGAACTGCAACCGGGGATCAGAAATAACTATGGCGGGGAAAGATCGCAAGGGCCAATAAAGAACCGCTTGGCAATCAGAAAGAAAAAGAATCAAAGGAAGGGAAAACCTATTAGCACTCATGGAACATCACGAGAATTCGGAGCAAGGACTCATCGGTCTTTCGGGAAAAAAAAAAAATTCCAAGGGAACACGGGGGGGGAGTCCAGCGCGACATGTCAATATGCGCGAATAACACGTAGGAAGATCTGTCAAGAAGCATCTTATATGAAGCGGCAGGAACCTTCTGAGGACTTACAGGAAAGGATCAAGATCCAATAACCCGGCAACACAAGTAGCAAGCAGAAAGGGAAAGCAGGCAAACCCCAGAAGGGAAAGTTCAAAAAGGGATAGAGGCCAAGAAGGAAAGGTACGAGAACGGAGTGAATGGGGAAGAGGAAAGAGGGAAGAGAGATCGGCGCGTATTGATCCTCCACGTGGGTCAGGGCATAACCAGGGAAAAAACACGGAAAAATTAGGGGAGACTTGATATCGAAAGTGAGGGGGAAAGTTGTGGGATTTCTTCCTGCATAGCCACTTGGATAATTGCAAGAGAATTTCCTACAGAAAGAGTGCATAGGTGTTTATTTTACTTCTATGAATTCGAGAAACTGGCGGGTGCACTGCCGGCTGAAAGGGAAAATCGGGGAAGGATCCAAAGTCGGAGCCAAGAAAAGTGGGTTGAGTGAACCGACATGCGTAGGGGGAAGGGGGAAACGATCTGTACCGGGAAGTCCCCAAAGATCTGAAGATGAAGGGGGGGGGGGACGTTGACAGGTGGCCTCATATACTTTCAAAAAAAACGGGCAATCGTAACTGAAGAAAGAGGAAGGCCGGCCATAAAAAACATGGAAGACGGAGCGGGGAAGAACTCTATCCTATCGTCCGAAGTTCTCAAAGACAAGAGGGTGGAGCTATAGTTGATTGAGTTCGGGCCTCAGTCCATAGGACTAAACTCTAGGTTAGAGCTGGCTGACTTTGGAAAAGAAAATCCTAGTCTAAAGGAGAGAAATGATTATATTACCGAAGCTCACGTGCAGCTTGGCAGCTCGGCACGGTGGTTGCCTCCGGCCAAATTCACGCCCACCACTTGCTGCCTTACGCCACAAAAACCATCGTCCGAGGCATAAGAGACAGCGATGGCGGTTGACTTTCTGCGAAAAGATCTCCGGGAAAAAAGTCCTTCTCAGGAAGAAAAGCCAGGGGGCGGAACTGCGTCTTTCGTGGAGTACTCTGTCACGTGTCCTTATAGTACTCCTGAGGAAAGGGGGGATTCTTCGGAGAAACTTCCTGGGTAACAGTCGAGGCAAGTCCTACTTCACAAACCTATTGGCCATAGTCTCAGGGGGGGGGACTTCGCCGGGTATAAGAGGACCCCGTAATTAACAACTTTACGTTGTTCGTACAAGGCAAGACCACTACGCTGGCATGGTGCCAGGCCCTCTTAAAAAAAGAGGGTTTGTTCGTCCCTACGAAGATTGGGCCTGCGGGGACTTGCGCTCTTGCATCGGCAGCGGTCCTATGTTCAAATGGATGCAGGGGCGCGTAAGACGTCGGAAACGTCGTTGTTTCTTTGCCAGCAGGGTGAACAAGACGGATTCTTCTAATCAATCTAGGTCCTCCATCTTTGCAACCGTCTCTTTATTCTCTAAAAACAATCCCTCAAATGAAAAAAAAGGGATTGGATGGTGTCTTCTCTTAGAACTCCGGTCCTTCACAGCAAACGTGAACATAAGGGAGTCGGTGATAAGATGCTCCCGTCAGGGAACAAGAAGGGCAGAAAATTCCAGGGGGGTAGCTTGCCCTAAGTATCTTGATAATTTTGCGTTAAAACATGCCGACCTAGCGAGGTCCAGAGATGGAGAAACTATGATCGGAGTGGAGCCTGGTGGACGACTACAGTATGGGATCTTTGGGTGTGGAGTACTTGTTCGGGTCACTCGTGAGAAAAGTTAAGCCACATCTTTGGGGGCAAAAAAGGTGGGGACCGAAAGCGGCTTAGCTTGAATATTTTGGGCGTCTTGAGGCCTTTGAGATAGGCCTCCTTCGGGGAATCTTCAGAAATGGGATTGGCAGTCTTCCTAGTAAAGCGCGGAGTTCAAGGCTGTTCGCGTTCGCGGGCGATTACGTCTGTCGTTAACCTCAGGGTCCGAGGCACGGGGATGCTTACACTAGCGAAGGGTTGAATATCCAGCAAGTGGAAGAGCGTACAAACAAATGGGCAATAAAGAGACGCGAGGGGCAAAGTGTGAAGATGGATAAGCCACTCGTTGAATAAAGGGAAGAAAGAAGAGCCGTGAGAAAAGGGGGGGAGAAAGAAGGAAGGAGTGTAGAGGGGACAAAAAGGTTATACAATAAATTCGGCAAAATGATCAAGGGATAGATCTAAAGGAGAGCATGGGGAGAGGAGAAGAGTGGGACGGGGGAGTGGAAATTCGGGGGGGAGAAGGGCGGTAGGAGGGGAGGGGAGGAAAGTGGGGAATTAGAGGGGACAAAGAAAAATAGCAGCTGGGCGGTAAGAGAAGAAACAACAAAAAAAAGAAATAAACAAGTGAAGGACTAAAGGAGGGGGATGTAACCAATCAGAATAAGGAAATAGGGGAGGAAGGACGAAAATTCAAAGACAGGGGAACAAGAAAAGGGGGAGGTAGCTACCATGTATCTTCAAACGGGAAAGAGACCAAACCTTAAGTTAAAAGAGTGGCGCAGCATGAGATCATGACGAGGGTCTCTGGGGTCGGTTAGTCGGACGACTCTTTCCCAACCCCGCGGCAGTGGACCGGAATATCTATACTGCCAATGTTAAGGGAGAATAAGAAGTAACTAAAGGGACAGGTGCGAGAGGGATGAGGGGTCTTCCACAAACTGCAGCAACTATAATTTTGGACCTCTCTACAGGGCGGGGGGGAACCCCTCAGGTTTAAGACCATTTTGTCATTGTGTTGACTTGTCTAAGAAAAGGGGGAGGAGGAAAAGATGTGCCGTCAGGAAGGAAATAGAGGGCCGGAGCAAGCAGGAACCGGTAACGCTGGAAGCTTCGTCAATTACCAAAGATACAAAGAAGGGATGACTGAGAAGGAAGAGATGGGGAGAAGGCTGAAGAACGATTCCGCGAACGGAGAATGGAGAGTGCAGACATGTAGGCGGCGCATGCACCGTCCGGTTGTCCTTACTCGAGCCGGCGAGTGTCAAGTGGATGCCCCACTTAGCACGGAAATAGGAGCAGTTAAATCCAAAGGGGCAGAGCGAATCGCAGAGGATTGTCCCTTTGTCTCCTCAAGAAAAGGGGGGATTTTTGAGGAGGCCTGGAGAGGGGATCGGAACATCTAAGACCAAGTCTAGAGTGGATAGTCATTTCGAAAAAATGTCCCGAGGTGAGATCCACCAAGATGCTTAAAGGCGCTTAAAGGGGTTTCAGCACAGGTCAGACCAGGGAAAAAAAGTCCTGGATCCTGGGTACTGGCTTGAATCGAAGAAAATTCTGGGGGAAAAACAAAAGCGGGTTCAAATGGGGAACACCGGGGGGACTTCAACGCTATTGCCCGGGGCTCTCCAACTTCTCCATGAGGCCACCTGTCGGGGGAGCCGGGAAAGCGCTCAAATCCCGCCGCCTAGGAATGTCCCACACCCCCGGGATTCTTGGTTAAGGGGATGAAACCGGACCGCAAAGCCCGCCCGGAAAACAGAGCCGCATGGCACGGAGGAATCCGGGCAGGAACCAAGGGGGGGGCTAAGAGGGGATCAAGATCGGCTCCGAAAAGCGAAAAAATCCTAGAGCGTAGTATAAGGAAAACTCGATGGTCTAACAATTTCTTATCTTAATTTTTCGAATAAGCACTCGTGGACCTTTTGAAAGGGGGAAGTTCTCCCGCAATCTCTAAGAATTAAGATCGTCCGCTTTTCGAAGATTTAATTAGAAGTGACAACCATAACGGGTCTTACCGTCCTTTCTGTGAAAATTTTCGTAAGGCCCCTGGGCAGACAGCCCTTCTAAGGAGCGACCAGGTAGCAGTTACTGGATTGTGGGAGCGGCTGTAATCTGGATCCAAAAGGGTTAAAATATAGGGGAGTAGAAGAGGTGATTATTCGCTACAGATCTCGGAGGGACCTCTCGTGGAAAAGGGGTTACACTTTTCAAGAACAAGGGGGGGCAAGGAACCGGATTACCGTTATCTAGAAGGGTAGGGGGATTACTAGGGGAAGACCAGAGCGCGGGGGAGACGATGTTTGTTGCGAATGGGTGAAGGACTTTCTGTTCAGGGTGGAAGGTTTTACGAAAAGTTAAAAAAGTGTCGCTTTTACAGGTCTCTGAAAAGGGTCTCGAGGGAGACCGGAGATCTGAGGAATTAGCGCCGGTTGGTAGAGGGATAGTAGGTGGGCATCATGTCATGATTACCAGGGGCGAAAGATTGGCTGGAAAGTCGTTGAGAAAAAAGTTGAGAAAAGAATGGGCCAAAAGGGAGGCGCCCGGTACAGTGAAAGTTCGGCTGAAAAGAGAAACAAGGAAGGTTGAAATACCGAAGGGGAGGCGGCGTCCTGGCAATTAAAGTCCTGAACGAGGTCCGGAATCGTGGGAAAAACCCGGGGAGCTGAAGGTTCGCTTCGTGGGGAGCTCTGCAAGCATAAGCCAGGACTTTTGGGAGCGGGGATTAATTTCTACCAGCACACTGTCAGACGACTTAGCTATCATACGAAGTGTGGAATAAGGTCCTGGTGGGAGGTCTTGAAAAAAGGGGTCTGGCGGGGAAAAGCCTAGGGGGTTTTGAGGTTCTATAATGGACTAGTTATCGAAAGGAGTGAAAGAGTCTTTCCTTGGAGGTGTAAAGGGATCGCGGCGCTCCTAAAATAGTGGGCTTTAAAGATTCTAATTGAAGCCGAAGAGTCTGGAAGCTGTCGAAGATGGGGGGCGGGGTATTGGCCCAAACTGCAGAGTCTCAGGGGAGAGTACTCAACCCTAAATCTTGCTCATTCGAAACACTGCCCGCATAAAGGTCCTAGACAGTACAATAAAAGGCGAACGGAAAGGAACAGAGAAGTAGCGCGAAAAAAGAACAAAAAAAAAAAGAAAAGAAGAAGAAAAAGTAAGGGGGGAGTTCTCAGCGAGGACAATCGAAGAAGGACCAGGCGGCCTTTATTGGGGGGTGGGGGGGTGTTGGTGGGTGGGGCGGGGAGGGCACGGAGGGGGGGTTCGGGGGGAGGGGGGAGGGGGTGGGGGGCGCAGGGTGGGGGGGAAGACAGGAGGGGGAGGGGAGTGGGAGAGAAGAAGGAGGGAGGATCGGGGAAGAGCAAGCGAGCATGGGAGGGCTAAGAAGAAGGGGATCGAGGGCCTAGGGGAGGGGGGGCTCCTCCTCTGGCAGCTGACTCTCCTCACATTTCGCTTAAATTGGGGGATTCAGCGACGCGTGCAACTAGCCACCTTCCACCTAAAGGAGCTTCAGTTCAGAGGACGAGGCTGGGGTCCTCTAGGGAGAGCAATCACGGGCTGGATCAGAAGCCGACGTGAAGACTAACCATGTGGGACCTTCTTCCGAGTGGCGCTTGGACAATCACCGGGGTATAAAACGAATACTCCGTAGAGAGGCGACCAGGGGAAGCGCGTTTCTTGGCTATTTGCCCGGCCCCCTAGCACTCAGGGGGGGGCCTACCTCGGGGCAGGCTCTCTGCTAGGCCCCTAACTCTAGATGTGGTCAAACCTTGCCACTTGGAACAAGGCCTTACCCAACTTACCTGGAGGGGGGGTTGTCTCAGAGCGCGAGCGCGTCCAGTCTACATTTCCTCGGCGTACTCAAATACAGGGTGGAAAGTTCTACAGAGGAGGGCGAGTCTCTCGAAGAACATGTGAGCGATAGTCTCGGGTGTGCGTTGAATCTCTATCTTCAGGAAATATCTGGAGCAGTCTTAAGAAGCTTCCGCTATTCAGCTGTTCACGTCGCGGCGAATAAACAATCGGACATTTTTCTACTACTTGGACAACCACTAAAGGTCTACCGGTAATAAAGCAACGCTCCTTTTTCGATAAAAAGGAAGTGAGCTCGGTGTTAGTTAATTTATAGAAGTTTCGAAAGGGGAATATCTCAAGCACATGGTCCAGGGTTTGCCTGGTTCGAAGCTCCGCCGGAAGCTTCGCCGGAGAGGTACTGAGCAGAGACCTGGTCCGCGACTAATAGACTCACCAACTGCTTCGGAAAGAAGCTCGTCGTCGGATGGGGGAGAGGGCCACTATGAGCGATCACTCTCAGGCGTTCGAGTAAAAACCCTTCCTTCTCCACAGGCCTAGGCGATCGGCCCCTGAGAAACCTGAAATTCACCAGCTTGGGTAGGGACGTGTGAGAAGGGAAATCGCGGCAGCACAAGGTTTTTTAATGGGCGCTTTCAAAATTCTCCTGAGAGCGCGACCTAAGGGAACTCAGCTCGAGGAAGATCACAGGAAAGCCTCCAACCGTAAAAGGGTCTATTACCTCGACGGGGAAAAGGGTGAAATTAGACGGTCACATCCAACCCAAAGCTCGAAGCCCACTCAAGGGGAAATTGCGGACGGGGAGCCGATCACTCGGATTGGCGGCTTCTTACCACTCCATCGAAATCTGGGAGCCACCTTTGAGAATTTCCGCCTTAGAGGAGGGGTCCAACTTCAAGGCGCCAGAACCCGGAAAGCCGGGAACCAACCCCGGGGGGGATTCAGGGCTTCGTTATACTGTGCCAACGCGGCCTCTGGCATAGTAGCACCGGGGGAGACTGCGGCCTGGCCGGGTCTATTGTACGAAGTCTATCGTGAAAAAAGGAATCGGGATCACTCTCAGGAGCCAGGCAGGTCACTCGGAAGAAATGGGGAAGAAACTTCTGAGAAGGTTAAGACGGGATTACTCGAGTGCAGGAGCGAGGGCAGAATGATAAGAGAGTATGGCGGGGATTGTCACAAAAATCTCGGCTGAACAAGCGCCGGCTTACTTCCGGCGCCGTTGGACCCCTCAAACCAAAAATCGAGAAAAAACATCGCTTCTTCACAGATACTTCGTTCCCTCCACCGAAGTTGCGGTTGCCGCGTACCTAATATCAAAAACTTCACGGGCTCCAGGAGGGCAAATTCCCCTGGAGGGAGAAAGTCAACAAATAGGGCCCGAGGGTCCACGCAAGAATACTCCTCAAAAGGATAGCATTCCCAAGCGGATAGAAAAGGTTGTTGGGTGTAGAACATCACCCTGATGGGGAGGGGCCTAACTAAAGTTCTCACACGACGAGCTCTGCACCGCCGTCTCTAGGGGCTTAAGAGTTTCCTTCTTACAGGAAATGCAGGGAGACCTAAGCACTTAAGAAATTGCGGGGGGCTCGGGGGAGGTCACGCAGAAAATCGATTATGTCAACCCCCCCATTTGGGCCCGCAGAGCCCTTAGAAAATGGTTTCCCAGAGGGCTGAAGACACATCAGTTAAAAGGAAAGGCAGTGGACAGTGTAGGAAGGGACTGTCATCCACTCCTAAATAAACTTCAGAAATCGATTACGATCCGCCTTCTCGACTCGAATCTCCTAGACACGCGAGTGACAAAGAACCCGGAGCATTGGGGGGAGTCGAATAAATCCTGAGGCCAAAGACCTCCAGAAACACAAACAAAGCCGAGGGGGGAGTATGATATACTTTTGCTATAAACGCGTAACCTAAATCAGGCCGAGATACGCTTAGTCCTCAACCGGCTCTGTCAGGTCAAAAAAAAATTCGACTTCAGGCTTCGTTTCAGCTCATGGCACCTCCTAAGGTTAGTCGTCCGCTCGATCGCGCACCATGTCAAAAGGGGGGGCTACGCACTCGACACCAAACCTTCTCGGAAAAGATTCTCCGTGGGAGGAAAAAAGCCAATAACGAGGGAATGGGGGTAAAGCTCATCGTCCTCGGGGAGGCACTATCAAGGGGCCTCTAGGAAACGCGCTCTAAGAGAAACCTTCAACATGCAAAGGTCGCCAAAAGGAGAGACGCCTATGTATCAATCGCTTTACGGCCGAATCCCGCTATGTGATTTCAGCAGAGGGGGGGGCTGAAGAAGGAGGTTAACACTTACTGCCACCGTGCGGTACGCCGCGCTCAGGGGGAATCTTCATTCATAGCGCGGGAAGCG